>JAAUYD010054329.1_pt1 | contig 10978 bp, 5 predicted proteins | sample 7278101 | NCBI WGS metagenome assembly JAAUYD01 (sample SAMN14350128, study PRJNA611818) | marine sediment metagenome | isolation source: surface marine sediment (0.6m) | place: French Polynesia: Moorea | collected 2018-08
CAACTAACAACTAATTCCCCAAATTCATTGCTTCTAACATTGCTTTCTGACTCACATCTTTGTACAGGATATCTAGAAATTTCATTACCATATCGGCAGACGTGACATTACTCAGACTCTCTTCTTCCTTGGCTAGGGGAATTGCCCCTAATACATCTAACACGGTTTCCCCACTGGATGGAGCAATAACTACCAAAGAAGACTCTAAAGGTTGATTGTATTCCCAGAAAGCATCAAGGTTAACTGGAGGAACTTCTGGAGCAATTGATTCCTGCTCTTCTGCGGTTGTATTTGTTGCTGTTTCTATGCTATTGCTGCGAAACAGACGCAAATCGTTAATAATTTGCTCTTTAGTACGGCCTCTTAACTGGAATAATACAAAAGGATCTTCACTAAAGCGATCGCCCAATTGATAGTATACTGCTCCTATATGCTTACATGGATTGGCTTTGTCTGGGCAAGAACATTTACTATGCACATCGGATAATGTAAAGGGGAATAGGGATAAACCACTAGCTGTAAACACCTCTTCAATATTTTGTGGCATTTCTCCGGCTAACAGCTTAGCTGCAAAAATGGCTTTACTTGCCATAGTTTCCACCACGAAACCCCATTCTTCTTCTGTAAATGCATCCAAAGACAAGGACAGACTATATGGTTCGGGTTCACTACCTTGTACCTGAGCTAAAACCTTAGCTCCCTTAAATTCGATGCTCAGAATATTACCCTGGCGTGCATAGTTACGTGCCCGTTCTAGACGTTTTTTGAAGCGATAGGAATCAAGCAAATCTAGCCAACGCTGGGACCACCATTCTCTACTCGCTTGTAAGGTTTCACTACTCATATTAATTGAAAAGGTGATAAGGTGGACAATGAATAAATTGTTTTATACTGATTCCTCAAATTAACTTTAATGTAATAGGCTGAATCAAATCAAATAAATTCATATTTACAATTAGCAACGCCAAATTTATTAATTACGAATTACGAATTACGAATTACGAATTACTATCATGATTCATCCTCCTCGCCAATGATTGCATTGCGATCAAGTATCAGTAAATTCCGCAATTGGTCTGTATCCAATTCTGTTAACCATTCTTCCCCTGTACCTACAACTTGCTCGGCTAGTTGTTTCTTACTTTCAATCATGTCATGAATCTTTTCTTCCAAGGTTCCCGTACAAACAAACTTATGGACTTGGACGTTACGTTTTTGACCAATGCGAAATACCCTATCGGTGGCTTGATTCTCAACTGCTGGGTTCCACCACCTATCAAAGTGGAATACATGATTCGCCCTAGTCAAGTTGAGTCCTACACCACCGGCTTTGATGGATAGTATCATAATCGGTGGGCCTTGGGGGTCATGTTGGAAGCGATCGACCATTTCCTCTCGTTGTTTTTTCCGAGTACTACCGTATAAAAACAATACTTCCCTTCCCAAACGCTTTTCTAAGTAGGGTTGGAGCAACTTGCCCCATTCTGCGAATTGTGTGAAAATTAAAGCCCTGTCCCCTTCTGATAGTATCTCTTCTAACATTTCCTGTAAACGTAGCAATTTTCCAGACAAGCGGGGTTCTGTGAGTTGTTTTTGTTTTAAATATTGCTCTGGATGATTGCAGATTTGTTTGAGTTTTACCAGTAATCCTAGAATCATCCCCCGTCGTTGCAATCCTTCGGCTTCGTCAATCTCTGCTAAGGATGCGTCCACTACCTCCTGATATAATTGGGCTTGTTCTGGACTCAAACCACAAAATACGTTCATTTCCTGCTTTTCTGGCAAGTCTTGAATAATGTTGCGGTCTGTTTTCAAGCGGCGTAGAATAAACGGTTGTACCAAAGAACGCAGTTGACTTAAGGAAGATGTATCGCCATACTTTTCTATGGGCATGGCAAACCGTCGCTGGAAGAATTGGCGATTACCTAAATAACCAGGATTGAGGAAGTCTAAAATTGACCAAAGTTCTTGCAGTCTATTTTCTACAGGAGTACCTGTCAGGGCGACTCTAAATGTGGATTCTAGTTGTCTTACTGCTTGTGACTGCTTCGCTTCGGGATTTTTCACATTCTGAGCTTCATCTAAGGCAATTACCTGCCACTCAACTCCCTGTAATGATTTTAAATCCCGATGCACCAGGGAATAACTGGTAATTACCAAGTCTTGTTTCTTCGCCGCTTCTGCAAACTTCTTTCCCTTAGGACGCTTATCACCGTGATACTGCAAAACTTTTAAGGTAGGAGCAAATTTCCTTACCTCCCGTTCCCAGTTCCCTAAAACAGAAGTGGGACAAACTAATAGTGTGGGTTGTTCTAGGGATTTTTGTTCCTGGAGATGGAGGAGAAAGGCAATAAATTGGATTGTGTTGTGGCAGATAATATTGTTTGCCACAAAATTATGATGTTCCTCCACTTCAAAGTCATAAACCCACCCCTCATAATCCACATCTTCAATGCTTTCTATTTGACAATAAAATACTTCTCTGTTGATGAGATGTTGTAAGGATTGTTTGGTGGTATCCAATTCTGGTAAGTCTACTCCCTTATTGCCCAAAGAAGACCGATTTGATAAACCGCAAAGACGCAAAGGACGCGAAGAAAGAAGAGAGGTAATCTTACGCTGGGAAGGGAGTAATTTAGCGTCTTCTTCTAGGTTTTGTAGAGATACTAAATTTTGGGCACTGCTGAATGGAAGTTTAATTTTACATTTTTCAATATGATTAAACAACAACTCTTTGCGTCTTTGCACGCCAGTTGCTTTAAGTCGGCGGAGCCGCCCAACGCACTGGCTCGTCTTTGCGTGAGATAAACTTATACCTGTACTCAGCAACGCGACTGCATCTTCTGGTTTTCCTTCCCCAGCTATTTGACTGGGAACACCAACATAATCCCCCACCCGCAATTGATTTGTCCAACCACGATTTGTCAACAGTTTATGGCGTTTGGTAATAGTAATATTCCTACCATCTGTTAAAGTAATTTGACGTAATTTTTCCTTAACCTGTTGCCGATACAATCGTTTGATGGGAGCCTGGATAATTTTACCCGTTGCTTCATTCAGGGAATTGACCATTAATAATTCTTGAGGTTCAGCCCAAAAACCCTCACCATCAAATTTTGCCTCTCCAGCATAATTAGACCAAATTTCTGCTGCTGTAGCTAACTCACCATTTATATAGACTTGAGTATCTTTAGCAACACATTTACCCAATCCCATGTCATCCGCCAAACAAGCGCCCAAACCCCAACGTTCCAGAAACGCCAACCAAGCCATTCCCCGTTCTTGATAGGGACGTAAATCCCCTTGAAATTTGGCAGGCTTGGGTAAAGTTTCCACAGCACTGCTATTAGTCAGGGTAGATATTAACTCCTGTAATGCTCCAGATGCTTCAAAACTCACCACCGGAAGTTTCTCGATTGTCTGGGTATCCCCCGAACTCAAACGCAAAGCATCTTCCAAAGACAGAGACATTTGTTCCTTCCGGGAAGCAAAAAATCCCTGTGCTGTTTTAATATCTTGGGTTCGTAACTCTACCCACTCCCCATTAATTTCCACCAGGGGACTATTCAACGCCACTAACCTATCAAACTCCCGCTTCGATAAGGTTTGCCCACCAATAGCTAATTGCCACTCAAATGCCAGCAAACTCTCCAACCCCAATCTTTCCGACTTTTTCCTGGAGGTTTTGGCTGCAATCTTCAAACCCAAACGATTTGCCCAACCTTCCCTATTTGCCAAACTAGGAGGTAACACCACTCCCAAACCACTATCCTCAAACCGCCATGCCACAGACTTAATAAACTCATAGGCTTCCATAGGATTGAGTTGACAAGATAGGGGTTGAGAATCTTCTAAACTGGATGCGTAGGAGCTTTGCCCCTTATCGCCAGACATCGCGGAGTATAATCTGGAAGCTAATCCCAAACCCCGTAAAAATATTTCTTGGGGCTGTTTAATAGTTCGATTTTGATATACAAAACTTTCTACCGGATGCTTCCAAATAGTTGCTGCATCCACTAAAAACTTAGCATCATCTGCTGCTTGCAAAAAATACCCCAAACTCCAATCACTATTCCCTGGCTCTGGGGGATTTAACACAAAACAGGTGCGAAACTGGTTTTTCCCAGTCAGTTGGGATTGCACGGGCATTGTCCAAGATTTTAATACCACTTCCAATCTTTCCAATCCCCCAGGCTCTGCTTTCACCGTCTGGCTGGTAGCAGTTAATGCCTGTAACCATTGCCGCACCGCCGATGGTAATGCCCCCATCACCCTTGGTTCTAAAATAATTTGGGAAACCATCATAGAGCGAATTTGGCTGTCAATTGTCTTGTTGAGGAAATCGAGTATTAATTCCTGTGGTTCTATCAGTAAATTTACTGAAAAAAGAGAAGAATTAGTAATGGATGAATTATCAAGACTTTCTACTTCGCCTTGATAAGTACGGCATCCAAGAGGCATTTGTTGGGAAAATTTTTCTAGGCGAGTGCCATCCACCGCACTATCTAGCAGAGCTTGCCATTTAGCAACACTGGAACCATCTAAATGTCGCTCAATCGCTGGTAAAAATTTCGACCGAGATATCAAATCTAAACTCCACCGGGCAATCTGGGACCAAAAGCGTAAATCTCCGCCCAAAAAGCTATCTTCCCCATGGGCAACATGCAATGGTAAAGAACTCAGAAACCTGATTGCTGATAAAGGTGGCAGGATAAAACCATCTACCTGCCAAGGTTGCAAGTATTGCAGAGATTCCTTTTCCTCTTCTACCACAGAAGAATACAGAGGTAGTATGGATAAATTTTCTCCTTTCTTATCCTTCTGGATAGAAGTAGGCAGAGCAATTATTTGTGAACTCTGCCTTGTTAGCTGATTGGGTTTACCTTCAGACAGCTCCTTTTGAGCCTTACTTTTCTTGGTTTTAGATGTGGCAACTTGTTGTTGGGGAAAAATACAGTTGGCAAGTGCGGGGTGTTGGGAGTTTAACCATTTCCTTAATGATTCTGGAGTCATTACTAATGGGTATTGTGGGACATTTGTCAACTCACAATTAATCAAATTAGGTTCCAGAGTTCGCCAGGTTTCTGCCCAAATAAATAAACAACCACCCAGATTATTACTTAACCAACTGCCATGTAAAATTGCCATTTGCGATCTACTCAGATTTGTGCCCAATTAAATTAAATGCTGGAATTTGGGGAGCATCCCATTGATATGATTTTGTCGTGTGGGACATCTGCCCACATAGGAGCCACCCTATAAGTACTAAGTAATAAGCAATAAAATCCCCTAGCTATGAATGGAAGAAACAGGTCAAGTCCTCTTTCCTTCTGCCTTGTTTCTTCAGACCTGATTCGTAAGTTCTAAATCTATTCTACAACGAGGTTGTGCGTCTAATGCCTGCTCCATCCTTATTTCTAGCTAGCCCCTCACGGTAAAATTCCACAACCAAGCCATGAAAATAATTCCCTTACTCCGGGCGGGGAAACCCCGGGCGAGGAAACCCCGCCCCTACTCCTGAACTCCGAACTCCGAACTCCCTATTTTCAAGCTAGCCCCTCATGAACTTTTGTACATAACCAAGGATGAAAATACCTGTTACCTGTTGCCTGTTGCCTGTTGCCTATTTTCAAGCTAGTCCCCCACGATAAAATCCCACAACCAAGCCATGAAAAATGTTTCTGACCCACTGTCAACCGTTAACTAACAACTAACAACTAACAACCAGTTTCCAATTAGAAAATTAAGAATTAGGAATAGTGAAGGCAAAGAGTGTAGAGCCTCAGAGAGGGGCTTTTCGCAGATTAGGAGACAAACAGAGAAAGAAAAAGTTATTTATCTTTGCACTTAATCCCAAGCAGTAATAGTACATAAATGTTAGGATTGCCACAGAGAGAGAATAGCGTGCATAGAAGGAAAAAGAACTGAATGGGAGAATTTGAAAAGTCAATATCCTTTGACGGACGGGATATTCGACTGAAGGTTGGTCTACTAGCTCCCCAGGCGGGTGGATCAGTATTGATAGAATCTGGGGATACAACAGTTTTAGTGTCGGCGACACGATCTTCTGCCAGAGAAGGCATTGATTTTCTACCCCTCACCGTAGATTACGAAGAAAGATTATATGCAGCCGGCAGGATTCCCGGTGGTATAATGCGGCGGGAAGGTCGTCCGCCGGAAAGAGTAACTCTTACTAGCCGTTTAATCGATCGCCCACTACGTCCGTTGTTTCCATCGTGGTTGCGTGATGATTTACAAGTTGTGGCATACACCCTATCAATGGACGAACAAGTACCACCAGATGTGTTGGCGGTAACAGGTGCTTCCATTGCGACCCTGGTTGCCCAAATACCCTTTAATGGTCCCATGGCAGCAGTACGGGTGGGTTTAGTCGGAGATGATTTTATTATCAACCCCACCTATGCAGAAGTTGAATCTGGGGATTTAGATTTAATTGTAGCTGGTTCCCCCCACGGCGTAATCATGGTGGAAGCCGGTGCCAATCAACTGCCAGAAAGGGATATTATTGAGGCAATTGACTTTGGCTATGAAGCTGTGCAAGACTTAATTCAGGCACAGTTAGATTTAGTAGAAGAACTAGGTTTAACAATTGTCCAGGAAGAACCACCAGAAGTAGATACATCTTTGGAAAACTTCATCAGCGATCGCGCAACTGATGAAATTAAGAAAATCCTGGCACAATTCGATTTGGATAAAAGCACGCGGGATGCGGCTTTAGATGCAGTTAAAGAAACAATTGCCACTGCGATTTCCGAACTACCGGAAACAGATCCCATCCGAGTTGCTGCAACTGAAAATACCAAGGCTCTGGGTAATACTTTTAAAGACATTACAAAACAACTAATGCGCCGTCAAATTGTGGAAGATAACATTCGCGTTGATGGTCGCAAATTAGACGAAGTACGTCCTGTTTCTTGTCAAGTTGGTTTGTTACCAAAGCGGGTTCATGGCACTGGCTTATTTAATCGAGGATTAACCCAGGTATTATCTGCTGCTACCCTAGGAACCCCTGGAGATGCCCAGAACTTAGCTGATGACTTACAAGCCGATCAAGCCAAGCGTTACATACATCATTATAACTTCCCCCCCTTCTCTGTGGGAGAAACCAAACCATTACGTGCCCCCGGGCGGAGAGAAATCGGTCACGGAGCATTAGCGGAAAGGTCACTGTTACCAGTATTACCACCAAAAGACGAGTTCCCCTACGTAATTCGCGTAGTATCAGAAGTGTTATCTTCTAATGGTTCTACTTCTATGGGTTCGGTGTGTGGTTCCACTTTGTCCTTAATGGATGCAGGAGTTCCCATTACTAAACCCGTCAGTGGTGCAGCAATGGGATTAATTAAAGAAGGGGATGAAGTCCGGGTTCTGACTGACATTCAGGGCATCGAAGACTTTTTAGGGGACATGGACTTTAAAGTTGCAGGTACAGATTCAGGGATTACCGCCTTGCAAATGGACATGAAAATCTCTGGTTTATCCCTAGAAACCATTGCTCAAGCCATTCATCAAGCCAAAGATGCCCGCTTGCACATTCTGGAAAAGATGCTGCAAGTCATCGATGAGCCTCGCAGTGAAATGTCTCCTTATGCTCCCAGATTGTTAACTATCAAAATCGATCCAGATATGATCGGTTTAGTTATTGGTCCTGGTGGTAAAACAATTAAGGGTATTACCGAAGAAACTGGTGCCAAAATTGATATTGAAGATGATGGCACAGTCACCATTTCTGCCGTAGATGAAACCAGAGCTAAAAAAGCCCGTAACATAGTTCAGGGTATGACGCGCAAACTGAATGAAGGAGATGTATACGTGGGGCGTGTCACCCGAATTATACCCATTGGTGCTTTTGTGGAATTTTTGCCTGGGAAAGAAGGCATGATCCATATTTCTCAACTCGCTGATTATCGCGTAGGCAAGGTTGAGGATGAAGTAGCCATTGGTGATGAAGTCATTGTCAAGGTCCGTGAGATTGATAGCAAGGGCAGAATTAATCTTACCCGCTTAGGTATTCATCCAGATCAAGCTGCTGCTGCTAGGGAGGCTGCAATCAATCGGTAAAGCATTCCCATGACTTGGAAATTGGCTATGGCTGGCAGGCTTGCTAATCTAAAATCTCTCCCAACCTAACAATCAAGGGTATAGCCTAAAAAGCTGTACCTTTTTTGGTTGGTGGTTGTTAGTTGTTAGTTGTTAGTTGTTAGTTGTTAGTTGTTAGTTGTTAGTTGGCAGTCTTTAATTCATAATTCCCTCACTCCTTCCCTCCTTCACCCCTTCCCTCCCTCACTCCTTCACTCCCTCACTCCTTCCCTCCTTCCCTCTTCTTCCCGCGCCAATACCAGCGATACCAATATTTAGCACTGAGAACAGCAAACCAGAGCAAAATCAGAGCAATCAACCCTCCTGATGTGGGAGCAGCCAAAGCAAAGCATACCAGCACAACACACAAGGTATTTTGCACAAACACAGCCCAACTGGGCAAACCACGCAAACGATAAAACCAACCTACTTGGACTAATTGGAGAATAAAAGCTAACATACCTCCAATCAAACCAATTATCCAGTGAGGCATTTCTGTCGCAGAAGCTACAGCCAATCCCATAATTGCCCCTACTAATGGAGACAAAAATAATTGCACGAGTTGTAGTATTCTTTGTCCTAGTAGCTTTTTGGCAGCCACCAACTCCAATACAGTCCAACTACTAAGTAATCCTAATAGTATTGGTGAATAAACATAAGACAAAATTGGGACTTGCGACCAGAGTTTTTCTCCTTGCAATATACCAATCATCAACAAAGGTAAAGCAATACGTATTCCTGCCGCTGCTGAAGCAGAAAGGGCAGCAAGGATTTCTATCATAAAAGCACCACAACACCTTATAACCATGTAAAGGTGTAATTTTCATACAACCTTTTCGACAAACAAGAATCAAATCAATTAAATTTGGTGGTAAGATGCTAAACCCGATATTTATATTTTTGTGGATCAAATCCACCTGTTGCTATTGAGATGGAATGCACAAATACTCAATCTAGGAAACACATAATATATTATTGTTTTACATTAAATCTAGATAATCTGGGTAAGTATAATACCTTAATTAATACATCTAGAAAAATATTTTTCGGCTCAGTACGAGTAATAATACTGAAGATAAAGTAATCAGGACTTACGCAACTGGCATATTTTTTCTGTAGGGGAGGCAAAATGCGGTGTAGATTTTCTGCCCGCATTGTTGCCGTTGTGTGACACTGCGAGAATATTTGAACGTAGTCATCAGACTCGTAATCTCAGGCACCAATCACCGATTGTAATAATTGCGTAAGTCCTGGTAATGTCCGAAGTCCTTATTTTCTAGCTAGCCTCTCACAGGAAAATCCCACAATCAAGGATCTGAAAGTGCTTTGTTTCTAACTCCTCAAGGGCGCACGCAATGCGCCCCTACGCAGGTGCTTCTTAACTATTTTCGAGCTAGTCCCTAAGCTCGACTTTGTCCAAATGGTTAGAGAGTTTCCCATGAAAACACAGTAGTTACAACGACTTTTCAAACCTTTTAGCTATGTTATTTACCCCCTGTGACATACAAAAAACATCTCAGCAAAAGCTAGAATCCTGAATTTACCGTTCTGTAACGATTGTACGAATGGACAAAGTCGAGCTAAGAGGATATTTGTCAAGTATCGCTTATTACCCAAAATCATAGTTCATCGGGGGATCTCAGATATCTTGGGTATGCAATATGACTTTTTAAACAACCTCTAAGCTGTCAACTGTCAACTGTCAACTGTCAACTGTCAACCATCAACCATTTTCAAGTCTTAGATATCCAGACGTTGATACACCTGCTCTAAGTGCTGTAAATGGTGTTGTGGATCGAAACAGGCGGCAATCTCCTGTGCAGATAATTTTCCATTGACGCGACTGTCTTGGCTAATTAAATTACGAAAATCCCCATCTGGTTGATTCCATGCTTTGTGGGCACTTTCTTGTACCAGTGCATAGGCTTCTTCCCGGCGCATCCCTTTCTCTACTAAAGCCAACAACACCCGTTGACTGAACACCACCCCACCATAGCAATTCATATTCCGTGCCATGTTCTCTGGGTAAACCAGCAGATTCTCCACCAATTCAGTCATTTCTTGTAACATAAAGTGGGTTAAAATGCAAGCATCTGGCAACATTACCCTTTCTACAGAACTGTGGGAAATATCTCTTTCATGCCACAGTGCCACATTTTCAACCGCAGCAACAGCATAACCTCGAATTATCCGTGCCATCCCCGTTAATCGTTCCGAGCGGATGGGATTACGTTTGTGGGGCATGGCACTAGAACCTTTTTGTCCCTTAGAAAAGTATTCTTCTACTTCCAAAACATCGGTTTTTTGCAAATTGCGAATTTCCACTGCAAACCGCTCAATGGATGCAGCTAATAATGCTAATAATTGTACATAATCAGCATGACGATCGCGGGAAATAACCTGAGTAGAGGCCGTATCTGGTTGCAGACCCATTTTTTCACAAGCGATCGCTTCTACCCTGGGTTCCACATTAGCATAGGTACCCACAGCACCGGAAATCTTACCTACAGCAATGGTTGACCGTAAACAAGTTAGACGTTCTTGATGGCGCAAAACCTCTGCTAACCAGCCAGCTAACTTAAAACCAAAGGATATTGGTTCTGCATGGATACCGTGGGAACGGCCAATCATCACCGTATGCCGATGTACCCTAGCCTTTTTACGAATTGCCCCAATTAAATCTTCTAGACGTTTTAACAATAAATCCAGACTAGCAACTAACTGTAGGGCCAAAGCAGTATCTAATACATCCGAGCTAGTCAAACCTAAGTGTATGTAACGCCCCGCATCTCCTACATATTCATTGACATTTGTCAAGAAGGCAATCACATCGTGGCGGACTTCAGCCTCAATTTCCAGCACCCGTTGGGGGTCAAAA
>JAAUYD010127196.1_pt1 | contig 10977 bp, 9 predicted proteins | sample 7278101 | NCBI WGS metagenome assembly JAAUYD01 (sample SAMN14350128, study PRJNA611818) | marine sediment metagenome | isolation source: surface marine sediment (0.6m) | place: French Polynesia: Moorea | collected 2018-08
GGATCGATAACTAGATTTTTTTCGACGCTAGCTCGATCCATCGGGCGATCGAATGTGATAACAAATGCAGTATCTCTAGCACTTATTTCTTTATCTTGCCAGCTAAATTTTTTAACTGTCGGCCCTGTATGAAAAAAGCAGTTATTATTCTCACAAATTTTGCCGCTTCCTAACAAAATGACAATGACAATACTTAAAATAAATATGACACTTAGGGATACTTTATCTATTGGTTGTAAGCTGTTTTGTTTCATCGATTGCTTGGAAAAATATTATTTTTTTATTATGTAAATATATTAATTCAACTGCTAGTTTTTATCCTGTATCTTAACACTTGCAATTCTCAAATTAATAAAAAAAATCTTAAATTAGTTGATTTGTAATCCAAAATACTGAAACTTAAAATTGTGTTTGACAACTTTTTACAATCTAAGACAATAAAATTGACCGCTCCTCTTTCTTGGAGATATGCAATGAATTTAGCAATATTTTTAAGTCAAATTTTTAAACTGATTATCGCTTTATCTGCGATCTGTTTGGCTGTAATCTTCAGAGAACCTTCTTTATTGAAAATTCGAGGATTATTATTCGGCGTGATATTATTTTTAGGCTTTGGTTTAATTTTATTAGAAATATATATTCTGAGAAAAATTCAAAACAAATTGCGAAAATTTGTGAGCTTTTTATTAATATTTTTAGCGGCTACTGGAGCTTCGATCGCCCTAGGAAGAGAAACCAACTTTTTGATAACTAAACAGCAAATTTTAAGCGAAGATATCAGTCGTTTAGAAGATTTGGGTCAACATTTTATTGTCGGTTACTGGAATTATGACGAAGTTAAACAATTAGTAGAAAAAAGAGCGGTCGGCGGTGTTTTTATTACCCAACGAAATGTTTACAATAAAACGATTGAAGAAGTTAAAGTAGAAATCGCCTCATTACAAAAAATTCGCAGTTCTCAAGGTTTGTCTCCGCTCTGGATCGCTACCGACCAAGAAGGGGGAAATATCGCCAGATTATCGCCACCTTTAAAACCGATTTCTACCCTAGCAAAAATTGTCGATAAGGTAGATAATATTAATCAAAAAAGAGAGGCGATCGCTGAATACGCAACTGAAAAAGCTGCAGAATTAGCTTACATTGGAGTTAATTTAAATTTTGCTCCAGTAGTAGATCTTAATAAAGGAATTATTAATCCAGAAGATCGATATTCTCGAATTTACGATCGCGCCATTTCAGAAGATCCGAAAATAGTTACAAAAGTTGCTTTGTGGTATTGCAATAGTTTATCTAAATTCAACGTGAGATGTACTTTAAAACATTTTCCTGGTTTGGGTCGAGTCAAACAAGATACTCACGTATCAGAAGCAAATTTAGATACGCCGATCTCCCTATTAAATCGAGATGACTGGCAACCATTTCGGACAATAATTAAATTTTCTGATGCTTTTATTATGTTATCTCACGTTAAGTTAAAAGCATTAGATGAATTCAATCCGGTATCTTTTTCTAACAAAGTAGTTCGGGGATTAATTAGAGATCGATGGCAATATAACGGAGTTTTAATTACCGACGATTTTTGCATGCAAGCAGTTTATGGCAGCAAAGATGGTATCAAAATAGCCACAGTAAAAGCCATCAATGCAGGAGTAGATTTAATTTTAATTTCTCACGATCCGAGCCTGTATTATCCAGCCATGAAATCTTTAATAGAAGCGGATAAAATAGGTAATCTCGATCGCAATCTGCTCCATCAAAGTAAGGATAGATTAAAGCAAAATAAAAAAGTTTTATTTATAGATCGCTCAAAAATTTAATTGCTGAGTTATAGCACCTAAAAAATAAATTAAGATCGCTTACTCAATGCGAACTTTAAAGCGAATAAAACCGTAAGAATTAGCCGGATTTCCCGGTGCAATTGCATTGTCTAAAATAACCGGATCGCTGACAACATTGACGACTACCGCACCGTTAGTATTATTCGCAGCAGTTAGAGGATTGGTTAAATTATTCGGATCTTTACAAACATCGGGAGTTTGAGAAAATGGTGGATAAAAATTACCCCGATCGTCGTTAATATTATTAGTTAATAAATCTGTTGGTGCGATCGGTAAAATGCTATTACTGTTAGCTAAAGCAATGCCGCTATTAATCCCAAAAGCATCGGCAACAAAATTAGTATTGGTTGGAAGCACGCTGCATATTTTGACGTTTCTGACCGCTCCAACGCCAGATGAGAGAAAATAAATTATATATTCTACTTCGTCTCCCGGCCGAACTAAACCGCCATTAATTCCACCTCTGAGGAAAGTATTTAAAGGAGTCGGCCAGTTAGGATTGTTATCGTTGAGGTCGTTAAAATCGTTATTAAAAATACTTAGATCTTGACCTCCATTAGTAAGGATATTTCCGTTAATAGCCGCGATCCGCTTGACAAGAATTAATTCAGGAGCAGTTAAAGTCGGGACAACCGGAGCGATCGAACAGCGAGTTCCATCATTATTATTTACAATACTCCCTTGACCGATGAATTGACCGGTAGTTGAAACAGTCGGTTGAGTTGGAAATCTTAATAAATCTCCAGTCCGGTTATTATATGCGTAAAAATTTCCATCAACATCAAAAAAAGCCGCACCAGTTGCTACGGATGTCGTTCCCGGAAAATTAGTTTGCCCGAAATTAATCGAACTTATAACTGATTGGGTTGCTAAATCTATTTCCAAAGACCACAAATCGCGATTGTTGCGAATGAAATAGATCCGATTGTCGATCGGACTGACGGCTAAATCGGAACTTAAAGCAACCGGAGAAGTAATAGTAGCTACTTTTGTTAAATAAGTGCTGCGATTGGGATTGAGATCGAGAACTTCAATTAAAGTTCTCCCGCTATTACTGGCGTAATAATAGCCATCTAAATCGATATCTCCAGAATTATAGCGGCCGAAATTTAAACTAGCAATTTCTCCTAATTTTAGGGCATTGCCAAAGCTATCAAAACGATAAAGACTGCGATCGCCGTTGACATCTTCTAATCCGTAAAAATAGCGATCGATAATATTAAAACCAGTCGCGTTTAAAGTAACGCCAGGATCTAAACCTGTAATAGGAGTACCGGGATCGATTGTCGCATTAGTTAAATCGTAAAGCGATCGACGCGAAGGATTGCCGATAATTAGCACTGAAGGAGTCGGACAACTCACGCTAGTAGAATTAAAATCGGCGATCGTCCCCGTACCCGTATCTGTAATATTGTCTACCGTACCGCTAACTAAATTAGCTACCCTCAAAGTAAAAGTTTCATCTAGTTCGAGGTTGCTATCTGCAATACTATCAATTTGTACTTGAATGTTAGTTACTCCGCTAGGAATAGTAATTTCCGTGCCATTTGTTCCTCCACCAGGTTGAAAGTTAGTACCGCCATCAATACTAAACTGAAAATTATTATTTTGATAGTCTATATTTCCCGCAGCATTAATGTCGGTAGTATTAAGATTAAGTACGATATTGCCAGTGCTGGGAGTTGATAAAGTGAGATCGAAAGTTAAAGGATTGCCTTCTTGGGCGATCGCATCGCTAATATTAACGTTTTGAGCTAAAGTGCTTTTTGCTGCAGTAACGGCTAGTAAAGTTGCAAAAACAAAAATAGATGGTTTTGTTTTTCTTAGAATTGTTTCGTTCATATTTACTGAAGTTTTCAATTTAATCGATCGCTTAATTATTAAATGCAAAATTTAAAGCGAATCAAACTGTAAGAATCAGCCGGATTTCCTGGTATATTTTTAATTTTTCTAAGACATTTTTTGCAGTTTAGTATTTTTCATTACGTCGAAAAAAAATAAGTATAAAATTTAGTTTGGCTCTGCTTGAAGCAAAACCAATGCTAATGTGTTCCCGATCGCTCTAAGATTTCGATCGTTATTGCTAAAAAGGTCGAGATATAAATTACATATAAATTTAATTCTTACGCAAGATTCTTAGCTTTGTCAATAATTTATTTGGATTTTTTTTAGATATATAAAAAGTCAAATAAAATACAATCAAAGTCCGACAACAATTTATTTTTGTCGAAGTTTAAATCTTAGTATTTATTATTTACGATTCAAAAATATTTAAAATCAAAAAGACTATTTTAGTTTTAAAAAAAACTGACTCGATCTTTTATTTATAAACATTTAAATGATTTCACTTCCTTTTGCTAGTAACTAGCATTACAGAAAATAGCTTAAAGATTGAAGGAAAATAAAAAATAAAAACTATTTTGAGCATAGAAAAATAATCAAACCAACGAGGGCGATACAGGCTAAAACCGTACAAACAATTTTAAAATTGCTTAAGGGGCGATCGCCTTTAATTTTTCCAGTGTATCCGTTAATTATTACTTGATATTGCTTGTTGCGATAGCGGTAAGATGTCAACCAAACTGGAAGTAAAATATGTTTAAAAGTAGTTGCATTGTAGCTTGTAGAAAGATGGTGAATGCGTTGTTCGTCGCCACCGATATCTTTTTCAACATCATCTCTAATTTTACAAGCCATTATATTTTTTGCAATTTCAAAACCATCTTCGAGATCGATCTGCGATCTTTGGGCTTCAAAACCTGCTAAATAAGAAGGACTATAAGGTTTTAAAGATTCTTGAAGATGCCAAGGTTCTAACTTACCCAGGCGATCGCTCTCAATTAAATTAGTTCCAGATACTAAAATATCATCGAAAAAACGCCCTACTTGACCGCTAACCGGAGACCAACTAGTAGTACAATTAGAAGAGTTTCCATCCTCATCTTCGTCGCATTCGGTTATTCCTCTTTCTCCTCGATAGTAGGTAGCAGTATCGGCATCGTAAGTCCAAAAAGGAAGATAAACCCCTTGTATTTTCTCTAATTGAGCTAATTTTTTTAATTCATTAGGAACAAACCAATGTTTGCTCAACCATTGTTGTAAATTTTTGCTAACTTTTTTCCGACCGATAGTAAAAGGAATTACCGCTTCAGGTGTAATAATTGGTTCGGCTAGTTTAGGTTGAGTAACAATATTAGCAGCACAAAAAGGACAACTACCGGCTACTTGAGGCGGTTCAAAGATAATATTAGCACCACAATCAGAGCAACTTACTTCTAATGCTGTTTCTGATAATGCCTTTAGTTTAATTCGATCGCTATTTAACTGTTGGTTAAAACACTTTTCTTCTACTACTCGATCGCTGGAAATAACTTCTTGATAACCGCAATAATTACACTTAAGTTGAGCTTGTTCGGTATTAAATTCTAACTCTGCACCGCAGCTAGAACAAGGATATCGTTTAATATCTGACTGGGAAGTAGTCGTCATTTTAGCTTTTTTTGTGGTCTAAAAATGGATTATCAAATAATAGAACTTAATTCGGAGATATCTCTGGCTCTAGTCCATCCTTCGTCACCTTCTTTACGGACGTTAGTTCTCCCGGATATTCCTTGTTCTTTTAATTGTTGTTTGGTGAACGGCCCCGTAGCTTGACCGCTCCGAAAAATATACCACTCTGCTTTACCTAAAGAAGATGTTGGTGCTGATATTGGAGGGGTTGGTGGTGTCGGTGGTGTCGGTGGTGTTGGCGGTGTCAATAAAGATGATAATTCCCCTACTCGAGCGGCCGGAAGCCACTCGCTCATACCATTACGCCATACCAAGGTTTGAGAAATTAACCTTCTTTGGGATAGCTGATGAAAATCTAAAGGCCCTATTTGTTGACCGTTTTCAACAATATACCATTGAGGAGTTAAAGGAGGGGGAGCAACTGGAGCGGAATTCGATCGCGGGACTTGATTTTGTGGTTGCTGCATTGCAGAAGACATTTGCTGAGCCATCATCATACCCATGCCAAAATCTAAACCGGGATTGCTACTATTGGGGTTTTCAGCCGATCGCTCGATCGCGTTAGCAGTTTGAAACTGGGTATATTGTTGCATATTCCCTAACAATCCCATCGAAGCACGTTTGTCCAAAGCTTCTTCTACCGCTGAAGGTAAAGAAATATTTTCAATTAATAAACGATCTAATTCGATGCCAACCTGATTCATTTCCGGTTTGATTGCGGCTTGAATTTTATCCCCCAAATCGCCATAATGAGCGGCTAAATCTAAGACGGCAATTTGGGAACTACCTAGCCATTTAGCAAAGGAACTAACGATAATATTACGGAGATGATCGCTAACTTCATCTACTTGAAATAACCCATCTGTGCTAACTAATTCTTGTAATAATAAGGTTGGAGATTCGACTTTAATACTGTAGTTTCCATAAGCTCTGATCCGAACCGGCCCTAATTCGCGATCGCGCAGAGTAATTGGTTTAGATGTTCCCCATTTAAGGTTAGTAAAAACTTTGGTACTAAAAAAGTAAACTTCTGCTTTAAATGGCGAGTTGAAGGCATGAGACCAGGACATTAAAGTAGTTAAAATCGGTAAGTTTCTGGTCGAAAGTTGATACATTCCTGGCGAGAAAACATCGGCAACTTGACCCTCTTTAACAAATACAGCCATTTGCCCCGGACGCACTGTTAATTTTGCTCCCATTTTTATCTCGTTTTTATAACGCTCGAAGCGGTAAACAATCGTATCATTAGTTGAATCTAACCATTCAATAACATCAACAAATTCGCCGCGAATTCTGTCAAATAACCCCATTTAATCGGTTCCTATTCTCTAGTTTATTAAGTGATTTAGATCGTTATTTTTTCAGACGATTGCATTAAATTAGATCTAAAATTTAAATTTGCTTTTAATTTACTTTATCACAATCAAATTGAATTCAAGTTCTGAATCTATAAGATATTAATTGTCAAGAGCAGAGCCTCAGTATAAATATTTAGGCTGGATCGCTTAAAAAGAATTACTTATTAAATCAATTTTACTTAATTGTTCGGTCATTGATATGAATAGTAATTGCTATTGCAAATCTTGTTTAAATAAAGGGCTTTTTTTAGATATATTTTTCTTTTATTTTTAATGTTGCTTTTTAATAATAAATTGATAAAAAAATTGCTTGAATAAAGATATTAATTGCGATCGCGATCCCTTAAATATTTTACAAGCCAATAAAAAAATATTTATTTTTCCACTCCAACATTACAAAATGTTTAATTTGCGTAAAATATAATGTTTAATTTGAGTGAAGAAATGAATTTTTTGAGTTAAAACGCTCATAAGATATAGTTAAATCCAACATAACTTGAAAATACTTTATTTTTAATTGGGAGCAAGACAAATGAGTTACAAACGACCCAGATATACAAGTAACAATCAAAACTGGTTATTTTTTCACCCGACAATTGGCGATAATTGGACTCATTTAGTAGAACAAGAATGCTTTGCCGACAGTGAAAATTACGACGAAACCGAACCAGTAGACCTAGAAAATCAGCCGCCAATTCAAAAAGAGTCCAGCTTGGCACCAAAGTTAGCTTTATTGACAATGGCGATCGCCGTATTAGTAGGAGGAGTAGGTATATTATTACAAGTCCCTCAAATGGCAGGAAATGTCAATTTAACCGAGAAAAATATCAGTTTAACGGAGAAATTACAATAAATAGGCCTCATTTTAAGTGGGCTGGAAGATACTACAAAAAGCCCACTCAATTCCCTCGAAATCTCAATCTAAATCTAATTTTTTTTGCAACTTTTTCAAAATTCTATACATTTCCGGCAGACGCTTGTAAATAGCCGAAACTTTAAGATATAACTTGTTAGGAACGGCCGGAGAACTCGAAACAATTGCTCCGGGTGCAATGTCGCTGGGAATACCAGTTTGAGCCGTAGCGATCGCACCATCGCCGATTTTAGCGTTATTAGCGACACCAACCTGTCCGCCAAGCATAACCCCCCTACCTACTTTAACGCCTCCAGCTAAGCCGACTTGAGCCGCCATAAAGCAATTTTCGCCAACTTCGCAACCGTGAGCGATATGCACCATATTGTCTAATTTGGTATTGCGTTTAATAATAGTTTCACCAACTGCAGGGCGGTCGATCGCGCTATTGCAACCAACTTCTACGCGATCCTCTAAAACAGTACGGCCCGATTGTTCCATTTTAAAAATACCTTGTGGAGTGGGAACAAAACCAAATCCTTCCGCACCAATAACCGCACCGCTATGAATCACGCAATCGGCCCCAATTTTAGCCCGTTCGTGGATCGTACAGTTAGCGTGCAGGATCGTGCGATCGCCGATTTCAACATCGGGATAAATGACAACGTTAGGATGAATGCAAGCGCGATCGCCGATAGTTACTCCCGGTTGAATGACAACGTGGGATGCGATCGAAACATCTTTACCGAGAACTACCGAAGGGTCAATTACTGCTGTAGGATGAATACCAGGGCCTGGTTGAAACGGTTGATAAAACAAGGCGATCGCCTTAGCAAATAATAACCGAGGTTGTTTGGTTGCAACCCAAGCAAGACCTCGCTCTGTGGCTGCGATTATCAGCGATTCATCTAAAGGCAAAATCAAAGCACTAGCAGCAGTTTGACTTACCATTGCGGCAAATTTGCCCCCTTCAACATAGCTGATAGTTCCGGCTTTTGCGCTATCTACTGAGGCTACTCCAGTAATTTCGGGGTTAAGATTATTAGCCGTTATGCTATGTCGCTCGACTGCATCTCCTAGTTTTTCGACAATTCGATTAAATAACATAAAATTAGGTAGGAAAAATAATGACAATTTCACTCCAAAAAGGGCAAAAAATATCTTTAGAAAAAGCTGCACCCGGTATATCCGCAGCACTTGTTGGTTTGGGATGGGATGTTAACCCTACCGATACGGGTACTGATTTCGATCTCGACGTGTCTTTGTTTCTTTTGGGTGCTAACGATAAATTAGTTTCACAAAAACACTTTATTTTTTACAATAACCTGACCAGTCCCGATCCAGATAAATCGATTCAATTAATGGGGGACAATAAAACAGGTGAAGGTAGTGGGGATGACGAAGCGGCGATCGTTGATTTTCGTAAAGTACCCGCAGATGTTAATAAAATAACCGTTACAGTTACCATTCACGAAGCAGACAAACGCGGTCAAAATTTCGGTCAAGTTAATAATGCTTACGTCCGCTTAGTTAACGTCGAAACTAAAGATGAAGTCTTGCGCTACGAATTAGATGAAGACTTTTCGATCGAAACTGCAATTGTCATGGCCGAATTTTATCGCAAAGATAACGAATGGCGGGTTAACGCAGTAGGATCTGGCTATCAAGGGGGTCTAGAAGCACTTTTGTCTCGCTACAATTAAAGCGAAGTTAGGGAGTAGGTAGTAGGTAGTTGTTTAGTTTGAAATTGGTTGATTAATTGTAAATTGGTAAAATCAGCTGATTTTTTTCTGCAGACGCTTTCAACACTCCCCACTAACGACTAACCTCTCCCGACGCTCCCAATGGGTATTATCCCTACATCGATCGCTCGAGCAAATCGATAATAATAAAATTAGTTTGCAATTTACGATTAGGTAGAAATATATGGCTATTTCACTCCAAAAAGGACAAAAAATCGCCCTAGAGAAAGTAGCACCGGGAATTAATGCAGGAATGATCGGTTTGGGATGGGATGTCAACCCCACAGATACGGGTACTGATTTCGATCTCGACGTATCGGTTTTTTTATTAGGAGACAATGAAAAATTAATTTCAGACAAACACTTTGTTTTCTACAATAATCTCAACAGTCCCGATCCAGATAAATCGGTGCAATTGATGGGAGATAATCGAACCGGTGAAGGTGCAGGAGATGACGAAGCTTTGATTGCAGATTTTCGTAAAATCCCCCCAGAAGTTGCTAAAATGGCTGTCACCGTTACCATTCACGAAGCAGAGAAACGGGGACAGAATTTCGGTCAAGTTAATAATGCTTACGTCCGCTTAGTTAACGTCGAAACTAAAGATGAGGTTTTGCGTTACGACTTAGCTGAAGACTTTTCGATCGAAACTGCGATTATTATGGCCGAATTTTATCGCAAGGATGGCGACTGGCGCGTCGGTGCTGTAGGATCTGGCTATGAAGGTGGCTTACAGGCTCTTTTAAACCGCTATCAATAAAAAAATTGTAATATCCTCGCAAAAACTAAAATTATAATATGGCAATTTCACTACAAAAAGGTCAAAGAGTATCGTTAGATAAGGTAGCACCAGGGCTGAGTGCGGCTTTAATCGGGTTAGGATGGGATATCAATGCTACGGATACGGGTAATGAATTTGACTTAGACTTATCTGTTTTTCTTGTTGGTGCCGATCAGAAGTTAATTACAGAAAAACACTTTATTTTTTATAACAATCTTACCAGTCCCGATCCAGATAAATCGGTGCAATTGATGGGAGATAATCGAACCGGTGAAGGAGAAGGAGATGACGAAGCTTTAATTGCAGATTTCCGTAAAATCCCCCCGGATGTCAATAAAATGGTCGTCAGCGTAACTATTTACGAAGCGGAAAAACGCAAACAAAATTTCGGCCAAGTTAGTAATGCTTACGTGCGTTTGGTTAATGTCGAAACTCAAGAAGAGGTCTTACGTTACGACTTAGCTGAAGACTTTTCGATCGAAACTGCGATTATCATGGCCGAATTTTATCGCAAGGATGGCGAGTGGCGCGTCAATGCTGTAGGATCGGGTTATCAGGGCGGCTTACAAGCTCTCCTCAACCGCTACAACAGTTAAAAGATTGAAACAATGTCTATTAATTTACAAAAAGGACAGCGTATTTCTTTAAAAAAAGAGTCCCCAGGTTTAACTACAATTATGTGTGGTTTAGGTTGGGATATAGCCCAATCTTCTGGGGGTTTTCTTGGCATTTTTAAAGCCAGTTCAAATCTAGATTTAGATGCTTCGGTTTTGTGTTTAAATGCTCAGGGCAAATTAGATAACAATATGAATGTTATTTACTATAACAATCTCGCTCACGTTTCTGGAGGAATTACCCATTTAGGCGATAATCTCACAGGTGAAGGGGAAGGAGA
>JAAUYD010108121.1_pt1 | contig 10976 bp, 7 predicted proteins | sample 7278101 | NCBI WGS metagenome assembly JAAUYD01 (sample SAMN14350128, study PRJNA611818) | marine sediment metagenome | isolation source: surface marine sediment (0.6m) | place: French Polynesia: Moorea | collected 2018-08
CAGGGGGCACACCTGGTCACCATCGCGGGCGTTTCCATCTCCTTCGTCCTGTCACTGGTAGTGCTGCGCCAGGCCATCGACGGTGTCGTCTTCAACGGCCCCGTGTACACCTGGTTGGCCAGTGATGGCATCACCTTCGACGTCGGCTTCCTCATCGACCGGCTCACGGCACTGATGATGTGCGTGGTGACCTTCGTCTCGCTGATGGTGCACGTGTACACGATCGGCTACATGAAGGACGACCCGGGCTACCAGCGCTTCTTCAGCTACATCAGCCTGTTCACCTTCGCCATGCTGATGCTGGTGATGGCGAACAACTTCATGCAGCTTTTCTTCGGCTGGGAAGCGGTGGGTGTTGCCTCCTACCTGCTGATCGGCTTCTGGTTCAAGAAACCAACGGCCATCCACGCCAACCTGAAGGCCTTCCTCGTCAATCGCGTGGGTGATTTCGGCTTTCTACTCGGCATCGCGGCCGTGGTGCACGTGTTCGGCAGCGTCGATTACGCCACCGTGTTTGAGGCGGCGCCGGCGGCGGCCGAGCAGCGCTTCGGCGGCGAGGGCGGGCCACTGGCAATGACCGTGATCAGCCTGTTGCTGTTCGTCGGTGCCATGGGGAAGTCGGCGCAGGTGCCCCTGCATGTGTGGCTGCCGGACTCGATGGAAGGCCCCACGCCCATTTCCGCCCTGATCCACGCGGCCACCATGGTCACGGCGGGTATCTTCATGGTCGCCAGGATGTCGCCCTTGTTCGAGCTGTCCACCACGGCGCTCAACACGGTGCTGGTGATCGGCGCCACCACCGCCTTCTTCATGGGCCTGCTGGGTGTCGTACAGAACGACATCAAGCGCGTGGTGGCGTACTCCACCCTCTCGCAGCTCGGCTACATGGTGGTGGCGCTCGGCGTTTCCGCCTACGCCGCCGGCGTGTTTCACCTGGTCACGCATGCCTTCTTCAAGGCGCTTCTGTTCCTGGCCGCCGGGTCGGTGATCATCGCCATGCACCACAAGCAGGACATGCGCGAGATGGGAGGCCTGCGCAAGTACATGCCCATCACCTACTGGACGTCCCTGCTCGGATCGCTGGCATTGATTGGGGCGCCCGGCTTCTCCGGCTTCTACTCCAAGGACGTCATCATCGAGGCTGTGCATGCCTCGGCGCTGCCCGCTGCCACCTATGCCTACTGGGCCGTGGTCCTCGGCGTGTTCTTCACAGCCCTGTACACCTTCCGCATGTTCTTCATGGTGTTCCACGGCGAAGAACGCATGGATGCCGAGACGAAGTCCCACCTGCATGAGAGCCCGTGGGTGGTGACCGTGCCGCTGGTCTTGCTGGCGATTCCGTCGGTGGTGCTGGGAGCGCTGACCATCGAACCGGTGCTCTTCGGCCACTTCTTCGATGGTGTCATCACCGTTGATCACCATCACGATGTACTGCATCACGTGGGCGATCACTTCGAGGGTGCCGCCGCCTTCGCGCTTGCCTCCGTCAAACACCTACCGTTGTATCTCACGATCGCCGGTGTCGGCCTTGCCTGGTTCCTGTTCCTGCACCGGCCGCAGCTGGCCACGGATCTGGCCCAGCGCCTGTCCGCTGTGAACTCGCTGCTGGTGAACAAGTACTTCTTCGATACGGTGTACGAGCGGGGTCTGGCCGCGGGTACGCGCATGCTCAGTCGGGGCCTGTGGAAGGTCGGGGACGTGGGCGTGATCGACGGTGCGGTGGTGAACGGCGCTGCCAAGACGGTCGGATGGTTCTCGGGCGTCGCTCGTCGTCTGCAGAGCGGCTACCTCTACCACTACGCGTTCGCCATGATCATCGGGCTGGCAGCAATGCTCGGCTGGCTGCTGACGGAAGGGAACTAATCAGCGATGTTTGCGGAGCTACCGCTACTCAGCCTGCTCATCTGGCTGCCCATGGTGGGCGGCGTCCTTGCCATTGCCACGGGCGAGAAGAACAATGCGCTCGCGCGCCAGATCGGCCTCGGCGTGTCGATACTGACGTTCCTGTTCAGTATCCTGCTGTGGACCGGCTTCGACAGCAGCACGGCTGCCATGCAGTTCGAAGAGCAACTGCCCTGGATTCCACTGCTCAACGCGACCTACCACCTGGGCGTGGACGGCATTTCCATGCCCCTCATCCTGCTCACCACCTTTACCACCGTGCTGGTGATGGTGGCTGGCTGGGAGGTGATCAAGCACCGCGTAGGACAGTACATCGGCTCCTTCCTTATTCTCGAGGGAGTGATGGTGGGCGTCTTCGCCGCCATCGACGGACTGCTGTTCTACGTGTTCTGGGAAGCCATGCTGATTCCGATGTTCCTGATCATCGGCGTCTGGGGTGGACCGCGACGTATCTACGCCACCATCAAGTTCTTCCTCTACACCTTCCTCGGCTCGGTACTGATGCTGGTAGCGGTGATCTACCTGTACCTGAAGAGCGGTAGCTACGAGCTGGCGGATTTCTACGCCACGCCGCTCGGCATCAACGAGCAGCGCTTCATCTTCCTGGCATTCCTCGCCGCCTTTGCGGTGAAGGTGCCTATGTGGCCCGTACACACCTGGCTGCCGGATGCACACGTGGAGGCGCCAACCGGTGGTTCGGTGATCCTGGCCGCCCTGATGTTGAAGGTGGGCGGCTACGGCTTCCTGCGCTTCAGCCTGCCGGTGACGCCGGATGCGAGCAATGAGCTCGACATGCTGTTGATCACCCTGTCGCTGGTGGCGGTGGTGTACATCGGCTTCGTGGCGTTGGCGCAGCAGGACATGAAGAAGCTGATCGCCTACTCGTCGATCGCGCACATGGGATTCGTCACGCTGGGCTTCTTCATTCCCTTCGCCGTCCTGCGCTCTACGGGCGGCCTGCAGGGAGCAGCCCTGGGCGTGGAAGGCGGCATGGTGCAGATGGTGTCCCACGGGCTGATCTCCGGTGCCCTGTTCCTCTGCGTCGGCGTGCTCTACGACAGGGTGCACAGTCGGGAGATCAGTGCTTACGGCGGTGTGGCCAACACGATGCCGAAGTTTGCGGCGCTCATGGTGCTGTTCGCGCTGGCCAATGCCGGCCTGCCGGGCACGTCCGGCTTCGTCGGTGAGTTTATGGTGGTGCTTGGCACTTACAAGGCCAACGTGTGGTTTGCGGTCCTGGCGGCTACCACGCTGATACTGGGGGCTGCCTACACCTTGTGGTTGGTGAAGCGCGTGGTCTTCGGGGAGGTGGCTAACGACAACGTGGCGCAGTTGCAGGACGTCAATCGGCGCGAGTTCGCCATGTTGTTCGTGCTTGCCCTGGCCGTGCTGGCGCTGGGAATCTGGCCGGATCCCCTGGTCGATGTGATGCATGCAAGTGTGGACAACCTGCTGGAGCAGGCGACCACGAGCAAGATCGAAACTCTGGAGGCGGGCCTGTGATCGAGGGATGGGCTGGGCTGGCGCCTGCGATCGGCGAGATCGCCTTGCTGACACTGGCGTGCACCGTGTTGTTGTACGACGCCTTCGCATCGCCGGCGGGACGACGCATGACGGCGCCGCTGAGCATCGGCGCACTGGTGGGCCTGCTGGTGCTGCTGGTGCGGACCTGGCCCAGTGAAGCGCTGGTGACCATGGGCGGACACTTCGTGGACGATCCGCTCGCCAGCCTGTTGAAGATCGTCGCCACGATCACCGCAGTAATCGTATTCATCTATTCGCGTCGCTACGTCGAGGGACGCGGAATCGAGAAGGGCGAGTACTGGATCCTGTCGCTGTTCGGCCTGCTTGGCATCTTCGTGCTCTCGTCCGCCTACAGCTTCCTGACCCTGTATCTCGGACTCGAGCTGCTGTCCCTGTCCCTGTATGCGCTGGTTGCCTTCGACCGCAACTCCTCCGTAGCGGCCGAGTCGGCAATGAAATACTTCGTGCTCGGCGCGATCGCTTCCGGAGCGCTGCTGTACGGCTTCTCGCTGGTTTATGGCGTGACCGGCGCTATTTCCCTGGGGGAGGTGGCAGCGGCGTCTGCGGATCTCGACTCCGGCGCGTCTCTGGTGCTGGTGGTGGGCATCGCCTTCATGGTTGTGGGTGTGGCCTTCAAGCTGGGTGGCGTACCGTTCCACATGTGGCTGCCCGATGTGTACCACGGGGCGCCGACTTCCGTGACCATGTACGTGGCCACTGTGTCCAAGGTGGGCGCACTGGCGCTGGCCATGCGCCTGCTACAGGATGGCTTAGGCGGGCATCACGCGGACTGGCAGGGCATGCTGGTGGTCGTGACCATGCTGTCGCTGGCCGTGGGTAACATCGTCGCCATCGCCCAGACCAACATCAAAAGGATGCTGGCGTACTCGGCGATTTCCCACGTGGGGTTCATCCTGCTTGGCCTGTCCACCGGCACGTCGCTGGGCTACGCAAGTGCGTTGCTGTACACGATCGTCTACGTGCTGATGGCGGCCGGTGCCTTCGGCGTCATCATCTTGCTCACACGCGCCGGCTTCGAGGCTGATGAACTCGAGGACCTGGCAGGGTTGAACGAACGCAGTCGCTGGTTCGCGGGCATCATGCTGGTGATGATGTTCAGCATGGCGGGCCTGCCACCGTTTCTCGGCTTCCACGCCAAGGTGGCGATCATCCAATCGACGCTGCAGGCAGGACAAACGTGGCTGGCGGTCTACGCCATCCTGATGTCAGTCATCGGTGCCTTCTATTACATCCGCGTCATCAAACTGATGTACTTCGACAGCAGCGACCACGAACACACGCTGATGCGCGACCCCGCTGCACGCGTGGTGCTGAGTGCCAACGGCCTTGCAGTGCTGCTGCTGGGCTTCTTCCCGGCGCCGCTGTTGGCCCTGTGTGTTTCGGTAATCGCGGGCGCTGCTTGAAGCGCCTACATGGCGGCGCTATACTCTCGCTTCTCTGGTGCGGGGTGGAGCAGTCTGGCAGCTCGTCGGGCTCATAACCCGAAGGTCGCAGGTTCAAATCCTGCCCCCGCTACCAACTCTCCCCAAAAGTCTGCTCCGCATTGTCACTGACCGGTGACGGCCCCAACTCCTGATTGATCCGCCACGTTGCGACCCGCTTACCCGCTACGCGCGTGCGAGCCGAATTCGAGATCACGCCCGTGCGGCTGTTCGCCCTCTCCGACGTCCACGTCGACTACCCCGGTAACGCTGAGTGGATCAACGATTTATCCACTGCGGATTACGTTGACGATGTCCTGATCCTGGCCGGTGACGTCAGCGATCAGATCCTGCGTATCGCCGACACCTTCTCAGCGCTGACCCGTCGCTTCCGCGGCGTGCACTTCGTCCCCGGCAACCATGAGCTGTGGGTCAGACGGTGCGGCCACACAAGCTCCCTCGACAAGTTCCATGCAGTACTGACGATGGCTCGAGAGGAGGGCGTGTACACCACGCCCTGCCAGTATCCGGGACTGCTGGTGGTACCGTTGTTCGGCTGGTACGACGGTTCCTTCGGGCAACCCTCGGCCGCCTTGCGCCGACAGTGGATCGATTTCAGGGCGTGTAACTGGGAGGGAATGAGCGATGAGCAGGTGGCCAACCACCTTCTGCAGCTCAACGAGCCAAACGTCCAGGCCGCCTCGGCAGCCCAGGGGCAGCCAGTCGTGGTGAGTTTCTCTCACTTTCTCCCCCGTATCGATGTGATGCCTTCGTACATCCCGGCGCGCTATCGCACCCTCTACCCTGTGTTGGGTAGCGAGCGAATCGATGAGCAGGTACGGATGCTCGACGCTGGTATTCACGTCTACGGCCACAGCCACGTGAATCGCCAGGTGTACCTGGACGGACGACGCTACGTGAACAACGCGCTTGGCGGCCCCTCGGAAACCAGGATCTGCAAGCGCGAGCTCCTGTGCCTGCTGGAGGATTCGTGACCGGCGGCGAGCCTCCTCCGCTGGCACTCCCGACCAGGCACGAAGTGCATCTGTGGTTGGTCAAGGAAGCCCCGTCGCTCGATCCTGATCGGCGGACTCGTTACGCGAGTTGGTTGAGCGAGGAGGAGCGGGCGCGCTGGCAGCGCTTTCGGTTTGCCCAGGATCGCGATCGCTTTCTCCTTGCACGAGGTCTCGTACGAGGTGCCCTGACGCGCTACCGACCGCAGGTGGCCGAGAATGAATGGCGCTTCGCGCCGAACGCGCACGGTCGGCCGTTTCTGGCGGAGGACCAGCAGCAGCGCTTGCCCTTGCACTTCAATCTCTCGCACACACGGGGCCTGGTTGCCCTTGCCGTCGCCGGCAGCCGTGAGATCGGCGTGGATGTAGAGCCGATCAGCCGCGAAGGACCGCATCTGTCCATGGCCGATCGCTACTTTGCGCCTGCGGAGGTAGCTGCACTGCGCGCCTTGACCGATTCACGAGCCCACCAGCAGCGTTTCCTCGAACTCTGGACGCTGAAGGAGTCGTACATCAAGGCGCGGGGGATGGGGCTGGCACTGGCATTGGACAGCTTCGCGTTCCATCTCGAGCAGCCTCGCGAGGTTAGTCTGCGCACCTGGCCGGCTGCCGGAGACACGGCAGTTGGCTGGACCTTTGCGTCCCTGGGATTTCGCAGTACCCATCGCCTGGCGCTCGCCTTGCGCGAGGATGAAGCCCCCTCCGTGCTCGATATTCGCGTGGTGGAGTTGGCTGGGGCAGATCCGGGGAGCGAGCAGCCGCTTGATCTGTGGCGCCATTCCTGCCGGGAAGTCTGCCTGGGGGTGCTGGCAGCTACCTAGTGGTGCTCTGCCGGCGGTGCAGCAACGCCCGGGTCGATCGCCGGCGACACGGTGAGAGACGGCCAACTGCGTGAAAAAAGCCGCCCCGCAGGATTTGTGCTTTGCGAGGTGGACGGCTATTATACGCGGCTCTCGGGGGTGAGTTGAGCTTCACCCCATCGGCCCGTGATGATGCAGGCTGGTAAGGCGCAGCGCCCAATCGGGGTGGTTTGCGCAGGACTCTTTCCAAAAAAGGGCCCCTCAGGGGCCCTTTTTGTTTTTTCTTAGGCGCCTGAGCGCCCCGAGTCGTGCACGGCACGACGGAGACGATGCGAGACCGACTGATACAGCTTCTTGAACCCGCTGTCGAGAGCCTCGGATACGAGCTGCTCGACGTCGAGTACACCAAGGTTGGTTCTCGCAACACGCTGCGCCTGTACATCGATAGGGCCGACGGTATCACTGTGGACGACTGCGGCGACGTCAGTCGACACGTGAGCGCGACCCTCGATGTCGAAGACCCGATTACCGAGCCGTATGACCTGGAGGTCTCGTCGCCGGGGGAGCGCCGCCCCCTGCGCACGCCGTCGCACTTCCAGCGAGCCATCGGCGAGCGGGTTCGGGTGGAACTCGGCGTAGGCCTCGAGGGGCGTCGCCGGTTTACCGGAACGATCGAGGGGGCCGACGAGCAGACGGTAGAACTCGATGTCGATCACGAGGCTTTCCGCCTGCCCCTGGCGGATGTCGTACGCGCCCATGTAGCCCCCAGGACGAAGTGAGATCGCGCCCATGCTGAACAAAGAAATCCTGCTAGTCGTCGATGCCGTCTCCAACGAGAAAGGCGTCGATCGGGAGATCATCTTCGAAGCGATCGAAGCAGCTCTGGCCTCGGCAACGCGCAAACTGCACGGCGAAGACATCGACGTGCGCGTCGCCATCGATCGCAAGTCGGGTGACTACGACACCTTCCGTCGCTGGAAGGTATTCGCCGACGAGTCGGACGAGCTGGAGTTCCCGGAGCGCGAGCTGCGCCTGGACGATGCACGCGAATATGACGCTGAGATCGAGCCGGGTGGGTATGTCGAGGAGCCTATCGAGTCTGTCGAGTTCGGGCGTATCGCAGCGCAGACCGCCAAGCAGGTAATCGTGCAGCGCGTACGCGAGGCGGAGCGGGCGCAGGTGGTCGAGGAGTACCAGGATCGGGTGGGCGAGCTGATCAGCGGCACGGTCAAGCGCGTTGATCGTACAGGCGTCTACGTTGACCTTGGCGGCAACGCGGAGGCCTTCATCCCGCGCGAGTTCATGATTCCGCGTGAGCCGATCCGCTCGCAGGATCGGGTCAAGGGTTATCTGCGTGAAGTGCGGTCGGAGCCGCGCGGCCCGCAGCTGTTCCTCACGCGCACGGCGCCGGAGTTTCTCGTCGAGCTGTTCAAGGTGGAAGTGCCGGAAGTCGGCCAGGGCCTTATCGATATCGTCGCCGCCGCCCGTGACCCGGGCTTGCGCGCGAAGATTGCGGTGCGCAGCCATGACCCGCGTATCGATCCCGTCGGCGCCTGCGTAGGCATGCGTGGATCACGTGTGCAGGCCGTCTCCAACGAGCTGGCCGGCGAGCGTGTCGACATCATCCTGCACGACGAGAACCCAGCCCAGTTCGTGGTCAATGCAATGTCACCGGCCGACGTGCTGTCTATCGTGGTTGATGAAGACAACCACAGCATGGACGTGGCCGTGGAGGAAGAGAAGCTCTCGCAGGCAATCGGCCGCGGCGGGCAGAACATCCGCCTCGCGAGCGAGCTGTCCGGCTGGGAGCTGAACGTGATGACCGCCGAGGCGGCCGAACAGAAATCCGAAGACGAGGCGCGCGGTCACGCAGAGATGTTCGCCAAGTCGCTCGACGTCGATGACGAGGTGGCCACCATCCTGGTACAGGAAGGGTTCTCCAGCATCGAAGAAGTGGCCTACGTGCCCACCTCTGAACTGCTCAGCATCGACGAATTCGATGAGGCGGTGGTGGAAGAGCTGCGCAACCGAGCGCGCGATGTACTGCTGACGCAGGCCATCGCCCGCGAAGAGGTAATTGAATCGCGCCAGCCCGAGCAAGACCTGCTCGATCTGGAGGGCATGACGCCCGAACTCGCTACCCGGCTCGCCGCTCGCGGCATCGTGAGTCGGGAAGACCTGGCCGAGCAGGCCACCGATGATCTCGAGGATGTGCCCGATCTGGAGGCCGAACAGGCGGCCGATCTGATCATGAAGGCGCGTGCTCACTGGTTCGAGTCCGAAGAGTCGAACCAGGCGTAAGCCTAAGCGCTGGAGTTGCAATGGCGGAAGTAACCGTTAGTCAGTTTGCCGAGACCCTGAAGACGCCCGTGGACCGGTTGTTGTCACAGCTGCACGAGGCGGGTGTGCAGGTGGATTCCGAGACGGCGACCATCAACGACGAAGACAAGCAGCTGCTGCTCAACCACCTGCAGCGTAAGCATGGCGAGTCCAATCCGCTGGCGGCGCCCAAGAAGATCACCGTCAACCGCAAGGAGCGCCAGACGCTGCGAGTCAGCGGCAGTGGTCAGGGTGGACGCGCGCGCACCGTGCAGGTCGAAACGAAGAAACGGCGCACGTACGTCAACAAGGGTGTGCTGAAGCAGGCCGAGGAAGAGAAGCTCGAGAAGGAGCGCCAGGCCGAGGAGGCCAAGCGCCAGGCGGAATTGCAGGCCGAGGCCGAAGCCAAGCGTCAGGCAGAGGCTGAGGAAGCGCAGCGCCAGGCAGAAGAGGATGCACGCCGTCAGGCGGAAGCCGCCGCGGAGGCGGAAGCACGCCGCCAGGAAGAAGAGGCTGCCCTGCGCCGGGAGCAGGAAGAGAAGCGCGAGCTGGAGAAGGAGCAGCGCCTCGAGCAGGAACGCCGCGAACAGGAAGAGAAGCGTGCGCGCGAGGAAGCTCGACAGCGGGCGCCTGCGCCGGCAGCGGCGCCGCGACCAAGCGCCCCCGGCGCCGCTGCCGGCGGGGCGGCGCGCGGCCGTGGCAAGGAAGCCGGCGGTGGCCGCGGAGCTCAGCGCGGTGGTAAGCGCGAAGAACTGCATGTGGCATCCGGCAAGGGTGGCAAGCGTCGCGGTCGCGACAAGAGCCGTCGTCGGGGCGCGGTCACCGTGACCAGCGAGCACGTGTTCGAGAAGCCCACTGCACCGGTGGTGCGTGAGGTCGAGATCCCCGAGACCATCGCCGTCGGCGAACTCGCGCAGCGCATGGCCATCAAGGCGCCTGAGGTCATCAAGCAGTTGATGAAGATGGGTGTGATGGCGACCATCAACCAGTCCTTGGACCAGGAGACGGCCCAGCTGGTGGTCGAGGAGATGGGCCACACTGTCAAGCTGCGCAAAGACGAGGCGCTGGAGGAGACCATCGTCGAGCAAGCGCAGGCCCTGGAAGGCGATAAGGTCACGCGACCGCCTGTGGTCACGATCATGGGGCACGTCGACCACGGCAAGACCTCCCTGCTCGACTACATACGCCGCACCCGCGTCACCGCGGGCGAGGCGGGCGGCATCACTCAGCACATCGGCGCTTACCACGTGGAGACGCCGCGTGGTGTGATCACCTTCCTCGATACGCCGGGCCATGCCGCGTTCACGGCGATGCGCGCACGCGGTGCGCAGGTGACGGACATCGTGGTGCTCGTGGTGGCTGCGGATGATGGGGTCATGCCGCAGACCGCCGAGGCCATCCAGCATGCCCGCGCCGCCAACGTGCCGTTGCTGGTGGCGGTGAACAAAACCGATAAGCCGGATGCAGATCCCGAACGCGTTCGCCAGGAGCTGACCAAGCACGAGGTCATTCCCGAGGAATGGGGCGGCGAGAACATCTTCGTCAACGTTTCGGCGAAAACAGGTGACGGCATCGACGACCTTCTGGAGTCGCTGACGTTGCAGGCAGAGGTGATGGAGCTACTGCCGTGGCCGAGGGTGCTGCCAGCGGCGTAGTGCTCGAGTCCAGTCTGGAGAAGGGGCGCGGCGCCGTGGCGACGCTGCTCGTCTCTCGCGGCACCCTGCGCACGGGCGATGCCCTGCTCGCCGGCGAAGAATACGGTCGCGTTCGCGCCATGTTCGACGAGCGCGGTAAGCCGCTCAAGACTGCTACGCCGTCCTATCCGGTGGTGGTGCTCGGTTTGTCCGGCACGCCGAACGCAGGTGATGATTTCGTTACGCTCGAAGACGATCGCAAGGCCCGTGAACTGGCCGAACTGCGACGTACCAAGGCTCGCGACGCCAAGCTCGCGCGCGCTGGCCTGCTGGCGCGCGAGC
>JAAUYD010273824.1_pt1 | contig 10975 bp, 4 predicted proteins | sample 7278101 | NCBI WGS metagenome assembly JAAUYD01 (sample SAMN14350128, study PRJNA611818) | marine sediment metagenome | isolation source: surface marine sediment (0.6m) | place: French Polynesia: Moorea | collected 2018-08
CCGCGATGATGCGTGGGGTCCAGGCCCTCGCCGAGGAGCGGCGGCCCGGCGATCCCATCCTGAGCTCCTTCCTCGCCTCGTACTACGGGGAGCTGCCCGACTTCGACGCCGACGACCGTCTGGCCGGCGATCTGTACGCGGCGGCGCAGACCCACCTCAACCTCGGGCGGGTGCGCGAACCCGGTGAGACCCACGTCGCCGTCGTGTCGCCCGACCGCGATCGCGACGGTTGGCACTCCGATCGATCGGTCGTGCTCATCGTCACCGACGACGCGCCGTTCCTCGTCGACACGGTGCGGATCGCGCTCGACCGGCGCGGGGTGTCGACCCATCTGCTCGTGCATCCGATGCTGCGCGTCACCCGCGACGCCGCCCACGAGCTGACCGAGATCGTCGAAGGTGACGCCCGCGCCGGAGAGCGCGTCGAGGCGTGGACGCAGGTCGAGATCGACCGGCTCGACAGCGACCGCGCCGACGAGCTGCGTGCCGAACTCTGCGAACTGATCGCCGACGTGCACCGCGTCGTCGCCGACTTCTTGCCGATGCGCTCGCGGATGGACGCGCTCGCGCCGTCCGATCCGCTGCTCGGCTGGCTCTCGAGCGCCCACCTCGTGTTCCTCGCCTCGGCGACGTTCGATCTCGGGCCCGACGGCGCGACGTTGCGCGAGGGCACCGAGCTGGGTCAGATCGGCGCGATCGATCCCCACGATCCGCCGGTCGATCCCGACGGGCCGACGATCAGCATCGCCCGGTCGCGGCGGACGTCGACGATCCATCGCGCGTCCCGCTACACCGCCGTCACCGTGTTGACCGAGGACGAGAGCGGGCGGCCGATCGCACAGCGCTTCGTCGGCCTGCTCGCATCGACCGCCTACCGGGTCAGCGTGCTCGGCATCCCGACGATCGGCGACCGGGCGCGTGCGATCCTCGGCCTGGCCCGCGACGGCGCCGAGACCCACACCGGTCGGTCGATGCGCAACGTGCTCGAGACGCTGCCGCGCGATCTGGTCTTCGAGCTCGACGCCGACCGGTTGGCGGAGCTCGTCATCGACGTGGTCGGCCTGCAGGAGCGTCAGATCGTGCGCGTCTTCGACGTGCCCGAGCCGGTCGGCACGAACGCCACGGTGCTGGTGTTCCTGCCGAAGCGGCGGTTCAACGCCCAGCTCCCCGAGCGGGTCGCCGAGCTGATCGGCGAGGCGTACGAGTCGGAGACCAGCGACGTCAGCTCCCTGCTCGAGACGAGCAACCTGGCTCGCATCGCGCTGACGATCTCGCACGAAGGCCTACCCGACCCCGATCTCGATGCGCTGTCCGATCGCGTCGACGAGCTGACGACGGCGTGGATCGACCGGGTCCACGAAGCTGCCAACCGTCGCTTCGGCGAGGCGCGGGCCGCCCGCATGCTCGGCCGCGTGGCCGAGGTCGCACCCGAGTCGTACCGCAGCGGGGTCGATCCGCTGACCGCGGTCGGCGACCTGGAGCGGCTGCTCGTCCTGATCGACTCGGGCGAGGAGACCCGGACGGCGCTGGTCCGCGACGTCGACGCCGAGCCCGACGTCTGGCGGATGCGGCTGTATCGACAGGGTGAGAAGATCGCTCTCTCGACGCTGATGCCGATGTTCGGGCATCTCGGGATCACGGCGCTCGACGAGCACCCGTACCAGTTCGAGATCGAGGGGCACGAGTGCTACCTCTACGACATCGGTATCCGGATGCCGAGCGGCGTGACGATCGACGATGACCGGCACCGCGAGATCCGGGCGACGTTCGAGGGGCTGCTGCGCGGCCACGTCGAACGCGACGGGTTCAACCGGCTCGTCGTCCTCGCCGGCCTGAGCGCCACCCAGGTCAACATCCTGCGCTGCTACGCCAAGTACGCACACCAGATCGGATTCACGTTCAGCCAGGGCTACATCGAGGACGCGCTCGCACGGCTGCCGCAGCTCGCCGGGCCGCTCGTCGAGTTGTTCGAGTCCCGGTTCGATCCCGATCTCGACGAAGGGGACCGGATCGCCGCGATCGCGGTGGCGAGCAACGAGGTGTTGTCGGCGCTCGATGCGGTGCCGTCGCTCGACGACGACCGCATCGGTCGGCTGTTCCTCGCGCTCATCAAGGCCACCGTCCGGACGAGTGCCTACCGCGACGGTCCGACGACCGCGTTCAAGCTCGACCCGTCGATCGTGCCCGACCTGCCCGAACCCCGACCGATGCACGAGATCTTCGTGTGTTCGGCTCGGGTCGAGGGCGTCCACCTGCGTGGCGGAGCGATCGCCCGCGGCGGGCTGCGCTGGAGCGACCGCCGCGAGGACTACCGCACCGAGGTGCTCGGTCTCGTCAAGGCCCAGATGGTGAAGAACGCGGTGATCGTGCCGGTGGGCGCGAAGGGCGGCTTCGTCGTCAAGCAACCCAAGGAGACGCCCGCCGAGCAGCGCGAGGAGGTGATCGAGTGCTACCGGATGTTCGTGCGCGGCCTGCTCGACCTGACCGACAACGTGGTCGGCGGCGAGACCGTCCCGCCCGAGCGGACGGTGTGCTACGACGATCCCGATCCGTACCTCGTCGTCGCCGCCGACAAGGGCACGGCCACGTTCAGCGACACCGCCAACGAGGTCGCCGCCGACTACGACTTCTGGCTCGGCGACGCGTTCGCGTCGGGCGGCAGCGCCGGCTACGACCACAAGGCGATGGGGATCACGGCGCGCGGCGCCTGGGAGAGCGTCGTGCGGCACGCCTCCGTGCTCGGCAAGGACGCCAACCGCGACGAGCTCACCGTGGTCGGCGTCGGCGACATGTCCGGCGACGTGTTCGGCAACGGCATGTTGTGCTCGACGAACCTGCGGCTGATCGCCGCCTTCGATCACCGCCACATCTTCGTGGACCCCGATCCCGATCCGGCGTCGTCCTACGCCGAGCGGCGGCGACTGTTCGAGACGCCGCGCTCGTCGTGGGCGGAGTACGACACCGGGTTGATCTCCGAGGGCGGCGGCGTGTTCCCCCGCACGGCGAAGTCGATCGATCTCACGCCGCAGATGCGAGCCGCGCTCGGGACGACGGCGGATCGGGCGACACCGAACGAGCTGATCAGCATCGTCCTGCGGGCCCCGGTCGACCTGTTGTGGAACGGCGGGGTCGGCACCTACGTCAAGGCGGCGGGCGAGACCCACGCCGAGGTCGGTGATCGATCGAACGACGGGGTGCGCGTCGACGCCGCCGACCTGCGATGCAAGATCGTCGCCGAGGGCGGCAACCTCGGTGTCACCCAGCTCGGCCGGGTCGAGTTCGCCCTCGCCGGCGGGCTGATCCACACCGACGCGATCGACAACTCGGCGGGCGTCGACTGCTCCGATCACGAGGTCAACCTCAAGGTCCTCCTCGGATCGGTCGTCGCCGACGGCGAGCTGACCGTCAAGCAGCGCAATCAGCTCCTCGAGCAGATGACCGACGAGGTGGCCGAGCTGGTGCTCGCCAACAACCGCGCCCAGACGCTCGCATTGTTGATCGCACGTCGCCAGGGCCTGCCGATGGTCAACGTGCACGCCCGATACCTCGATCATCTCGAGGCGGAGGGCTGGCTCGACCGGGCGCTCGAGGATCTCCCCACCGACAAGCAGATCGCCGAACGGCAGTCCGCCGGCTCGGGGCTCCGCACGCCGGAGTTCGCGGTGCTGATCGCCACCACCAAGAACGCCGACGTCGCCGAGATCATGCGGACCGATCTGCCCGACGCGGCGGCGCTCGAGGAAGACCTCGTGCACTACTTCCCGACGCCGGTCCGCGAGCGGTACCACGACGAGATCCTGCGTCATCGCCTCCGCCGCGAGATCGCGACGACCCAGCTCGTCAATCAGATGGTCAATCTGTCCGGCATCTCGTACGGCCACCGGATGATCGAGGACACCGGCGCCTCGACGACCGATGTCGCCCGCGCGTGGCTGGTCACGCGCGAGATCCTCGACTTCCCCGACTGGTGGGACGAGGTCAACGCCCTCACCGGCATCGAGCTCGACGATCACCTCGACCTGTTCCTCGAGTGCCGGCGGACGGCGGAGCGCTGCTCGCTGTGGTTCATGCGCCATCGCCGGCCGCCCGTCGACATCGATCACGAGGTGGGACGCTTCCGCAAGCCGGTGCTCGCACTGCTCGACGAGTTGCGAGGCTGCCTGCGCGGGCCGATGAGCGAGGCCGCCGGCGAGCTGATCGCCGCTCGGATGGAGGCCGGCATCCCTCAGACGCTCGCCGAACGCTCGGCCATGTGGCGGCTTGCCCACACCACGTTCGACGTCGTCGAGCTCGCTGAACGGGCCGGTGTGCCGCCGCTCGACGTCGCGTCGGCCTACTGGTCGGTCTTCGACCGGCTCGAGCTGCTCTGGTTGTGGGACGGCATCGGCACCCTGCCCCGCAGCGACCGCTGGCAGACGCAGGCTCGCGGCGCACTGCGAGACGACCTGCTGACGGTGCTCGCCGAACTGGCCGGCAGCGTGATCGCCCACGACGGCGTCGATTCGTGGGTCGAGGCCAACCCGCGCTCGGTCGAGCGGGCGGTCGGACAGCTCACCCTCATCCGCCGCACCGACAGCTTCGACATCTCGAACCTGTCGGTCGCGCTCCGACAGCTCCGCAACCTCGCGATCACGAGCGCGTAGCAGTTCGCCGGTGCCGCCGGCCCCGAGCCGGTCTGATCGAGCGGCCTGACCGAGCCGCTCGGCGTCGCCCGATAGCGTCGGGGCGGTCATGAACGACGCGCCCCGCTACCGATTCGCCCCGTCTCCGACCGGCTTCTTCCACGTCGGCGGCGCTCGCACCGCGCTCATGAACTGGGCGCTCGCCCGCTCGCAGGGCGGCACGTTCGTCCTGCGGATCGAGGACACCGACGAGGCGCGCAACCGGCCCGAATGGAGTGAGGGCATCCTCGACGCACTGGCGTGGATCGGGATCTCCGACGACGACCCGCACTTCGAGGGGCCCCACTTCCAGAGCACCTACGCCGACGAGCACGTCGCCGTCGCACGGCGGCTGTTCGAGGAGGGGCGGGCCTACTACTGCGACCTGACGCCGGAGCAGATCGACGAACGCGCCAAGGCGGAGGGGACGACGGGCTATGGCGGCTGGTCGCGCGACCGCGGACTCGGACCCGGACCGGGTCACGTCCTCCGCTTCCGCGCGCCCGACGACGGAACGACCGTCGTGCGCGACCTAGTCCGGGGCGAGGTCGAGTTCGAGAACGCGCTGATCGAGGACTTCGTGCTCGTCCGCGGCAACGGCACGCCGGTGTTCATCCTCGCCAACGTCGTCGACGATCTGTCGATGCGGATCTCGCACGTGGTCCGGGCCGAGGAGCACCTGCCGAACACCCCGAAGCAGCAGATGATCTGGGAGGCGCTCGGTCATGAGCCGCCGACGTGGGCCCACGTGCCGGTCCTCGTCAACGAGCAACGCAAGAAGCTCTCGAAGCGCCGCGACAAGGTCGCGCTCGAGCAGTACCGCGACGAGGGCTACCTCGCCGATGCGATGGTCAACTACCTCATGACGCTGGGCTGGTCGCCGGGCGACGACGAGATCCAGCCGTGGTCGGCGATGGAGGCTGCGTTCCGGCTGGAGGACGTCAACCTGTCGCCGGCGTTCTTCGATCTCAAGAAGCTGGCTGCGTTCAACGGGGAGTACATCCGTGCCCTCGGCGTCGACGAGCTGGTCGCCGCCTGCGACCCGTTCCTGCCGGCATCGTGGGACCGCAGCCGGTTCGCCGAGATCGCGCCACACATCCAGCCCCGCCTCGTCACGCTCGGCGATGCGGCGGGCATCGTCGACTTCCTCTTCGTCGACGAGCCCGAGGTCGACCCGGCGTCGTGGGACAAGACGATGGGCACCGACTACGCCCGCCCGCTGCTCGCCGACGCGATCGCCGCCTACGAGCAGGGTGACTGGCACGCCGACACGCTGAAGGCCACGCTGGAAGACGTGATGGCGCGCTACGAGCTCAAGCTGGGCAAGGCGCAGGCACCGGTGCGCGTCGCCGTCACCGGCCGGACCGTCGGACCGCCGCTGTTCGAGGCACTGGAGGTCCTCGGTCGGGACGATTCGCTCCGCCGCATGCGCGCCGCGCTCGATCGGATGGACGGCGGCGGGTGATCCGGTGAACCTCGACGCCCGCGAGGACGGACTCGATCCAGCGGAGCAGGCCGAGGAGCGGTTCGAGGCCGGACCCCAGTACGAGCCCTACGACGACATCGTCGACCGCTCGCCGGCCGACGCCGTCGTGCGTGCGCGAGCGCCGATCTGGCGTCGTCGCCGGACCTGGGTCGGGTTGGTCGCCGCGCTCGTCGTCGGCTCGTTCCTCTACTACGCGGTCACCCTCGCCCAGGTGGTGCAGACGGGCCGCTCGCACAGCGCCGCCCCGGCCGATGCGATCGTGGTGATGGGCGCCGCCCAGTACGACGGCCGCCCGTCGCCGCAGCTCGCCGAGCGCCTCGACCACGTGCTGACGCTCTGGAACCAGGGCGCGGCGCCGTTGGTGATGGTCACCGGCGGCAAGCAGCCCGCCGATCGTTTCACCGAGGCCGAGGCCTCGCGCCGCTATCTCGTCGACCGGGGGATCCCCGACAGCGCGATCGTGGCCGAGACCGAGGGCCGCACGACCCACGAGTCCCTCGAGGCGGCGGCGCCCATGCTGATCGAACGCGGTGCCACGTCGGTGGTCCTCGTGACCGATCCGTACCACTCGCTGAGGTCGCGGCTCATCGCCGAGGACCTGGGCCTCGACGTCGACGTCGCCGCCACACCGACGAGCGTGGTGTCCGGATGGGGCTCGGTGCGCCACCATCTCGAAGAGGCGGCCGGTGTCGCGCTGGGCCGGATCATCGGCTTCGACCGCCTCGCCGACCTCACCGGCTGATCGCGAGCCGGCGCGTGCCGAACCGGCCCCGGCGGCCGGCGCGACCGGATCGTGGTGATACCTTGCGCGCGGGGAGGCGCTCATGAGTCGGATGTATGGCGATCGGATCAACGAGTTCGTGCTGTCGGTCGACATCATGAACACCGACACGTTCCACGATCTGCTCAACGTCGTGAGCGTCTACCTGCACGAGCAGCTCAACGTCACGTACTTCTCGGTGCTCGAGGCGGGCACCGTGAACGGCGAGCGCGGCCTCGTCACGCTCTGGAGTTCACGCGACGACAAGCCGTCGTTCAGCGTCGGCAGCGACGGTGAGCCCCGATCGTTCAGCGCGTACTCGTTCGCGAACGACCAACCGCTGTGGGTGATCAGCTCCAACGAGGGCGAACTCGTGCACGTCGACGACTCGAGTCACTTCGTCGACCGGTGGGACGGGGTGACCGACCTGCCGTCATACTCCGCGGCGGGGAGCGGCGCAGTTCGAACCTCGGTGATGCACCCGCTCCGGCGCGGCAGCGGCCCGATCGGGGTGATCGAGTTCGGCTGCCCCGACGCGGTCGAGCCGACTCCGGTGAGCAAGCAGGAGGTCGCCACCCTCGCCGACACGATCACGCGTGCGTACCGGATGTACGACGTTCGCAACAACCAGAAGCTCAACACCGAGCGGGCGCTCCGGCTGCTCGAAGCATCGCTGAGCGAGGAGTCCTGGAAGCGCCTGGCGCTCCCGCAGATGTTCGTGGCGTACTCGGGGCGAGGCGATCCCGTCGTGGTCGAAGCGATGGAGGCGGTGATCGACGAGTTCTCGAAGGCGCTCGACCCGCACGTCTGGAAGGACAACACGGAGAGCGGTGACATCAACAGTCACGTCGTGGAGGCGATCACGAGCTCCGAGTTCGGCATCTGCTACTTCTCCGAGCCGGCCGGCGACTCGTACGGCGACAACGCCAACGTCCTGTTCGAGGCCGGCATGATGCAGGCGCTCACGAACTCCGGGGGAGCGCTCCTGAGAGGGTGGATCCCGATCCGCGAGAACGCCGGATCGCTGCCGTTCGATGTGGCCGCTCAGCGCATGGTGATCGTGCCCCGAAACCAGGCGGGCGAGCTCGACCGGGACGCGTTCGACGACCTGCTCAGAAAGCGGATCGCCACCCTCATCGGCTGGGACGAGGACGAGTCCGACGATCACTAGACCCCGTGGTTCGTCCGGCGCCGGGCGGTACACTCTCCGGTCGCCTCACTGGGGTGTGGTGTAACTGGCAACACAGCAGATTCTGGTTCTGTCGTTAGGGGTTCGATTCCTCTCACCCCAACCAGCCGGCTCGTCCGGTTCACAACGCTCGGCGGTAGTGTCGAGCGTCGCAGCTTGGCCCGTTCGTCTAGTGGCCTAGGACACCACCCTCTCAAGGTGGCGGCACGGGTTCGAATCCCGTACGGGCTGCTCAGATCTGGCCAGGGTGTGCAAACGCCCTGGCCAGAGTGCGTTTTCGGGTGATCTGCTCGTCGCCGGTGGGCGACCCGGTGTCATCAATGCCGCGTACCCCGAGCCGCGATCAGACCGCCGAAGATCGCGTGGGTTCGAGCGTCGCCGGTCGATGCCGACCCGCGTCTCCGATCCGGCGTTCTGGGGGAACCGCCGACCCGGCGAGACTCGTGTGGTGTCCGATTGCGCCGAGATGCAGTTTCCAAAGGCGATCCCACCCCAGTTCATCAAGATCGTCACGCCATGACCGCCGTCGAGAGATGGACGCAGACGCGGCAGCAACTGAATCTGGAAGCCGCAGGTTCGAAGGCCTCACACGAGATCGTCGTTGAGCTCGTGAGTGCGTATCGACGGCTTCGGGCCGATGAGCGCATCGAAGTCGACGCTGAACTCGCACGGTGGCTCGTGTCTGACGACGAGACGGCGCGGTTCGATGCACTCGCGGTCGTCGACGCGAACGAGATCTGTTCCGCAGTCCCCGCGCTCAGTCAGCTCGAGCATCGCCTGGCGGGCTCCGATGCGCCAGGTGCGGTCTACGAGTCGGCCAAGGTGAATCGAGTCATCGGTCGCCTCGCAGCCGTCTGCAGTGATCGGCACTCCTGACGACCATGCACCCATGGGGAGAACCTCCAACACTCACGGTCGCGACCTTCGGACGGCTTCGGCCGATCGAGCCGACCACTCGGATCCGTACGGCGGCCACGGTGGAGCCTTCGGAGTCCTCAGATCGATGGCGGCTCCCGGTTCGTCCGCGAGGGGCGAACCGGGAACCTCCAGCCCCGTCGTCGTCGGGCTGCGCGTGCCGGTTGTCGAGAGCTCTGATCCCTACGGACGGTCCTGCGCCGGGACCCCGACGCCGGACGGGAGCATGTCTCCGAAGAGCGTCTTGTACATCATCCGGTAGACGTCGGTGTTGTCGAATCCCTCGTAGAACTCGTTGCGGAGCAGTCGGGCGTTCCTTCCCTGGGCGCGGCTGAGGATGCCACCCGAGGTGTCAGGCGCGCTGGTCCATGCAATGGCGAACTGCAGCGGCTCCGGACCGATCGTGCCGCCGCCGAAGCTTCCGAGGCCCGACTCATCTTCGTCGGGAAACGGCCGCTCCTCCAGCAGCGCGTCGGGGGCAGCCGCGAATGGTTGCGAGTCCCAGCCCTCGATACCGTCGACATTCACGGCGACCGGGCCCGAGGTCGAGAACTGGTTGTTCACCGTTGTCTTGCTCACCAGGCCACCCGACTCACTGCAAACACTCCGAGGATTGGGATCCGGCTCGGCGAGACAGGTGATCGGATTGAACGGGGTGTCGGTCGTCACCGGGCGGACGGCAAGTACCTGCATGCCGGACGCGTCACTGTCGGCGGCAGTGAGGATCATGCTCCGATAGCCCCGGCGCTTCCGCTCGGCTGTCCACCGGCCTTCCCGCTGTTCGAAGTCCCGTGCCACTCCGATCGCGTCGTCGGCCCGCTTCAGGGCGCGGAGCGTGCCGATCGCGTTGTTCTTGTTCGGGAAGTTGTCGGTGCTCTCGACCTCGACGACCAGCGCGAAGGGCCGCTTCTCCACGAACCGGGATCGCCGGTCGAGGATCGTCAGTGCCATCTCGGACATCTCGGCCGCCGTCGGCGGATCGAAACTGAAGGGTCGGTCGGGGTCGTCGAACTTGGCCCCCCAGCCCACGATCCGTCCTGCTCGCTCCCCTTCGGGCGGCAGGGGATCGGCAGCGTCTCGCACCAGCCCGAGGCTGATCAGTTGCTCTTCCTCCTCGTCGTTGAAGATGTCGTCGGCTGCGAAGAGCCCCAGGACCTTCGGCGCATACCGGCGATCATCCGCAAGCTTGGCCATGAGCTCGTCGAACTCGGCTCGGGTGCGGATCACGACCCATCCGTCATCGGCTGCCTCTTCCAGCAGGTTCCGCCCATCGGTTCGGGCAGGCCCCCGCCCGTTGACCGGGTCGAGATGCACGAAGCAGTCGAGGGTCGGGGCGTCGATCGTGGGGGCCGACGTGCACTGACCGTCTGGCGTGCCGTCGCCATTCGCATCGCTGAGCAGCTCTTGGGGCACGAAGAACCGTTCGCCGCCGCCGAGCACCACCACGGGATCCGGCTCTCCATCGGTGATGTCGCCCGGTGTCCCGCCGTCGAAGCCGGGACGGCCACCCACGATCTGCAGGGCGTGGTCGTTGGCCTGGTTCCGATTGTCGGTCTCTGCCAGGAACGCCCCGGTTCCCGGCTCACCATTGATGTCGCCATCGTTCACGACGCCGACCGGGTGGCCCCGATGGGCGGCCTCACGCAGGACGCTGCCCGGGAAGCCCGACAGCGCCAGGATGTCGCGACCCCGGTCCGTGCCGTACGAATCCGGACCCTGCACCTTCACGCCGAACGCATGCGTCGTGGCGCCCCCGTTCGAGGTGCCGACCAGCTGGTCGGACATGTGGCCCCGGTACACAGCCATCTCTGGCAGCCGATCCCATTCCAGGGTGCCGTCCGGCCCCTCCCAATAGAGTCGGGCAGCACCCCAGTGGTTCAGCGAGGTCCCGTCGGGATGGATGAAGATTGCGTTTCCAACTCGCCAGCGAGGATGAGTACCGCCGTGGTCGCCATGTTCGCCGG
>JAAUYD010031009.1_pt1 | contig 10974 bp, 2 predicted proteins | sample 7278101 | NCBI WGS metagenome assembly JAAUYD01 (sample SAMN14350128, study PRJNA611818) | marine sediment metagenome | isolation source: surface marine sediment (0.6m) | place: French Polynesia: Moorea | collected 2018-08
AGATGATACCAACCTTCCGGTCGTGAACATGTGCAGTTGGTGTCAGCGGGTCCAGTGCGAGGCCATCAGTGGAGACGACTGGTTGAAGGCGGAGGACTACTATGCCGCGGGCGGACGCACGAATGTCCGATTGAAGCACGGAATCTGCGAACAGTGCCGAGAGACCACCATCGACCCTTTTCTTGTCTTGAATGCAGCCGTTTGGCCTCGGAAATCCTGATCTGACCGGCCTGCATTGACTGCTAATGTTTCAATGGCATGGTTTCCATCGGGACGATGGCTTCAGGGTTTGGCGGCCGGCAACCTAAGACCTCAAATTGAGGGCTGCGACCGCGTGCAGCAGACTTAGAACGGGTCCGCATTGGGCTCGCTTCAGCCATTCGCCGCGAACCGCCTGAATGACGGCTCTGCGGATCTTTCTGCCGTTCGGTTGGTGGGCACGAAGGCCAGCTCTACGAGGCTTTTCTGACTTCCGACTCGACTGCACACAGAATGCGTATTGAACGCCCCTAGCGTCTTGACTGAACGACAGATAGCTCCACTCCTCTATCGGCGTCGCTACGACTAGGTGATCCAATGGCTACAACGGGCGTTCACGCGAAGTGCAGAGAACGGCGAGAACGAAAACTAACCGCCTGATGCTGCGCTTGATACGATCGACCGTTCTTCTTCGTCGGCAACGTACGCCGCAACTGCGTGTTCAATCAAAACTGGGCATTGCCTCCTCTGGCAGTGCGATCCTAGAAACCTGTCAGGTCCCTGCAGATGTGCCCAATTCCATTTCTCACCCGATGATTGAATTTGGGCGCAGGCTCGATTGGACACGCCCGAGACCACGAAACGCAAATGAAGCGGCTACCGGATTGAATCATTCAATTCGGTCGCAGCCTCCCCTGTCAGCGCTGCAAAGACGGTAAACCAGTTCTGAAGTATGCGCCCGTCGGGATTCCAGGCATCAAGGTCTCCGGTCGTGGTCGGATCGGTCTTTGCGGGGTAGAGCCCCGGTTTCACCCGCCCAAGGCCGCCCGTGCGGTTCATCTGTTCCAGCGCATCGAAAAGGTCTTCGGGATCGTCCGGGATCAGGTTCACCGCGTAACCCAGCATGTTGGCGACTAGCTGGGCGCGCGCCGCGCGGATCGCCGCGGGGCGTCCAACGGCCACCGTCTCGTCGAAAAGGCTCACCGCGAGCGAACTGTCGAAAGTCAGACCTCGCCTCCAGAGATGGGTCGATCCGCTTATCAGCACCGCGTCATCGACAATCAGCGTGGTCGATGCCATATGTAGCGCTCGCCCCGGCCCTGCCACTGGCGAGAACAATACGACCCGTCCGTCGCCTGCATCCTCCAATGCCTTCAGCGCGCCGCCGATACCGCCCTTTCGAATCTCCTCCAGTTTCGCGGTGCGGTCGGGGAGCCACATCTCAGGTACGCAGAGCATGACTTGAAGCCCCGGACGGGCGGTCCATCGGGATGTGATCGCGCCGATAAGGTCGATAGCACCACTGGCCGCGACATGAGGATCAATGGCAGGCGTCTGGACGTAAACAAAATCCTCGGCCCGTCCGATGGCGGCCTGAGCCGCGGTGGCGAAATCGCTGAGCCCACTCTGGGTCTTGTGCAATGTCCGGTCGACTGCCGCTGCCAATGCATCGTCGTCGAAGGTCGAGGTATCAATCAGCCCGTCAAGCGTGCCTGCGCCAAGCGCGGCGTCTATGGACGCCTTGATCGACGTCCAGGTGCGCCCCGGTGTAAAGGACGGTGCGGCGGCGGCCATTGCGCGAAAGGTTGCGTCTCCGGCAACGCCGCTTGTCAGCGTTTCGAGCAGCGCGGCAAAGGTGGTGGTTCCGCCGGGGTCAGCCGCCGGGCTGGCCGGTGCGCCAGCCCGACCGATGAAATCAGCAAGGTCCTCAGCGGCGCGTTCGTTCATCGCGTGCACCAGCGGATCGGTGGCGGGGCCCGCCAGCGCAACGCCGGGGCCGTGGATTTCCTTGGCCGCTGGCACACCGGTGTGACCCTGCATTGAAGGCGGATTTTCATGGTGCGCCTCGCGCCCCGGCGTCGCGCCGATGACGCCGGTATTGGTGGTCCGCTCCAGCGCGGCAAGCTCCAGCCGTTCCTGCGTCGGCACCGGCCGGCCGAACGTCAGAACTTCGGTCAGTCCATTCCGTATCCGGTGCACCCGCAAAGGTCCGCCACCCGCCCCGACCGGGTCGAGCGTGCCTTCGGGTGTCTGGCCAAAGGCAGGCGATGTGGTGATCAGCGTGTCCCCTGCCGCGGCGGCATTGGGCAGGGTTACGGGAACAAGGTCAGCGGGCAGGAGGCTTTCGGGATCGACAAGCCGGAAGGCGTTGTCGCCAAGCGGGCCGTCAAACGCCAGCACCGTCTGCCCGGATTGCACTTGCCCTGCGCCTCGCGTCATTGGGCCGCCCTGTTCCGGCAGGTGAAGCGTCACACCCCCTGGGGTCGAGCCATCCACGGGCAGCCCAAGCCGCGATCCAGCGGCGATCACCGGGCGGTCATACCGAAGATCGGCGTAGAGCCGGTTAGCGACCGAGGTCACCAGCAGAGCATCGAAGCTCAGTTCGTTCGGGTCCGAGGCGGTACTGGCGGTGCCGTCCGGGATCGGAAGGACAACGAGCGCCGTACCGGAAGCATCGCTCAGAGCCGCGCCGCCATCCAGCGGAAACCGGCGCCCGGTCTCAGTGTCGCGACCGTGGGGCCAAAGGCGGACCCAAGTACCTGGCGGCAGCACGCCGTCGAACTTGACGACAATTCGCTGATCGGCTGCGGACCCGCCGCTTTCCGTTCCTTCCCCGGCGATAGCATGGGCGGTGAAATCGAGAACATCCACCCCGGTCAGATCGTCGGTACCGAGCGCAGGTGGCGTTACCGCACCCCAACGGGTGTCCATCACGGGCGCCATCGCAAGCGCCGTGCCCCCGGCCGTGAGGCTGTTCATCACCTGCGTTGCCACCAGGTCAGTTGTCAGAAGGACCGGCACCGCGGCAGTGTTGCGCATCGCGCTGATCCGTCGGCGGGGGTCCTGTTGGACGGCATTCGCGCGGGTCACGCCGACGGAATGTGCTTCGAGATCGGTCAATCCGATGCGCAGGAAATCGCGGGCCAGAGGAAAGGGCGTCGTGGTGTTCGTCCAGCCTGCGAACGGCGTCGCGCCCACGAGCGAGCGGTAGCTTGAGTTCGGCAGCGCGGCAATGCGCGGCTGCGGCGCCGTGTCAGTGTTGGGATCGGGCACGGCAGTCAGGCCGATGGATGGTGCCGGGCCGATCTGGTAGAGTTGGTCGCTGTCCGTGACTTGTGTCAGCCCGGTCAGGTTGAGCCGCCCGGCAATTTCGCCTGAAAGCGGCCCCTCATGCGCTGAGGTCAGATGCACGAAGAAGCCGCCTGTCACGGTGGCCGTTCGTTGGTCTGCTGCGTCGGTATGTGCCCACAGATTATCCCAAATTGCCGGGCTCGCCATATGGGCCCAGAGGGCGGCGGCCGCGCCTGGGTCAACCGGGCGCCCGCGGTGATCGAAACACCAGAGCTTCAAAGACAATGGCGTGGCATTGCGATTTTTCAGTACGATGGCCGAGCCGAGCGCGGGGCGGCAAAGCTCGGTCACGGGCTGCGCCCTGTTGCCAAATGTGCCGCCGCTGAAGGTCAGCCCGAGAAACGCGGCCTTGGCCTCATCATCGGTCAGGTCGGAGGGGAAATCCGCCGGACGCAGGTCCTCCAGGTCCGACGGCGTTGCAACGGTGGCCGCGTCGATTTCCGCCGCAAAATAGCGGATCCGGGGCCGGGTCGGCGTGTTGGCTGTGGGTGTGGCGCTGCCGTCAGGCTGGGACACCGGCTGGGTAAGCGTCCACAGTCGAAGTTCGACCTCTGGCAAAAGCGTCAGCAACACGATCAGGTTGCCGGTGTCGAAGGCGGATGTGCCGTCTTCCTGGCGCAATTGCCGCAGGCCGGGCGGACGGGCGCCGGAGGCGACGAAATAGCTGCGGATGCCGCTGGCCGGAGCGCGCCATTCCATGTTTTCGACCAATGACACCGTGCAGGACAGATCGCCCGTCGGTGCCGGGAGGGTTGGCGGCGTTACCGAGCTGTCATCGTGGCGGAACCACGGACCCAGCGCCGGCGAGGAAAGGCCAAGCGTTGCGGGGGCAGGATCGAGGGTAGGCATACTCTTTCTCCCGTGTGTGCCTCAGACCAGCGTCAACCGCAGGGGCGTGCTGGCGCGTCCGATAGGGTCAATCAGCGTCAGGACATACTCTGTATCGTGCGGCACGATCTCCCCCCCGGATTCGGTGCCGTCAATCTTGAGCGGTAGGGGGGCTTTGATGTCGAACTCGCGCAAGATTACCTGCTCCGCGTCGGGCAGCCGCCGTGCCACGCGCAGTCCGAAATAGCCGAGCGCGCCGCTGGCGAGCGTTTCGGCATGGCTGACCTCGATCCGCACATCCGCCAACCCGCCAGGGGCCGCAGTGCCAATAAACTGCACGAACTGAAGCGGCTCCGGTCCGTCCTCCGGTACCATAATCTGGCTTACCGGGTCGGAGGGGCGGCTCCAGCGCCCGGGCACAGTGGAGCCGGACTCGGGGGCACCCTGCGCTTCGACGATCCAGGTGTAGCGCACCCAAGGGTCAAGGGATGCAGTCGGAGCAATCTGCACCGGCCCATCGTCGCGATAGTTGGCGGTCTGGATGCCGCTGTCACCATCGGGCGCGGTCCAGGTGCCGACAGCGACGATCGGCATCTTGAGCGGATCGGGGCTGTCGCCGCGTGTACGTCGAAGCCTCCAAGTCTGACCGAGGGTCGTGCCTGCAACAAGGGACATGGAAAGCTCGGCCACCATCGCCCCCTCCCCCGTCGCCGGCGGCACCGGGCGCACGGCCAGCGTCGGGCGTTGAGGTGGATCGGCATTGGGCACGCCGTAGAGGATTAAGTCGAGGCCAGACAGGTCGGGTCGCGCGCCGCTGTCGGATTCGGCGGCGATCTTGTAGGCGCTGAGAACACGCAACGAGCCGGAAACGGCATGGCGGAATCCCACATCGCCTGAGTTGAATGCCACGTCCACATCGCGAAGCCGCTCGAACAGCGCATCGGGAAAGAGCGCCTTGTTGTCGCGGTAAACGCCGGCCCGCACCGCCGCGTCCGGCGCGGCATCGATCTGGGCCAGAAGTGCCGTCTCGTTCTCCACTTCGAGATGGCTGCGCAGGCGGTTTTCGTCTGTGTAGTAAACCCCGTAGCCCGACTGCCCCGCCTGCGGTGCCCATCGATGCTCGACCCAGGCCAGGCCCGTTACATCCGGCCGCGCGGAATAAAGCAGGTGGGGCGGAACCGGTACCTGTTCGGGCGGGCGCGGATCGGTCATCCGCAGCCGGTGCGGCTCGGATTCGACCGAAAGCTGACCGGCATCATCGATCCAACGGGCCGTAAGGATAAGGCGCCTCTGTTCGGTCGCATCGAGGATCGGACCCTCGAAGGTGAGCACGACGAGAAAGCGCCGATCCGCCGCTGGAACCGTAGCGGGGTCGAACGTCTGCTTGGTGCTCTCGGCGGCATCGAAGGTCTGGACCGTGCCAAAGCGGCCATCCTCGGCAATGACCCGGACACGGTCGAGAGGAAAGCTGCCGGGGGCCAAAGACCCGGCGTCGGGCACGGCCACGTGAACCGTGACCGTACCGCCGTTTGTGGCGGCGTCCGCTATGCTCGGCTGCTGGTAATAGCCCTGCAAATGCGGGCGTGGCGGCTTGGGCCGCGGCCCCGGATCGCCAAGCGCCGAAGTCCAGTTCGACCAGCGCCCGAAGCGATCCTGCTGGGCAATGAAGCTGCGCAAGCCCTCGGGGCCCGCCGCGCGGTCGGCGATGAACCCGACGCCCGGTTCGGGCAGCACGGGCTCTTCGCCTTCGCCGGCATTGATCCCGAGTACCAGGGGCAGGTGGAACCCTTCCCCGTTCTCCCTGTTTACGGCGCGATAGGTGCCTGCACCGGGAGCGGGCTGGCGCGCGCCCGCAGCAAGAAGCCCGCCCACGCGCACGCCGGAAAGCCCGGTCTCCACTTCGCGCACCGCCGCCGAAGGCAGCGCTGGCAGCCAGTCGACATGCTCGACGCCGGTGATCCGCGGCGTTTCTACCTGGTCGAGCGGCGCATGGCGGTCCGCGACGGCAAGCGTTTGTAGCATGACGTAATCGTCGACCTCTTCGAGATCCTGTTCTTCCTGGCCTGGACCATCTACACCGTCTATATCGGCCACAAGCGGTTCGATGCGCTCGAAAACCTCGTCACGGCTCAGCGAGCGATCCGCGAAATCCACCAACCCCAGGGCCGCGTCAAACAGGAGCTGATTTGTCGTAGGCACCTCGCCGGGTATCGCCGGCTGATCGCGGAAGAACCCGAAGACGCGGTAGAACACCATCAGGTCTTCGGTTTCGACGAAATCCGGATCGAGTGTTTTGTACCCGGCGAGGCTCGCCGTGCCCGGGTCATGCTGAAGCTGCAACAATCGTCCAATCCGTGCCATTTCCGACTGGCTCACGTCTCCGGGTGCCTGAGCCAACGGGACCCCGGCGGCATTTGTCACGGGCTCAACGATCATTTGCTGAAGCTGCGGCTCGGGGTCGTTGATCAGCATGTCGAGATCTGTCGCGAGGCGCAGCGCCAGCGAGTCAATTCGGGCGCGCTCTTCGCCGGGATCGAACAGGGGCGCCGAAACCGGGTTCGGCGCGCCCAAGGTTTCTTGCAGCGGGCGACGTTTCGGGGCCTGTTGCTCGATCCTGAGATCGACGAAATCCATGTGATTGAACAGCTCGAGGTACCGCAGCCCGCCCCGGTGCGGCAGGTTCATGATCGTCCAAGGCTCGAAGTCGAGCTTTTGGACGTCATGTCCATCAATCCATTCGACCCCGGTCAGACGACCGGTGCCATAGACCCGGATCTGCACCAGTTCCGGGCCGGAAAACGCATAAGGAAAGCTCGATCGGCGCCCGATGGGCGCAGGACCGAAACTGGCTGAATTAACAAAGGCTTCGCAGACGAGGTGCTCAAAGAGCGTCGGCGTCCCGATGTCGATCGGGACGCCCGTTGTGATGGCCGGTACGTCAGGGCCGAAAACGGGCCGTTCACCGCGGATCAAGGGTGGACGTGGCCCCTCCCCGGGGATGATCGGCCTGTTCGCCTCATCCCTCTTCGACCCTCCCAGGACTTTGGCCCAGATCGGCGTCACCCCCGGTCCATTCGGCAAGTGGATCGTGACCGGCGTGTCGGGGGTAATGTCGACCGGCGGGACGACCGGCAGTCCGTTGACATCGGTATAAGCTGCTTCGCGATGCTTAATCAGCGACTTGCGTTCACGTGTAGCCGCGCGATGCACGACGAAAGGCGCAATGGGCAACCCAAAGAGTGGATGATGGCTGACCCGAAGATGATTTCCGACCTGAGCGTGCGGCTCGTTGGTATCGACCGGCAGCACGTGGGCATTGAACAGAAAGGGGTTTGCAAACATCGTCAGACCAATCCTTCCTGTTCGAGTAGTTTCGGTACATGCGCCATTGTCCGGCTCCCAACCAGCGGCGCCGTGCTGTCGCTGGTTTCAAATTCGAGCGAAAGTTGATGCTGACCTTCGGCCAGAACGATCCGGTTCGCCGGTCTCAGGAAGATCCGGGTCCAGTTCCGCGTCGTGCGGATCACGTCAAAGCGGGCACCGCCCAGCATCGCGGCCTTAATCCTCAGACGCGTAACGATCTCCGCCACCCCGCCGCTTTCGACGGCAATCGTGCGATCGAGCGTCTCGAGACTGTCGATCAGAAGACCCTCGACGCCCCAGGTCACTGCGCCGGGATCAAAGCGCCAAAGTAGGTAGCAGCGCGCCCGGTCTTGCGGCAGCGGCAGGGTGTCGGCGTCGATTCCGGCCAGGAATTCGTCCATCAGCACGTCGGAAACCTCTAACGGCCCGCCTGGAAGCGTGGCGGTCTCGGGCAGGATGATCTCGTCGGGCGGGAACGGCGCCTCGGTGCCGATGCCAAAACCCAGCGCCTCGACCAATTCGGTGGGATCGCGGTAACGCGAAGTGATGAACCGTGTCCCCTGCACCAGCACCGGGTCGGTGCCGTTGGTGCGCGGCGCGACAAGATTGAGATCGTACATCGCCAGCGGCTCCAACGGGAAACGACCGCCGAGCGACGCGCCTCCGGCCACCGGACCGTCAGGCAGGCAGGGCGAGGCGAACACGGCATCGTTGATCCGCTGCTCAGACAGCGCGTTCAACGTAGACGGCCCGGCCACCCAGCGCTGGATCCCAGACAGCGGCGCCAGAACGGCGAGCAGATCGGCAGTACTCGATTGCGGTGGAGGATCTGTACGCCGCACCTCGATTTCCAGCTTGCGGCCATATTGCTCCACCAGCTGCTCCACATGCCCGGCGCTGAAGTGCGCCCAGATCTCGTCGTCGAGGAAATGCACGGCGCGGCCGTCCTCCGGCTCGATCAGGTTCAGGTATCGGCCAATGTCGCGGGCGTCGAAGACATGTTCGTTGAGCCCGTCCTGTGTCAGCGCGGTCGAGGCGTCCTCGTCTGCCACACGGAAATGGAAGCGCTGCACCTCATCCGCGTCGATCCAGTCGCCTGAGGGTGGCGTGGCGGGCGGGCTGTCGGTGCCGTCGTCATTAGCCTCCCAGGCCTGCCATTTCCACGTTACGGCGATTTCGTACTCCTCGCCGGGTTCCAGCACGATCTCGCGCCGCCCGGTCACTTCTTCTGTCGCTATGTCGTCAATCTGGTCCTGAAGGTCGTCGCGTGCGTCTTGATCTTCGTTGCGCCGGTTGAGCGCATCTTGATCGATGGCGCAGACTGACAGCAGGGTGAAGGTCACGCCTCGCGGCTGCCTGACGTGGAAGCCGTCCCAGGGGCCAGTCTCGCCGCTGGCGGGTTCGAAGACGACCAGGCGACAGACCCGTCCCTGGCCGATATCACGCGTGCTCAAGACCCGACCTGGCCAGATATCGACTTTGCGTGTGCCAACCCTGCCGTGCACGATGGGCATACTGCCCGCTTCGGCCGGCAGGGGCAGGTCGTCATGCTCGGATTGCGTGGTGCAGCAGATCTCGAAGATCACGGCCTTATTGCTACCACCGAAAATCTCCAGCGACACAATGCCGGCGCCGTCGAATTCGAGCACGTGGTCGGTGCCCACTCCGCCGGTGACGCTGTCTGCATCGGCCCGCGCGCCCGATCCATCGCGGGCCTCGGCCTTGATCGAATCTTGGGCAAAGCTCATGACCCGCACCGTCACTCGGTCGCATGGCGCAGGCAGCTTGATCCGCAGTCCCTTCTCGGGAAACCGCAGTTCGGGCACGGCATCGCTCCCCGGTTTTGCGACCGCCCCCTGCACCGCGACCTCGTCGACCAGGTGCAAGCCGTCGCCGCCCGCGATGTCCTCGAAGGCGTGGCCGAGGTGTTCGAAGCCGCTGACACCGTCGTCGACATGCGCATTGGCGAATGTGATGCACTTGCGATCGGGCAAAGGCTTGTCAGCGCAACAGATGCGGAACAGGACGGCCTCACCCGACCCGCCAACAAGACGTATCGCGGAAATCGAGCGGTTGCCATTCAGGACAAGCCGGTACGGCACCCCCTTCCGCGAAGGCGACTTCGCCACCGCCACTTCGCGGCCGCCCGCGTCAAGGGCTGCCACTTCTACGGCGCTGGCAAAGAGCATGACATAGACCTCGACCGACCGGCAGTTCCTAGGCAGCTTCACGGTCATGCCGCTGTCCGGGAAACCGATCTCCGGCGCGCGGTCCGATCCGCGCACCGGCGGCTCCTGCCGCTGGTCGACCTCGTCGGTAAGCCGCAGCATTTCTCCCGCGTCGATCGGCGCAAACACGAAGCCCTTGTGCTGGATCTGCTTCGGCCTCCGGGTGTCGCTGCGAAGCCTGCGGAAATCCTCGCACTCCTTCTCGTGCCCTGGCGTGCCAGGATCCACTAACGGCACGCAACACACGCGATAGAGCACCAGGGACTCGTCCTCTGAGGTGACCTTGAGCCGGACGATGCCCTTGGATGAGGTAAGGCTGGCCACGATTGGTGTCACTGGCGGACCATCGACTACGGCCGGGCCGACATCGTTGCCCGCAGCATCCATGCCTTCAACGACGATCCTGCCATCCGCACCGCGGAGGAAATGAAGTTCGACTAGGCGGCACGGCACATTGAGGAAGATCTCGATCCCCCGGGTCGGCACCAGCACCTCGGCGCGCCCATCCTGGCCGAGTTCGGCCGTAGTCCCGCGGCTGTCGACCTCGTCGACCAGCACGAATGGCTGAGCATCCGTGACGGCCCGGATTGTGAACGGCTCGAGCACAAGGCTCGTGTGGGTGCCGCCGGGTTTCACGTTGTCGAAATCGAAGCATTCGCGCTCCTGCGCCCCGCCCGGCGCATCGCAGACCAATGCCGTGATGCGCGGCGCTGTCACTTCGCGGTCGAACCGGCCTTCCCAGGGCAGCCCGAAATAGCGCAGCTCACCGGCCACGGGCCGGTTGGCCCCCGGCAGCATGTAGCCGCGTTCCAGCGTCTTGCCCTCGACCTGGATCGGGGCAGGCAGCTCCGCGATCCGCCCGGGCACGACCGAGCCGCCCAGGCCATTGGTTAGCGCCACAAGCGCGGTACCAGTGTAGCGATTGTCGCTAATCTCGACGACCGGCTCGCCGAATAGGCAGAAACGGCTGGGATAGGGCGGCGGCGCGGGGCGTTCCTGATAGAATTTGACGCCGAGCAACCCGGCGCTCTGCGCCGCGCGGCCATAGACGCAGGCACGTTGTGGCAAAGGTAGCGGGTCGCAAATGTCCTCGACCGTGTCGGCTGGGTCGCCGTTCGTGCTCTCGCCGCCGTCGTCCATCGGCACGGCCCAACTCCAAGGCTCCCAATCCAGCAATTTCAGCGCCGGCAGCCCACTGGCCTCCGAGGCCGAGGCTCCGGCGCTG
>JAAUYD010072598.1_pt1 | contig 10974 bp, 6 predicted proteins | sample 7278101 | NCBI WGS metagenome assembly JAAUYD01 (sample SAMN14350128, study PRJNA611818) | marine sediment metagenome | isolation source: surface marine sediment (0.6m) | place: French Polynesia: Moorea | collected 2018-08
ACATCATAAAATATTTTTTAATACATTATTAGTTAACTTAAAGTTAACTAAATTTTTTAGTTTTTTTTAGGTCAAAATACTAAATTTACATATAATTTTATTCTTAACAAAATCATATGATCGAGGAAACGCAAATTCATATTATCAGTCGGAGGTTAAAACCATGCAAAAAGATATATACGATATCATTATCGTCGGGGGTGGCGTTATCGGCTGCTCAACTGCATTTCACCTAATGGCTGCTGAGCAATTGAAAGTTGCAGTCATCGAAAAAGACCCCAGCTACGCTAAAGCCTCCACGCCATTGAGTATCGGCAATGTTCGCACTCAATTCAATCTTAAAGAAAACATCCAAATTTCTCAATACGCCTGCGATTTCATGAAAGATTTTGAAGATAAAATGGAAGTCGACGGCGTTCGACCAAAAATATCCTGGAACCGGGATGGCAATCTGTTTCTTGTTGACGATCAGGGCAGGACGACTGCTGAAAAAGATATGGCATTGCAAAAAGAGCTCGGATGCAACGTCGAATGGTGGTCCAAGGGAAAAATGGAAAAGCGATTGGGCCAATGCAATCTGGATAGTTATGTCGGTGCCACCTATGGACCCGATGACGGAACAATGGATCCTTACGCCGTCTTGATGGGTTTCAAGGCCAAGGCAAAATCATTGGGCGCGGAATTCATAACCGATGAGGCGGTTGAAATATCTAAACAACGCAGTCGGATCACAGGTATCAAGCTATCTTCCGGAAAAGAAATTAGTTCAAGGATCGTGTTGAATTGCGCAGGCCCCTGGGCCGCAGACCTGGCTAAAACTGCCGGGGTGAAAATTCCGGTTGTTCCTATCAAACGGCAGGTGTTTGCAGTGGATCCAAAATTTAAACAGGAGTCCCTGCCACGTTTGACGATTCTTCCCTCGGGGCTGTATATGGCGCGGGAAACCGGAGGTCTCATTCTTGTCAGCAAGACCATGGCCGAAGATCCAATAGGCTTTGATTTCTCGTGGGATGAAAAACGGTTTATGGAAATCGTCTGGCCTGAACTTGCTGACTTCATTCCTGAGATGGCCACCCTGAAACTTCTGCGCGGTTGGGCCGGGCTATACGCTGTAAATACGCTGGATGCAAACGCTATTTTAGGTGAATGGCCTGAGCTCAAAGGATTTTATCTGGCCAATGGGTTTTCGGGCCATGGATTTCAGCAGGCGGCGGCGGTTGGTCGGCACATGTGTGAATTAATAACAGGTGCTACTCCGAGCATGGATCTTTCGGTCTTTGGAACTGAAAGAATTTTAGAAAACAAACCAATTGCCACCAATGTGATCGTCTAATATCCATTTAAAACCGCGAAGACGTTAGCTCGTGGGTGGCATTGGCCCATGCACGACCAAAACGCTGGGTTACTGCCAGGGCGTCCTCAATTTTACCTGGCTGCTCAAGTGACAGCTTCAAATCGAACAGCGAGTAGCCGTTGCCTGGATTCTTGCGTAAATCGGCGGAGTAAAAATTATCATTGTGCACAATGCTTTTTTAACCCCCTGCAAATTGCAAATGCGTTGCCCCTGTCTATTACCATACCCAGCATTGTCTTTTTTCGCTAAATCGTCTATACCTTTGGCAAACAACACGTTCACTAAGATTAAGCTTTAGAACAAAACCAGATAGCTGCTAAAATCCCCGCGCTTTATTGGGAATTCTAATATTTAAATGCGAAAGGGAACATCTCAATTAGGTATGCAAAAAGAGACAATGCACATAAAAGCCGTGGTTTTTCAAATGGAAGGGATGCTGATTGAGCCGCCTGTCTCTGATGCATCGACGATTAAAAGCCAAACGTCTGAGCACGATACCGCAGCAGTGATAGGATACCTGCGTTCGAAAAACATTTGTCTGGCCATGTTCAGCCATGACTGCTTTGAAACTGTTAAAAAGGGGCTTGAAAATATGCCCGGCATCCACTTCCCGGATTTCGATGTGATCATCAGCCGTGAGCAGTTGCCTGGTGATAGCCTTGAAATCAATGTTGTGGCCTTGGTCGCCAAAAAACTGAAATTGCCGGTGGCCCACGTTTTGGCAGTGACCGCCGACCCAATAATTCTGCAGCAAGCCCGAAATGCAGGGGCCATCACCGTGTTTTTTGATCCAGTGCCTCACGGTGACAAGGCTCGCAATGAATTCGATTTTTGCATATCAAATTTGGCTGAACTGAAACCTATCGCCCGTCAGGGTATCCCTCTGCCTCCCGGAAAATTACCCAATGATCTCTTACGAGAGTATCTCAACCAGTTTGTTTTCGATGATCCTTCGATTCTCATCAATCCAGGAGTTGGTGAGGATACTGCAGCGATAGACGTTACCACAGAAGAAGTTCTGGTCCTCAAATCGGATCCCATCACCTTCGCAACGGATTCCATCGGCCAGTATGCCGTATTGATCAATGCCAACGACATCGCTACCTCAGGGGCAATACCCCGCTGGCTTCTCACAACCTTGTTGTTCCCATGCGGTGTCACTCCATACGAAATTCGCAAGGTCATAGATGAGTTGAAACAGTTCAGCAGGCAATGGGATATTACCTTGTGCGGCGGTCATACTGAAATCACGGATGCGGTAACACGACCGGTGGTAACTGGAATGATGGCGGGAACTGTCGCCAGACGTGATTTGATCGACAAACGTAATATGGCGCCCGGTGACCGCATTTTGATGACCAAAGGCGTGGCGGTGGAGGGAACGGCGATCATTGCCCGGGAATTTGGAGTCCGATTAAAAAATTTAGGTATGACTGATTCTGAAATTGAATCCAGCCGTCAATTTCTTGCAAATATCAGTGTCATCACCGAAGCCCGGCTGGCGGCGGATTCCGGGATGGTCAGCGCCATGCATGATGTCACCGAAGGCGGGCTGGCCAATGCGGTAGAAGAATTGAGTATCGCCGGGGAATATCAGATTAAAATTGATGTGGAAACCATTCCCATTTTCACAGAAACACGCAGGGTTTGCAGCCTATTGGATATTGATCCGCTTGGTTTGATCGGGTCCGGCAGCCTTTTGATCTGTTGCCGGAACAGCGGCTGTGAATCTTTGATGGCTTCAATCCGAGATGCCGGCATCGATGTCACCTGCATTGGTGAAGTACTGGAAAGGGGCCAGGGAATTATCGCCCTGAAAGAAGGGCGGCCTGCTCTCTGGCCCCAATTCGAAGCAGATGAAATTGCACGGCTTTTTTAAACCTTTTTTATTCCCCGGCCAAAAATCTCAAAGGCCAGCTCAAGCGTCTGCTTGAGATAATCCTTCTCCTCGTTGATAAGCCGTTTGCTCGTCAACCAGAGTACGACACCGGAAAACAAGGACCAGAAGGTATCCGCCAGAGCAGTCGGATGACGGTCAATAAAAAGGCCCTGATCCACGCCGTCTTTAAATATTTTAGCAATGGAACCCAAGGATTTGCGGGATAAATCCTTTATTTCAGTCATCAGCTGAGGTGATAGATTCTTGAGGGTTTCGCTCGATTGTAGATGAAACATGTTGATGATAATAAGCGGATCAAACTCGTAGACATCGTACATGGCATCCATCAGGGACTTTAATTTTTCCTCCGGATTGGCGTCTTTCTCATCGTTGACATGCTCTACCCGAATAAGAAGATATTGCAGAATTCTGAGAGATAATGAGGCGTAAAGCTCTTCTTTGTTCTTAAAGTAAAGATATAAAGTGCCAGGACTGAGTTCCGCTTCTTGGGCGATATCTTCCATGGTCGCCTTACTGAAGCCTTTATCTGAAAATACCCTTTTGGCTGCTACCATAATCTGCTGACGCCGACGCTCCTTTTCTCTTTCCTTGCGCTCTTGAATTCCCATTGTATGCAAGCTCCCTGAGCAAGATTTAGTTTTAATAAATGATCTGTATTTTATTTAGCATATTTTTTCAAGAGAAATATTCATTTTCTGATTCTAATTTTAGAAAAAAAACATAGAACAATGGTCACCTTTTGAAAGCAATACGATATTGGGTATTAAATCGGAGCAGGGATCCCTTGCCTTTGGACAAACCGGGTAAGCATGATGAGGTAAGGTCACTTATAACGTTAGCAAGTTATGAACGGAGCCGCTGACCGAGAACGCCCAGTCGAATCGAGAAAAAACTTTGATGCTATTCATTCAGCCACTCCAAGGCACCAGGATTAAAAATACATACTTTTCCACCGTATCTTGGTGCCTTGGCAGCAAAGCTTTTTTTAATATATTTCCACAAGCGTATCTATAGATAGACAAAGCGAAGCGATTCCATCATTCCGATCTCTGCATTCCCACTTCCACCTTCAACAGGCTGTCCTCTGCAATCTGTCATCCGTCATCTGCCCTCTGATCTCTGACCTCGGTCATCCGTCACCCGATATAGACAACGATCTGGTCTTCCCTGGCCCTGACATTTTGAATGGTTACCTGGATGAGATCTTCAGGCTTCAACACAAAACCACCAGATATGGGCAGATCACATTCTATCATGTAGTTCGATAGCAGGATCTGGTAATGGTTTCGCTGTTTTTTCAAGACGATGGCTTCCTCTTTTTCGCCGATGCGTTGTTCGAGGTGTTTTAAAAGCCAGTATCTGTGCCGTCCGTATTGAATCCGCGGTACGTAACTCATGGGGACTTCGAGCAATTGAATAAGCCGATCGATTTCATCTGAAGTGTATGGTTTTTCTAAACCGAGAGCCCCACGTATCTGCCGCTGGGTGACCAGATCGAAATATTTCCGGATAGGTGAGGTCGCGGTCACATAGGCATCCAAGCCCAGTCCGGAGTGTTTATCCGCGCGGTGACTCAGAACAAATCTGCTTAAAAACCGCCGCTGCATCCAGTTTTGATACAGGGTGCCCTCATCCCCCTTGTAAAGGCGCTCTCTGGGCGGGGGCTGGGTGCGGAAAATTGCTGGCACTTTATTTTCAGCCAGGAATTTAGCTGCCAGCCAGTTAGCCAGGATCATCAATTCTGCCACCAACATTCTGCCGGGGCTTTCCCGGTTGATTTTGTTGACGGAAATGGTGTGATCATCCCCAAGCCAGACATTAATCTCCGGCAGAGAAATCTGGACCGCACCGGCGTCCAGACGCTTTTGGCGAAACTTTTGCGCGATGTCACGCAGAATCATCACATCTTGGTTTTTATCGGCTACCAAATTCACATCATAATAGGAGAGTTGGTGTTGGACATTGATCAAACTCGGCAGAATCTCATAATCAATAACTTCTAATGAATGGTTCAAATTTACCATCGTGCTGATGGCAGGCCGCAATTTCCCAGCCTTCAGACTGCACAGCCCTTCAGACAATTCGGTCGGCAGCATGGATATTTTTTGGTCGGGCATATAAATTGAACTTCCCCGGGCGAGAGCCTCCAAATCAATGGCATCGCCTTTACGAACATAATGCCCGACATCTACAATATGAACGCCCAGCCGAAACTCATCACCCACTTTTTCTATGCTAAGGGCATCGTCAAAATCCTGGGTGGATTGACCATCAATAGTCATCATGGGCACAGCCGTCAGATCCGACCGCAGCCGATCGTCGGCAAAATCCTCAACCGATATTGCAAGGTTGCGAGCGGCGCTCAGGATGTCATCGCTAAACCCAGTGGCAACTTCAAAACGCAACAGATCGATATTTTCATCCTCATCAAAAACGTCCAGTTTTACAAGAAGCGAAAAGAGTCCCGATGTTCCATCTAGGCCAGCTTTGCTGATGATGGCTTTTGCCAATGAATGATTATTGCAGTCGCGCTCAAATAGATAATAAGACCTTAACAGATCAATAACTTCCTGTCTGTCGACATCCTTCGTGTCGTCAGGTGGCGAGGCATCGTTTATCAATCGCTTCAAGAAATTACTGCCGAATTCGATAAGTCTAGTTTGCCTTTCCTCTTCCTGGCGCTGGGCAACAATTCGCGCAACCTTCTCGGCTGAATTGGGGAAAAACTTATCAAGATTGAATTTAAAATAAAGTCTGTCATCGAAAAATGCCCGAATAATAGCCGACTGATGATCACTCGAGGGGCTGTCCGGAAAACAAAACTCCGTCATGGTTTCCAGGTCGATCCACACTTGCTCCGTATTCAATACTTCCCATAGGTCCTTTATATCCACCTGGCGGATTAACGCCCTGCGTTTATCGGCAACGCCTTTTAAAGTATTGACCATGTTATCGCGTCCCATGGATAGATCGAGACGCGTATTATCCTGATGCAAAAGCCGTCCGGCTGAAAGCTTGACCTCACGATTGTTTTCGGTCAATAGTCTCAGCCGGGTATTTTTTACTTCCAGGATAACCGCACACATGATCTTTTGGCGATCGATATATTCAACAATTCTCCCAGATTCCATAAGGATTACAATAACAAGCCGACATTATAAAGTCAATGATTCCAAGACGGCAGAGAGCGCCGACGAAGGGTTACTTGACATGGATCCCGACACTTAGTGAAGTATATTTTGTCAGTCCGATCCCGGGCTGCTCAGCAAGCAAGATCGGCTCCTCACTCCTTTTAGTTCCATACAAGATTCAGATACCTGCCCTTTCTCCGGCATTCTGCATCTTAATTTTGCATAGCTTGCAGTTTAGTTTACTGCCCTTATATTTACCATGAATGTAAAATTTGAATCGGAGAGCCGTTCATCTGGTACGTTAATGGATTTCAGCTACGATATCGGATGACAATCAACATTCGGAAGCCGGTAGCTAATAATAACGGTAGCCAATGATCCGTATCCAGTATGATAAGCGCTTTTAATTTGATAAAACCCTATTTCGTCGAGAACCGGGCTAAAATTGCTATCGGACTGGTCAGCTTGATCATTGTCGATTTGCTTCAGCTTTTCATTCCCCGCATCATTAAATGGACTGTCGATGATCTGACAACATTCGAGTTAGATGGATGGCAGCTATTGGTCTATGCACTTTTTATGATCAGTATTGCTGTTTTTATCGGCTTATTCCGTTATATCTGGCGCCGCTGCCTGCTGGGAACTGCCAGACGAATCGAAGAGGGGCTGAGAAACATGCTGTTTGGCCACTTGCAATGTCTTTCAGCGGTCTATTTCGACAGGGTCAAAACCGGCGATCTGATGGCCCATGCCACCAACGATATTCAGCAAATTCGAATGGCTACCGGTATGGGAATGGTAGCCTTAAATGATGCCATTGTTCTGGGTTTAGCAGCTATTGGCTTCATGGCCTACATCAACGTCACCCTGACGGCCTTTGTCCTCATCCCCATGCCCCTGATAGTGTTCAGCACTCGTTTTTTTAGTAAAAAAATGCACCAGCGCTATCAGGCTGTCCAGGCCTCATTTTCAGACCTCACTGAAGTGATCCGGGAGCGCTTTGCCGGAATCCGCATCATCAAGGCACATCACCGTATGAAGGAAGAGGCCGCCCAGGTGGACGCCGCCTCAAGAACCTATGTTGACAAGAATGTAAGACTGGTCAGAATTATTGGTTCCTTTTTCCCGATGATGCTTTTTTTTTCCAACCTGAGTCTGGCTATCGTTATTTATCTCGGCGGCCGTAAAACCATCCTGCAGGAGATTACGCCGGGCGATTTCGTGGCGTTCATTAGTTATCTGGGGTTGTTGACCTGGCCGATGATGGCCCTGGGCTGGGTAACCAATCTTATCCAAAGGGGTCGGGCGTCGCTGGACCGCATCAACCTAATCCTGCAGACGACGCCGGATATTAGAGACGATGATAATGCCGTATCGATTGCAAGGGTAAAAGGCCACATTGTTTTCGATAAAGTGTTCTTTAGCTATGACGGCGGATCTCACCAGCAAGAGAATGTGGCACTTTCTCAGATTGATTTGGAAATAAGGCCGCGATCCATGCTTGGTATCGTCGGCCCCCCCGGCAGCGGCAAATCATCTCTTCTAAGCTTGATACCCAGGCTTTACGACATCCAGCGGGGGCGAATTCTGATTGACGGTCATGATATCCGCACCATAAAAATACAAAGTCTGAGATCGCAAATCTCTTTCATTCCCCAAGAACCGTTTCTATTCGCCGGAACGATTCGACAGAATATCACTTTCGGCGATCAAACCATTCCTGAAAGCCGAGTTACAAAGGCCATCAAAGAAGCCGCCCTGTATAACACGATCAAACGATTTCCGGATGGATTGGAAACCGTGGTTGGCGAAAAAGGTGTTATTCTATCCGGCGGCCAAAAGCAGCGCATTGCCCTTGCCCGATGCCTTCTTCAGGACAATGCCATCCTGATCCTGGACGATCCGATCAGCCAGGTCGATTTGGAAACCGGCACGAAAATCATCAATACCATCCGCAATATGACCCGTCAAAAAACCATCATTATCGTCTCCCATCGCCTATCTGCCGTCAGTTATGCCGACCGTATCATCACCCTGGAGCGGGGTCATATTACCGAAAGCGGCACCCATCAACAGTTGCTGGAGTCAAATAAATATTATGCCGAAACCTATTATTTGCAGGAAATAGAAGAGGATCTGAATGCAGCATGATCATGGATATTTTGAAGAATCCAAATTGGGCAAAACCTATGATGTAAAGCTGCTGAAAAGGCTCTATCCGTTTACACGACCATACCGTCTCATGTTATTCGGATCGATCGCTCTGGTGTTGTTGATCACTTGCCTGGACCTTGCCCTGCCCTATGTCACCAAGATTGCCATCGATCGGCATATCGTGCCGATGATCAATGTCTCCGCAGCCGGCAAAGACATTGATACTGCAACCCGAGAAAGAGTTATCCGCGTGGATCTTTCCGATCCCCAGCAGCGGGCGCTGGTCGAGGCCAATAAAGAATTATTTATAATTGATGGCAACACGGCTCAAATTTCATACAGCAAGCTCCCCGGCATGAAAAAAGCAGATCTCAGCGTGCTGCGCAAGCATGATGTGAAGGGACTGACTGTTATCTCCGCTGTTTTTATTGCCCTGGTGATCACCAATTTTATGTTGAGTTTCGTACAGAAAATGATCATGGAATATACCGGGCTCATGATAATGCACGATTTACGGATGAAACTGTTTGGTCATATTCAGAATCTCTCCATCGCATTTTTTACCCGCAACCCGGTCGGCAGGCTGGTGACCCGAACAACCAATGATATCCAAAACATGCATGAACTGTTTACCTCGGTCATTTCCATGATTTTCAAGGATCTTTTTTTACTGTTCGGCATCGCCGTGGTCATGCTGGTCATCAACTGGAAGCTGGCCCTGGTTTCTTTTATCGTATTGCCGGCCGTATTGTATGCATCGATAAACTTTTCCAAACGCGCCCGGGACATTTTTCGTGAACTGCGCGTCAAGGTGGCGCAGATTAATACCCGATTTTCAGAGACCATCGGCGGCATTCGGGTAGTCCAATTATTTCAACAAGAACTGAACAATTACCGCAACTTTAAAAAATTGAACCATGCAAACTACCTGGCCGGTATGAAACAGATCCACGTCTTAGCGGTTTTCTTGCCGTTGATTGAAGTTTTGGCGGTGGTGGCCGTTGCCCTGGTGATATTTTACGGCGGCGGACAGGTGTTAGCCGGTTCTGTCAGTCTGGGTGCTTTGGTTGCTTTTATTTCTTATATCAGAATGTTTTTTCGGCCGATTCGCGACCTGGCGGAAAAATATAACATTTTGCAAAATGCCATGGCATCTGCTGAACGTATATTTTTAATCCTGGACAGCCGTGAAGTCCTGTCCCGGCCTGCAGTGAAGGATGCCGGTGGGGGGGGAGATTTACAGCGCATCAAACAAATTCGCTTTGACAATGTTTGTTTCAGCTATGTTGACGGGGAGAAGATATTGCAAAACATCTCATTCAGTATTAACGCCGGTGAGACCGTGGCAGTGGTGGGGCCAACCGGGGCTGGTAAGACCTCCTTGATCAATCTAATCCCCCGCTTCTATGATCCTGCATCAGGGCAAGTACTGATCAATGGCATGAACTTAAGAGACTTGGATGCTTCTTCGTTTCTATCGCAATTGGCCCTGGTTATGCAAGATCCTTTCTTATTTTCAGGCACCATCCGGCAAAACATTTTTCAAGGAAACCTGTCGCTGACGCCTTCCCAAGAGCAATTTATTATTGATGCATCCAACTGTCGTCCCCTCATTGACCGATTGCCCAATGGTTTGGATACGGTTCTGAGCGAAGGCGGCAGTTCCATATCCAGCGGAGAGCGCCAGCTTATATCAATCGCTAGAGCGTTTGCACGAAATCCACAGCTGATTCTATTTGATGAGGCCACCTCCTACATCGATTCCTCGACTGAATTGGCCATCCAGCAGGCTGTCGAAACCTTGATGAAAAACAGAACCTCCCTGGTCGTCGCCCATCGTCTGTCGACGGTCCGCAATGCCCATCGAATCATCGTGCTAAACCGAGGCAGAATCATCGAAACCGGAGACCATGTCGAATTGATGCAACGCAAAGGCTTTTACTACAAACTGCAGCGGCTGCAAATCGCTCGGACGGTTGAAGTTCTGAACGGGAAGTGACAATTCTCATTTAACAAATGCTTGCTAAATCAACAAATCTCTTGCAATAATTAAAGTCAAATGATATAGGAAATTTTTCATATGTTATCAGAATGTTGTCGGATTTATCAACCTGATTCCCATGACGTATTGGTTGATACGGGTCCTGTTAATGGTATTCCAGGAACATTATGGATACCGAGCAATTTATTAAAAATTTTGTTTTCCAACACAATCATTTGAAAGGAGGATTTTAAAATGCCCTACAATGCAGTCGAAATGGCAGACTGGCAAATTTCCGAAGCTGCCGAAAAGAACATGCCGATGCCGGACGAATGGCGCGAGAAACTGGGTCTGGAAAAAGACGAAATGCTGCCCATGGGCCGTCTGGGTAAGCTCGATTTTCTCAAGATCATCGATCGGCTAAAGGACAAGCCAGACGGAAAGTACATCGAGG
>JAAUYD010046252.1_pt1 | contig 10973 bp, 11 predicted proteins | sample 7278101 | NCBI WGS metagenome assembly JAAUYD01 (sample SAMN14350128, study PRJNA611818) | marine sediment metagenome | isolation source: surface marine sediment (0.6m) | place: French Polynesia: Moorea | collected 2018-08
AGCGGACATGATATAAAACCTCACCCGCCTGCGGCACCCTCTCCTTATTAAGGCTCATGTGTACACACAAGTAGTCAAATTTAGCCAAACCCTCACCGAAACGCCCCCTAACCCCCAATTTTGGGGGAACAAGAATTCTCAAAGTCCCCCAGGTACCCCCAGAATTGGGGGTCACGGGGGCAGGGGATTTAGGGGGCTAAATAGATTGAAACACAAGCCAATAAGACTTGTGTGTACACCGTAGCCTCATTAAGGAGAGGGTTGGGGTAAATCAAGCAGAAATTATAAGTAATTAAGCTAACTTGATATAACTCTTAACTCTTAACTCCAAACTGTCAACTGTCAACTATCAACTTTTCCCTCATTCCCATTTCCAATAGTTCCAATAAAGAATCCACATCCTTACCTAATTTTTCAAAACAATCAGGTGGTGCCAACTCTGGTTGAAAATAAATTAACTGAACTTGCTCTTTACCAATACCAATCATCAGAACTTCCAATTCCGGTTGGTAATGATCGATGATTCCCAAAATTTCCTGCAACTTATTCTCAACTCGATAGTTAAGGGATTCTATATGTTCTTGGGGACAATAAACAAAATGGGGTTGGGGTAGTAAATCAATGCCAATAGTACCCTGACTGTTGCCATTTTCTAACCACAAACCCCATGATAAAGCAGCCAACTCCTGCTGATTGCGTTTGGTAAATTTATTTAATTGATTACACCAATGATTATCTGGTAATTTAGGTTTGTTTATACCCAGCATGATTTCAGTTGTTAGTTGTCAGTTGTTAGTTGTTAGTTGTCAGTTGTTAGTCGGGAATATTTTTCCCATTGCAGATTCATCTTAATAAAACTTATTACTTATTACTTATTACTTATTACTTAATTAATCCCGATTGGACGCGCCAAAGATTGGTATAAATTCCATTCAACTGTAAAAGTTCCTCATGGGTTCCCGACTCCACTAATTGTCCCTGTTCCATCACATAAATACAATCAGCATTGCGGATAGTAGAAAGACGATGGGCGATCGCAATTGTAGTCCTATTGACAGTAATTCTTTCTAAGGATCTTTGAATAGCAGCTTCAGTTTCATTATCCACCGCCGATGTCGCTTCATCCAAAATTAGAATGGGGGGATTCTTTAATACAGCCCGAGCGATGGCGATTCTTTGCCGTTGTCCCCCGGATAACTTTTGCCCCCTCTCCCCCACAACGGTATCATAGCCATCGGGTAACCCCGTAATAAACTCATGGGCCTCCGCTACCTTTGCCGCCATGATAATTTCCTTATGGGTAGCATCAAAGGTACCATAGGCAATATTTTCAGCCACCGTACCGTGGAATAAAAATACATCCTGGCTCACCAAGCCAATACATTGACGCAAATCCCGTAAATTCAACTGGTGAATATCAATGCCATCCAGGGTAATTTTGCCCGAATGTAACTCGTAAAACCGCAACAACAATTTTACTAAAGTACTCTTCCCAGAACCAGTAGTCCCCACAATGGCAATGGTTTCCCCCGCCCGAATGGATAAAGATAGATTTTGTATCACTGGTAATCTATCCTGATAAGCAAAAGAGACATTCTCAAACCTCAACTCCCCATTCACAGCATCAAATGCCAAGGGAATATTTCCAGGATGAATAGCAACGGGAGTATCTAATAAATCCATCACCCTATTTGTAGAAGCCATTGCCCGTTGATATTGGTCAAAGGTTTCACCCAACCTAGTTAGGGGCCACAACAATCGCTGAATTAAAAAAACTAAAACACTATAGGCACCCACGGAAATTTTACCATCTACCGTTGCCATGCCCCCAAATACCATTAATGCGGTAAAACCTACTAAAATCAACATTCTAATAGTAGGAATGAATGCTGCCGACAACTTAATCGCTTGATTATTACTGCGACGATAGGCCTCACTTTCTCCCCTTAAACGTTCGCTTTCATAAGCTTCAGTTGTAAAACTTTTGATCGTAGTAATACCACTTAAATTATTAGATAGCCGAGCATTTAACAGCCCCACCTTTGCCCGCACATCAGCATAGCGAGGAGCCAGCAAATCCTGATAGGTGAAAGTTCCCCACAAAATAAACGGAATGGGTAACATCGCCATCCACGCCACACTAGGAGCCACAAAAAAGAACGCACCACCAACAATTAACACAGTGGTAGCAACCTGCAAAATATCATTGACACCACTATCTAAAAACCTCTCCAACTGGTTAATATCATCACTGAGGATAGACATCAAACCACCCGTACTACGTTCCTCAAAATATGCTAATTCCAACTCCTGCAAATGGCCATAGGCATCCAACCGTAAATCATGCTGGATATTTTGGGCTAAATTTCGCCAAATTCTCTTATAACCATACTCAAACAGCGATTCTAGCACCCAAATAACCACCGTCAGGAAAGAAAGGATTAAAAATTGCCAAAAAATATCTTTCACTCCCAACCGTGCAATGATAGAATCTTGCTGCTTCACGACTATATCCACCGCCACACCAATTAAGGCCGGCGGAGCTAAGTCAAACAGCTTATTTAAAATAGAACCAGCAGTAGCCAGTTTCATTTGCTGCCCATACTGCTGCCCGTATTCAAGCAAACGCTTGAGAGGATGGAGCTTTCGTCTTCTTCTTGACACCCGGTTAGATGTAAATATCTTAGCCACAACCACTTATAATTTGTGTGATGAAGATACTACCACGTTTGCTAGTCATAATATTTCATCATCCAGCCAAAATTATTTAATAATCGCCCAGGAGATAAAAATTTGAAAAATCAGCAATTAGGTAGTTGGCAAAGTGCAGTCCTAGGAGTCATAGTGGCAATACTCGTAGTATTTAGCCTCAATTCCTTTGTGATTATTAATCCTGGTGAAGCTGGAGTTCTCAGTATCTTAGGTAAAGCTAGAGATGGAGCCTTACTAGAAGGAATCCATTTTAAACCACCACTTATTTCCAATGTAGACGTATACGATGTTACAGTCCAAAAGTATGAAATTCCCGCCCAAAGTTCCACCAAAGATTTACAGGAACTATCCGCCAAATTTGCCATCAACTTTCGTATAGATCAACAACAAGTGGTGGAGATTAGAAGGAAACAAGGAACTCTGGCAAATATCGTCTCCAAAATTATTGCTCCACAAACCCAGGAAGCTTTTAAAATTGCAGCTGCTAGGAGAACCGTAGAAGAGGCTATCACCAAAAGAGATGAACTGAAGGAGGATTTTGATAACGCCTTAAACCAACGCTTAGAAAAATATGGAGTACTTGTGTTAGACACCAGTGTAATTGACTTAGCTTTTTCCGTAGAATTTGCCAAAGCAGTTGAAGATAAACAAATTGCCGAACAAAGAGCTCAAAGAGCAGTCTATGTAGCCAGGGAAGCCGAGCAAGAAGCACAAGCAGTCATAAATCGCGCTAAAGGTAAGGCAGAAGCTCAAAGACTACTAGCGGAGACATTAAATGACCAAGGAGGGGAATTAGTTCTGCAAAAAGAAGCCATTGAAGCTTGGAAAAGTGGTGGCGCTCAAATGCCCAAGGTGATTGTCACCGGTGGAGATAAAGGCGGCATACCCTTCATTTTCAATTTGGGCAATATGCAAGATTAAATTGCATGATATATGATTCCAGGTAGATATCCTAGTCAAATCTTTAGTAAATATTAATCAACAATTAAGGGATTTATGGCCAGGCAAAATCAGATTCAGATAACCATCCAAGAAGCGAAGAAAATTCTCAACAAGTTTAATTGTGTAGACATTGCTCCGAACATTAAACCATCAGAAAAAGGATTAATTCGTCGCGCCTTACTCTCCATAGCCAATTTAGCTGATTACAAAATTCTGGGTATTTGTGCTGATACAGCCGAAGAAGGATTACTAGCAATGGAAACCTATTCCTTGGCCTTGGGATATGAACCACCAAGGGATTTACCCACAATTGAAGGTCCTGTTTACATTAAACTAAATGGCAAAAATGGCATTTGTCATCTCGATTCCTATGCTGGCCATCACCGTGGAGTTTTAGTCTCCTGCCAATCCTATTCCCACGCAGGAATTAATGAAATGTATGGTCATCTTCCTCTAGACTTATTTGTTTAGAACTCAAATTTCAGGGTGCTTATTTTCCAGGATGCATCAAAAGAACTTATTGGTAGTATAGACTCCCATGTTCCATTATTGAATCATGCAATTTTGGATTTTTGATCACAAATAGTCCGTGTTATCCATTGTCTAATCCTTTTGGCAATGGAGTGTGAGCAAGACAAGGGGGACAAGGAAGGAATGTAGACAAGGGGGAGCTTCCTTGTCCACTAGCCTCACCCTCACCGAATTTTAGATTTTAAATTTTAAAAAATGGCATTGAAGATTCAAAATTTAAAAAGGTCTGTTTGTGTAGCGTCCCTCAAGGATAGCCCCCGAATTTATCCGTGGAATTTTCACAAAATTGATTGACCTGTTTTTCAAAATCCAAAATTGCTTGACATCAAGAGGTAGGGGAGCAAGGAAAAACAGCATTCCCCCCTACTTCTTTTGATCAATCTAAAATCCAAAATCCAAAATCCAAAATTCCATGAGTGTAATTACCCTACAATCAGTCAAAAAAGACTTTGGCATCAAAGAAATTTTAAAAGATGCCAGTTTGAGTTTAGATGCTACTGATAAAGTAGGCTTAATTGGCACCAACGGTTCGGGAAAATCAACCTTGTTGAAAATGATTGCGGGACTAGAACCAATTGATAGTGGTCAAATTTTAGTCCCTAGTGGTACAAGAATTATATACTTACCCCAACAACCAGACCTAGATGGTAATCGCACGGTTTTAGAACAGGTGTTTGCTGATAGTGGGGAACAAATGGCTGTAGTCCGGGAGTATGAGGACATTTCCCACCACCTAGCTACCAATCCAGATGACGAACAATTAATGTCCCGCTTGTCCTCAGTCATGCAGAAAATGGACGCAACCGGCGCATGGGAACTGGAAACCAATGCCAAAATAATTCTCTCCAAATTAGGCATCACTGACTTTGATGTCAAAGTTGGTACCTTATCCGGGGGTTATCGCAAGCGTATTGCTTTAGCCGCCGCATTGCTGTCAGAACCGGATTTCCTGCTCATGGATGAGCCAACCAACCACTTAGATGCTGATTCCGTGGAGTGGTTGCAAAGTTACTTAAATCGCTATCGTGGTGCCATATTACTGATTACCCACGATCGCTATTTTTTAGATAAAGTCACCAATCGAGTGGTGGAAATTGACCGAGGAGACATTTACACATACTCAGGTAACTATTCCTATTATCTGGAAAAAAAGGCCCTGGCAGAATTATCAGTAGCCAGCAGTCAGCAAAAATTTCAGGGAGTATTACGCCGGGAATTAGAATGGTTGAAAAGGGGACCAAAAGCTAGAAGCACCAAACAAAAAGCCCGGATTGATCGAATTCATGAAATGCAAAATACCGAGTTTAAACAAACTCAGGGAAAAGTAGATATTGCCACACCTAGTCGTCGCATTGGCAAAAAAGTAATTGAAGTTAATTGTATCAGCAAAAGTTACGGCGGGCACACATTAATTCAAGATTTTACCTACGAATTTAGTCCAGAGGATAGGGTAGGAATTATTGGCGGTAATGGTGTGGGAAAATCAACCTTAATGGACATGATTACCGGGCGCTTACAACCAGATACAGGTACCGTAGATATTGGTAGCACCATCCACATCGGCTACTTTGACCAACATTCCGAAGAATTATTAACAGCCCTGAATGAAAATCAACGAGCCATTGAATATATTAAAGAAGAAGGGGGAGCATACGTCAAAATAGCTGACGGAACACAGATTACCGCTTCCCAAATGTTAGAGCGATTCCTATTTTCTGGGAACCAGCAATATACACCCATTCATAAACTTTCCGGTGGAGAAAAGCGGCGTTTATTTTTATTGCGGGTATTGATGAGTGCCCCCAACGTTTTAATATTAGACGAGCCGACTAATGATTTAGATGTACAAACATTAGCGGTGTTGGAAGAATATTTAGAAGAATTTAATGGTTGTGTAATTGTAGTTTCCCACGACCGTTATTTTTTAGACCGCACAGTTGATAAGGTTTTTGTGTTTGAAGAAAATGGTAATATCACCCAATATCCTGGTAATTATTCCGTCTATTTAGACTATAAAAAAGCTAAGGAAGCCAAACAACAGCAAACTTCTAAAATAGAAAATAAAACAGCCCCGATAGAAAAAAACAATTCCCCATCTTCAACACCAGAAACCAAAAAACGACGGAGAATGTCTAATTGGGAGAGGAAAGAATTTAGTGAATTGGAAGGTAAAATAGCCCATTTGGAAACAGAAAAAGCAGAAGTAGAGGCTACTATGGCCAACACTTTGCCAGGGAATTATAGCCAAGTGCAGCAACTTTACGAGCAGGTAGAAACCCTCAAAAATCAAATTGATACAGCAACCGAGCGTTGGTTAGAATTAGCAGAAATGGATTCTTGAGAATCGATTTTTATTCACTACTACAGCTTTCTTTAATTAGGGCTTGCTGTTAGCGGAGCGTGCCGTTAGGCATAAAAGTCTTTGGGTGAGGGTAGGGAACAGGCAACAGTTTCATCCCTGATTTTTTCTGTCGCTTTTTGAGCTGAACTAAGAAACTTGTAGTCCAACCTAATTCATTCTGACTTTGCTCCTAAGGCTATAACGGCATTTCTAGTCTCATGGCAGTTGATCCCTAAGACATATAGAAGTATTACAATATCCAAACCCAACTCAAAGCGGGGTGTTAAACCGTCAATTTTATACCGAGGTTTGAATGCTGCCATCCTTCATTCCCCTACTAATGCCAGTGCTTGATTCATAACTCGGTCAGATAAGTACATTCCGCACAGACGCAATTGTTCTAAAACTGGACGCGCTGCTGGAATTGCCCCCTGTTGTTTGGCAGTAAGAACTATACCTAGAGTTCCCCGTACTGGAATTCCCAAAGCTACTGCACAACGACGGGCTGCTAAGTCATCTACGATAATCTCAGTGCCTTCTCTAACATAACCCCAGCTCAGTACAGCAGATTCCCCAGCTCCCAAATCCCAGTTTTCAATGATTGAGGGAACGGGTGGTGTTTCTTTTATTACTAACCAAGGTGTGGTAGCTAGAGCTTGGGCGGTTACATCTGTGGCACCGTATGCCTGAATTTCAGTTGCTACTGCTTGGGGGACAACAATTTCTGGACTGACTATCTGCAATAGGTGGAGAAAGCCGCCCTTGGTCAAAAAAATCAGTGGGGAGGTGTTAATTGCCGGGTGTATCGCTGCACTAGATAAACTCTCAGCCACGGTTTAACTCTCTTTGCAAGTCATCCATATCTACTGCAAACACATCTACCTGTTCCCGCGCTAGGGCTGCAAGGAAGTCGCGGCGGTTTAAACCTGCAATTTGGGCAGCTTTTTCCTGGGAAACTTCACCTTTTTGATACCAGTATATAGCAGCAGCAAGGCGCATATCACGGACAAAATCATCTGGGGTCAGGCGACGGGTTGAAAAGACTTCTTCTGGTAAGTCTAGATTTACTTTGGTCATAGTATTTTTAACTTAATTACTTATTTACTCTAAATAAAAATAAGTTTGATTATATTACATCCTTGTAATAAAATTAGGCTTTTTAGCAGTCCCGGTAAAAGTCTATCGAAACTTTTTCTCTGGAGAATTAGCGCAGTTGAGTGTCGCTGAATATAACGTTAAACTTCTCATTTTCGATCCTGAGCAAGAGGTGATTGTAAAATGGAGCGACTAAACCAGTATCGGCAATGGATTCAGCAGTTACTGAGGGAGCATAACAAGTTCAAGCCCTCTTACGGGAATCTGGAGCAGTTTACAGTTTTTGATACCCACAACGATCAACTTATTACTTCAATTACAAAACTTTCTCTTTCGCAGGTGGTAAAATACCAAACTGATTTAATTGAGCATCAATTTCCCTGAGCACCTGAAAATCCTCTTCCGGCAAACTACCGCCTTGATTATGTGCCGACAAAAAGCCAAAAGCTTGTCTAAATTGCTCGGGAGTAGCGACAATTGGAGAATCTAAATGACAAGGAATCACTCGCTGAAAATCCCATTGTGCTACCCTATCAACCCAACTTAGGGTTTCCCTAGGGACGCGATTGAGAATCAAAGCCTGTAAAATTGGTGCCACGAACAAACGGCCATTTCCCCGCAAAGCATGGAAAGAATCCTGCCAATGTGGTTGCCATTGGAAAGGGTATAATCCCCAATAGGCCTTCCAAGAACGTTCTGTAGCTTGAAACGCATTACGGAAAACTTTACCCCAGGGAATTATTTCCAAAGCCCGAGGACGGAAATACATACCAAATAAAGCAATACGTTGCCATCCCTTGAGCCGATTAGTATAACTATCTACAATCCCATCCGTAGATTTATCCCGAGCATGAAATAATAAAGGATATGGATCTAATTGAGCGATCGCTGGTGGTTCTGCTGGGATAGAAACTACCATATCCGTCACCAACAAACTACCGGAAGCCTTGTGAAAAAATCCTACCTCTGCAAAGTTACCAGTTCCTAATTTAATCGGACCAAGAATTGCATAGTCAAACTCATTCCCAAAGGGAGCTTGATTAATATCTGATGGCAAAATATGAGTGCGTTTTGTTGGCAACCCCAACCAACTTAGCGGTAAATTTACAGGGAAACTCCACTGACCAGGAGTAATAAATACCCTTGCCTGGGGAAACTTACGGGCGAAAGGACCAACAAATACCTTATGCTCCAAACCAGAAACTGTCGGTAAAATAATATACTTTACATCACCATGGATAGCCACCAACTCCCCTAGTAAGCGGATACATTCCCCAGTTGGTGCGATCGGTGCGTAAACCAGTAGTCCTCCTGCATCTAACTTGACAACAGTCATACGTATGGGAACTACAACATACAAAATACCCTGCAACTGATCGAAAGTCCAGATAGTATCCTTAACAACTTCCTGGCGAATCGTCCGTCGCTGACTAAATGGATAGATGGGTAAAGTAAACCAGAACCGCCATAAAAAGTCCCGGGGGTTAGTTATTTCCGTATTTACTAACTTTCCATCATCAACCACTTTACCAATCCTTCCCAAATTAATACTACGTTGAAAGCTTTGTGCAAAATCCCAAACCCAACATTGCCCAACTCTCCGATGTCGGATTTTAGCAAATTGTTAGCAAAATGGTCTGTTATTTTCTCACTCTACCGAAAACGCGCACAGTGCCCCTAGTTTATAACTATGGGGGTGTAGTGCGCCAGCCTTTAGGCGTGGGGAGTGTCAAATATCATGATGACCCAGTATTGACCCAATATGGTCAAAGATAAAGGGACATTACCGAATTGAAGTATGAATGTATTTTTGTTGTTTGAGTAACGCCCCCTAAATCCCCATCTGTAAAAAAGCAAAGCATCTGCTTATTCCCCCCCAATATTGGGGGGTTAGGGGGGCGGGGGACTTTAAATTATCTTTCCCCGCATTATTGGGGGTTTGGGGGCTGTTGGCATACCTGTAATTAGCAATGCCAATAAAGAATTTACCAACAAAAATATCCCATACTTGCAAACTGCACCTATTGATAAAACCTTCTGTTTGATTTTCACCCGCAGTGCTAGTAGTATCGGATACTTTTCTTGTTTATACTCCAATTGCTTTATTACTTATTTGTTAACAATCTAATCCTTACAGAATGAAGTATACATTAGTTATTCAGGTGAAAAAACTAGAAATTTCAAACATCAAGAATTGGTATAAATAATACCTTAAGTGATTATTTATTCCAGGAAAAATAATAAATCGCTAGATATGAAATTTCTAAAAAATTTCAGTTATATATTTGTTTTATGAGAGAATATATTGTAATTTAAATCATCATAAATACTTATAATCTTCATCTCCAAAAATATGGGCATGAGAACGCTGCGTCTGTACGATTTTTTACCTTCTGGGAATGGTTATAAAATACGCCTTTTGTTGACACAAATTGGCATGCCCTTTGAAAGAATAGAAATGAATATCCTCAAGGGAGAAACTCGCACCCCAGAATTTTTAAGTAAAAACCCCGTGGGAAAAATTCCCTTGTTAGAAATTGACTCCGGAAAATATTTGTCAGAGTCCAATGCCATATTAGTTTATCTGAGTGAAGGGACAGAATTTCTGCCATACAATCCCTTCCTCCGGGCACAAGTACTACAGTGGCTATTCTTTGAACAGTATAGCCACGAACCTTTTATCGCTAAATCCCGGTATTGGATATCTATTTTGGGTAAACCAGAAGAATATCATCAATTAATAGAACAGCAACGAGAACCTGGGTATGCAGCATTAATGGTAATGGATAACCATTTACAAAATCATCAATTTTTTGTAGATGAGCGTTATACCATTGCTGATATTAGTTTATTTGCCTACACCCATGTAGCCCATGAAGGAGGATTTGATTTACACAAATTCCCAGCTATTCAACAATGGATAAAAAGGGTGCAAAATCAGCCAAGTCATATTAGTATCAATGATGATAATTTACTCTCCCATGATGACTTCCAGCCCTTTGTGTAAACTTAAGTATTTAAAAATATATCACAGTTAGTTTAATGTTCGCTGAATAAAAATAGCGAACATTTTTATTTTTTTCCTCTATAAAATATTATTGAGTCTGAGGACAGTAATATTCTCCCGTGGTGTGATGGTGGGATTCGTCAATGCCCTGGCTATTTTAATTATTTTTAAATTATATTAGATTATAGCAATGGACATATTGGTTAGGACAATATTGTTATACTCAAAAACTATCAGCTGTCAACTGTCAACTGTCAACTGTCAACTGTCAGCTCACCATTGAGGAGAAGAAGAGATTAAATCTATGATTAATTCTTGATGTAAGGGATGAGAAAAGAGATATCC
>JAAUYD010122867.1_pt1 | contig 10973 bp, 7 predicted proteins | sample 7278101 | NCBI WGS metagenome assembly JAAUYD01 (sample SAMN14350128, study PRJNA611818) | marine sediment metagenome | isolation source: surface marine sediment (0.6m) | place: French Polynesia: Moorea | collected 2018-08
GGACGGCGATCCCTACATTGGGCGCGGCCTCGATACGCAATCAAAGTCTTTCGTCTGGTATTACCGCCCGAAAGGCGGCAAAGGCTGGGACGAAATCTACCGGCAATCTGAAGCAAGTTTCGAAGACTTCGAGATACTCGGCAGGGACGATGCCGTGCCGGGCAACCTGATCGTCAGGGCGAACAACGGCCATAATTTCGTCGGTCTCTGGTCTTTCAATACGAAGACCAAGCAATTCGACGAGCTATTGTACCGGCGCAACGACGTCGATGTGATCGGCGTCCGCTACCACAGCAATGGGTGGGCGAGCCCCGGAGCGATCACGGCGGTGCGGTACTTCAAGGATAATCACCACTTCGAGTACTTCGACGAGACCGAGGGCGCAACGTACAAGCAGCTCGCCGAGCTGATTCCCCATTCTCATTATGTGCAGATCACGTCACGTTCCCGTGACGGCGGTACGCTGACGGTCTTCAACCAGGGACCGCGTGATCCGGGTACGTACTACATGTACCGGAACGGCGAGTTCGCAATGGTCGGCAGCCACCAGCCGCTGCTCGAGTCCGAGAAGCTCGCGAGTACGCGCTATATCCGTTACAAGGCGCGCGACGGCCTGACGATCGGCGCCCACGTCACGGTGCCGAACGGTAAAGGGCCTTTCCCGCTCATCGTGTTGCCGCACGGCGGGCCCGAGGTGCTCGAGACAATCGTCTATGACGAGTGGGCTCAGGTGTTAGCCAACTACGGATACCTCGTGTTGCAGCCGCAGTACCGCATCTCTCGGGGGTACGGCCTCGAACACTTCAAAGCCGGGTTCAAGGGCGGCGCACTCGGTCGTGCGGCGCAAGACGACAAGGACGACGGTGCGCTGTACCTGATCGAGCAGGGTCTTGCCGATCCCGATCGCATGGCGATGTTCGGTTGGTCCTACGGCGGTTACGCGGCGCTGGTCGCCGCGGCACGGGAGCCGCAGCTCTACAAGTGTGTGATCGCCGGGGCCGCCGTTGCCGACCCGGTCTGGTTCTCGAACGAATTCAAGAACGCATTCGATATTCGCGACCAGACGAAGATCGTGCTCAACAATCGCGACACGGGCATACGTCCGGCGGAGGAAGTCGAGAACGTCAACGTGCCCGTCATGCTCGTGCACGGTGACGTCGATCAGCGCGTGCAGTACTACAACGCCACGCGATATGCGGACCTGCTCGAGAAGCACGGCAAGCCCTACAAGCTCGTGAAGCTCGAGGGTGCCGACCACTTCTACAACACGCTGTATTTCGAGCACCAGTACATGCTGTATGAAGAGATGCTCGGGTTCCTCTCTTCACCGAGCTGTTTCGATGATGGCAACATGCAGGCGGCGGCCGGCGACGAGTAAAACCGGTAAAGCGGGGTCAGAGCCCTTTCGTAACGGGCTCTGACCCCAACCCCAACTCTTCTTTCTTTCTAGAACATCTCGCTCGGGTCGAGCGTATCGTGTGCGGGTTTGTCGCGGCTCTTGATCCACTCGCCCGTGATCATGTTGTCGTATGACAGTCCCGGGCCGACCATCGGGTAGACCCCGGCGTCGCGATCGATGATGACTTCCAGGAAGGCCGGGCCGTCAAACTCCAGAAATTCGCGAATGGTCTTCTTTAGCTCCGACCGGTTGTCGAGTCGGCGTGCGAACTCGAAGCCGTCGGCTTCCGCGGCCTTGACGAAATCCTTGCTGTGCAGGGATTTGTCGCTACCGGACATGCGGCCCTCGAAATACAGGTGCTGCCACTGGCGCACCATTCCGTCGCCGTAGTTGTTGAGCACGATGACCTTGATCGGCAGGTCATAGGTCGTCGCGGTTTCGAGCTCTCCGATATTCATCCGGATGCTGCCGTCGCCGTCGATATCGATGACGGTTCGGTCCGGGCGGGCGAACTGCGCGCCGATGGCGGCGGGCAGGCCAAAGCCCATCGTGCCCATGCTGCCGGACGTCAGCCACAGGCGTGGCTCACGAAAATCGAAGTACTGGGCGGCCCACATCTGGTGCTGTCCGACACCCGTCGAGATGATTGCCTCGCCCTTGGTGTGTTCGTTGATCGCCTCGATGACGGCGTAAGGCTGGATCAGGTCGGAGTCGCGATCGTAATTGAGGCAATACTCCTTTTTGAGATGCGCGATCTCTTCATGCCAGGCGTCGAAGGTCTTGGCGAAATCGATACGCCGTCCGTAGGCGAGCATATCGGTCAGGTCGCGCTCCAGCATGCCCACGTGGTGCCAGTTGGCGCGTTTGACCTTGCCAATTTCGGCAAAGTCGACATCGAAATGGGCAATGCTCTTGGCGCGCGGCGCAAACTGGCCGGGATTGCCGGCGACCCGGTCGTCGAAGCGGGCGCCGACGGCAATCAGGAAATCACAGTCCTCGACCGCGTAGTTGGCCGATGCGATGCCGTGCATGCCCAGCATGTGCAATGCCAGCGGATGGGTCGTGTCGCTGGCCCCGAGCGCCATCAGCGTCGTCGTGACAGGGATGCCGTACTCATTGGCGAGACGCCGCATGGCCTTGGTGGCGTTCGCGTTGATGACCCCGCCGCCGGCATAGATCAATGGCCGTTCCGATTCCGACAGCAAGGTAAAAAACCGCTCGCAGGCATCGTCGCTCAGTTTGTTGGCTTCGACCTTCGCCAGCCTGCGCCGATAACCGTGCAGCGGCAACGTGCCGCGCCCCCTGAACGGCCCGCTCCAGTTTTGCACGTCCTTGGGAATATCGACGACGACTGGGCCCGGGCGACCGGTGCGTGCCAGTTCGAATGCGCTGCGCACGGTTTCCTCGAGTTTCTCAGGATCGGTAACGAGAAAGACGTGCTTCGCGACCGCGCCCATAATGGCGGCGACGGGCGCCTCCTGGAAAGCGTCGGTGCCGATCGCTGCGGTGGGAACCTGGCCCGTGATGACGACCAGTGGCACGGAGTCGGCCATGCTGTCGCGAACCGGCGTGACCGTGTTTGTTGCCCCCGGGCCCGAGGTCACCATGACGACGCCGACCTTGCCACTGGCGCGGGCATAGCCCGCCGCCATGAATCCGGCACCTTGCTCATTCGCCGGGACCACGAGTTGCATGGCCGATTCCTTGTCGGGCGACGTGTGATGATCGTTGAAGCGGAACACCGCATCATAGATCGGCAGGATGGCGCCGCCGGAGTAGCCGAAGACGGTATCGACGCCTTCGTCGGCAAGCACCTGGATCACGGTGTCGGCGCCGGAAAGAACCTGATCGGCAAGCGGGTGCCGGTCGATGGCTGCGGTATTGGCCTGGTCGTTCATGGGCAGCGTTTCGTGCGATAAGTAACGGATTTTTCGCGAGTGTTTACTATATTAGGGTGCATTGCAATACTGCAAAATCTGCGCGACCATCCGCCCTGTAAACGGCCAAACCAGTTTCATTTGTAATCCATGATGCGACACGCCATATCAGTCCTCCTGCAGAACGAGGTCGGTGCCCTGACGCGCCTGACCGGCATGTTCTCGACGCGCGGCTATAACATCGAAACGCTCAACGTGGCGCCCACTTACGACCCGCGGGTTTCACGCGTTACGCTCGTGGTGAGCGGTTCGGATGCGGCGATCGCGCAGCTGAATGCGCAGCTCGCCAAACTGGTCGACGTCGTCAATATTCACGACATGACGCTCGGTGAGCATTTCGAGCGCGAACTCGCGATCGTCAAGGTCAAGCTCGGAACCGGCGGCCTGGCCCGGGCACTTGGTGTCGCCAGGAAGTACGGCGCCGAGATGCTCGACGAAGAGGCCAACAGCTGCACGATGCAATTGACCGGTCCGGTCGCGGACATCGATGAATTCATCGATGCCGCCGCTGAAGTCGGCGAGATCTCCGCGGTGGCGCGCAGCGGCACGGTTGCCGTATCGAAAGGCGAAGTCACCCTGACGTCGTTCGATCGGCAGCACCTGCTCGTCGGTTAGCACATGCCCGCGCTGGCGCTTTCTGCTTATCGTCGCCTTGTCGTCAAGGTCGGCTCGTCGCTGCTCATCGATGCGGCCGGCGAACTGAACCGGCACTGGCTGGAAACGCTGGCAGAGGATATCGGCCGACTGGCAAAGGACGGGCACGAAATACTGATCGTATCGTCCGGGGCCATTGCGCTCGGCAGTTCCGTGCTCGGCATCAATAAGGCCCGCGCGCGGCTCGAAGATCTGCAGGCCGCCGCCGCGGCCGGCCAGGTGCAGCTCGTGCATGCATACCAGGAGATTTTCGGTGCACACGGCATTGCGGCCGCGCAGGTGTTGCTGACGCCGGAGGACACCGAGAACCGGCAGCGTTTCCTGAACGCGAGGGGCACTCTCGGCCGCTTGTTGGAACGTGGGGTAATTCCGATCATCAACGAGAACGACACGGTTGCGACCGAGGAGATTCGCTACGGCGACAACGATCGCCTTGCCGCGCGCGTTGCTCAACTGGTGATGGCCAACGCGCTGATTCTGCTGTCCGACGTCGACGGGTTCTACACGGCCGACCCGGGGACCGACCCCGATGCCGAACATATTCCCGAGGTCACGAGTATCACGAGTGAGATGCTCGGTATGGCCGGTGAGACACGCTCGGACGTCGGCAGTGGCGGTATGGCGACGAAAGTGCAGGCCGCGCGTATTGCGACGCACGCAGGTTGCTCGACCGTGATCGCAAGCGGCGTGATCGAACACCCGGTCAGCGCGCTGTTATCCGGTGCTCGACACACGCTGTTTCGAGCCGAGGGCACGCCCGCCGCAGCGCGCAAGCAGTGGCTCGCCGGTGTTCTCGAAGTTCGGGGCGAACTCTATGTCGATGAGGGTGCCGCCGGCGCATTGCAAAACGGAACGAGCCTGTTGCCGGTTGGCATCAGCGACGTGAAAGGCAACTTCCGCCGCGGTGACGTCGTCAACATAATCGGACCACGGGGTGAGGAACTCGGCCGCGGTCTGGCAGAGTACTCGGACACGGAGGCCAGGCGGATTGCCGGTTGCCAGTCCGAGGCAATCGAGGACAAACTGGGCTACCGCGGCCCGTCGGTCATGGTGCATCGCGACGAATTGGTGGTATTCGACAATGACAAGGAATAATGGCGACATCGCAACGATGATGACGGCGCTCGGCGCAGCTGCGCGCGACGCAGCAACCCGGCTCGCAACGAACAGCGGCGAGCAGCGCAATGCCGCGCTCGCCGCCGCCGCCGCATCGCTCCGCGGCAATAGCGGTGCCATCATCGAGGCGAACGCCCGTGATATGAGCGCCGCGCGCGATCGCGGTCTGAGTGGCGCGATGCTCGATCGCCTGATGCTCGACGAGGCGCGCGTCGAAGCGATGGCGGCCGGCATTGAAACGATTATCGAGCTCCCCGATCCGGTCGGTCGAGTCCTGGCGGAATGGCAGCGCCCGAATGGCCTGCAGATCCAGCGAGTCGCCGTGCCGCTCGGGGTCATCGGTATCATCTACGAGAGCCGGCCCAATGTGACGGCAGACGCTGCAGCGCTGTGTATCAAGTCAGGTAACGCCGTGATCCTGCGCGGCGGTTCCGAAAGTTTTCACTCGAGTCACGCCATCTATGAGTGCCTGCAGGCCGGTCTCGAAGCCGGTGGTCTGCCGCGTGATGCTGTGCAAATGGTGCCGACGACGGATCGGGCTGCCGTCGGCTTTCTCTTGTCGTCGATGGCCGAGTGGGTCGATGTCGTTGTGCCTCGTGGCGGCAAGAATCTGATCAAACGGGTTCAGGATGAGGCACGTGTACCCGTCATCGGTCACCTCGAAGGAATCTGTCACTTGTACCTGCACACCGCCGCCGATCGTCAAATGGCGTGCGACATCGCGTGCAATGCCAAAATGCGACGGACCGGCATCTGCGGCGCGGCCGAGACGGTACTCGTCGACCGGGCTTGCGCTGACGAAATCGTTCCTGCCGTTGGCAAGGCCCTGCAGGCGGCGGGCTGCGAGGTACGCGGCGATGCCACGGTCTGTGGGCTATTGCCGGGCGCGGTGGAGGCGACCGAGGAAGACTGGTCAACCGAATACCTCGACGCGATCATTTCGATGCGTGTTGTCGACGACCTCGATGGCGCCGTCGCGCACATTCGCGACTACGGCTCCGGGCATACCGAGAGCATCGTTACGTCCGACAATGCCGCCGCCGAACGATTTCTGCACGATGTCGACAGCGCGATTGTACTGCGCAATGCATCGACGCAGTTTGCGGACGGTGGCGAGTTCGGCATGGGCGCGGAAATCGGCATTGCCACGGGGCGCATTCACGCGCGCGGACCGGTCGGTGCCGAGCAGCTCACGAGTTACAAATACGTTGTTCGCGGCGATGGTCAGGTTCGCCCCTGATGACGAGTCCTGCGGCGCGATTTGACCTGGCCGTCATCGGTGCCGGGATCAATGGCGCCGGCATCGCGCGGGATGCCGCGCTCCGCGGGCTCAAAGTCCTCGTTCTCGACAAAAACGATATGTGCAGTGGCTGCTCGGCGATTTCGAGCCGGCTCATCCATGGCGGACTTCGCTACCTCGAGTATGGTGAAATCCCGCTCGTCTACGAATCCCTGCACGAGCGACGATACCTGCGCCTGACCGCGCCGCATCTCGTCGAACCGCTGCGTATTTGCATTCCCATCTACAAGGGAGCGCGCCGCGGGCCGCTGCTGATCCGGCTCGGCATGATTGCCTATGACCTGCTGTCGATCGGCAAGACCGTGCCGCGTCACGATATGTTGAGCGCGTCCGCAATCGAGGCGGCGGAGCCCGGCCTTGCGCGCGACGGATTGCGCAGTGCCGCCCGTTATTACGACGCACAGGTCACGTTTGCCGAACGGCTCGTACTCGAGAACCTGCTGGCGGCTCGCGCCGCCGGCGCCGACATCAGGACGCATGCCGAGGTGACTCGCATCGGGGTATCCGGTGGCGCCATCGATTCGCTCGATTACATCGATGCCGGCGGCGAGACCCGGACGGTCGCCGTCGGTGCGATTGTCAACGCGGCCGGGCCGTGGGTCGATCGGGTACTTGAAACGGCACCCGGCAAAACCCGGCGCCTCATCGGCGGGACCAAGGGCAGTCACATCATCGTCGGCGGTTTCGACGGTGCGCCGTCGGACGCCTTCTATGTCGAAGCGGCAGCGGACGGTCGACCGTTCTTCATCATCCCCTGGTACGGCCAGTACCTGATCGGCACGACCGATATTCGCTACGATGAGGACCTCGATCATATCCGTGCGAGCGGCGTCGAGGTCGACTACCTGCTCGACGAAACCAACCGGGTCTTCCCGGGCGCGAAACTGACACGTGCTGATATTCACTATGCGTATGCCGGTGTTCGTCCTCTGCCACACAAGGAAAAGGGGCCCGAATCGGCGATCACGCGGCGCCACATCATCAAGGTCAACAAGGACATCGCCACCGGCCTTTTGTCGATCGTCGGCGGCAAACTGACGACTTATCGCAATCTCGCCGAACAGACCGTCGACAAGCTGGCTCGTCTGCAGCGTCTGCGCTTGCCTCCCTGCAGGACGCGGGACACGGACCTGCCCGGCGCATTCGGCGTCGACGCTGCGCGCACCGCACTCGAAAGCCTGGGTACGCTGTCGGAGGCGGGCGTCGCTCGCCTGGTGGCCGTTTACGGCGGTCGGGCTGCAGCCGTCGCCGAACTCGGCAGCAATAATCAGGACCTTGCGGCGACCCTGGACCCGGACCGTCGCGTCCTGGCGGCAGAGGTCGTTTTTGCACTGCGTGACGAGTTTGCCGGAACGCTCGAAGACATCGTGTTCCGGCGCATGATGATCGGATTCGACCCCGACCAGGGTCGGCCCATGTACGACACGATCGCGGCACTGGCAGCCGCTGAGGCGGGCTGGGACCCGCAACGACAAGCGCAGGAACTCGGCGACCTTATTGCGTACGCCGATTCGTTGCGCGTGGAGTAGACCTATGAAGACTGCGGCACGACGGCATTTGCTGTCGGCTGCGTTGCTGTGCCTGGCGAGCGTACAGGCAAGCGGCGCAGAATCTGTCATGGAGTCCGACCGGACCGGCGCCGATCGACCTCGCGTGGGGCTGGTGCTCGGTGGGGGCGGCGCGCGCGGCGCGGCGCATATCGGTGTTCTCAAGGAACTCGAAAGGCTGCGCATTCCCGTCGATGCGATTGCGGGCACGAGCATGGGTGCGATCGTGGGCGGCCTGTACGCAACCGGCATGAGCGCGACAGAACTCGAGTCCCTGGTCAGTTCTCTCGACTGGGCCGCGGCGCTGAGCGATCAGCCTGCGCGAGCCGATCTGAGCTTCCGGCGCAAACAGGACGAAAGCCAGTTCCCCATCGACTTCGAACTTGGTGTTCGTGGCACCGAACTCGTGATGCCGCAGGGCGTCATCCAGGGCCAGAAACTCGATCTGTTGTTGCGCGAACTGACGCTGAGTGTGTCACACATCGACGACTTCGATGACCTGCCGATACCGTTCCGGGCCATTGCCTCCGACATAGAGCGGGGCGAACCCTGGGTGATGCAAAAGGGCGATCTCGCGAAGGCGATTCGCGCCAGCATGTCCGTACCCGGCGCATTCGCACCCGTACGAATCGATGAGCGCATCCTCGTGGATGGCGGGCTCGTCGGCAATCTGCCGGTCGACGTCATGCAGTTGATGGGTGTGGACGTGATTATCGCCGTCGATGTCGAGTTTCCGCTGTATGAGGCAGCCGAACTCGATTCGGCCCTGGCGATTTCCGAGCAGATGCTGACGATCCTGATTCGCAAGGAGACGTTGCGACAAATCGATCGGCTCGGCGACGGAGACGTTCTTATTCGTCCCGAACTCGGCGTCTTTGCATCGACGGACTTCGGCAACATCGTCGAGACTATCCAGCCGGGTGAGGCCGCGACCCGCAGCCAGGCGGCGCGACTTGCCGAGATTGCACTCGACGAAGAGCAATGGCGGCACCACCTCGCTAGCCGCGGCTCGCCCGTGCCGCCGGCTTCGCACCTCGCCTTCGTGCGCGTCGTCCACGATGGCCAATTGGCACCAGCGGTCCTCGAATCGAAACTGTCGGTCGAGGCAGGCGATCCGATCGACCATGCAGTGCTCGCGCATAACGCCGATCGCCTGTACGGTCTGCAACTCTACAAACAGGTGAGCTATCGCCTGGTGGAGGAGGGGGGCGAGACCGGCGTCGAGTATCGCGCCAGTACCAAGGGCTGGGGCCCGAATTTTTTGCAGTTCGGGCTATCGCTCGAGGACGATTTCGAAGGATCGACCGGCTTCAATCTGTCATCCCGGCTGACGCGTGCCGGGATCAACCGCCTTGGCGCCGAGTGGCGGACCGACCTGCGTCTCGGCACCGACCCACAGTTGTTCTCCGAGTTCTATCAGCCGCTGAGCTTTGACTCGCGACTGTTCGTCGCGCCACACATCAACCTGCGCCAGTCGAACATCAATGCGTTCGTCGCAGATGAGACGGTTGCACGGCTCCGACTGACCGAGGCGGAAGGCGGGCTCGATCTCGGCCGTGAACTCGGGCGCGCCGGTGAGTTCCGGATCGGCGTGTTCCGCGGTATCGGCGAGGCGCGCGTGAAGATTGGCGACCCTGCGTTGCCCAATGTCGACTTCGAGGCGGGTGGTGCCTTCGCCCGGCTGCGCTTCGATACGCTCGACAACTCGCGATTCCCACGCTCCGGTATGCGTGCCGATCTCAAATGGACGTTGTCGCGACCCAGCCTGGGTGCAGACTCGAAATTCGACACGATTGAAGGCGAGGTGACGCAGACCTGGTCGCGAGGCAAGAACAGCCTGCAACTCGGGCTCGGCTACGCGACGACGCTGGAGTCTGACGGTGCGGTGCAGGACTTTTTTCCCCTGGGAGGATTCCTGCGCCTCTCGGGACTCGAGCGCGGCGAAATCACCGGGCCACACGCGGCGCTTGCGCGACTGGTTTACTACCGGCGCGTCGGCAAGTCCACGGGGATACTGGATACACCAATCTACCTCGGTGTTTCTGCGGAGGCGGGCAACGTCTGGCAGGAGCGTTCGGACATGAGCTTCGACTCGATGCAGGTCAACGGCAGCGTCTTCGCCGGCTTCGATACCTTCTTTGGCCCGGTCTACCTCGCGGCCGGATTTGCCGAGCAGGGCGAGTCGAATGTCTACCTGTTCATCGGCACGCCGCCGCGCTAGCGGCTCACCAGTCAGCGCGAAATCTTCTCGAGGACTTGCGTAGGCGAATCGGTCTTGCGGTAGTAGCCGTGACGTTCGGCCATGTTGTCGAACGCCGCATCGCGCTCGTCCTCGGTCGCAAACCAGTGCAGGCGTTCCCAGTCGTCGCCGACGATCTTGCGCAAGGTATCGTCCGCCGGAAGTGAGACACGAATACCGAACCTGCGTTCGCGGCCGGCAGTTTCGGGAGCGACGAGATTGTGTCGATGACAGAAGTCCACGTGATGTCCTTTGTGCTCGAGAGCGGGCAGCGCGAGTATAACGGAAATACCCCGGCGCACCTCAACCCGTCGCGCCGCGATCGGTGGCGCCTTCGCGGTCGGCCCAGCCCAGCAACCTGCGCGTGACGAACAGGTAGACCGGTTTGAACATACCCATCCACAACCTCGACAGAGGGGACGGGTTGGCCAGGATGCTGCGCTCACGCTGCGTCAATGCGTCGGCACAATAAGTTCGCTTGTGTTTGAGCAGGTGGCGAATATCTTCGCGCGCGGCGATACGGAACAGACGTCCGCGCCGGCGGCTGTGCCAGGCAATCTGGAAGTCGACGAAGGCAGGTTGTCCGTCATCGCCGACGAGCAAATTCGGCTCCTTGGCGAGGTCATTGTGCACGACGTTGGCCCGGTGCAGGCGTCGCAACAGCCTGCCCGCGGATCGAAACCAGTCCGGGTCGCCGCTCCCGGCGACTTGCAGCGGTACGCCGCAAATGTAGCTGCGTGTCAACGTATCCCTGTCAAATTCAAGGACGCGCGGGACGCCC
>JAAUYD010300624.1_pt1 | contig 10973 bp, 9 predicted proteins | sample 7278101 | NCBI WGS metagenome assembly JAAUYD01 (sample SAMN14350128, study PRJNA611818) | marine sediment metagenome | isolation source: surface marine sediment (0.6m) | place: French Polynesia: Moorea | collected 2018-08
GGTGACGGTGAGGGTGTCGACGACGGTGTTGTCGGTGTCGCGGATCTCGAAGCTGTAGCTGTTGCCGGGTGCGGTGTCGCCGGTTTCGATCTTTTCGATGGCGAGCTTGCCCGCCGGGTACGGGTTGGTCACGACGATGTCGAAGGTCTGCTGGTCGTCCTCGACGGTGACGACGATCTCGTCGGGAACGATCGTGGCGCCGTCAGGCGCGTCCAGCTCGTCGAACTCGTAGGTGCCGGGCGGCACTCGCTCGATCGTGGCGAACCCGTTCGCGGGTACCTCGACCGTTGCGAAGACGGGGCCGTTGACCTCGCGCATCACGACCGTGTACGTGAGACCCGGTGCGGCTGCCCCGGTCTCGATCTTCTCGATCCGGACCTGGCTGTGACAGGCCAGCGCCGTCGGCGCCATGGCGAAGAAGGACGCCACGAGCGCCAGGATGAAGGTGGCCGCCATTGCCAGACGGCGACCGGGGTGAGCATTCCGCCCGATGTACATAGCCGCTCCGTTCGTCTCGGTCGCGCACGTCGTGCGTGACCCGGGTCGAACTCGGCAGGCTTCGCTCGATGACGTGAGCAGGCTCCGCTCGGCACCGCTCTGTCCACCTCCACTGTACGCCCGCACGCGTGATGCCGTCACGCAGAACCGAGCCGTCTTGATGGTTCCTTGACAGATGCGTGCGGCGCCGCCGTCCGTAGCATCGTCCCCATGCCGATCGCCCCGGAGCTCCGAGACGTCGCGCTCGCCACCAAGGGCTTCATGCCGCCCGACGAGGGCGACGCGCTCCACGCCGCAGCGCTGATCGCAGGCGACGCGGTGCCGGGCGCGCCGTGGGTCGAGGTCGGCTCCTATTGCGGCCGCTCGACCATCTGGCTCGGCGACGCGGCCCGCTCCGCCGGCACCGCGCTGTTCGCCGTTGACCACCACCGCGGGTCCGAGGAGAACCAGGCGGGCTGGGAGCACCACGATGCCGCCGTCGTCGACGAACGGACCGGGAAGATGGACACGCTGCCCTTCTTCCGTCGCGCGATCCACGACGCCGGCCTCGAGGGGCACGTCGTCGGCGTCGTCGGCGAGTCGCCCACGGTCGCCCGGCACTGGGCCACACCAGTGGCCTTCCTGTTCATCGACGGCGGCCACGGGGCCGAACCGGCCCGGCTCGACTACGAGGGCTGGGCGCCGCACGTGGCGGTGGGCGGCACCATGGCGATCCACGACGTCTTCCCCGACCCCGCCGACGGCGGGCGGCCACCGTACGAGGAGATCTACCTCCCGGCGATCGAGAGCGGACGCTTCGAGCTGGCGTCGGTGAGCGGTTCGCTGCGGGTCCTCACGCGGATCTCGTGACGGTGGTCGGCGGCCGGAACGACGTGAGAGCGAGCACCTGCAGCCCGACGGCGAGCAGCAGCATGACGAGGTAGCCGTCGGTGAGGTCGATCGTCAGGCCGAGCAGGAGCGGACCGGCAGCGGAGGCGAGCCCGAGCATCACCTGCTGCATCCCCATCAGTGAACCGATCGCACGTTGCCCGTACAGCTCGGCTGCGTAGAGACCCTGCAACGGCGCGACCGAGCCGAACGCGAGGCCGGTGAGGACGACGAACAGCCACACCCAGGCGATCGCCCCGGCGGCAACGAGCGCGAGCGTTCCGAGCGTCATCGTGAGGTAGGTCAGCCGGAGCGCGTTCACGACGCCGAGCCGGCTCGCCACCGAGCCGGCGACGGCACGGCCGGGAAGCGACAGCAGCCCTCGCACGCCGGCAAGGGTCGACGCAAGGCCGATCGACACGCCGGTCGCCTCGATGGCGGCGACGTGGTGGACCTGGATCGCCACCAAGCCGGCGAGGCCGGCCGAGCTGGCGACCAGCCAGCGCCGCACCGTGCTCGACGCCAGCGCCGTCCGGACGTCGGGGAAGCCGGCGAGGTCGTCTGCGGCCGGGGCGGCCAGCACGTCGCGGTCGCCGCGCACGAACCCCAGCGCGGGCAGCGTGCACGCCACCATGAACAGCACCATCCAGCGCACGGCGGTCCGCCAGTCCCCCTGTTCGAGGAGGGCGCCGGCGAGCGGGAAGGCGATCGGTGAGGCCAGTCCGCCGATCACCGTGAGCCAACTGAACGCCCGCGCACGGTCGGCCTCGACCGTGATGCGGGCGGTCACGGCCATCGTCACGTTGTAGAAGAGGCCGGCCGACACGATCGCGCCGCCGGCTCCCCAGGTAGCGACGAACTGCCAGGCGCGATCGGCACTGGTGCTGACGAGCAGGAGCGCGGCCCCGGCAACCAGCGTGATCGACAGGACGGGGAGCGCGCCGAGTCGATCGAGCACACAGCCGGTCGTCAGCGCGAGCAGCCCGCCGCCGAGCGTGCTGATCGAGAACGCGGCCGAGATCGCCGTGTTCGACCAACCGGTGTCGTCTCGGATCGGTCCGACGAATGCGCCGAAGCCATACAGGACGACGCCGTACGCGCCGATCGTGACCAGTCCCAGCAGGACGACCTGCAGCCGCCAGGGCCCGGCCCCGCCTGGTCGGCTGGGCGTCACGTCGCACGGACCAGGTCGCCGAGCACGTCGGGCCTGATCCGCCACTCGACGTACACCATCGCCAGCCCCGCCGAGACCATGATGCCGCCGCCCACGATGCCGAGCCAGGCCGCCGAGACGGCGTAGAGCACGCCGCCGAGCAGCGGTCCGACCACCCGACCAGCGGCCATGATCGCCTGGGCGTCGCCCGCCCGCTCGTCGGGGTAGTTCGACCGCTCGGCCAGCAGGGAGAAGGCCCCCGGCACGCCCATCCAGAAGCAGAAGCCCCACGCCGACAGCGCGATCCAGAACGCGACCGGATGATGGACCGTGCCGACGGTGATCGCCATCACGCCGGTCATCGCCATCCAGAACCCCGGTAGCTTGCGCGTGCCCCGGTAGCGGGCGGACGGGACGCTGAGCAGCGCGTTGGTCGAGAAGACGAACGCGACGACGATCGGGCTGATGCCGACGTCGTCCTGCCCGATGACGCCGGCGAACACGAACACGGCCGACCCGCCGAACGTGATCGTGCCGAGACACGCGAGGATCGCCGCGGCGGCGCGGGTCGGTCGGTGCCGTTGCTGGCGCGGCCGGCTGGCGGCTTCGAGGCTCATCGTCCGGACGAACGCCAGCGGGATCAGGTGCAGCGCGCCGAGCAGGACGAACAGCAGGTCGCTACCGGACCGGTCGATCGCGGTGGCGATCAACGGCGCGCTGACGATGCCGACGAGCGGCCCGATCACCGCGACGTCGCCGACCTTCTCGTCGTTGCCGAACGCCTCGGCCCAGGCGATCCAGGCGATCAGGCCGAGCGAGATGCCGCTGAGGAACCGGATGCCGACCAGCAAGGTGAACCACGGCGTGAGCGCCGACGCGACGTTCGCCGTCAGGCCGAGGAGCACGGCGATCACCATCACGCGGCGCCGCGGTCGGAGGAACCGACCGGCGCCCCACGACGTGACCATGAAGCCGGCGAGCTGTGCGGTCGAGATCACGCCGACCGTGCTCACGGCGACGTCCTGGTCGACGGCGACGCCCTTGACGAGGAACGGCGTCGCGGCGAACACGGTGGTACTGACCGCGGTCGCGGCGAGCACGCCCGCCGGTACCTGCGGGCGCAGCGCGAAGAGGAGCCGGACGGGTGCCTGGAGCACCGGTCAGCTCGCGCGCGCGGCGCGCATCTGATCGAGGGTCTCGGCGATCATGCCGCGCGTGCGGTCTCGGAGCTCGTCGACCTCGTCCCTGGTGAGCTGCTCCGTGGGGATCGGGTCGAGCACGCGCACCTCGGCATGGCTGTAGCCGAAGCGCCAGTCGTGCTTGACGAGTGCGTCGCGGGTGCCGAGCACGGCGAGCGGCAGGATCGGCGCGCCGGTGTCGATCGCCAGGCGGAACGCGCCGTCCTTGAACTCTTGCAGCTCTCCGGTCCTCGACCGCGTGCCCTCGGGGAAGATCATGACCGAGACCTGCTTGCCGAGGCGGTCGCGGCATTCCTGCAGGGCGCGCGCGCCGGCCTTCTTGTCGCCCCGGTCGAGGCGGATGTCGCCGGCGAGGCGCATCGCCCAGCCCACGAACGGGATCTTGAAGAACTCGCTCTTGCTCATCCACTTCATCTCGAACGGGAGGTGCGAGATGAGCAGGATGTCGACGAAGCTCTCGTGGTTGGCGACGACGACGTAGGGGCGCCGGGGATCATCGGGCACGTTGCCTGACACCCGGAATCGCCAGAGCGGGTTGAGCTTCTGGTGGATGACGGCCGTCTTCCGGAACAACAGGCCGGCGTGATAGCGGCCGGCGTCGAACGGTGCGGTCACCAGCCGCAAGATCGCCACGCTGGGCACGATGACGATCAGCGTCAGCCCGAGCGTGAACCACGACCACAAGCTCAGCACCGTCCGAGCGGGAGTGGATCGGAGCAGCCGTGACACCCGTGCGAGTGTACGAGCGCCGGTTCAGCCGTCGGCGGTTCGAATCGACGGCGACACGAACAGGTCGCTCGCCGGCGATGCCCCGACGATCGCATCCGCCGCGAGGATCACGGCCGCGGCCGTGTACGACGTGTGCTCTCCGTCGGGGAAGATCAACCGCTCGGGATGGACGAGGCCCGTGAGGTAGCCGCCGTCGGGTTGCCGATGCCCACGCGTCCAGGCGAGCAGGTCGGTGGCGGTGGCGAAGTCGCCGATCGCGGCGTAGGCCAGCGAGGCCTCCGCCGTCTCGGAGGCCGTCACCCACGGCTCGTCCTCGACGCACCGGATCCCGAGGCCTTCCATCGCGAACCGCTCCCAGCCGTCGGCCAGCCGGGCCTTCGCCGCGACGTCGGTCGTGGCGCCGGTCAGCACCGGGTAGTACCAGTCCATCGCCCAGCGCGTCTTCGGCTGGAACGACCGGCGGCCGTGGTTGATCAACGTGCACATCACGTCGGCGGCCTCGACCCAGTCGGGCCGCGGTGAGCCGGTCTCGAGCCCCGTCGCGGCGCCGCACCGGAGCGCGTGTTGCACCGACGCCGAACCGGTCAGCAGCGCGTAATTCCACGGGTGGGCCTCTGGCTCGATGGCCCAGAGCACGAGGCCGTCGCGGCGGCGCAGCGAGAGCACCCAGTCGAGGGCTCGTTCGACGGTGGGCCACAGGTTGTCGACGAAGCCGCGGTCGCCGGTGCAGCGCCAGTGATGCCAGACCCCCGTCGCGATGTAGGCGCAGACGTTCGTGTCGAGCTTGTCGTCCTCGACGGTGTCGTCGCGGTCGCCATCGGGCAGGTAGTAGTTGTGCCAGCTGCCGTCGGCGCGCTGGATGTCGGCGAGCCACTCGTAGGCCCGCTCGGCCTCGGCGTGGAAGCCTGCGACGTCGAGTGCCATCGCCGACTCGACGTGGTTCCACGGGTCGCAGTGCCCGCCGGGGAACCAGGGGATCATCCCGCTGTCGGTCTGGAGCGACGCGAGGTGCTCGCCGGATGCGATGACGTCATCGCGCGACAGCACGCCGGGGAGGTCGGGGATCGTCGTCACGCGGCCTCGTCCTCGTGAACCGGCGCCGCGGTGTCGCCGTGGCGCTCGGCCGCGGGCTTGGTGGCGTACCACACCGAGCTCTTGCCCAGGATGGGCGACAGCAGCCGCTCGGCGATTCGGGTGCTGGTCGGCTGCTCGATGATGTCCCACTCCAGGAATCGGCGGTAGGTGGCGACCAGCGGATGATCGTCGTCGGTCGGGCCAACGGCGCACTTCAACCACCAGTACGGCGAGTGCAGTGCGTGGGCCCGGTGGTATCCGTCGACCATCAGGCCGGCCGACCGCAGTTTGGCACGCAGCTCGGTCCGGCCGTAGATCCGGACGTGACCACCCGGGCTCTTCGGGGCGTGGTACTCGTCGGACAGCTTCCAGTTGATCGTCTCGGGGAACCAGGCCGGCACGGTGGCGGCGAACCGTCCGCCCGGCTTGAGCACCCGGGTCATCTCGGCGATCGCAGCGACGTCGTCCTGGATGTGCTCGAGCACCTCGGACGTGATGACCACATCGAAGGCCCCGTCGGGGTACGGGAGCCGCTTGGCGTCGCCGCGCATGACGCCGAGCACCTGGTCCTCGGTGGCCTCGCCGTCTTCGATCATGGCGCCGAGCGTGTTGAGCGTCTCGACGACCTCGTCGGCGGCGTAGTCGAGCGCCACCACCTCGGCACCGCGGCGAGCGCATTCGTACACATGGCGTCCGAAGCCGGCGCCGACGTCGAGCACGCGATCGCCCGCGCGCAGGCCCAGCTCGTCGAATCGAATCGTCAGCATGTTCGCGACACGATCAGATGCGGCCGTTCCGGCGCAGCTTGCGGACGTTCTGGGGCATCTCCAGCACCTCGCGGTACTGCTCGACGGTGAGCTGCGCGCAGCGCCGCCAGGTCCACCGGTCGAGCACGCGTTGCCGGCCCGCAGCACCGACCCGGGCGCGCGCCTCGGGGTTGGCGAGCGCATCGCGGATCGTCGACGCCAGCGCGTCGGCGTCGCCCTTGCGGCACCGGAAGACCGTCTCGCCGTCGGCGCCGGTGACCTCGGGCAGGGCGCCGCCGTCGGTGGCCACCAGCGGCGTGCCGGTGCACATCGCCTCGATCGCGGGCAGGCTGAAGCCCTCGTACAGGCTCGGGACGACGGCCAGCTCGGCCTCGTCGTAGAGCTCGACGATGCGCTCGTCGGGCACGCCCGACACGAACTGGATGTACGGCGCCAGCCCGTACTCGTCGATCAGGTCCATCGACTTGCCCGGCTTCGGCTTGCCGATGATCGTCAGGCTGATGTCGTGGCCGTCGGCGCGGAGCTTGGCCATCGCCTCGACGAGGTACGAGAGGCCCTTCAGCGCGACGTCGGCCGACGCCGTCGTGATCAGGCGCCCCGGCACGCGTTCGACGGTGTCGAGCGGCTTGAAGAGGTCGGGGTCGACGCCGACCGGCACCAGCCGCATCCGGTCGAGCGGGACGCCCATGTCGGTGTGGATGTCCTGGATCGAGTTCTCGCTGACCACGACGACCCGCGGCATCTTCGACGCGACCTTGCCCTGCATCTTGACGAAGCTGTACCAGCGCCCGACCGACCAGCGCTTGAAGCGGTTCTTGGCGTGGTCCATCTCGAGCATCCGGTCGCGCGTGATGGGGTGGTGGAGCGTGACGATCAGCGGGATCTTCGACTCGAGCTTGGCGATGCCGTAGCCCAGGCACTGGTTGTCGTGGACCAGGTCGAACTCGCTGAGCCGCTTGGACAGGTGGGCGTTGGCTCGGGCGCTGAACGCGAGCGGCTCGGGGAAGACACCGGTCAGGAATTGGGCGGTCTCGAGCCACTCGTAGCGGGTCTTGAACTCCCAGTAGGCCGGGAGCCGGCCGGGGTAGTGGTCGTTGAACAGGTCGAGGCTCGGCAGCTCGGTCAGGGGGACCCGCTCGTCGAGGATCGGGTACGGCTGCCCGGCGAGCACCTCGACCGAGTGCCCGAGATCGACGAGCGCCTTGGTCAGATGGCGGGTGTAGATGCCCTGACCGCCCACGTGCGGCTTGCCCCGGTACGTGAGGTACGCGAGGCGCAGCGGCGCGTCGGGGTCGAGACCGGCCGGTTCGGGCATCGGGACAGGCTATCGGCGCCCGGTTACCGATCAGTAACGGCGTGATCCGGCCGCCGCACCGTTGGTACGGCCGGCCAGGTCAGCAGAAGGTGTCGACGATCTGGGTGGTCCCCGTGGCGTCGGCGGAGTTCCCGAAGGCGTCGGTTGCGGTGATCGTCCATGTCCACGTGTCGGACTGGGGCATGCGGGTCATGTCGATGGAAGCCGTCCATTCGCGACTGCGCTGGCGCATCGTCTGGCGCACGACCGTGCCGGCTTCGTTGACCGCTTCGTATTCGACGGTGAGCGGCGTCGACTCGTCGGTCACGGTGGCGACCGCGCGGAGCCGGTTGCGGACCCCGGTGGGGTTGAAGGCGCAGATGCTGGTCGGGGTGCCCGAGGCGTCGATCTCGGGCGGTCGGGCGAGCTCGCCGTCGACGTTCAGCGTGGCCGACGTGCCCGAGGCGACGAAGAGGAGCGCTCGGGGCTTCAGCGGGCCCTCCTCCGGCCAGGTCCGATCGATGGACACGGTGACGTCGACGCTGGCACCGGCGGCCAGCGTCCCGCCGGGCGGGTTCACGCCGTACGGCGAGGCGGCCCCGCCGAACGCGGCCGGCCCGAACGACGCGCTCCAGTCGACGGGGAGCCCGCCGCTGTTCGACAGCGTCACCGCCGCCTGGTCGAGCGTCGTGCCGAAGTCGATCGAGCCGGCCGACAGGGTCAGCTGGCCCGGCGGTGTCGGTGGCGTGGTCGTGGTGGTCGGCGGGATCGTGGTCGTCGTCGGTGGCGTCGTCGTCGTGGGCGGCGTGGTCGTCGTCGGCGGCGCCGTCGTCGGTGGTGTCGTTGTGGTGGTGGTCGTCGTCGGTGCGGTCGTGGTGCCGTCGTCGGTGCCGACCAGCGCCGGATCGACGGTGGTGCTCGTCGACGACGTGGTGCTCGTCGTCGAGCTGTTGGTCGTCGTCGGCGATGTGCCCGGCACCGGCGAGGCGCTGGCGACCGAGGTCGACGTGGGATCGGCACCGGTCGTGGAGGTGGTCGTTCCCGTTCCGCCGTCCGCTGCGTTCGACGAGGTGCCGGACGTCGTCGTGGTGGCAGCGTCGGCGGCGGCGCTCGGGTCGTCGTCCGCGGCGAGCACGTACACCGTCGTGCCGAGCGCGGCGAGGAGGGCCACGCCGGCCGCGATCAGCCACAGCGCCACTCGTCGGGCGTACTTGATCACCGCCGGGAAGCCGCCCGGCTCGGTGAAGGCGTACGGGGGCGCCGGTCGTGCCCCTTGCGCGGCGCCCAGGACCCGGTCGCGGAGGCCGTCGGGCACCGCGAACGCGGGTGCCGCGCCGAACAGGGCCAGCGGTGCCACCTTGCGGCGCGATCGCTCGCAGGTCTCGCAGCGGTCGATGTGCCGGGCGACCCGTTTGCGGATGAGCACGGAGAACTCGCCGTCCCAGTCGGCGAGGATCGCGGCGAGCTCGTCGCAGTCGCGTCGCCCGGCCCGGGCCACGCACAGTGCGCCGAGGCTGCGCTCGGTGCGCTGCCGCATACGGTGGACGAGCCCATAGCACTGCTGGGCCGAGACGCCGAGCGCATCCGCCAGATCGTTGCCCTCGAGGCCCTGCCGGATCGTGTACTCGAGGACGAGTTGGTCGCGTTCGTCGAGGCCGGCGGCAGCGCTGCGAACCAGCTCGGCGAGCTCGTCGTACTCGGCCTGGCTGGCTTCGTCCGCGGGATCGGACGGGAGGCTCATCTCAGCCGCCGGTTCGTTGAAGTCGGTGGCGACCGTGCGTCGTTTCGTCCCGGTTCGCCGGTACACCTCGTTCCGGAGAATCGCGAACAGCCACGGCTTCAACCGCGACGGGTCGCGGAGCTGCCCGAGCCGCTCGGCAGCCACCACGAACACGTCCTGCATCACGTCGGCGGCATCGTCGCGGCTGCGGGTCATCGCGGCGGCCGTGTCGTAGAGCGTCGCCGAGTAGCGGTCGTAGATGTCGGCGAGCGCGCCACGATCGCCGCCCAGATGGGCGGCGACGAGCTCGGTGTCGGTCGGTGTGGTGGTCATGGGCCATGGGCCTCCTCCTCTGCACGTCCAGAGGGCCCGACGGCGCCCGTCTCGCACAAAGGCGCGAGAAATCTGCGCGGCCGTGAGGAGGCTGGGCCCCGAGTCTTGCTCCCCGAGGGGTCAGGCGTCGACCCGAATACCGATCGCCAGCTGGAGCGTCGCGCCGGGGGTGAGGGTTCGGGGCCGGATCGTGAACGCGTCGGGAGGCGCCGTCTGCGGCTCGATGCACGTCGCCCGGTCGGTGGTGTAGACCACCCAGTCCGTCACGTCGGAGGAGACCTCGACGGTCACGTCGCCGATGTCGGCGCGCACCGCTCGCCTGTTCACGAAGCAGTCGTCCCACGGGGGAGCGGGGACCTCGACGAGCTCGTCGACGGTGATCCCGTCGTCGTCGCGCCGGTACATCGCGCTCGGCCGGAAGTCCAGCCGGTCGGGCTTGCGGAACCACGGATGCCAACCCAGCGAGATCGGCATTGCGACCGGGCCCGCCGTCGCTGCGAGCATGACACCGAGCCGATCGTCGGCGATCTCGATCCGCTGCTCGGCGCGGCCGCCGAACGGCCACGTCTCGTCGGTCGGGAGATCGAGCGTCAACGTGACCGCGTGCGCGGCCCGATCGTGCACGGTCCACCGGGAGGTGAATCCCACGCCGTGGATCGCGTGGTCGCCCCGGTTGATCGGCAGCTGGTACGACCTGCCCTCGAACGTGAAGCGCCCGCGCCGGATCCGGCCCGCCCACGGAACCATCGGGTAGGCCCCCCACGCGATCGGCTCGAGCTCGCCGGGTGGCAGGTCGTCGCGACCGATCAGGAGCGGTGCGCCTGCCGCCGTGATCTGCGCGACCCGCCCGCCGGCGTCGGGCGCGATGGTGGCGTTCAGCCGGTCGCCGCCGATCGTGATCGCGCCGGGCTGGGAGGGATCGGTGCGGTCGTGGTCGGGCACGCCGCCCATTCAAGCCGATCGCCCGAACGGCGAGTTCACCCGCGATGGGGCGACGTGCGAGTCTGACGGCGATGCGAGGTCTCGTGCAGCGGGTGGTGCGGGCGAGCGTCGCCGCGCTCGACGGCGACGGGGTCGATCGCGTCGGTGAGATCGGCCCGGGCTTGTGCGTGCTCGTCGGCGCCACCCACGACGACGACGGGTCGGTGGCCGTCAAGCTCGCCGAGAAGGTGTGGTTCCTGCGCGTGCTGGCCGACGACGACGGCGTGATGAACCGCTCGCTCGCCGATCGGTTCGAGGCCGGTCTGCCAGCCGAGGTGCTCGTCGTGAGCCAGTTCACGTTGTACGCCGACACCGCCAAGGGCCGCCGGCCGAGCTGGATCGATGCCGCCCGTCCCGA
>JAAUYD010177874.1_pt1 | contig 10972 bp, 8 predicted proteins | sample 7278101 | NCBI WGS metagenome assembly JAAUYD01 (sample SAMN14350128, study PRJNA611818) | marine sediment metagenome | isolation source: surface marine sediment (0.6m) | place: French Polynesia: Moorea | collected 2018-08
AGCTGATCCTGACGGAGGTCGAGCTGCGTTTCGACATCGGGATCGTCTTCGCTGCAGCCCACGGTCACGAGGGCGAGGGCGGCGCCCAGCAGGGCAATGCGCGAGGCCAGCCGGGCTCGCGTCTTCGGACCACTCATGTCGATCTCATCCATCAGTCAGTCAGACCTGCTCGTAACTCGCAGCGATCGAAGCCTTCGCCGTCTTTCTTCGCCGTCTCTCTTCGCCGTCTCTCTTCGTCGCTCACGAGGCCGCCGGGCGGCGCTGCGGTGCGGCACGACGACCTCGCTCCGACCTTGCTCCGACTTCGACTCCGAGACTCCGACTCCGAGACCCCGACACCGCTCGGGACCGGCGCGAGGCCCCTTGTCGCAGCGAGATCGAGGTCGTCCCCGAGACGGTGACGAGCCCGGGCCGACTCCGCAACGCGGGCGTGCAGCCATCGGCGCGCGCCATCGGGCAGGGGCGCCGGAGGACCTGCCAGCGGGCGGAGTCGAAGCCGCCATTCAACGCGACCGCGCCCAAAAACGCAAGAAAATCAGCACTTATTGTGGTCGAATTGCTCAGGGCCCGCGGCGCGATCCCGGCGTGGAACGTTCGTTCACCGGCGCTCAGTCCCGGGGCAGCTCGGGCGCGCGCACGTAGGCCACGACGAGATCCTCCGCCTCGGCCTGGATCTGCTCGAGGGTCTCGGCGATACGGGGTCGGCCCGACGCATCGAACCCGCCGAAGGCGATCCGCGTGAGGATCGCGCCTTGCACGAGCGGCAGGAAGGGCCGCACGGCGACGTCGCGAAACACGCCTTCGGCTCGGCCGCGGTCGAGCACCGGCTGCAGCAGGGCGTCGATGCGATCGATGAACTCGCCAACGCCGTGGAACCCCTCGCCGGCGCCGGCTTGCGCGAGGTCGCGCAGCAGCAGCCGGACGTGGGCGGGGTTCGCCCAGAGGTGGGCCACGAGCGCCCGGACGCCGGCGCGCACCGCCGACATCGGATCGGGGGCGTTCGCGAGGGGCGGCGCGAGCAGCTCGCCGATCTGCTCGACGATCCGCACCGCCACCTCGTCCGCGATCGCCTCCCGCCCCTTGAAGTGCGCGAAGACGGAGGGCGGGCGGATCCCCACGGCCGCGGCGACGTCCTTGACCTGGAAGCCCTCGACGCCGTGTGTGGCGATGAGCGCCTCGGCGGCGACCAGGATCCGCTCGCGCGTCTCGGTCGTGCGTCGATCGGTGCGTGCCGGCTCGGACAAGGGCGCCTCGGCTCGGGGTTCGCGCCCGGTTCTAGCAGGGTGCCGCTCCGATCGCCCCGCCGGCGGAACGGGTGAGGTCCGAGACGCGTCCCAGGGCTCGAAGACGACGCCCGGGCCGGCCCGCCGCGCCTCTTCACACGTGCGACGGCGTCGCGGGGCCGTCGAATCGCCGCGAAGCGACTATCCTCTGGGGGCCTCCTCGCTGCGCCCCCCGGACGAGGGTGGAGCCCCGATCGAAGCTCGAGCCCGGCGGAGCGCCGGCACGGCGGGCCTCGATCGAGGGTGGAGGACACCGTGGCCGACTTCGTCGCGGATACTGCCGTCCGGCGGGACGAGCACGATACCGGGCTCGTGCACGCGAGCCTGACCGAGCGCTGGTCCGTCTGGGGTCCGAACGGCGGGCATCTCGCGGCCACGGCCCTGCGCGCCGGGCTCGCGTGTAGCCGCTTCGATCGTCCCGCCAGCTTCCAGTGCCACTTCCTCGCCGTCGGCGGCTTCGCGCCGGTCGAGATCCGCGTGCACGCGGCGGGCGGCGGCCGTCGCGCCGAGAGCCTTCGGCTCGAGGTGCATCAGGAGGGGCGACTGCTGCTGACCGGCGTGCTCTGGACGATCGACGAGGGCCTCTCGGGCTTCGACCACGCGATCCACCAGGCGCCGCAGGTGGCGCGGCCCGCCGAGCTCGCTCCGTTTCAGGAGCTCGCCGACAACTACGAAGAGTGGTTCCCGATCTGGCGGAGCATGGAGGGATGCCCGATCGACTGGCGCGGCGAGCCGGGCGAGCCGATCTCGCAGACCTGGCTGCGCTTCAACGACACGAAGGTCGAAGACCGCGAGGCCGATGCCGTGCGCCAGCTCTTCTGGATGGACTTCCCGGGCTGGAACGCGACGATCTCCGCGCACGCCTGGCCCTTCCGCTACATCGCGCCGAACCTCGACCTGACCGTGCAGTTCCACGACTTCGCGCCCGACGCCGAGTGGATGCTCGCCGACGGCGTCGCGCCGGTTGCCGGGGACGGCATCGTGTGTACCCAATCGCGCATCTGGACCGAGGACGGCCGGCTGGTCGCGAGCGGAAGCTCGTCGCACATCTTCAGGCCGAACCCGAACTACGAGCAGGAGCTCGCGATCGCCCGGGAGCAGGGCATCGTGCCGCAGGACGCATGAGCATCGGCAGCACACCCATCGAAGCGCGGTCGGCCGATGCCGACGCCGTCGACACGCCTCCGGTCGAGGCGCCGCCGCCCGATGCCCCCGGCGCAGGGGGCGGCGCACCGGAGCAGCCGAGCCTCGCCGCCCGCGTCGGAAGGCGCGCCCTGCAGATCGCGGCGGTCGTCGCCATCGTCGGCGTCGCCTGGGGTCTCGGCGAGTCCGGTCTCTTCGAGCGGGCGGTCGAGGGCGTCGCATCGCTCGGCCCGTGGGCGCTGCCGGCGTTCGTGCTGCTGCACGCCGCTTCGGGCGTGCTCTTCGTGCCCACGGCGATCCCGCACATCGCGGGCGGCCTGCTCTTCGGCGTCTGGGAGGGGCTGGCCGCCGGGCTCATCGGCCTCGGCGCCGGCGCCACGATCTCGTTCGCCATCGGCCAGGCGCTCGGCCGCGACTGGCTGCACCGCCGCTTCGACGGCGACGCGCGCTTCCACGGGCTGATCCGGCTCGTCGGCCAGCGCGGCTGGAAGATCATCGTGCTCGCGCGTCTCTCGCCGATCTTCCCATTCTCGGTGGCGAACTACGCGTTCGGTCTGGTGCCGATGCGGGCCTGGGTCTACGGCGTCGCCTCGATGATCGGCTCGATCCCCTCGACCCTGGTGTTCGTGTCGATCGGCGCGGCGGCGGGCGGCATGGGCAGCGAGGCCCAGCGCGCCGAGCGCACGACCGGTGAGTGGGTGCTGCTCGGCGTCGGCCTGGTCGCGATGGTCGCGCTCGTGCTGGTCGTGCGGCGGCTCGCGATCGATGCGTTCGCCGAGCTGCGCGAGCTGGAGAAGGAGTCGGAGGCCGAGGAGGCCGAGGCGCGCGAGGGCTGAGCCGAGGGCGGCTCGCTTCGTCTACAGCTTCGCCATCACCGCATCGGCGAACCAGCGTATCGCGCCGCGCTTCTGCTCGAGCGGCATCTCGTAGTTGTCCGCGAAGCCGAAGCAGATCGACGTGAGCCCCTGCTCTTCGAGCGCCTTCAGTCGGTCGATCTCGTTGATCTGCATGACCGGGCACACGACCTCGAAGGCCTCGCCTTCGCGCCCCGCCTCGCGTCGCAGCTCGTTCAGGGTGTCGAGGATCGCCGGCACCTCGTCGATCGTGTTGCCCGCGCCGATCCAGCCCTGGCCCGTGCGCGCCGCCCGACGGAGCGCCACGCGGCTCGCGCCGCCGAAGTAGATCGGCACCGGTGCGTCGGGGGCAGGGGCCAGGGCGAGCTCGGGGAACGAGAAGAACTCGCCCTCGTGCGCGACGTAGCCGCCGGCCTGCAGCTTGCGGATCACCTCGACGCACTCGTCCATGCGGCGGCCCCGCGTGGCGAAGTCGACGCCGTAGACGTCGAACTCCTCCTTCATCCAGCCCGCGCCCGCGCCGAGGATCAGTCGTCCACCGCTGATGCGCGCCAGGGTGCCGGTCGCCTTGGCGACCTCGATCGGGTGCCGCAGCGGCAGCACGTAGACGGCGGTCGAGAGCTTGAGCTTCGTCGTCTCCATCGCCATCGCGGTGAGCGTGGTCCACACGTCGGGGTAGGGCATCTCGCCGTGGATCGGCGGCCGACCGTCGTCGGTGTAGAGGTACTCGGCCGCCATCGTCTTCGGGACGAAGCCATGGTCGGCGCCCATCATGCCCTCGAACCCGAGCGACTCGGCCTCGCGCGCGAGCTCGATCATCTCTTCGGGGCCGAGCCAGGGGGCGATCAGCCAGAACTTCATCGTGTCGCCGGCCGGGTCTTCATGGTGGGATGAGCTCCTACTCGATGATCGCGCCGAGCGACACGTCGCGGCCGCCCTTCAGCAGCTTGATGCGGTGCTCGAGCCAGCCCACCAGCCAGAAGTTGCCGGTGGTGCGAAACGTCTTCGCGTCGGCGAGCAGCGACTCGTGCACGGCGATGGCCTGCGCGATGGCGCCGGTGTGGCCGGGCTCCGCCGAGAGCACGACGTCGAGCAGGTGCAGCGCCGCCTCGCGCTCGCCTGCCGCTGCCTTCTTCGCGGCGCGCTCGACCAGCGCGTCGGCGCCCGCGAGCTCGATCAGGTCGGCGTGGATCGCGCTCTGCGGCACGCTGTAGAGCTCGGTCGTCGACGCGTGCTTGAACCAGCCCGCGTAGTGCTCCCAGATCGCACGCACGCTCCACGAGACCTTGCCGTAGCCCTCGCCGACCTCGCACTCGGGCGGCACGCCGATCTCCTGCTGCAGCGTGGCGAGATCGCGGCCCTCGTTCATCCCCTTCACCACGGCGTCGTGCACGTGCAGCGTGGCGTCGCGAATCGCCGTGACCTCGCGGCGGATGAGATCGGCACCGACGATCGGCGCGTGGTGACCGTAGAGGATCACCTCGGGCTCGAGGTCGAGCACCGTCTGCGCAGCCTGGGCGCACACGAGCGCGTCGCGGTAGCGGTCGCCGCGGATCGTCACGAGGTTGGGGAAGTGGCCGAAGGGGCAGCCGAAGAGGTTGCCGGTGAAGCAGATGCGGTGCTCGGGCAGCCACACGATCAGCGAGTCGTTCGTCTCGGCGCCCATCTGTGCGATCAGCTCGACGTCGAGGCCGCCGAGCGAGAGGGCGTGGCGATCGTCGAACACGACGTCGGCGGTGGGTCGATCCTGCGGGTTCAGGTCGGTGTAGCCGGCCTCGGCATAGGCCTTGAAGACCTCGACGAAGGTGTCGGCGAAGCGGAAGGACGAGCGCGCCTGCCTGAAGCGCGCGAGCCGGTCGTCGTACGACTGGTGCTCTTCGTTGTTCGTTTGGGCGACGTACTGGAGCCCGGGGTTGCGATCGCGGAAGAACTGCACGCCGCCCACGTGATCGACGTGCCCCTGCGTCGTGACGAGGAAGCGGATCGTGCCGTCGATGTCGCCGACGAGGTCGCTGAAGTTGCGGTGGTGCACGGGCGCCTCGAAGCCCATGCCCGAGTTGATCAGCAGGCTTCCTTCGGGCGTCTCGATCATGTACGTGTTCGAGTTGCCTTCGGACATCGTGATGAAGTCGTTGAACCGGCTGCACCAGCCGAAGCGCGCGGCCTCGGGGCCGGTGGGTCGGGTCTTGTAGAGGGGCTCGCCTCGCTCGCTCATGACGGGTCTGGCTCCTGCGCGTGTGTGTCGCTCATGGGCCCGCTCGGCTCGGGCGCTCGACGGGTGCAAGCGTAGGTCCTCGCATCGGCGAGAGCGATCGGACATCGGCCCGGCCGACTTCCCTGATGAGGAAGCGAACGCGCGCCTCGATTCGGCTCGCTCGGCCGCAGGGGGCGGCGTAGTCTTGACGCTTCGCCGCCCCGAGCCGCGTGGACACACGGCGAGAGGAGGAGCCATGCCGCATCGCCATCTGCTCTCGCCCGGCCGCATCGGATCGCTCGAGCTGCGCAATCGCATCGTCGTCACCGCGATGGGTGCCAACTTCAGCGACGACGACGGCGTCTGGGGCGACCGCGTCGTCGCCTATCACGAAGAGCAGGCCCGCGGCGGGGCAGGGCTGATCATCTCGGGTGCCTGCGCCGTGATGCACCCGATCGGCCAGGTACAGCCGTGGCAGCTCGCGATCTCGGAGGACGCGCACATCCCCGGCGTCCGGCGCGTGGCCGATGCGGTGCATCGCCATGGCGGGCGCCTCGCGGTGCAGCTGCAGCAGGGCGGCCTCAACGCAGTGGACGACACCGCGAACGGTCGACCGCAGTGGTGCCCGAGCCCTCCGAAGTTGAAGATGCGCGACTTCATCGACGGGTTCCTGCTCCCCGAGCTCGAGGTGATGGCGAGCACCGGGATCCCGAAGTTCAAGGTGCTCGAGAAGGAGGACATCGACACGCTCGTGATGTCGTTCGCCGCGGCCGCCGGTCGCGCGAAGGAGGCGGGCGCCGACGCCGTCGAGGTGCACGGCGCGCACGGCTACGTGCCCTCGTCGTTCCTCTCGCCCGTCACGAACCAGCGAACGGACGAGTACGGCGGCTCGCTCGAGAATCGCGCGCGCCTGCTGCTCGAGATCGTGCGCGCGGTGCGCGCCGAGGTCGGGCCCGAGTACCCGGTGATCGTGAAGATCGACGCGCGCGAGGTCGGCAAGGAGGGCGGGATCAGCGTCGACGAAGCGAAGGTGACCGCGGGGTGGCTCGAAGAGGCCGGCGCCGACGCGCTCACCGTCAGCGCCTATCACGACATGGGCCAGGGCAAGCTGCACTCCGAGTCGAACATCCCGCACGTGCCCAACACCAACCTGCCCGCCGCGGCCGCCATCAAGCGCGCCGTCGGCGTGCCGATCATCGGCTCGGGGCGGGTCGAGACCGAGCACGCCGACGCCGAGATCGGCGCCGGTCGCCTCGACTTCCTCGGCATGGGCCGCAAGCTGCTCGCCGATCCGCACCTGCCCCGCAAGCTCGCCGAAGGGCGCGAGGCCGACGTGCGCCCCTGCATCTACTGCTACACGTGCGTGAGCGCGATCTACACCCGCGAGCGCATGCGCTGCGCGGTGAACCCCGAGTGCGGGCTCGAGTACACCCGCGACGCGGCCCCGACACCGAGCGCGCGCCGGCGCGTGGCGGTGGTCGGCGGCGGGCCGGGCGGCATGGAGTCGGCGCGGCGGCTCGCCGACGCCGGCCACGAGGTCGTGCTGTTCGAGAAGGGCGATCGGCTCGGCGGCACCCTGCGCTTCGCCGCGCTCGTGTATCCCGCCAACGAGCGGCTGCTCGACTGGCTGCGCGCGAAGGTCGAGGCGAGCTCGGTCGAGGTGCGGCTCGGCACCGAGGCGACGCCCGAGCTGCTCTCTCGGCTCGCGCCCGACGTGGTCGTCGTGGCCACGGGCGCGCGCCGGAGCCTGCCCGACCTGCCGGGCGCCGAGCACGCGCACGTGCTGAGCGGCGACGACATGCGCGACATGATGCTCGGCGCGGGCTCGGAGGCGCTGAAGAAGAAGACCTCGCTCCTCACGCGGATCGCGACGCGCGCGGGCGCGGCCACCGGGCTCACGGCGAACCTCGAGTTCGTGCGCAAGGCGACGCGCGCGTGGATGCCCCTGGGCCAGAACGTCGCGATCGTCGGCGGTGAGCTCGTCGGGCTCGAGCTCGCCGAGTTCCTCTGCGAGCGCGGCCGCAACGTGACGGTGATCGACGAGGTGCCGCGGCTCGGCGCCGGCATGACCCTGGTGCGCCGGCTGCGCCTGCTGGCCGAGCTGCGCGAGCACGGCGTCGGGCTCCATCGGGGGGCGAAGGACATCCTGATCGAGCCCGGTCGGGTGCGCTTCACGGACGAGGGGGGCGAGGCGCGGACGGCCCCGGCCGATCACGTGATCGTGGCGAAGGGGACGACCGGCGACTCGACCCGGGCCGACGCGTTCAGGCAGGCCGGGCTCGCGGTGCACGAGATCGGCGACGGTACGGGCATCGGCTACATCGAGGGCGCGATCCGCGACGCGATCGAGGTCGTCGACCGGATCAACGAGGCCTGACCTCGACGGTGGCTCGGGTCTAGAGCGCCTCGATCATGCGCACGCGTCGCAGCTCGTGCTCGTCGAAGTGCGCGTGGAGCAGCGCCTCGAGCTCGGCGTCGACCGCTTCGGGGGGGAGGCCCGCCCCGTCCGACTCGATCTCGGCCCGCTCGCGGCGAAACGCCTCGAGGCGCGCTTCCCACGCGGCCTGGAGGGCATCGAGCACCGCCAGGCGCTCGGCGGCCTCGGGGCCGAACTGCTGGGCGCGCACGGCGAAGATCTCGGCCTCGCTCGCGCCGGCTTCACGCAACGCCTCGACCCGCTCGTGGGTGCGCGCCGGCGCCCGCGCGCGGGCGCGCGCCGTGCGGACCTCGTCGGGCAGCTCGGCCTCGAGGGCGGCGAGCTGCTCGGCGCGCGTCGCCTCGTCGATCGAGTCGTCGAGACGCACGCGCCGGCGCTCGAGGTCGACGGCCATCGTCGCCTCCTCGCGGCCGAAGAGCGCCTCGGCTGTCTCGGCGCCGAAGTGCGCCCTGCGCAGCTCGCGAATCCACTGCAGCCGGCGCTCGAGGTCGTGGGGCGGGGCGCCGCCTTCGGCGAGGGCGCGCAGCGCGTCGCGAAAGCCGAGGTAGTCGTCGAGGAGCGCGACGGCCTCGTCGGCGGCGACGCCGTCGAGGCGCGCGTGGATCGCGTCGATGATCCGCGCGCGCAGCATCGCGAGCGGCTCTTCACCCGAGGCCGCGAGGTAGTAGTCGAAGAGCGCCAGCGCGTCGGGCGTCGGGCGAAGGTGCCCGTCGTCGCCGACCACGAAGCCCCCGACGACGTCGGTGCCTCGGAGTGAGCGCGGCAGCTCGTCCGCGACCTCGGCGCGTGCGGGGGTCGGAGGGCCGCCGCTCGACCGGGCCTCGACGAGCGCGGCGCTCGTCGGCGCGACGCCGGACGGCGGCGTATGCGAAGACGCGCCTCCGCTTGGATCGTCCCGCGTCGGCGACCACGCGAACAGCATGAGGAGGGCGATGGCGGCGACCCCGGCCGCCACCGCCCATGCCCCGTTCCTGCGCTTCCCCATGGTGCCCGGCGTTCAGAGCCCCGCCTTCTTGAGGCGGTTGGCGTGGTTGCGGAAGACCGTCTTCGGGTCGGTCTCGAAGAGCGCGGTGATGCCGAGCATCTGATTCACCTCGTCGAGGTGGTTCATCTTGTAGTCGTCGCGCAGCACGTCGCCGAAGTGCGCGGCGCAGACCTCGACGAGGCCGTCGTTGGGCTCGTCGAAGAGCAGCGCCACGATGGCGAAGAGCGGGTCGAGGGGATCGAGCGCGTTCGTGTACGGGTCGTCGCCCGTCCACGAGTAGTTGCGCCGCGGCCCGGCGGGCGTCTGGCTCACCGCCTCGCCCTCGCCGCAATGCGAGGTGGGCATGCCCTGACCGAAGACCGGGTCGCTGTTGAACGAGGCGATGGCCGCGGGCGAGAACTGCTCGAGCGCGGCCTGCATGTCGTTGGGGTTGTCGTTGCCGAGCAGGCCCCAGAGGATCTCGACCGCGGCGCCGAGAAAGTCGACGAGCCCGCCGATGTCGCCGCCGAACTGATCGACGAAGTCGACGCCGGTATGCGGCGAGCCCACGGTGGTGAGCGACGCGACGAGATCGGGCCGCACGCCCGCGACGTAGCGCACGTCGAGCCCGCCCTGGCTGTGCCCGATGAGGTTGTACTTCTCGTTGGGCTTGCCGCGGATCGCGCGCAGCTGGTCGAGCTGCACGATCAGCTGCTCGCCGCGGGCGGCCGACGAGTTCGCCGGGCTCACCTCGGTGACGTAGACGGTGCCACCCTTGTCCTCGACGTAGTCCTCGATGCCGTACCAGTAGTCGATGATGCCGAGGTACGAGTCGGCGCCGAGGAACCCGTGCGCGAGCACGATCGGGTACTTCGTCTTCGCGTAGCTGCACGAGAAGATGCACCACGCGTTCGCGCTGCTCGCCAGCAGTAGCGTCGCGACGAGCGCGGTGCCGGCGACGACCCAGCGGCGCCCGGGCCGCAGCCTCCGCCGCGCGTTCGTTCGATGGACTTCGTTCATGCCGAGTCTCCCTCCGTCTCGGTGATCCGCCCCGGTGTCGGGCAGAGGATCTTCCCAGGTCCCGCGGCCATTAGACCGCTCGGCGGGTGCATCTGTGAAGTGCTTTTCGCGCGTTCGTGCGACACGCGTCGGGGTCGGGGAGGCAGCGGGGGCTTCGGCCGACACCTCGCGATCGAGCGCCGGCGCTCCGACCGTGACGGTCGGTGCAACGACGTGTCGCGACGGAAACGCCGCGTCGCGAGCGGGGCGGAATTGGACCGGCGCCGCGCCCGCTATCCTCCCGCGCCTGCACTGGAGGAAACGATGATTTCGCCGCTCTTCGATCCCGACCGCTGGGATCCCGTCCCGGGCTTCTCGTTCGAGGACGTCACGTACCACCGCTCGAAGGAGCACGGCACCGTGCGCATCGCCTTCGATCGCCCCGAGGTCCGCAACGCGTTCAGGCCCGGCACGGTCGACGAGCTCTGCGCCGCGCTCGACCACGCCCGCATGACGTCGGACGTCGGCTGCGTGCTGCTGACGGGCAATGGCCCCTCACCCAAGGACGGCGGCTGGGCGTTCTGCTCGGGCGGCGACCAGCGGATCCGCGGCCGCGACGGCTATCGCTACGCCGAGGGGGAGACCGCCGAGACCATCGACCCGGCGCGCTCGGGTCGCCTGCACATCCTCGAGGCCCAGCGCCTCGTGCGCTTCATGCCCAAGATCGTGATCGCGGTGGTGCCCGGGTGGGCCGTGGGCGGGGGGCACAGCCTGCACGTCACGTGCGACCTGACGATCGCGAGCCGCGAGCACGCCGTCTTCAAGCAGACCGATGCCGATGTCGCCAGCTTTGACGGTGGCTACGGGTCTGCTCTGCTCGCTCGCCAAGTCGGCCAGAAGCGAGCGCGAGAGATCTTCTTCCTCGGACGCGATTACTCGGCCGATGAAGCGCTTGCGATGGGCGCCATCAACGCTTCTGTGCCGCACGCCGACCTCGAGAAGGTTGCACTCGAGTGGGCCGGAGAGATCGTCGCCAAGAGCCCAACCGCACAGCGGATGCTGAAGTATGCATTCAACCTTCTCGACGAAGGGCTCGTC
>JAAUYD010142486.1_pt1 | contig 10971 bp, 9 predicted proteins | sample 7278101 | NCBI WGS metagenome assembly JAAUYD01 (sample SAMN14350128, study PRJNA611818) | marine sediment metagenome | isolation source: surface marine sediment (0.6m) | place: French Polynesia: Moorea | collected 2018-08
TCAGCGCTAAGAATAGCACTAAGCTTTCGTTGAGCTTTGATTTCAGTCATTGGGACACCCCGGTATAGAGATGAGATACCTTGGCAATAATTATGGCGATCTAAAACGTCGATAATCTATTGATATGACACCAATGCTTGAATCGATATAAATTGTACAAATATGAAGATAGGAAATGTTAATACCTTCTCCTATATCTTCTGATTAGCATGGAAAGAATAAAAAGGTCAAGGAATGAACCTACCTTTAGGCAGTTACGAAGTTATGGTTAGATTAATTTTGCTAATAGGCCAAAGGTTAGCCAAAAGTCAGTACTTATATGCACAACTTTTCCTCACACGAAGGTAATAAATTGTATGACGAATATTGTCTGCACAAGTATCAAATATGCACTTTAGGCTCTACATTAATACTCTTACTGAATACGCAACAGAAACTAATGCATACTCTGTTATTCATAGCAGGGGGTAGGTGGGGTTATATTCTCTACTCCTCTTTGTAACCCTTACCAATAGCAGAAAAGGGCAATTGCAGGTTGAGCCTAGGAACCTCCCTGCCTATCCAGGCGGTGAAAGTATTGCTATTCGGGCCGGGGAAGCCCTTGTAGGTCGTCTTCCAGGGATAATTATCGGCCGCATCGAGAACGTCTGCGATGAGTTCATCAACTCCCTCCCCCCTGTGCTCAGCAATGATCTCGGGTTTGGCGCCAAACCAGTAGCGATCGGGAATATCCTGGCGGATTCGTACCACCGAGCCGCCACCCCTGCCACGCCAGCCAGCGACGTCGAGGACGGTGTAGGAGGACGCGTCCGAAGGTTTGACGGCAACCCAGGTGTGAATAGCAAACCAGCCGCGCCAGCCCCAGGCATTGGCCCCATATACCTGTAGCACTGCCTCCGGAGTGCTTTCCGGGAGGGGCGCGAGGCCTGCTGAATCACGGCGGGTATTATGCCAGCCGTCCTGGCTACAGCCAGTTGAGGTGAAGAAAGTCAGTAAGACAAGTGTTTTTAAGGCCGCTGCCATAAAAGTAAATATGCTCTTCATTCTTTTTATTTCGATAAGCTTAGTGATCAATTGGTACAACTGCTTTAAACTTTATCTGCATGTCATACTCAGTATCATGTTCCGCGCATCTCGGATGGTCTTGGCTCCATTACCAAGATTATGCACATGATCTTCATTAACCATTACAAGATAAAATCTGTCGGGAACTTTGCAATTCTCTGAAGATTATTTTGCCAATCTATCTCTGCAAGAATTCTTCGCCTGGTAAATTGATGCACTACACTTTAAATGAGTTGCCGTGAATTCCCTGACGCTTCATTATTTTTTGCAGGGCGGCTCTGGTTAGTTCAGAGCGTCTGGCGGCTTCAGAAACGTTTCCTTTGGTGCTTTTTAGAAGATCAGTTATGTAACGTTCGGAGAAGGCACTCAGGCAGGCCTCCTTAGCTTCTTTGTAAGGCCTTGATAGAGATGATGTCGACTTGTCTTCTTTATCTTCGGGTGGCGTAAGATCAGCAAAATGTTCAGGCTCGACCGTTTCGCCTCGCGAAAAAACAGCGGCACGCCTGATGACGTTTTGCAACTGACGGCAGTTTCCCGGCCATGGTTGTCTTTCCAGAACTTGCAGAGCCGCATTCGAGAGAGTTTTGCGGCTGCATTGCAATTCTCGGCAGGCCTGCCTGAGAAAATGATCGGCGATGAGCGGGATATCCTCGGGGATGTCTCGCAGCCATGGTGTTGCAATGGTAACTACGTTAAGGCGGTAGAAAAGATCCTCGCGGAAGGTCTGGTTTTCTATGTGTTCTTCGAGATTCTGGTTTGTGGAAGCGAGAATGCGTACATCCACCGGTCGCGTGTTATTGCTGCCAAGTGGTTTTACCTCTTTGTTCTGCAGGACGCGTAACAGCTTCGTTTGAATGGACACGGGAATGTCACCGATTTCGTCAAGGCAGATGGTACCTCCGTTGGCTTGAACAAACATGCCTTCATGGTCGTGGTCAGCACCCGTAAACGCCCCTTTGCGATGGCCAAAGAGTTCAGATTCCAGGAGTTGCTCGGGTATGGCTGGACAGTTGACCATGACAAATGGTTTGTTTTTACGCGAACTCAGGCGGTGGATCATATTGGCGGCAATTTCCTTGCCGGTGCCGGATGCACCGCGAATCAATACCGTATAGTCGGAGGCAGCAACTGCTTTGATATTTCGGTAGAGCTGGCGCATCACCGCAGAATCACCAACGAAATGAGACGGGGTGTCGCTTTCGTGCAGTTGCTCAAGTAGACGGATATTCTCCTTAATGAGTCGGCTGCGCTCTATTCCTTTCTTCAGGAGACGAGCCAGGGCGTCAAGGTCTATGGGTTTGGTGACAAAATCCCATGCGCCTGCATGGATAGCTTCAACGGCAAGCGGAATGGACCCAAAGGCGGTCATCATGATGACCGTGAGGTCTTCGTTGAGGCGATTGATTTCCTCAAGAACCTCCATACCGCTGAGATCATCCATTTTCATGTCGAGCAGGACAATGTCTATTCGTTTACTGCTAATAATTTCCAGGGCTTCTTTGCCACCATGGGCTAGTAATATAGTCATTCCGTCAAGACGACGGGAAAGGGATCGTGAAAGACCCCTGAGGAGGTCTGGCTCGTCGTCAACGATGAGGAAGGTGCTGTCATTGAATTCGGATGTTTTGGTCATGACTTGCTATTTCGTGGAAATTGAATGGTAAAGATGGTTTTTCCTGGTTGGCTGGAAACGCTGATTTCCCCGTCGTGATCATTGATAATACGGTAGCTGACGGACAACCCGAGCCCGGTTCCCTGTCCCTTGGTGGTAAAAAAAGGATCAAAAATACTTTCTTTTACCTCAGCAGATATGCCGGGACCGTCATCCTCGATATCGATATAAATTGACTCGGTGGTCGACCTGGAGGTAATGCGGATTGTTCCGTCTTTGCCAATGGCTTGGGCACTGTTCATCAACAGATTCATCAGAACCTGTTGGATGCGATCTGAATCAAAAAAAGCCTGGGGTTCGTTGCGATCAAGCTCGAGAATAAGTTCAATATATTGCTTGGCAAACTGTACTTCGACCATTGCTGCAACCAGACGAATAGCTTCGTTGATATTCTTTTGTTGCTTGAGAAGCTGGTTGTCTTTGATCCGGGCGAAGTTAAGCAGCTCTGTCACCGTATGCCGGCAGTTATTGGCGTGCCGCTCGATGGTCTCGATATCTTCCCTAAGCTCCTCGGTTATGGAGTACTCATTTTTGACGATATCGGTGTGGCAGAGAATGATGGATAGAGGGTTGTTTATTTCATGGGCAACGCCGGCGGCAAGCTGGCCAATAGCGGCAAGTTTCTCGGTTTGCCGCAATTTCTGCTGCACCCGAACACTTTCGGTGACATCGTGGGCGAGACAGATGATGGAACTCACCACTCCTTCGTGATTGGAGACCGGATAGAAAAGTACTTCAAAGTCTGATCCATCGTCAGTGGTGATTTTCTGGCTGAGCGGAGTGGTAATTTGATGGTTAAACTTTTCAGCCGCCTGACCCATAAAACAGTTCTTCGGACCGACAAGATCGGTAAGCCTTTTACCAAGTGCTTCTTCGTGGGTAAGCTGGTGGCGCGAGAGAAAAGCTTCATTGACAATCTGTAGAAGACCGCTGTTATCCATGAGGACCAGTGGGTCGCTGATACCGTTGATAACAGATTGTAGTAGTTGTTCGGAGTGTCGAAGAGCATTGGTGTTCTGGATGCTTTCGAAGGCTATGCCAATCTGGTTGCCTATGGACAAGAGCAAATCTTTAGCCGGTTCGGAAAGGTAGTCACGGTCCAATCCGGTGAGCAGCATCATACCATGATTTTTTTCTCTATAGCTGAGGGGAATGGCAACACTGCTCTGTTGTTCATCAACGATAACCATACTCTCAAGAGTTAGGTTATTTTCACTACCTGAAAGCTGTAATGCCGGATCAGTGACATCGCTGAAACGGAAAATCTGGGGAACTTCGATGGGAGAGTTGCTACAGCAAAGCTCTAGCTCACCACGGTTGTTGCGAAGATAGAGGGCTATATTTTTTCCAGGGAGAACTTGTTTTGCTTTCAACAGCACCTGGTTGAGAATATCTTCAAGTGCAGCGGCCCGTGAAGTCAAGTCAGATATGGCAATGAAAAGGTTGAGTTCGCTGTTGCGTTGCCGTATCTGTTGAGCGAGCTGGTCATGAGAGCGTTCAAGTGCCTCGGTGCGCTGGGCCACAATGTCTTCCAGTTGAAGGGCGTGTTGTTCCAACTGGTTTTTATTGTCGCGAATATGAGTGGCCAGTAAACGCATGCCTTCCGACATCTCCTTGATTTCGTCTTGAGAAGTAATTCGTTCATATAGCTGCGATCCTTTGGCATCAGTTACCGTTTCCCGAAAAAAACCGAGCAAGTTATGGAGGTTCACCACGACCAACTGCCTGAAAAACAGTTGGATAAAAAGGAAAAGTAAAAGGCTGGATGCGAGGATGCAACCGAACAACCAAAAAACCGAGGTGCGGATGCCGATCAAATCACGGCCCAGAGGGATCGAGACGGAGACGACCCCACCCACCTCACCTACTTTTTTGTAAAATCCGCCTTTGTCTCCGTAGCGCTCGATTATCCCTTGCGGGGCATCTTCAGGGCGACCGTGGCAGACAAGACATGATTGATTGAAACGAACCGGCTGAAATCGAATAAATTGCTGTGAGGCGCCTTGACCAATCACGCCTTCCCAGCTATCCAGGTCCTCCTTGTCACGGAAATGGGTAATCATTTTCCGCTCAAGATCCTGCGGGGCAAATTCTGGGTTCCTTGGGTTTTCAGCCACCCGCCGATAGTTGAATTCTGAAAGTTCTTCACCCAGATTCTGCATAATAACCCTGGTGATATAAGAGGAGGACATGGATTCGATAACAAAGCTGTGTTGTGGCAGAATCTCATACATCCGTGGACGAAGTGTTTCACGGACATAGCGCCTGGTTGCTTCGAGCGAACTCATGACCACATTGGTCTGCCGTAGAGCTTCCCGCTCCAGCAGGTTTCGCTGCAGGGTATAGACGACTACAACCGAAAGCAGGCAGAAAAAACATAGAATAAGGGCAAGGCCTATCTGAAATCGTGCCTGCAGGCTTCTTCTGCCCTGAGGCAGTTTTTTGCGAAGATAGTTTAACATTCTGTTCACCATTGTGGAAAAGTGGAAACGAGAGTATACACCTGCAACCGTAAATGTGTAAACTGAAATATGCACTTTCAAGGCGAAGAGTGTTTTATGTTGTTTTTCTGTAAGTCAATAATAACAATATTTGTTCATGATTACATGACGATGGATGAATTGTTGTTTTTCCACCCAATGTTGGCACATACATTGCTCACAGATCCCTTCGATGGGGGAACCCGTATTAACCGCATCAGTTTTGTATTAACAGGAACGAAAGGAGGCACCCTTTTGACCTGACAAAACTGAATGTCGAAATTATCAACAGGAGAAGATGCATGGCTGAAAAAAATGGGGATCAAGTAGTAGTAGATGTGGGGAAATGGGAATGGTCCGAGATGTGGAAGAAGGAAGATTGGTGGGCCGTCTGGCTCGGCTTCTTCATTTTGCTCATGGGCGTTATCATCTATTTTCCACAAGCAGGCAAACTCGAGCAGGAACTTACTGCCATTGAGGCAAAATATGCGGCAGATGCTCAGAAAACCGATAAGTTCCGCACGATTGGTTGGCATCAGCTCAATGATGCGAAAAAAAAGGTCAAGGCCAAGGATATTGTCGTAGGGAAATGGCTTTCAAATTTTGCCAAAAAGACGCATAGCTGGAGCACCAATCCAGCAAATGCCTTTTTCATGAGCGAGTCTGCTGCCACGGCCAAGAAAGAAAAAGCCGTAGCCAAAGCTGAACCACTTAAGGCCGCAGCAGCGGAAGCATTGGTCGTGGCCCAGGCTGCGGAAGCAAAGGCAGAGACCGCCGGTTTTGCCAATGCCCAGCTCAATGAGGAAGCTAAGACTGCCATTGCCAATTGGCGTGATACCAGGCTGAAAGCAAGCAAGGCCCAGAGCAAAACCAAAGCCAAACCTTACAACCAGATAGGCTGGCTGCTTCTGCTTGGTGCCAGTTTTGCCGTATTTTTTGGTATTGGCATGAAAGCCATGGGTAAATCATTCACGGCATTCATTATCGGCTTCACTTTTATCTGGCTGGTCTCCGTCCTTTCACATTTTGCCGCCACCCAGGCAACCATGAAAGCCTATGGCGTAGGTTATGCTTTCTGGGCGATTTTCTTCGGGATTCTTATCTCCAATACCGTCGGTACGCCAAAGTTTGCAATGCCAGCGGTCCAAACTGAGTTTTATATCAAGACCGGTCTGGTTCTCTTGGGAGCAAGTATTCTCTTTGAGAAAATCATCACCATCGGTACGGCGGGTATCTTTGTCGCCTGGGTTGTTACCCCGACCGTTTGGCTGGTTACCTATTATGTCGGTCAGAAATATATCAAGATACCTTCCAAACGGCTTAATGCCACAATCTGTTCGGACATGAGTGTCTGTGGGGTCAGTGCGGCCATTGCCACAGCAGCCGCCTGTAAGGCCAAAAAGGAAGAGCTTACTCTTTCTGTGGGTCTTTCTCTGGTCTTCACCTCAATCATGATGATTGTCATGCCGGCAATTATTAAAACAACTTTCCCGGTTGATAAACAACTGATCCTCGGCGGTGCCTGGATGGGCGGTACCATCGACGCCACCGGTGCAGTTGCAGCAGCCGGTGCCTTCCTGGGTGAAAAAGCGCTGTATGTTGCCGCAACCATCAAGATGATTCAGAATGTTCTCATCGGGGTTATGGCCTTTGCCGTGGCTATCTACTTCACCACTCGGGTTGAGGCGGAGGAAACCGGCAAGAAAGTCGGGGCCATGGAAATATGGTACAGATTCCCGAAGTTCGTTATCGGGTTTATTGCAGCTTCCATTGTTTTCTCGCTGATCTATACCTCTTTTAACAATCAGGTTGCAGGTCTTGGACCGGCAATGATCGACCAGGGTGTGGTTAAAGGCATGGGCGATCTTTTCAGAGGATGGTTCTTTACGCTCTCCTTTGTCAGTATCGGTCTGGCCACCAATTTCCGGGAGCTCAAGGAACATTTGGTGGGTGGAAAACCCCTCATTCTGTATGTTTTCGGACAATCATTCAATCTCTGTCTGACTCTGTTGGTTGCCTATATCATGTTCTACGTGGTATTTCCAGAACTGACCGCAACCATCTAAACCCATTCTGCCGTTTTCTCCAGGGCTGTAAGCTTTGGAGAGAACGGCAGTTCAAAAAGGCTGGTATGCAAACCGCAAACAACACGACCATGAACAAGAAGAAAGGCTGGCTAGTCCTGCTGTCAGTCCTCTTTATGGTCTATATTTTCGGTGTTTTTATAGGGCCCTGGCTCCAGCAACATATCTTCGGCATGGATGAGATAGTCACCGTTATGGAGGAAAGCGGTATTGATGGCGGAGCCTATTACTATACAGAGATAGAAGGGGCAACCGATGGTTATGCCTATCTTGATCAATCTCTGCAGTTTCTCGCCCCGGAGCACTATGGTTTGACCCTTCCATTTATCTCAGGCATCATCATCTGCCTGCTTATCCTTTATTTCGGTTTTCGCTGCCTACCACGCTGACATGGAAAACAAGGATAAAATAAAAAATTTACAAGAGAAATATAACTCCATACTCGAGAATGAAAGAGTCCTCACCGCCCATGTTGCCGGAGAAGTGATCGATAAACCATTGCTTAGTTTATGGATGATTCTGATTCCGGTATTTTTTGTTTTCTACTATTTCCAATTTAAACGGTACAAAAACGGGCTCACTAACTTCAAGCACGATTTTCTGAGAACACGTAAGCGGGTTCTGGATGCTGTTCACAAAGCTTTGGCAGACAAAAGCCACATAAACCTGGAAGAGCTTATTGCAGCAAGCAATGCACCGCAACACGCACGTGATGCCTATGGTGCTTGGGTTAATGAACTCATTGTTTTTTACCGGTCGCTTATGGAGGCCAACGGCAGCGACTATACATCACTGGTGCAGTCTTGCTATGGAAAAAAATCCAACTATCTCCTCGCTCTTAACCGGCTCAACTCGGTTGAGCGGGAGCTGAACAGGGCTTTACTTCCGGACCTGGAAAATGAAGATGAACGGACAACTGCAGCAGTAGAATCAATTGAAAAAAGTACCGCAGAGTTTCGCCGGAATCAGGCTAGTGATGTTTTTTCGCGCTAACGACTCAAATTCTATTCGCAGATTTCCTTCTTTTAGCTAAATATCGTAGAGATAATGACAGGTTTTGCAACCATCCGGAGCCTCAGGCATTGCTTTGATCGCATCCCGAAAAGCTTCCTTGAGCTTGATAATATCATGGCCGAAATCGGCTTTGGCAAGCGCTGCATCGTAAGCCTTCACCCGTTGGGAAAAAGTGCGCCGATAGAAATTGCATTGCTCGCTCTCCCAGAGAGCCAGAATATCTTCATCGGGAATTTTCCCATAGGCAACGTGCGGGAAGATAATGTCCTTGCCGAGAAAGGTGGAAGGGCCGCCAATGGCAAGATTTATACACGGTGAAACTGAACCATCGAAACGGATGAACAATGAATCTCTGGGATCCTGATCGCATACCGACTGTTCCTCCGGCACAAAAGAAAATGAGGTTGTTTTCACTTCGAGTTTGCGTGCCAGCCGGTTAGCCTTGTCCAAAGCTTTCTTGAGCTGCTTCACTTTTTTGGTCTCCTCAGAATCAAACAGACCGAACTCCTTGCCGTGCTCTCCCCTGATGACATCACATTGTTTGAAATTAACCTGATCGACCCCCAGATCATGGGCAAGTTGGATGATCTTTTCCAGTTGATGATAGTTCGACTGCATGATAACAAAATTAATCATGGTCATCGGCAGCGTGTCGACTCGATTGTCGGTCAGATATTTAATATTTTTACAGATAACATCGAAATCCGAGCCGCGGCGGATGAAATCATAGGTCTCTTTATCCGCCCCATCAACGGAAAAACCAATCCAGTTAATACCGGCATCAAGAACGCGCCTGCTCACCTCTTCTGATAGCAGCAGACCATTGGTCAGAAATCCTGCCTCACAACCGCTGGCCTTTGCCTGACCTATCCATTCAAGGAGGTTTTTCTGTAGCAGCGGTTCCCCACCACCGGTGAAATCGATGGAACGTACTTCGGGCAGATGAGGAAGTATCGCCTCCCAGGTTGCTTGACTCATGTGCCCCCGTTGCTGCATGTTTTTTCGTTCATCCACCCAGGGACACATGATACATTTAAGATTGCAGGCAAGGGATGACTCTACCTGGAGAAGACGCCATCTCCGCAATTCCTTTGGTTTTTCAGCATCGGAGGCGGTAACCGCCTTGTTACGCAAATGCTTCAAGCGATTATCGACTATGCTGGGCCAGGCTATTGCAGCCAGCGCCATCCATTTACCGGTTTTTTCCAGCCAGATTTCTCCCGGTTCACCAGCAGCGGCAGCTATGATTTCTGCCACCGTCATCTCCTCAGCATCGCCGCAGTCGGCTGTCGGGCAGAGACCAAGGCGATCATTTTCGCGCATGGCGTTTCTTTCAAAGGAATCATTGATGGTACCTGGATAAATATTGAGGACATCAATATTTTTGGGCTCCAGCTCCAGCCGCATGGTATTGGTCATCACCGCCAGCGCCGATTTACTGCCACCATAAACACCCACCGTGGGAATCGGCACCCTACCAGCGCTGGAGACGATGTTAATAATCCGTCCGCCACCACGCTTGGCCATATGGGGAGTCAGTCTATTGATGAGAGCCAGAGGAGAGAAAGTATTGACCTCGAAGAGATAACGTATTTTCTCTTCATCCGCTTCCTCCATAAGAGCAAAGTAGCCAAGCCCGGCATTGTTTATCAGAATATCAATATGCCCAGCCTGTTCAATGGCTCTGTCGGCAAGCTTTTCAGCTTCACTCTGCTGAGAAAGATCGGCTGGCAAAGCTATTGCTTTTCTTTTTTGGGGCAACGTATCTATAAGGGTCTCAAGCTTCTCGGCAGAACGTGAAGAGAGAACAAGATCCGCTCCCAATGAAGAAAGACTTCGGGCAAGTGTGGAGCCAAGATCTCCCGTTGCACCTGTTAATAGAATGATTTTCCCTGAGAAGAATGAAGAATCCATGATGACCTCGCATGCTCATGTGTTACCCCTCATTATACCGGCTCTCGATGGCAATAAACGAGCAAATAATGTGATAGGCAGTATATGCATAACTCAACACTTAAGAAACACTTTTAGAGATCTTTTCGGCAACCTGTTCTTTTGATAAGATGCCCGCCTCTCCCAATCAAACGCCGACTTCATCTTGGAGAGTGACGATTTTATTAGTGTTTCCTCATAAACAAACAAGAATATAGTTGCTCTTACTCTTGAAAAAGTCAATTGTTCATTCTCTTTTCGACCTGCTTTTCAGCTCGATAACATTGACAACTGTGCATATGCAGATCTATTGTTCTTGTTAGAATGATGCTTCATCCTCTCCAGTTTCTTTCGGGAGTAAATAATGGATGAAGCTATTGATCCACTTACTGCTGGCTTTAAAATAAACAAAAGTAAAGAACCTTTAAGAAATATTATCAGGAGACCTACCATGGCTTATATATGTCAGAATTGCGGTGTAACCGACGAAAGTAAAGCGAACGTGTGCAATCCCATAGGTGATATGTATAAAAACAAATCCTGCAGCATAAAGAGTGCTGGAGTCTGCGATGAGCACGTCACAGATATGACGTACACCTGTGAATGTGGTAATGTTTCCGCTGATCCACAGCATCTTTGCCGACCGAAAAGATAAATATCTTCTCAAGGTTGCTCAACCGAGATCCCAGCTTTTGCCTGGAATACCGGTCGAGCAACCTTGAGA
>JAAUYD010308222.1_pt1 | contig 10968 bp, 7 predicted proteins | sample 7278101 | NCBI WGS metagenome assembly JAAUYD01 (sample SAMN14350128, study PRJNA611818) | marine sediment metagenome | isolation source: surface marine sediment (0.6m) | place: French Polynesia: Moorea | collected 2018-08
ACATTGAAGCGTTTTCCGCCGAGTATCTGTTCAAGCCGATGGGAATCGATCCAGTTGCATGGGACTGGATGAATGATGAAGTCATATACGCCGGCGGCAATCAGCTAATGACCCCGAGAGAGATGCTGAAATTCGGCGTAACGTACCTCAACCACGGGCTGTGGGATGATCAGCAAATCGTTCCCGCACAGTGGGTCGAGGCCAGCGCCAAACCCTTTCCCGGCCCGGGAAGCAGCTGGCGTAACAGCCGGTGGAAACCGATTCCGCTCGATGATGGAACGCGGGGGCAACGTGGCTATTCATATGCGTGGTTTACGCATATATTCTCCCACGCCGGGCAGAAGCTGCCGTCGTATTGGGCCACGGGCTTCGGAGGGCAGAAGATCATTGTGTTCCCTGATCAAAATGCCGTCGTAGTTTTCACAAGCGGCAATTACGAAATGCCGTCGTCCAATGCCGAAATACTGGCAGATTTTGTCATCCCGGCGTTTGGGTAAGGAATAGCGCGCGCGGCCCCGGGGGGAGCTACGAAGAAAAATCACCGTCCCCTTTGGGAGCGATCAATCTGGCCGGGTTTTGTCGCATTCTTCATGAATAAACCGACAATGCCTGGAACCAAGAGCCAGCCACCGCTCATTGGCATAGCGACAATGGCCAGCACAGTCAGGATGGCGAAGCCGAACGCGAGGAATCCCGAAATCGTCTGCTGATTCTTCTCTATCTGATCGACTGCGATGTCAAGAAGAACCATCAGTACCCCGGCCAGCTCGCGCAAAATGGGGACATTCTGCTTTTCGATCAGAAATGCAGAATGTCCCCGTTTATTCGTTTGTTCCGAATGCCGGGCAGGCCGGCCAGGTTGCGAAGCAGAACGCGCTTATTCGATATCGGGAACCCCCCCGGCCAAAGCTACGATTTCAGCGACACTCAGCGGCGTCAGACCCGTGTCGAACTCGCGGTTCAGGAAAATCAGAAAATCCCGGACCCAGATAGCGTTGTGCAAGGTGCCTCCATGACCGTCCTCGATAATGGCGTGCCGAGACTCGTCGCCTTGCGTATTGCTGACTGCGACGTCGTGGTTCACCGCGTAGGGTCGATACTTCGGACGCCCTGCAGTATCCCGGCCGCCCCACAGTCCGAGAAACCAGGCGCGGTCGTCGAAAAAGGCGGTGCGTGAGTCGGAATTCGCCAACGCGCGCAATCCCGAGTCGAATCGATCCAGCATCTGATTGATATTTGCCTGTGCCGCTGCTGTTTGCCACAAATCGAAGTAGGGCGGCCAGTCGGAATTGTTCAGAATCCCCACGACCACGATTGCTATCGACGGGTGCGCGGTGCGAATCGCCTGCGTCGAAGCAGCAATCTCCGCGAGACAGCGATCGACCCGTTCCACCACCTCATCGTCCAGTCCACGCTGCGCAACCCGGTCGAGAAATTCGCGAGTACCGAGATCGTTGATGCCGATACGGATCTGCACAACGCCACTGTGCCAACTATCCGGGCTCTCTGCAGCTACCCGCAGGAATTCCGCGGTTTGCGATACTTTCGCAGAGTACAGGTCGTCGCAGTTCGATCCGGTAACCGCGAAATTGTATTCGTAATCCTGTTTCCGTTGACGGGGAGATCCCAGCCCGACAAGTCGGGATACCTTGCCGACGATTTCGCGCTGGCCCCAGATGCCCCAGTCGCCGAGATCGATTTCATTGCCGCGCAGCCGTTCAACGACTTCGGTCCATTGCAAGGTCGAGGCGCGGTAAGCGCCACCGCGCAGATCGCTGTCAAGGGGAAACCAGATCGTATCGCCGTAGGAGTGGCTGTCGGAATCGCCCAGTACCGCAAGCGGTAGCCGTGCGTCCGCATCGGACTCGGCACCGAGGCTGCCCGTGAACCAGAACAGAGCCAGAATACCGAGCGCTCCCAGAAAAACAGACGGGAGGCGATGCAAACGGAGCGGCAAATAGTCCTTCATGGAGATTGTCTTTCTCCCCGGAGCGTGTTGTTGGCAGATGCGCATTTGCACCGCCTGCAATGCCAACACGAGGCCGCGCCATAGCCCGCTCGCACAGTCCTCATGTTCCGCACATAGTGGATGATACTCGTTTGGGCCGGTCCCCGTCGTCAGCGTATCCGCGGCACACACGGGATTTACGTTGCGCGTCAGAACAGCCCATTTCCAGCAGTTTATGTCAATGAGACTATTGAGCGCCCTTTCCATTCGCCTGGTGGTGATGGGCGGAATGGACTCGGGCCTTCGGCCCTCGATCCCTCGGAGCGCACTCACTGCGTTCGTGCGCGACTGGCATCAAGGACGCCAAAAGGCTTCGGGCGCCGGCTCCGATGCGAGGGACTGAAGAAATTTGTGCAGGCTGTCCACTTCGGAATCACTCAGCGAAGGGAAACGATCTGGTGCCACCAAAGCCATCAGGCCCAGCTTCCGACCGCCCAAGGCGTATCCGCTCTCAATCAAACTCTCGAACTGCACGCGATCATAGGCCGCGACAATAGCCAAGTCCGGTGTTGGCGGACCTCCGTCCCAACCGCTGTAGTAGCTTTCGCCGCGGAGATCGAGCCCGTGGCATTCATTACACATCGTCATGGCGAGATATTCTCCCTCCGCCAGAATCGGCTGCACCGCGGGGTCCAGGCGAAGCGGCGGGACCATCGCCACCCAATCAGCCATCGACAGTTCTCGCCCTTTAGCGATGTCCCACCGGACGTCCCAGCCCAGCGCTGGTCGGGGCAAAGAAACCTCAACAACCGGGGCGGCGCGTAGGAACGCGATCAAAGCCGCGAGATCATCGTCTCTAAGTCTCGCGAAGTTGAACGAAGGCATAGACATCAATTCCCGCCCATCCGCGCCAATGCCTTGCCTCACTGCTGCTTCGATAGTCTGCGCGTCATGAGCGCGCGCGTATATAGCGAGATTCGGCGCTACAGCGCGCTTGGGCCAGTCCCACTGTTCATCGAAATCGTATCCTTGGAGCTGCTGCCCATGACAACCAAAACATCCTCGCGTTCGGGCAATATGACGACCTCGCTCGACGCTCGCTGCATCGTCTGGAATCTTCGCACTGAATTGATGAACTGCCTCTCTATCTCGTAGCTGCAATTCACTAAGTAGATAAACAGCAGCAAAGGCCAGAGCTATTGCCGTCGTCACTGCACCAACTATGAGAAGTAACCATCGCATGCAGTATTCCTACCGGACACGTGAGAAGAATGGAGGATAGCGGCTCCCAAAATAACGAGCAAAAACCGTTGGTGTTAGGGCCGCCTCGAGTCAGTAGCGGAAGTCAATCATACCCCGAAAGCAGCCGCCCAAACGGCCGGTGCGGAGGTCGCCATTCACAACAATTTACCCTTCCCGCTGCCAAGCCAAGCGGCAAGCTTGAGGAAGATCGGCCGACAAGGTTCGTATCGGATTTGGGCACCGCGTGGGTACCAGGTGGGCACCGCGGCAATTCGCCGGAAGGCGAATGCCACGTAACCGTTTGAAAAATTGGCGCGCCCGACAGGATGGGTCTCCTGTTGGTCGGCCTGTCGTCGCCGCGCTCCTCGGTGCGAACCTGTGACCCCTGCTTTCGGAGACTGTGGTCAAAGTTGCGGTGTATCCCCACACGCGTCCCTGCCTAATCGCAAATACGCAGAGAATCGTGGAGAATGAAGTTCGAACGGTGATATCTCGGAAGGTCGGGTAATCGATGCCAGCTGAAATGAACGAGCTTTGGAATTACGCTCTAATCTCGATGCCGGACGGCCAATCGCTAACTATCGGGAAGATAGTCGCAGTCGTATTGCTGCTAGTTGGCGGCTACATTATCAGTCGGTTCATCGGCTATCTGCTGGGTCAGCGTCTCGCATCTACGCGCTTGCGCCCCGACGTTGCTCACACGATAAAGCGCGTCGCGTTTTTCACGCTCCTTATCCTCGTTATCCTGACAGCATTGAGCTTGCTCGGTGTGCCGCTGACAGCGTTTGCCTTTGCAACTGGCGCAATTGCTATTGGTGTTGGTTTCGGCGCACAGAACATCATCAACAACTTCATAAGTGGCTGGATCTTGATGGCGGAGCGTCCGATCCGAATCGGCGACTTTGTGGAAATCGACAACACCATGGGTACCGTCGAAATTATCGGAAATCGCTCGACGCGAATTCGTCGCGTTGACGGCGTGCATCTTTTGGTGCCGAACAGCAGGCTCCTGGAACAAACAGTGGTCAACTGGACACTGGTCGACAAAGAGATTCGGACCATGGTGCGCGTTGGCGTCGAGTACGGCTCGCCCGTTCGACGCGTAGCAGAGTTGATCCTCGAGGCCGTACAAGCTCAGCCAGAGTCGAAAGATGTACCTGCCCCGACCGTCGTGTTCGAGGACTTTGGCGACAGTGCGTTGATTTTCGATTCGTATTTCTGGTGCGATGTCGGCGGTGAAAAACTGCTTCGCGATATCAGAAGCGAGATTCGCTTTCGAATCACCGAAATGTTTGCCGAGAACGGAATCACGATCGCGTTTCCGCAGCGTGATGTTCACCTGGACTCGAAGGGACCGCTGCAAGTCCGGGTCTTCAGTTCCGACGGGAAAGACACATGACCGAAACGAAGCCCAGTTTTCTTTACTGCAGCGTTCTCGACGGACGGGGCGGCGCAAGCGAGATCGCCATCCCGTCAGAATGGACTGGAGATCAGGGAACCCTCTGGATTCACCTTGATGTCAACGATGACGGATCACGGGAGTGGCTTGAGAGTGCAAGCGGCCTTGACCCGACGATTGTCGATACGTTGCTGGCTGACGAGACACGGCCCCGTTCCTTTGCGACGGAATCCGGCCTGCTCGTGGTCCTGCGCGGCGTGAACACCAATCCCGGGAGCGACCCCGAGGACATGGTCTCGATTCGCCTCTGGATAGAAGGCAATCGCATCATCAGCACCCGCCGCCGCAAGTTACTGTCGGTAGCTGACCTGCGAGAGTCACTAGGCAGGGGCACCGGACCTACGTCGTCCGGCCAGTTCCTCTGCGCCCTCATCGCACGGCTCGCCGACCGTATCGGCGACTTCATTGACGATATCGAGGCCCGTGTTGGACAGGCCGAAGAGAGCATGGATGACGTCGAGCAGACCGAGTTTCGTCACACGATTACCACGCTGCGCCAGCAGGTCGCGTTGGTTCGCCGCTATCTCGCCCCGCAGCGCGATGCACTCGATCGTTTATACAAGCAGCCCGGAGGATGGCTCTCCGACGCCGATCATCGTGACCTGCGCGACGAAGCGGATCGAATCACACGCTATCTCGAAGACCTGGATCTCGCGCGTGAACGGACGATGGTTCTGCGCGAGGAATTCCTGGGTCAGCTGGCGCAGGAACAAAATTCCCGCATGTACGTGCTTTCAGTAGTTGCTGCAGTTTTTCTGCCATTAACATTTATCACCGGGCTGCTGGGCATGAATGTCGGCGGTTTGCCGGGCATCGAAAGTCCGCAGGGTTTCCTGGCCTCGCTCGTAGTCATGGTTGTTGCAGGTGTCGGCCTGCTCGCTTTCTTCCGGGCGAAGAAGTGGCTGTAGCGCTGCCCGATGACAAGCCCATGCGCCCCACGCCTGCTCCTGGTCATGCTGCTGTTGCCATCCGTCGCAGCGGCCGACCTGAGCATCGGCGGTGTCGACGGTGACATCGAACGCAACGTCCGTGCGTTCGCCACGATTGCAGCAGAGCCTTGCGATGCGGATGAGCGGGTAGTTCGACGCCGCTTTCGTAAGCTGGAAGAGGAAACCCGCGAGTCTCTGGAGCCCTTCGGCTTCTACAATGCGACGATCACCGCGGCATTGTCGCGTGATGAATCCTGCTGGCACGCTTCAGTTGAAATCGATGCCGGCGCTCCGGTTTTGCTTCGCAACGTCGATATCCGTATCGACGGCGCCGCTGCGACAGACGATGCGTTTCGGTCACTGCTCGCGAGTCCCCGCCTCGCGCCGGGAACCCCTTTGAGGCACGCCGAGTATGATCGCCTGAAACGCACGTTACAGATACGCGCGGCGGATCGCGGTTACCTGGAGGCGCGTTTCAGCGCCAGCCGACTGGACGTCTGGCCCGCCGAGAACGCGGCGGATATCACGCTGCATCTCGACAGCGGGCCGCGCTACCGTATCGGAGACATCTACCAGGACCAGGATTTTCTCGAGCCAGCCATCGTTGCGGGATACCTGGACCTCCAACCGGGCACGCCGTACGACAGCAGTGACATTGTGCGCGCGCACCGCGACCTGTCGGACAGCGCCTATTTCGGTCACGTGGAGATTCGTCCCGATCTTTCGCGTGCCACAAACGATCTCGTACCCATTCGCATTTCGCTACGGCCGGGGGCTCGTATCGAGTACACGGTCGGCGTCGGGGTATCGACCGATACGGGCCCTCGGTTCCGTGCCGGTTTTCGCAACAACCGAATCAATCGCAGGGGCCATCGGCTGATCGCGGATCTCGGCGCGTCACCCGTCATCCAGGGAATCACCACCGAATACCGCATCCCGCTCGAAGATCCCCGCCGCGAATGGTTCAGCATCACTGGCGCTCTGCAAAACGAGGACGCCGAAACGTTCAACAGCGAAGAACAGCGCCTTGGCGTTCGCTGGACCAAGGCCATGAGCGAGACGTGGCTGCGCACTCTGTTCGTCGACATGAGCAACGAATCCTTCAATGTGGGCGAATCTGTCGATACAAGCCGCGCCATCATCCCCGGCATCATGTTCGACCGGAAAGTCTCGGATCGGGACGTCTTTCCTCTACACGGTCATCGGCTTGGCGCCGAGCTGCGCGGCACCGACGAATCCCTGGGCTCGACGATGACGTTCGCTCAGGCGACTGCCTGGTTCCGTTGGGTGAGGGCCTTCGGCACGGGTAACCGGGTGCTGGCGCGAGTCAACGGTGGCGCCACCGCATCGCGGGACTTCACGACTTTACCGCCGTCGGTTCGCTTCTTTGCCGGTGGTGACGAGTCCGTTCGCGGCTTCGACTACAACAGCCTCGGTCCGAAAGACGCCGACGGGAATGTTATTGGCGGCACGAACCTGCTGACCGCCAGCCTCGAGTACGAACGGCACCTCAAAGGCAATTTCTATGGCGCTGTGTTCGTCGACGCCGGTAATGCGTTCGACGATACCGACTTCGACGCCGAAGTTGGTGCCGGTATCGGCATCAAATGGCGTTCGCCGTTAGGGCCGCTTCGGCTTTATCTTGGCTGGCCGGTCACCGAGGACGAGCAGAGCGTTCGCGTGCATTTGCGGCTTGGGGCTGACCTGTGACCGTCGCACGAAAGATCTTGCTGATTCTCGTCGGTCTCGTCGTCATCCTCGCTGCTACCGTGTACTGGATCATCGGGACAGAGGCAGGCACGCGCTTTCTGCTTGCGCGAGCCCCGCTGCCGACAGAGCTGGAACTCGAAGATGTGCGCGGATCGCTTCTGCACGGCATCGGCGTGGATTCGATTCAATGGACCAGTAGTGATATCAACGTAGCGATCCGTGATATCGAGATCGACATTGCATTGCGCCGGTTGCTCGCGCGCCATGTGTGGGTCCAATCGCTGACGATTGGCAGTTTGGCGGTTCGAACGGAGCCTGCGGAAAGCGAGGACTCGTCGGACAGACTTCCCGCGTTCGAGTCTCCCATCGACGTCACCCTCGAGCTGTCGACCATTCGCAATCTGCGAGTCCAAGTCGGCGAGACCGATCACCAGCTTGATGAGCTCAGACTGGCCGGCGCGGTGCACGATTCGCGACTTGACGATGTGGTGCTCGCAGTCCGCAGCAGCTGGCTCGACATCGATCTTGTGGGCAAGGCTCGACTGGACGAAGACATGCCGGCTGACCTTGACGTGCAGTGGCGATGGTCCGATGAAGCCTCGTTGACCGTCAGCGGGCACCTCAAGCTAAACGGCGATCGCGAGAAGTACTCCGTTCAGCATGCGCTTGACGCGCCGCTCGCGCTGCAAACGGCTGGCCACGCGACCTACGTCGATGGCGTCGTTGCTATCGACCTCCAGAACACATGGCAATCCATTGAATGGCCGGTCGCGGACAAGACACTGGCATCGGCAGTGGGCGAGTTGCGTTTATTCGGGCCCCTCGACGACTTGGCGTTCGCATTATCGACCGATATCGCTCTGGATGGTGGGCCAGCTGCCCAGATCAATGCCAGGGGCGCGGTCGATACCGACGGCGCTCAGTTCAGTGACCTCAACGTATCAAATTCCTTCGGGCAAATCGCGGTGACCGGGCACACGAGCTGGCCCCCCACTCCTGAGTTCGATGTTGCGGTCGAGATTGTGCGCTTCGATCCATCAGCAGCGCGCGCCTCACTGACGGGTGATATCAGCGGGTTCGTTACCGCGCGGGGAGACGTAAAGGAAGATGGCCTGGCCGTCGATATCGGCGTTGCGTCCTTGGCGGGTAATCTCAACAACTATGAGCTGGGCGGCAGCGGCGCCGTTTCCTACGACGGCAAGGTGCTGCGACTCGAGCGAAGTATCGTCCGCGTCGGCGACAACTCACTGCGCTTCTCCGGTACGGCGGGCGACAGTTTGTCCTTGAGTGCGAACGCCGACTTACCGGACATCGCCGCATTGAACCCCGGCGCGGATGGCTCGTTGTCCTTTGCGCTGAGTGTGCGCGGCAGGCGCGACGACCCTGTCGTTCGATTGAACGGCTCGGGCACGGGCCTGAGCTGGGCGGGAGTCTCGACCGAAAGCCTCGAATTTGATGCGACGGGTACGGCAGGAAACCATACGCTACTGGCCGCGGTAACGTCGGCACAAGGCAACGCGGCTTTCGAAGCGCGCGGTGGCCTGCAGCAGGGCACATGGGATGGTGAAATTAGACGTCTCGCCGTCGCGCAGCAGCTCGCGGGCGACTGGCGTCTTCGCGAATCCGCCCGCCTGACGATTTCCGCTCAAAGAGTATTGCTGAGCGGCCTGTGCCTGCAACGAGTCGCCCAGGAGGGAGAATTCTGCGCCACGCTCGATGCGCCGGATGGCGATACAACGAACTTCTACGTTGCGGTCACGAAGCTTCCTTTGGCCGCGATGCCGGTGACTTTACCTGAAGGCGTAACCGTCGCAGGGCTCTCTGACGCCTCGGCGGTCGGGTCCTTCTCGGACAACCGGCTGTCCGCGGAGCTAAACGTCAAGCTGCAGGACGCGCGTTTTGATGCCGTCGTCGATGACGAACCGGTCGCGGCGATTCTCGAACACGCAGAAGGCAGTGCCATCATCACCGACAACGCTCTGCTCGCGAATGTCAGCGTGGATCTCGATGACGATCTCGGCACATCGTCTATTGCGCTCTCCGCGGCAGATGTGCTGGATACCGGCTCGGCCATTGAGGGCCAAGGCAACTTGGCAATTGACGACCTCACGTTGCTCGGGATCTTTGTGCCTGACATCGCGAATCCTCGCGGCGCCATTCGCGGCAGCCTTTCGATTGGCGGCACCTTGGCCGAACCTACGTTTACCGGCGACCTGGCAGTCTCCGACGCGGCTTTCGAAGTCAGGAGAGCCGGCATTGAGGTACGAGATATCGAGATTCAGCTGGCGCAGTCGGCGCCCGGCAGGCTCCGATTCGATGGGCAAGCCTCATCGGGTGAAGGATTTCTCGCCGTCGACGGCAATACGTGGGTAAGTTCCGAGACCGGTATACGATCCGAGATTCGGCTTCGCGGAAACAATTTCGAACTAATTCGGCTTCCGGACTGGCGTGTGGCGGCGTCGCCCGACATCGTCGCCGTCTTCGACGATCAGGTGACGCGCGTATCCGGCGAACTTGCAGTCCCGTCGGCCAATATCCTGGTCCGCGACATTCCGCAAGCTGCCGAGACGGCCTCAGCGGACGTTGTTGTTCATCGAGCAGACCGGGCGAAGGAAAGTCCGCGACGACGAATCGAAGTCGATGTAAATGCCGTACTGGGTGACGACGTGAACATCGCCGCTTTCGGCCTCTCGACGGGCATCACCGGCGCTGTCCGGCTGAATGGTGGCTCTAATGAATCATTCGAGGGATTTGGTCGACTCAGCCTGCGCGGGGGACGCTACAAGGCTTACGGTCAAGACCTCGATATCGAACGCGGCGAGCTGATCTTCAATGGGCCGCTTGAAAACCCGACGCTCGATGTTCGTGCGATACGTCGGGCAACGGATGTCGTCGCCGGCATCCAGCTGACCGGCACTCCCTCCCAGCTGCGCTCGAATGTCTTCTCCGAGCCGCCGCTGAGTGAAGCCGAGGCGCTGTCATACCTCCTGACGGGCCGACCGCTGTCCAGCGCATCCGAGACCGGTGACGGCGATATGTTGAATGCGGCCGCATTCGCGCTTGGCGTCTCAAGCGCAGGCAGCATCGTCTCGGAGATTCGCGCGGGACTCGGGTTGGAGACGCTGGCCATCGAGGGCGGTCCCGACGACGGCCGCCTGATCGCGGGCAAACGCTTTGGCGACCGGCTGCTCGTCGAATACGGCTACGGTCTTGTCGACAACCTGGGAACCTTGCTGCTGCGCTATCGGCTGAGCGATCGCGTCACGCTCGAATCACGCACGGGCACCGTCAGCAATTTTGACATGGTCTATAGTGTGAAGAAAGACTAAGTGTCGCCCTCGGCAGCAGATGGACTTCGCGTGCAGCCTGTCCGGATCTGGTCACAACGCACCTTCACAGATGCGCCGAAACCACATTAATAGATTGGCGCGCCCGACAGGATTAGCGGCCGCTTCGCGGCCCGCTTGTCGGCTCACTTCGTTCGCCTCGGTACGAACGTAGCGCTTCGCGCTACAAGGTTCGAACCTCCGGCCGGCAAAATCAGAAACGGCCCCATAAAGGGGCCGTTCAGATTTTGGCGCGCCCGAGAGGATTCGAACCTCTGACCCCTGCCTTCGGAGGGCCAAGGGGTAAAGGGTAAGCGATTGTTATTAATAGACTTGGAGGGCGTTCGTAGATTC
>JAAUYD010018084.1_pt1 | contig 10967 bp, 6 predicted proteins | sample 7278101 | NCBI WGS metagenome assembly JAAUYD01 (sample SAMN14350128, study PRJNA611818) | marine sediment metagenome | isolation source: surface marine sediment (0.6m) | place: French Polynesia: Moorea | collected 2018-08
CGTCATGAAGAAGCGGGACGACAACGCGAACCTCTCGTGCTCCTTCTGTGGCAAGAGCCAGAAGGAGGTCAAGAAGCTCATCGCGGGGCCCACCGTCTACATCTGTGACGAGTGCATCGAGCTCTGCAACGACATCATCGCCGAGGAGTACGGTCAGGAGGAGCAGCCTCCGACCACCTCGCGCGTGCCGAAGCCGAAGGAGATCAAGGTCTCCCTCGACGAGTACGTGATCGGTCAGGAGTCGGCGAAGAAGACCCTCGCGGTGGCGGTCCACAACCACTACCGCCGCATCGAGAGCCAGACCTTCGTGGGCGACGTCGAGCTCCAGAAGGCGAACATCCTGCTGCTCGGTCCGACCGGCTCGGGGAAGACGCTGCTGGCCCAGACGCTGGCGCGCATCCTGGACGTGCCCTTCACGATCGCCGACGCCACGACGCTCACCGAAGCGGGCTACGTCGGCGAGGACGTGGAGAACATCATCCTGAACCTGCTGCAGGCGGCGAACTACGACGTCGAGCGGGCGCAGCGCGGGATCATCTACATCGACGAGATCGACAAGATCGCCCGCAAGAGCGAGAACCCGTCGATCACCCGCGACGTCTCCGGTGAAGGCGTGCAGCAGGCGCTGCTCAAGATCATCGAGGGCACGATGGCCAGCGTGCCGCCCAAGGGCGGCCGCAAGCACCCGCAGCAGGAGTTCCTGCAGATCGACACCTCGAACATCCTGTTCATCTGCGGCGGCGCCTTCGTCGGGCTCGAGAAGCTGATCGAGCGGCGCACCGGGATGAAGGGCATCGGCTTCGGGGCCGACGTGGAGGCCCGCCGCGACAAGCGGGTGGGCGAGCTCCTCGCGGAGGTCCAGGCCGAGGATCTGCTGAAGTTCGGGCTGATCCCCGAGTTCATCGGCCGGGTGCCCGTGGTGGCGACCCTCGACGAGCTCGACGAGGCGGCCCTCATCGACATCCTGACCAAGCCCAAGAACGCCCTGGTGAAGCAGTACCAGAAGCTCTTCGAGTTCGAGGGCGTCCGCCTGCGCTTCACGGACGGGGCGCTCAACGCCGTGGCCCGGGAGGCCCTGCTGCGCAAGTCGGGTGCACGGGGCCTTCGCTCGATTCTCGAAGCCTCGATGCTAGACCTGATGTACGACATCCCCTCGCGCGACGACGTCGAGGAGTGCGTCGTGGGTGAAGAGGTGATCGACCAGGGGGCCGAGCCCCTGCTGGTCTTCAAGCAGGAGGCGGAGTCGGCCTAGTGTCCTTCTTCCGGAACGACCCCAGCAGCGAGGAAGAACCCCAGGAAACGGGCGACGGAGGCCTGCAGGCCTCCTCCGAAGCGACCCCGCTGCTGCCCCTGCGCGACATCGTCGTGTTCCCCAGCATGGTCGTGCCGCTGTTCGTGGGCCGGCCCAAGTCCATCAAGGCCCTGGAGGACGCCGTCGCCGGCAAGCGCGAGCTGCTCCTGGCCGCCCAGCGGGTCGCCTCCAAGGACGAGCCGGAAGAGCAGGACATCCACCGCATCGGGACGATCGGCTCGATCATCCAGCTGCTGCGCCTGCCCGATCAGACCGTGAAGGTGCTGGTCGAGGGCAAGGCCCGGGCCCGGGTGAAGGAGTTCGTGCAGCAGGAGCCCTACTTCGCCTGCGACTTCGAGCTGCTCGACGAGGACGAGGCCGACAGCGCCGAGGTCACCGCGCTGATCCGCAGCGTGCACCAGACCTTCGAGAGCTACGTGAAGCTCAACAAGAAGGTGCCGCCGGAGGTCGTCGGGACGGTCACGCAGCTGCAGAACGCGAGCCGCCTCGCCGACACCGTCGCCACCCACCTGAACCTGAAGCTCGAGGACCGCCAGCGGCTGCTCGAGCTGGTGGACGCCGGCAAGCGCCTCGAAGAGGTCTTCGGCCTGATGCAGGCCGAGATGGAAGTGCTCGAGGTCGAGAAGCGCATCCGCGGCCGCGTCAAGAAGCAGATGGAGCGCTCCCAGAAGGAGTACTACCTCAACGAGCAGATGCGGGCGATCCAGAAGGAGCTCGGCGAGCGCGACGAGTTCAAGAACGAGGTCCAGGAGCTCGAGGAGCAGCTCAAGGCCAAGGACATGCCCGAGGAGGCCCGCGAGCGGGCCGACAAGGAGCTGCGCAAGCTCAAGATGATGTCGCCGATGAGCGCCGAGGCGACCGTCGTGCGCAACTACATCGACTGGGTGCTCGCGCTGCCGTGGAACGAGGTGGCGGAGGAGAACCAGGACATCACCGAGGCCGAGCAGGTGCTCGACGAGGATCACTTCGGGCTCGAGAAGCCGAAGGAGCGGATCCTCGAGTACCTCGCCGTGAACGCCCTCGTCGGCAAGATGAAGGGCCCGATCCTGTGCCTGGTGGGACCGCCCGGCGTCGGCAAGACCTCGCTCGGCAAGTCGATCGCCCGCGCCACCGGCCGCGACTTCGTGCGCATCAGCCTGGGCGGCGTGCGCGACGAGGCCGAGATCCGGGGCCACCGCCGCACCTACATCGGCGCGCTCCCGGGCAAGGTGATCCAGGGGCTGAAGAAGGCGGGCAGCAGCAACCCGATCTTCCTGCTGGACGAGGTCGACAAGATGTCGACCGACTTCCGCGGCGACCCCTCTTCGGCGCTGCTCGAGGTGCTCGACCCCGAGCAGAACCACACCTTCCAGGACCACTACCTGGACATCGACTACGACCTCTCCAACGTGATGTTCGTGTGCACCGCCAACGTGCTCCACGAGATCCCGCGGCCCCTCCAGGACCGCATGGAGATCATCCAGCTGCCCGGCTACATCGAGAGCGAGAAGCTCCAGATCGCCCGGGACTACCTGGTGGCCAAGCAGCTCGAGGCCAACGGCCTCGACGAGACGCAGATCGAGTTCACCGACGCCGGCATCACCGAGGTCGTGCGCTACTACACCCGCGAGTCCGGCGTGCGGAACCTCGAGCGCGAGATCGCCTCGATCTGCCGCAAGGTGGCGCGCGAGGTGGTGAAGCAGGGCGACGACGCCAAGAAGGTGCGCATCACCCCGGCCGCCGTGAAGCGGTACCTGGGCGTGCACAAGCACCGCCACGGACAGGCCGAGGAGGACGATCGCGTCGGCCTCTGCACCGGGCTGGCCTACACCGAGGTCGGCGGCGAGCTGCTGCAGACCGAGGTGGCCGTGACCCCGGGCAAGGGCAAGCTGGTCGTGACCGGACGCCTCGGCGAGGTGATGCAGGAGTCCGCCAACGCCGCGCTCTCCTACGTGCGCTCGCGCGCCAAGCAGCTCGGGCTCACCTACGACTTCTACTCCAAGGTCGACCTGCACATCCACGTGCCCGAGGGCGCGACCCCGAAGGACGGCCCCTCCGCCGGCATCACCATCGCGACCGCCGTCGCCTCGGCGCTCACGCGGGTGCCGGTGCGGGCGAACGTCGCAATGACCGGCGAGATCACCCTGCGCGGGCGCGTGCTGCCCATCGGTGGCCTGAAGGAGAAGCTGATCGCGGCGCACCGCGGCGGCATCGACACCGTTCTCATCCCCAAGGAGAACGAGAAGGACCTGAAGGAGATCCCGACGCTCATCAAGCGGGCGATCGAGATCATCCCGGTCGAGCACATGGACGAGGTGCTGACCCAGGCCCTGGCCCTCGACGATCCCCAGGGCTTCCTCCGCGAGGGCGACCACGTGGTGGACTCGATCTACGAGGGACACCCGGCCGCGGCCGCCGTTCCCGAGGATCTGCAGCCGCCCGCGGGCGTGAACTAGCCCGGCTCTCCGTCGCTGCCCGCGCTCGGGGCACCCCCGAGTCGGGGCCCTGAAGGGCCCCCGGTCGGGCTTCTTCGCGCTCGTTCGAGTCTGGCGAAGGCTGCGTCGGAAGCCCGACCGGGCTCTGAGTCGGTGCCGGGATCCTTGGGGCTCGGAGCCCGGCTCCCCGTCTCGATCCGGAGCTTCGCAGCCGACGCTGGCCCGAGGCTGTGTGGTTGCGCACAGCTCGGTGAAAATCGCCCGAGAAAGCGGGGCCAGCGGGGCCGGTGGGGTGCCCCGGGAGCTCAGCCGTCCTGGCTCGAGAGCTCCGTCTCCACCGGGAAGGCGACGCGCACCACGTTGCCGCCACCCCCCGACCCGCTGGCGAGAGAGGCGCCCGCGAGAGAGGCGCCGTTCGCCAGCAGCCGCGCGACGCCCGCCGACAGCTCGAGGTCGGCCTGGGTGGCGCCGGCCGGCGCGCGCCGGCCCAGCAGGCGCTCGCGCTCGGACTCGGTCATGGGCCGGCCCTCGTCGACCAGGGAGATCATCACGAAGTGGCCGGGCTCGAGGCTCGGGTGGTAGGCCCCGGCCGCCTGGGCGTCGAGCTGCTCGATCTCGGCGGTCAGGCTCAGCTGGGCGACCTCGGGGGCCAGCCGGCGCCGGGCGCTGCGGGCCAGGGCGTAGAGGCCCTGCACCACCTGGCCGGAGTCGGCCCGCAGCAGCGGCAGGGCGGGCGCCACGTAGGAGGCGACGCAGAGCGTCCCCGACTCCTCGTCCTCGAGCTTCGCGATCGTCTCCTCGACGAGGCTCAAGGCCGAGGTGGTGGCCGAGACCGGGGAGCTGCGCCCGGCGATGGCCAGCAGCTGCTGGGTCAGGTCGAGGGCCTCGTCCGCCTCGCCCGCGATGCGGGCCAGGTGGTCGCGGACGGTACCGCCGCGGTCTTCCTCGGCGCTGGCGATGAAGGCGGCGCCGACGATGGCCGAGAGCCGGGCGTTGAAGCCGTCGGCGAGGTCCGATGCGACCCGCGCCAGGTGCCGGAGCTTCTCGGCCTCGAGGCGCTCGCTCGAGAGCGCCAGGCGCAGGCGCTCGACGCGCACGCGCTCGGACACGTCCTCGATGCGCAGGGCCGCCGCGGCCGGCTGCCCCCGCCGGCGGATCGGGTGCAGGCACAGGCGCAGATAGCGGCCCGGCTCGGGCACGCTCTCGGCGACCACGCCCGCGGGCCCGGCGTCGGCGACGAGGCCTGCGAGGCCCTCGCCATCCAGGGGCGGGAGGGAGTCCACGACCCGCACCTGGCGGAGCAGGGTCGAGAAGAGGGTCGCGTCGGTCGCGAAGGCTGCCTCGCCGAGCAGGTGGGACGCGGCGGGGTTCCACCAGCTCGCACGTCCCTTGCGTCCCAGCACGACGACGCCCGACGAGTCGCTCGCCACCACCTCGCGGATCGCGACGGGCAGCAGCCAGAAGTCTCGCGCGCCCCAGACCGCGCCGGCCGCGGCCAGGCAGGACGTGGCCAGGAAGAGGCCCGTCAGCCGCGAGGGCTCGTAGACGTCGGTCATCATGTAGCCGACGTTCCCGAGCAGCGGCATGACCGGGGCGAAGGCCATGAAGAGGCCCGCACGTCGCACCTCGGTCGAGGGGTGGGTGCGCGCGACGGCAATCGCGAGGGAGACGGCGACGGCCACCTCGAGATAGCCGAACAGCAGCATCCAGGGGAACAGCGTGCCGTACTCGTTGCGCGTGCCGACGACCGGCTCGACGAGGGCGCCGTGCCAGGGCTGCGCCAGGAGCACCGCGAAGAACGCCCCGGAGATCCACAGGGGGATGCGCTGGAAGTCGGACTGGACGCGCAGCAGCCTCGGCGAGTGGAGGCCGACCCAGCGGAAGACCACCACCAACCAGAGGGCCGGGAGGAACATCGCGCCGCCGTACAGGAGCAGGAGCGCGAGCCGCTTCGACTCGATGGTCGTGGCCTGGACCGCGAAGATCTCCCCCAGGGTCCAGAGCCCCGCCGAGACCAGGGAGAGCTGGAGCCACGGCGAGAGCGCCTCCATGGGAGGCCAGCGCATCAGCGCTCCGCCCAGGAAGGCGATGGTCAGCAGGCCCGCCAGGCCCAGGGCGAGGTTGGCGTCCACGCCACGATCATAACGCGACGGCCGTCCCGGGGGCCCCCGCGAGGACTAACCGTCGGCGCGGTCCCAGACGCTGCGGAAGTCGCTCCCCTCGCCCAGGACGGCCTGCTCGGGGCTCTGCTTGTCGATGTGGCCGATGAGCGAGTGGTAGGTCCCGTAGCCCACGAGCTCCCGCAGGCGCTTGTCGAAGCGCCGCACGGTCGGGATCGGGATCCCGAGCTGCTGGTTCTCCTGCTGTCGGATGAAGCCCGCGCAGTAGTTCATGGCGATCCCGACCCGTCGCTCGCCGGTCCGGTTGGCGCCCCCGCCGTGCCACAGGCTCCCGTTCCAGACGAGGACGCTCCCGGCCTTCATCTCCGCCGGCACGGTCTCGATGGCGCTTTCCCCGTAGGGAGGCGCGTCCGGGAGCTGGTGGCTCCCGGGCACGATGCGGGTGGCGCCGTTCTCCTCGGTGAAGTCCGTGAGCGCCCACATCGTGTTGCAGACCAGGGGAGGGTGGGGCCGCGGGATCGGAATCAGCTGGTCGTCGGCGTGGATCGGCTGGCCGTCCTCGCCCGGGAGGATGCTGATCGAGGAGAGCGAGGAGATCAGGCAGCCCGGGTCGAGCACGCCCTCGACGACGGGCAGCACCGCCGGGTGCACCGGCACCGACTCGAAGACGCGGTCGCGCGCGAGCAGGTTGTAGATGCGGACGGTGGCCGCGCCCTCGAAGCGGTTCTTCGAGGGGACGATGCCGAGGCGCTCCTCCAGGGAGAGGAGGGTGTCGGCCAGCGCCTTCACGTGATCGGGCGCGACCACGCCTTCGAGGATCGTGTAGCCCTCGCTCCGGATCCGCTCGACGTGCGGCTGGATCGCGTCCGCCCCGCTCAGACCGCTTCGTCCTCGGCGCCCGCCCCGCGGCGGGTGAGCCCGCGGTAGGCGTCCTGGGCCGTTCGCCCGTCGTAGAGCACCCCGTGCACCTCGGCCGAGATCGGCAGCTCGACGCCGTACTTGGCGGCCAGCTCCATCACCACCCGCGTCGTCTTCACGCCCTCGGCGACCTGGTTCATCGCGGCGATGATCTCCTCGAGGGTCTTGCCCTTGCCGAGCTCCTCGCCCACGTGCCGGTTGCGGCTCTGGCGGCTGGTGCAGGTGGCGATCAGGTCGCCCATCCCCGCCAGCCCGGCGAAGGTCGACGGCTGGCCGCCCATCGCGACGCCGAGGCGCGTGAGCTCCGAGAGCCCCCGGGTGATCACGGCGGAGCGCGTGTTGTCGCCGACGCCGAGCCCGTCGCCCATGCCGGTGGCGATGGCGATCACGTTCTTGAGGGCGCCGCCGAGCTCGGCGCCGATCACGTCGCGGTTGGTGTAGACGCGGAACACGCCGTTGTGGAACACCGACTGGACCTGGCGTGCGATCTCCTCGTCCTCGAAGGCGATCACGCTGGCGGCCGCGAAGCCGGCCAGGATCTCCTTCGCGAGATTGGGCCCGGTGAGGGCGCCGGCCCGGTGCTCGGGAAGCTCCTCCTTGATCACCTCGGTCATGCGGAGGTGGGAGCCCTCTTCCAGGCCCTTCGCCAGGCTCACGATCGGGACCCAGGGCCGGATCTCCTTCTTCACCTCGGCCAGCACCTCGCGCATGCCCTTCGACGGCACGCCCATCACCACGAGATCCGCCTCGGAGACGGCCTGGGCGATGGAGTCGGTGGCGCGCAGCTCGGGGTGGAGCTCGTAGTCCGGGAGGTAGGTCGTGTTGCGGTGCTCGCGATTGATCTCGTCTGCGGTCTCGGAGCGACGACACCAGAGCTGGGTCGGGGCGTTGGTCGCGGCCAGGTGGGCGATGGTGGTGCCGAACGAGCCGGCACCGAGGACGGAGACGCGGAGCTGCATGGGAGCCTCTCTGGCTGTGGCGCTAGGCCTGGTCGAGGATCTCGAGGTAGCGGTTGCGGATGGCCCGGATCTCGTCGTCCAGGCTCTCGACGGTCCAGCCCTCGGTGGGCACCGGGGGCAGCACGATCGCCTCCACCGTGGCCGGCCGCACCACGAGCGCGTCCTTGGGCATGGCGTCGAGCACGTTGCGGAAGACCACGGGGACGATCGGTACGCCCGCCTGCATGGCCATGTGGAAGGCGCCCTTCTTGAACGGCCCGAGCCGCGGCGTGAGCGAACGCGTGCCTTCGGGCGCGATCGCGAGGGAGCGGCCCTGGCTCAGGGCCTCGACCGCCGGCTCGAGCGCCTTGATGGCCTTCTCGCGGTCGAAGCGATCGATGAACACGACCCCGGCCGCCGTGAAGACGGGGCCGAAGATCGGGTTGTTCTGGATCTCCTTCTTGCCGACGCCCGTGATGTCGCGGCGCAGGAGCTTGATCATCAGGATCGCGTCGAGGGCGCTCTGGTGATTGAAGATGAAGACGGCCGGACGGCTCTCCCACAGGTGCTCCTCGCCTTCGACGCGCAGGTCGATGCCCGCGAGCGACGTCGCCAGGTCGCCCCAGATCGAGCCGGCGACGTTGACCGCCTCGCGCATCGAGCCGTTGACGGCGCCGGCGGCGGCACCCACCCAGAGCGAGGGCAGGATGCTCGCGTAGGAGAGCCCGGTGCGAAGCAGATCGCCGGCGCTCGGGCGGCCGCGGCTCTTGAAGCGCCGCACCGGCCACTGGCGCTCCTTGGCGATCTGGGCGAGGCGCTGGTTCGGGTTGAGCGGGCGCGGCTGGCCCACCGTCTCGAGCAGCGGAAGGTCTTCGTGGCTGTCGGTGTAGAAGTAGGTCTCGGAGAGGTCGAGGTCGAACTCGGCCGCGAGCCTCCGCCCGGCGATGGCCTTGCCCTCGCCGTAGCAGGTGGGGTGCACCACGTCTCCGGTGAAGATGCCGTCCTTCACCACGAGCTCGGTGCACAGCACGTGCTCGATCCCCATGTCCCGCGCCAGGGGCTCGGCCTGGTAGCGGGTGGCCGAGGAGATGATCGCGACGGTGTGCCCGGCATCGATGTGGGCCTGCACCAGGGCGCGCGACTCGGGATAGATCTGGGTGGCCAGGTGCTTCTCGAACACCTCCTCGCCGATCTCCTCGAGCACCGCCTCGGCCATCCCCCGATAAGCGGCCGTGGTCGCCGACATGAGCCCCGAGAAGCCGGTGCGCCCGGTGGCGAAGGAGAGGGCCCCGAGGACCGAGGCCGACATCTCCTGGGGCGACATGCGCCCCTGGAGCAGCCGCTCGCGGAAGAACGAGGTCGCCGAGAAGCCGGCCAGCAGGGTCTGATCCAGATCGAAGAAGGCGCCGATCTTGGGCCCGTGGGGTCCGTTTCGGATCTCCGCCGTGAGGCGGGCATGGAGCGGAGGCATGAGGGGATGATGCACCCGTGGGGCGATAAAGCCAAACCGCCGGCTCCCGGGCCCCTCAAGCCGAGGGCCCGCCGCTCCGATGACAGGCCGGACTTCCAGTGTCACCGGACGGCGTGCGCTGGGGCCGGAAATCGAGGAGCGCGCCCCAGGTGCGTCGGAGGGGAGACATGGGCTGGTTCGCTCGCAGGAAGGGGAAGGCCTCGCCGGCCCCGCGCCGCAGCCCGCGGCCCCACGTGGCACCCAAGCAAGCTCCGCCCGGCGCGGCTCCGGCCGAGCCCGTCGAGCCCTGGTCCGGCGAGGAGCCGCCCCTCCCGCCGGTCGACGAGTCGGTGCACGAGTTCGTGTCCGCGCGCCTGGATCGGATGCGCGGCATGGCGGTGAACGCCCTCGACGAGCAGATGCTCGAGCTCCTGTCCGCCACCGTGGCCGAGGGCGAGCTCGAGATCCCGCTGGTGCCCGACATCGCGAGCGAGCTGCTGGCCCTCGACGCCGACGCGGACCTCGACAACAGCGAGGTGGCCACGCTGATCGGCCGCGACGCCGCTCTGGCAGCAAAGGTGCTGCAGGTCGCGAGCTCGCCGCTCATGGGAGGGCACTCCGTCGAGGGAATGGAGCAGTGCGTCTCCCTGCTCGGCTTCGAGATGGTGCGCTGCATCGCCGTGGCGGTGGTCACGGCCGAGGGCATCTATCGCGTTCCCGGCTACGAGGACGAGGCGGCCGAGCTGCGCCGCCACGCCGAGGTCATGGCCGAGACGTGCGGCATGCTCGCGCGACGCACCCGCCTCGCGACGCCGAGCGAGCTCTTCCTGGCCGGCCTCTTCCACGACGTGGGCCAGCTCGTCGTCTACCTGAACCTGAGCCGGCTGCGCTCCCGCACCCGCGGCGGACGCCCGACGACGTTGCTCACCCGCAAGCTCGTGGGGGAGCTGCATCCCGTCTTCGGGCTGAGCTTCGCCGAGGCCCGCTCGCTCCCCGAGTCGCTGCGCTGGCCCATCGGCTACCACCACGCGCCGGCGCTGGCTCCCCAGCGCGAGCAGACCCCGGTGGCCCTGGTCGGCTTCGCCGAGCTCTTGATGGAGGATCCCGACGCCCTCGAGAGCCTCGAGGAGGGGGATCACCCGGCGCTGCTGGATCCGGCCTTCTGGGGCGAGGACCTCCCGGACGCCTACGAGCTCTGCAAGATCTGGCGCGAGACCCGCGAGGAGTAGGCGGCCGCGGAAAGCCGTGACTCGGCGGCTGGCGCGGGAATAGAATGGCCCTCCCAGAGGAGGAGCCATGAGCGACCTTCCCGCATCGCCGCCGCCCGCACCGCCGGCGGCCCCGCCCCCGGATGCCCACTACCTCGACCCGGGCCGTCACCACCCCGTCCACCCCCGGCCCGGGCTCACGCTCCTCGTCGGAACGCGCAAGGGCGCCTGGTTCCTGCGCGCCGATCGCGCGCGCGAGCAGTGGTCCCTCGACGGGCCCGTCTTCCTCGGCAACGTCGTGCACCACGCGGTGCTCGACCCCCGCGACGGGCAGACCCTGCTGCTCGCGGCGCGCGCCGGCCACCTGGGCCCGACGGTCTTCCGCTCCCAGGACGGCGGGCATGGCTTCGTCGAGGCCGCCCGGCCGCCCGCCTTTCCCAAGGCGCGCGAGGGGGAGCGGGCGCGGAGCGTCGACCAGGTGTTCTGGCTCACGCCCGGGCATCCGAGCGAGCCCGAGAGCTGGTACGCGGGCACGTCGCCCGAGGGCCTGTTCAAGAGCGACGACGGCGGCGACCACTGGGAGTCGGTGGAGGGCTGGAACGCGCAC
>JAAUYD010104143.1_pt1 | contig 10965 bp, 13 predicted proteins | sample 7278101 | NCBI WGS metagenome assembly JAAUYD01 (sample SAMN14350128, study PRJNA611818) | marine sediment metagenome | isolation source: surface marine sediment (0.6m) | place: French Polynesia: Moorea | collected 2018-08
AGAATTTCGATTCCTGCTTTGTCTACCGGATCGGATACTAATACCTTTGCCATAACTATTTTAGTTGCTTGCTCGATGCTTCTTCTTAGTGTCCGATCGCACTCGATCGATTTGGCTTTCTCTCTGGAATATCTTAATTTTCTGATTTTTATCCCGAGAGATGTTTCAATCCCCATTGATGCATTGCATCTAATACTGGTTTGAGGGTTTGTCCTTTTTCTGTTAGGGAATATTCTACTTTTGGCGGTACTTGGGCGTAAACTTTGCGGTGTACTATTCCGTCTGCTTCTAATTCTCGCAGTTGTTGGGTGAGCATTTTTTGGGTGATTCCAGTTAAAGCACGCTGTAATTGACCGAATCTTTTTATTCCTATAAATAATTCTCGCAAAATTAATACTTTCCATCTCCCTCCGATTACTTTTATCGTTATTTCTACGGCGCAAGTTAAGCGATCGGGCTGTTTTTTCTGGTTCATAGTATCTTTTTAGTTAGTACCTTACTTTTAAGTGCATACTTTACATAATTGCTGTATAAATTTTAAATTAAAAATGTAGCAAAAAAGATTCGCCGAAATCTTTAATATTTTTAGCGAGAACACTATGAGTCAACCGAATATTTTCGATAAAAAACCTGCTGTTTTAGATTTAGAACCTGGTAAATATTTTTGGTGCAGTTGCGGCAATTCTCAGGGTCAACCTTTTTGCGATGGCTCTCATAAAGGTACGGATTTTACTCCAGTAGTTTTTAAATTAGAAGAGGCTAAAAAAGTTGCTTTTTGTAATTGCAAAATGAGTAAGAATAAACCATTATGCGACGGAAGTCATAGCAAGCTTTAAAGATAAAAAGTTGATGGCAGAGAAAAAAAATGAATCTATTATCGTTTCTCTGCTATTAAAAAAATGTTTGATTTCAGCCTTTTACGCTCTTACTAGAGTTTTTAAAAACAATTAATTAGAGAGAGATAATAATGATTAAAATTAGAAAATCAAAAGAACGCGGACGGGCTAATCATGGTTGGCTGGATAGTTATCATACTTTCTCTTTTGCCAACTATTACGATCCAAATTATATTGGTTTTAGAAGTTTGCGAGTAATCAATGAAGATACGATCGCTCCTGGAACTGGTTTTGGCACTCACGGACATCGAAATATGGAAATTATTACTTATGTTTTAGAAGGTGCGATCGAGCATCAAGATAGTATGGGTAATGGTTCGATAATCAGACCGAAAGAAGTCCAAAAAATGAGCGCGGGAACTGGGATTTTACACAGCGAATACAATCACTCTCAAACAGATTTAGTCCATTTATTGCAGATTTGGATCGAACCGAATCAGACTGGATTAAAACCTAATTACGAACAAAAAGAATTTGACTTAGAAAAAGATTCAGGTAAGTTAAATTTAATTGCTTCCTCAAATGGCAAAAATGACTCGATTGCAGTTCATCAAGATCTAGATTTATCTGCTGCTGTTTTAAAATCTGGCGATCGCATTTCTTATTTTTTAAAACCATCTCGTTATGCTTGGCTGCAAGTTGTTAGAGGTGCGATCGCATTGAAGGATCTATCTCTTGAAAATGGCGATGGTGCTGCTATTAGTGAAGAAAATGAGTTAATAATTGAAGCGAGTCAAGATGCAGAAATTTTATTATTCGATTTGGCTTAATTTAAACTGAAATTAATCTAAATTATCATCTCAGGAAATCCGAATCAATCTCGGTTAAAATTATTGGGGTCGATCGGGATTATTTGTGATGCAGCAAAAGCAAAATTTAGTATTAATAGGTGGTGGTCATTCCCATGCAATAGTTTTAGATTTATTGAGCAAAATAAGTTTAGGAAAAACCGATCTAATTTTAATTAGCGACGTTATCAAAACTCCTTATTCGGGAATGCTTCCAGGTCATATTGCTGGATATTATACTTACGATGAAAGCCATATCAATCTGAAAAAATTAGCCGATCGAGCTGGAGCAAAATTAATCTTAGACCGCGCTATTGGTTTGGATTTAAAAGAAAATAAAGTATTGTGTAAAAATGGCGATCGCATCGATTTTGACCTTTTATCTATCGATATTGGTAGCAGTCCAGCTACTATTTCCGTCCCTGGAGCAAAAGAATATACCATTTCAATTAAACCAGTTCCTAATTTTTTAGCAGAGTGGAATCGATTATTAGCAACATTACCTAATTCTCTGACAATTGGAATTGTTGGTGGCGGAGCTGGCGGTGTAGAATTAGCATTAAATGCGGAACGTCGTTTGCACGATCGAGTAGAAAATTGGCAAATACATATTTTCGATCGCAACGAAAGAATTTTAACCAATCACAATCAATCTGTCAGTAAAATTTTATCAAATATATTAGTTAAAAGAGGGATTAAATTACACTTATTAGAAAGCGTCGCAGAAGTAACTCGAGAGGGAATTATTTGCAAATCTGGATTAAATGTTAGATGCGATCGCATTTTTTGGGTAACCCAAGCATCACCACCAGATTGGATCGTAAAATCTGGATTAATTACCGACTCTCGCGGTTTTATTTTAGTTAAAGATACTTTGCAATCTTTGTCTCATCCCCATATTTTTGCTGCTGGAGATATTGCAACTATTCAAAACAATCCTCGTCCTAAAGCTGGAGTTTTCGCAGTGCGACAGGGGAGACCATTGTACGAAAATCTAGTCAGAAGAATAGCAGGAAAAGAATTAAAATCGTATATTCCGCAACAAAAATATTTAAGTTTAATTGGAACTGGCAAAAAAAGTGCGATCGCCTCTCGCGGATCTTTTGCTTGGGAATCGCCTTTATTGTGGCTTTGGAAAGATTATTTAGATCGATCTTTTATGAATCGTTTTCAGTAAATCTCTTAGTTTTGTAGCTCCAAATTTTTCTTTAATCGGCCTGCTATATTTTTCAATTTCAACGAATAGCAGTACCGTAAGCAATAACTTCGATCGAAACTAAACCATCATCTCCTATTTGATTGCCAATTCTAGAAGTTTCAAAACGAACGTTTAAGATTTTAGTTCCTCCCCAAGAAATAGCTTCTTGTTTTAGTCTTAAAAGTGCTTCTCGACGACCTCGATCTAATAAACTGCGATACAGGGTCATTTCTCCACCAAATAAATTTACCAAAGAAGAAATAAACATCTTAAAATAATCCCCAGAAATGACTACATTACCGACAAATAATTTTGCATCTTTTGCATCTGGTATTTCTTGTTTGGCACCAAAAGTAACTACGGATATGCTGGCGGTTTCTCTTTCTCTTTTTCTAATACTTTTATAGTGTTGTCTTTCAGCATAAGTTCCGGCAAAATAGCCCAAACAGAGCAGGCCTAAAATAATAAATAATTCCATAATTACTGTACTCTAACTGCCGTTCCATAAACGTAAAGTTCTGCAGCACCTTGGGCGATTGAAGAAGTAGCAAAACGAACATTAACGACAGCATTAGCACCAATGCTGTTAGCTTGTTGAATCATGCGATCGAGTGCTTCTTGACGGGCTTCTTGCAATAATTCGGTATATCCTTGTAATTCGCCTCCAACCAAATTTTTAAATCCAGCTAAAATGTCTTTACCGATGTTTTTTGCTCTCACCGTACTTCCTTGAACGATGCCGAAATGCTTAATAATTTCTTTACCGGGAACTCCTTCAAGAGTTGTCAGAATCATTGTCAAATTTTGCCTTATTTTTGAATTTCTTGGCAGTATTTTAAGCGATAAAATGTCAGAGCAGTTCGACCGTAAAGCTTAGTTTTATAAATTTCTAATCCCGATATGATTGTTGCACTCCAGATTTTCGGATCGTGTTCTACTGCTATTTCTCCATCATCTGCAAGTATGCGATATTTTACGATCGCATCTAGAACTGGCTGATATAAATTGCTAGCATAAGGCGGATCGAAATAAATGCGATCGAATTTTTCTTGGCTTAAATCTTTGATTTTCTCGATCGCATCGCCGCGAATGACTCTAAATTTCTGTTCTGGTTTGGCAACTTTGTGCCAATTTTCTTTGATGATATGACAAGTTTTGCCGTGTCTTTCGATGCCGATAACTTCAGCCGCATCCCGACATAAAGCTTCTGCACCCATCGCACCGTTTCCAGCGCAAATATCGAGCCAACGACAACCAACTATATTACCTTGCCAGATATTAAATAAAGCTTCTCTAACCCTTGCAGGAGTGGGTCTGACGGCTTGTCCTGGCATGGTTTTTAACTGTCTGTTGCCGTAAATTCTCATTCCTTAAACGGCAACTTGACTGTTTACCAGAGAAACAAAATTAGACAGCATTTGCAAACCATTATCTGAAGATTTTTCTGGATGAAATTGAACCGCCATAATATTATTAGTTGCGATCGCTGCGGTAACGGATTGAGATCCGTGAATTACATTGGCTGCGGTAACTTGAGGATCGATCGGATCGACATAATAGGAATGAACGAAATAAACGTAAAAATCCCGAGGCAATTGCTGCCATAAAGGTAAATTTGGTTGAGTAAGCTGTAATTGATTCCAACCCATGTGGGGAATGCTCAAACCTGGTTCGGAACGAAAACGACGCACTACGCCGGGTATAATACCTAAACCTGGTTCTGTTCCTTCTTCAGAGCGATCGAACAAAATTTGCAGGCCCAAACAAATGCCTAAAAAAGGTTTACCAGAAGCGATCGCATCTTTAATTGGCTGTTCTAAATGGCGGGATCTGATATGCTGCACTGCGGGATCGAAAGAACCTACTCCGGGTAAGACGATTGCATCTGCTTTTTCTATTTCTGTTGGGGAATCGGTTATGATTGGTTTTGCACCTGCTTTTTCTAACCCTTTGCAAGCAGAGTGTAAATTGCCCATATCATAGTCAATAACTGCGATCGCTGTCATTTTGGTTATTATTTATATGCCACATCCTCTATTTTAGTTGGCTGTTGCGATCTCAACACAAATATCCCTCAACTTATACCAATTTCTCACAATAATCCTAAACATTTTGACTGTTGCCTTTGGTCTTGGTATTAATTGCGATCGCTTCGATCGATCTATTTTTGAAAAAGCGCACTGTTAACAACACAGTACGCAACGATAGCAATCTAGGGAGAAAGTTCAGATTGAATTAAACTATTTTATAAAATCGTTTCTAGCTAGTCGGATAGTGATATTGTCCGAAGCAGTTGCGATCGAGGTATCCTTATTAACACTACTGACGATTTGATATGTTTTTAGTTAAATTAATCTACTTTCAACTTTATATTATTGAGGAGAACTATTTTTTTATGCATCGATCGAGAAACTTTTACTTTTCTATAGATTTTCTTGAACGATCGGTGAGTTGCTCCAATCGCTTAATATCAAGGTTATCCAAGCCTTTTCGCGAATCGAACAGCGTCCCAAAATATTTAAAATATGTTGTTTGTCCCCACAATCGATTTCGATTAAACTCCTTTTCCTAGGGCGATCGACGATAAAATTCAATTGAGTTATGCGATTTTTGGGGATTTTTAATAAAGTGTAATTAACTCCTAAAATTTTGTAAACAATACTGAGATACTTAGTTCCCAAATATAAATTAATCGTTGTTAAAAGTTGATAAATATAAAAGATTAAACCACAAGATAATACCGATGAAAATAAAGGATTAGTTGCTAAGAAAAATAAAAATAGCGGCCCTAACCAAGAAGAAACGATCGCTAAGGCAATAAATTCTGAAGCATCTTTAAGCTTAAAAAACATTCCCAATGGGGGAATCGTTATATTTGCTACTTCTCCGGTACGATCTAAAGTTATGTTACTTTTTTTTGGCGGTTTATTCGATTTTAAACCAAACTGATTGGCAAAAATTATTTGATTGGGTTTAACGAGCAATACATTAGCAATCGAACGAGCAATATTTTTGGGTAAATATTTACTTATTTCCCGATCTTGAAAATTTTTTGTTTTTAAACTTGCTAGAGCAATTGCTGCTGAAGCTGGACGCTTCTCTGCAATCGGTTCGCTCAACCATTCGATCCATCGAATAAATTGAAAATCTAAATCAGTTAAATTTCTAAAGTAAATTTTTCCCGATCTTTGCGGTAATTCTGCCGGAGAAATACCAGTTAACAAATGAATTAGAGTACAGCCGAGAGCATAAAGATCTGAATTAGGAACTGCTTTACCCCCAAACTGTTCGATCGGCGTGTAACCGTAAGTTCCGACAACAGTAAAACTAGATCCCGTTTTTGGCGTTTCAATTTGTACCGCACCAAAATCAATTAAATAAATAGAGTTATCTTCTCCCCAAATAATATTACTCGGTTTAATATCTCGATGTAAAACTGGCGGATTCAATTGATGCAAATAAATTAAAATTTCTAATATTTGAGTTGCTAAAGATTCGAGATCTAAAGCTGTAAATCTTCTGCCGCGATCGAGCAAATTTTGTAACGAATGACCCGGTATGTAAGATTGAACCAAAACAAAATAACTACAATCTGCTTCAAAAGTAAAATATTCGATAAACTCGGGAATGCGGGGATGGGAAATATGTTTTAAAATTGTTGCTTCTCGCTCGAACAAAGTTAAATCTCGCCACTGCATCGGAGTGCCAAAGACGAGTAATTTCAGAATAACTAAATTTTTTAACTGGTTATCCTTCGCTAACCAAGTTTGACGCAATGGATTATCGCCTAACTTTTTTTGTAGGGTGTAGCGATCGTTAAGAATATTTCCATTGACAAGCATAATCTTTGTAAACAAATTGATTTGATATTTTGAAACGGTTCGGCGATCGCTAAAATTGAAATAATTTAAGTATTTTGAAGATGTTGCCTAGAAGCGAAAAAGATCTTGCTAAGATAGCAGCTACCTGAATTATTGAGCTTAATAATTTGATGTTACAACAAAAACGATCTTAATTTTTATTGTCTTTGAGGAACTTAAACGACTTGTAAAACTATCTCGATCCAATAAACCCATACTTTATTTTCTGATGCTATCTTCATTGCTAGCTTTGTTGATTTTGGCTCAAACTAACTCAATGCCGCCAAGAGAAATAGTAAAATCTCAACCAGTACGTCCTTTACCCGGAACAATAGATCGCGTACCTGTATTTAATAGCAACAGTCCCGAATTAATTTTACAACCAGGAATATTGCTCTCTACTTTTCCAAGTTCGGGAAAAGCTCATCCACAGGCCCATTTGAATTATCCTTTAGCAGGACGCTTTGATATTTTTGCCCATCATGTTGCTAAAGCACCAACCCCAGAAGATTTACAATCCCTTTATTTAGGAATAATTCTTCACAATCCGACCAAAAAATTAGTAACAGTGGATATTTTAACCGGAGCGAGTTATTTAAGTCAGCCAGATGCTCCTTTTATCCGGTTACCACCATCAGTCAAAAACCCTCTAGGAAAAGTATATGCCGGCCCTGGTAGTCGGGTAATGAGCGATCTTCTCAGACAAAAGCGATCGCATTTATTTCCCGATCGCCTCTCCATTCCTCCAGGAGAAAGTCGAATGTTACTTAATTTACCGATTCCGGTGCGAGAATTTCAACCACCAATTAACGGGCGATCGACTTACATTCGTCTTCAAAGTGATGGCAAAGTTTATGCTGCTAGTTTAGCTACTTTTGCACCTTTAGACGACAATGGCAAAGAAAGAAAACCAACTCAAAGGGAATGGGAAGAATTATTAACAACCAGTAATTTAGCCAAACCCCGCGATCGCGCTCCTACTGCGATCGGCCAATCTGGTAACGTTATTTATGGTAGAGTTGCTGGAGTTTCATTAGGCTCTCAATGGCGCGCTAACTTAGTAGATAATCAAACCAGTCAAGTTTTGACCGTTCCAGATCGCGGTAAGGCTTTTTCTTATGGTTTGAGTACCTTATACGGAGGTCGGTTAGGAACTGGTCAAATTCAAAGTGCTAAAATGCTAGTACGCTATGAGGATACTGCTTATCAAGCACACGGCAATTATGGAGTGCAGTACAGTCTGAGTTTACCTCTATACAATCCCCATAGTGAAACGAATACGGTCAGTCTTAGTTTAGAAACCCCCATCAAACAAGATCGCAGCGATAATAATCTAAGCTTTCTTTTTCCCCCAGCCAAACAAGTCTTTTTTCGCGGTACGGTAAGAATAAAATACTCTGACGATCGCAATTTACCTCGCACAGAATATTTTCATCTGGTTCAACATAAAGGAGAAATAGGACAGCCATTATTAACTCTCAAAATTCCGCCTCAAAGAAGTAAGTTAGTTTATTTTGATTTGATTTATCCTCCAGATGCCACGCCGCCACAAATCTTAACAGTTAAAACTTTAATAGATTAATTATTGTCATTTGATTTTGGTTGGGAGCGCGATCGACGGAGATTTTGCAATTAATTACCAACGCTTACTTAATTAAAGTTCTCTCAAATTGTTACTTTGTATCTATTGAAATTCTTTAACGCTCTTAAAGAATTATATTTAGTTTTTTTTAGGAAAGCATATTTTTGCTCTCTCTATGCAAGTAAAAATTAAATTTTAATATTTAGGATTCGACTAAAAATTAATATAAACGAAAGAAAAACAAAAAGTTTGCTTGCGGTATTCTATTACCCTGAAATATTTCAAGAAAGACCAATATAATTGACTGGGTAAACCGATGAATTTGCTATCAAAATAAATTTCTAGATAAAATTGAAAGTTCCAGTCTAAAATAATATCGACAACTCAATAATTGAGGGAAAAATAGTTTTCGAGTAGATTTATCGAAAAATTTGCAGGAAACGAGCTTGAGAAATAGCTTTTTTGCCAATTTAACACAAAAAAATAATTCAACTGTAATGGAAATTACTGCGATCGACTCGAATCAAAATTGTATGATAGTACAAACAAAAGCATTATTGATGTGTTACGGATTTGAAATCAAAGGACACACTGTAGGGGAAATTGTCGAAGAATTATTGAATAAATATAGCCCGGTCTGGTTGCGTTTAGCTACCATTGAAGCTATTTATTTGGGTCGGTATAAAATTATTTCAGTAGAGCAAATTTTAAGCATTTGGTTGCGTAAAGGAAATCCTTCGTATCATTTCAATCACGATTTTGAACGTTTAATTTGTCGTAAACTCCCGGAATATTTAAAGGGCGATCGCGAGCGAAAATTGCCAGAAAAAAAACATTTAAAGGATCTGCCTACTCGAGACAGCGAAAAAGAAATTAAGTTCAGTCAACCAATAGTTCAAGAAAAAGAAAAAACATTAACATTCTTAGAAAAAACTAAACGCTCTAATATTTCGTTGCAAACCAAAAATCAAAAAATTTTAAATTTCGAGCAAGAAATTGTCAGAGTAGAAATCAAAAATAAAGATAAAGATAAAAGCGATCGAGAATCAGTTATTCCTTATAAAGCCAATTGGATTAGCTCGAGTAAAATTCAAAAATCAATCGAGCGGTTTACTCCACTTCCCGATCGATCTGAATTTTATTTAAAACTTAAAGCGGTAGCTAAAAAAAATCTAAAATAAAAAATATATTATCTAAAAATTAGAGAGCAACGCTAATTTAGAAGCGAAATTACTCTCATTATGGGAATAAAATAGAGCTAATTATTAACAGCTTTTTTTTTAATTAATTATTGTCAAAGAATTGAGTATGGATTGGACTCGATCGCTGTATCTGTCGAGCTAGAAGCATTTAAAAGCATTATTTTCTCAATTTTTTTCAAAGTATAACTAAAAGGTGGTGCAGCCAAACAACAAGCTTTCCAGCTTGATTGAACGGGAACTTCTAACTGATTGCAAGTGCCGCCTCGACGACCTTCTGGCTTATAAAAACGGCAGTATCGGCAAGCAGAAGTTAAAAAATTTATTTCTCTCATTTTATTGGTGTTATTTATTTAGTCTTGGCTTTCTTGAGTTCAATAACTTAATTTTCCTAGATCGCTCTCTTGGCGATCCCGCCACTAAAGCCCCGATCTGGTATCTGTTTTGGCGATCCCCAACCTTTTTTTACCTTTATTTTTTTTTAATAATTGATTAACATACGGACACAAGATGCTCGAAAAATAACTTTTTTTTCTTAGTAATGTATTCCAAATTAAATTAGGGGAGCGAAGAAAAAATAAAATAGAAATAGGAGATCCCCGTCAAGAAGAAACGATCTCGATAATCGAAAGTTTTAATTAAAAATAGACTTTTTTACACAAGTCAGAGAAAATCTATTCCCTCTCCCCTATTCCCTCTTCTCTATTCCCTCTTCCCTATTCCCTCTTGCCTATTGCCTCTTGCCTATTCCCTCTTCCCTCTCACCTTCTTTGCTCCACCGATCCGAGACACAACAAGCACAAACTTGCCAGCGTTCTAATTCAATAGTTGGAGTTGGAGCTTGACAAACAGGACAAAGAGGTAAATCCCCAGATCTTTGTTGAATAACGTTAATGAGTCGATCGAGAGCGATTAAAGGATCTTGATCGAGATTCAATTGTAACTGTGGGGAATTGGGGCTTAATTCCTCTGGAATTGCTTTTAACTCTTCGATTCTCGAACTAGTTGGTTCTGCTTGCTGTTGCTGTCGATTTGGTTTGAAATTGTGCCATTTTGCTGGAGAAAAGCGCAGATCTTCAAAATTAGTTGCCAAAGACTGGTTAAACTTTTTGAGCAATTGATGACGTTTCATTGTCAGCTCTTGAGCGACAACAGAACTAGAAGTAGCTATATAGAGAATATTACGATCGATGCAAACTGGACGACAAACCTTAGCTAAATTAGGCCCGACCAAAGAAGACCAGGATTGAAGTATTTTGCGGTACAAGCGATATTTTTCCCAACGGGGTTGTTGTTCGATCGCACTTAAAAGTTTTTCTACAGAATGAAAAGACATAAGCTATTAATTGCTAAGAAAAAGTTAGTTTATTAAGCAAATGATTAAAAAGTAACAAATAAAGTTTACGATCGCCGCAGCTCTTTAGGTAATTTGTAATAATCTA
>JAAUYD010131441.1_pt1 | contig 10965 bp, 7 predicted proteins | sample 7278101 | NCBI WGS metagenome assembly JAAUYD01 (sample SAMN14350128, study PRJNA611818) | marine sediment metagenome | isolation source: surface marine sediment (0.6m) | place: French Polynesia: Moorea | collected 2018-08
ACGCCTTCAGTGGCGAGATGGGACAGCTGCTCGAGGGCTACTACCGCCGCTGCGACGAGGACGACGACATCCGGGCCGTGGTCCTCACCGGCGCCGGGCGGGCCTTCTGCGCCGGCGCGGACATGAGCGACGCCGCCAAGACCTTCGATCTCTCGAACACGGACATGAGCAGCTTCTCCGCGGCGGCCATCCACTTCCCGGCCTTCCGCGTGCGCAAGCTCGTGGTGGCAGCGGTCAACGGCCACGCCATCGGGCTCGGCATGACCCTGGCGCTGCAGTGCGACGTCCGGATCTTCGCCGCCGAGGGCAAGTACGGGGTGGTGCAGGTGCGGCGCGGCGCCATGCCCGACGCCTACGCGCACTGGACCGTGACCCGGGCCGTCGGGCTGGCGAACGCGGCCGAGATCCTGCTCACCGGCCGCACCTTCCGCGGCGAGGAGCTGTCGCGCCTGGGCGTCGCCTCCGACGTGCTGCCCTCGGCAGAGGTGCTGCCCGCCGCACGGGCGCTCGCCACCGACGTCGCGACCCACGCCTCGCCCCTCTCCGTGGCGGTGACCAAGCGCCTGCTCTGGGACGCGCCGGGCATGACGGCGGAGGCGGTCGAGGCCGAGGAGACCCGCCTCCACGTCCACCTCTTCGCGCGGCCGGACGCCATCGAGGGCCCGGTGGCCTTCGCGCAGAAGCGCACCCCCGAGTGGAAGACCCGCGTGTCCCGGGACTGGCCCGACTCCGAGTAGCTGCGCCGAGACGCGCCGTTCTCGCCGCCTCTCCGCGAGACCGATGAAGGCTGCAGCCCGCGCGCGCCGGTCGTCCTCTAGACTCGGGCGAGCGCACACCCCACGCACGAGGTCTCCATGAGCGCCGCCGCCGATCTGTCCCTCGACGAATTCGACATCATCTCGCCGCAGCGGTACTCGACGCTCGGCTATCCCCACGACGAGTGGCGCCGGCTGCGCGAGCAGTCCCCCATCCATCACTACACGGACACGCCGATCCCCTTCTACGCGATCACCAAGCACGCGCACGTCACCGAGATCGGCCGCTCGCCCGAGCTCTTCCTCAACGCGCCCCTGCTGGCGGTCAACCCGCAGATGCGCGACGCGGAGGCGACGCTCAACGCCGACCAGGGCTTCGAGCGACCGAAGACGCTGATCGAGATCGACAATCCCGAACACCGCGCGCAGCGACGCCTGATCAGCGGCCGCTTCACGCCGCGGGCGTTGAGGAAGATCCACGCCGACGTCGACGCGATCGCCAAGCAGATCGTCGACGAGCTGCTCGAGACCCCCGAAGGCGAGGTCGACTTCGTCGACAAGGTGTCGGCGCCGCTGCCCATCGCGGTGATCGCCTGGCTGCTGGGCGTGCCCGAGTCCGACTGGAGGCTGATCTACGACTGGACGAACCGCATGATCGGCAACGAGGACGAGGAGTACGGCGCGAACCCCGAGCACGACGGGCAGAGCGCGCTCATCGAGATGTTCACCTACTTCTCGAAGCTCGTGGAGGAGAAGCGCAAGGACCCGCAGGACGACCTGATCACGATGTGGACCCAGGCCGAGGTGGACGGCAAGAAGCTTGAGCACATCGAGATCCTCGCGTGGTGCCAGATCATCATGACCGCGGGCAACGAGACGACGCGGAACGCGACCACCGGCGGGCTGCTCGCGCTGATCGAGAACCCGGACCAGCTGCGACGCCTCCAGGACGAGCCGGCGCTGCTCAAGAGCGGCATCGAGGAGATGCTGCGCTGGACGAGTCCGATCATCCACTTCGCGCGCACGGCCTCGCGCGACGTCGACTTCCACGGCACGACGATCCGCGAGGGCGAGCACGTCGCCCTCTTCTACCCGTCGGCGAACCGGGACGAGGACGTCTTCGACGAGCCCTATGCCTTCCGCGTCGACCGCAACCCGAACCGGCACCTCGCCTTCGGCGTCGGCGAGCACTTCTGCGCCGGCGCCCACGTGGCCCGCCTCGAGCTGGAGATGGCGTTCAAGTACCTGCTTCCGCGCATCGAGGAGATCGAGCTGGCCGGCTCCGTGGATCGGTTGACTTCGAATCTCGTGGGTGGCATCAAGCGGTTGCCGATCCGCTATCGCATGCGGCCGGCCTGACCGGGAGCAGCCGACTCCCCACGACGCGAGGTCGTCCGATGAGCGCCCCCTCCCCCACGAAGCCGCTTGCCGGGCTGCGCGTGCTGGACTCCGCCGACGGCAAGGGCGAGTTCTGCGGCCGTCTGCTCGGCGACCTCGGCGCCGAGGTCATCCGCATGGAGCCGCCCGGCGGCGCCGCCTCGCGGCACTACGGCCCCTTCGCGCCGGATGCGCCGGAAGAGGTCTCGAGCCTCTACTTCGCGCTGCGCAACGCCGGCAAGCGATCCATCACCCTCGACCTCGACGCGCCCGCGGATCGCGAGAAGCTCCATGCGCTGCTCGACCGCGTCGACGTCTGGATCGAGAGCAGCAAGCCGGGCCTGCTCGAGGGGCAGGAGCTCGCCCCCTCGGACGTGATCGCCCGCCATCCCCATCTGGTGATGACCTCGATCACCGACTACGGCCGCACCGGCCCCTACAAGGACTTCGAGGGCACGAGCACCACCGCCTTCGCGCTCAGCGGGATGATGCACCGCTCGGGCGCGCCGGATCGCCCGCCCTGCGAAGCGCCGGGGCAGCTCGCCTACGACGCCGCCGGCATCTGCGCCGCCTATCCGACGCTGCTCGCGCAGTATCGCAAGCAGCAGACCGGACGCGGCCAGCACATCGACTGCTCCGTGCAGGAGTCGCTGGTGGCGATGGTGGACTGGTCGATCCCGAACACCTCCATCGGCGGCGCGAGCATGCCGCGCAACGGCGCCGGCATGTACCCGATCTTCCGCTGTGAGGACGGCTACGTCCGCATGATCGTCCTGGTCACCTCGCACTGGCGCGCGCTGCTCGACTGGATGGGCAACCCCGAGGAGCTCTCGGACCCGAAGCTCGACCAGTTCCTCGAGCGCATGATGAACCAGGCGCTCATCAACGAGCATCTCGCGCGCTTCTTCTCTACGCAGAAGAAGCTCGACGTGTGCATCGAAGGCCAGCGTCGCGGGCTTCCCATCACGCCGCTGCTCGAGCCGGCCCAGATCGTCGACAACGAGCACACGCGTGCGCGGAAGACCTTCGGGGAGCTCACGCTCGGCGGCGGCGCCACGGCCACGCTGCCCACCGGCTTCCTGCAGCTCGACGGCGAGCGCGCGGGCCCGGCAGCCGGCCCGCCGGCCGTCGGCCAGGACGACGCGACGCTGCGCGATGCCGAGGGTCCCGCGGCGGCGGCCCCCGCCGCGCAGCCGGACGCGCCGGCGCAGCCCTTCGAGGGGCTGAAGGTGGTGGACTTCGGCGTGGGCGCGGTGGGGGTGGAGGCCGCGCGCCTCTTCGCCGACTACGGCGCCGACGTGATCAAGATCGAGAGCTACGAGAAGCCGGACTTCATGCGGGCGCTCACGCCCAACATGATCAACCCCTCCTTCGCCTCGTCGAGCCGCGGCAAGCAGAGCTTCGGCGTCGACTTGAAGACCGAGCGCGGTCGCGAGCTGGTCCACCGCCTGATCGACGAGGCCGACGTCGTGGTCGACAACCTGGCCACGGGCGTCATGGCGCGCCTCGGCATGGACGCGGAGACGCTGCACGCCCGCAATCCGGGGCTGGTGGTGATCACGAGCCAGAGCGTCGGCGCCCAGGGGCCGTGGAAGGACTGGAGCGGATACGGTCCCAGCACCCATCCCACCAGCGGCCTGCACTGGCTGTGGAACCACCCCGAGGCCACCGAGCCCGCCGGCTCGGTCTGCACCTATCCCGATCACCTGGTCGGCCGGCTCGGCGCCATCGCCGGCATCGCCGGGCTGATCCAGCGCCAGACCAGCGGACGCGGCCTGACGGCGGACATCGCCCAGTTCGAGACGCCCATCCAGTTCCTCGGCGACCTCTTCGCGAAGGAGGCCCTCGAGCCCGGCAGCGTCGCGCCCACCGGCAACCGCAGCGAGCGCGGCGCGCCGTGGGGCGCCTACCCGAGCGCCGGCGAGGACGAGTGGGTCACGATCTGCGTGCGGGACGACGACGACTGGGCCGCACTGCGCGGCGCGATCGGCGATCCCGACTGGGCGAAGGATGCCGCCTATGCCACCGCCGAGGGACGGCACGCCGCCCACGATGCCATCGACGAGCGTCTCGCCGAGTGGACCCGCGAGCGCACGTCCCAGGAGGCGCGCGACGCGCTGCAGGCCGTCGGCGTCCCCGCCATCGACATGCAGAACAGCGTGCACATCCTCGCGGACGCCAATCTCGCCGCGCGCGAGTTCATCCGCGTGCTCGACCAGCCCGGCCTGACGACCATGCTCTTCGAAGGCCCCTTCTACCACGCGTCGGATCTCGACCTCCCGCTGCTGCGCCCGGCTCCGCTGCTCGCGCAGCACACCCGGGAGATCTGCCGGGAGCGCCTGGGGCTCGACGATGCGGCGATCGACGCACTCGTGGCCGAGGGCGTGCTCGAGGAGAACCGCGGGGAAGCGGACGCCTAGCATGCCGCTGCCCCAGGAACGCGACATCGAGGCCACGCGGGCGACCCTCGTCGACTGGCTGGGTCGCCAGATGCCGGAGGCGCGCGAGCTCTCGGTTCCGGAGCTCGAGATCCCGCAGTCGTCGGGCTTCTCGAACGAGACCTTCCTCTTCGACGCGGCCTGGAGCGCCGAGGGCGAGACGCACGAGCGCGAGTTCGTGCTGCGCGCACAGCCTCCGAGCTACGCGCTCTTCCCGCACATCGACATCCTGAAGCAGCAGTTCCGCACCATGCAGCTGCTCGGGGAGCACACCGACGTCCCGGTGGCGAAGGTGTACTGGGCGGAGCCCGATCCAGAGGTGCTGGGCCAGCCCTTCTACGTGATGCAGCGCTGTCATGGCGACGTCCCGCCCGACAACCCGCCCTACACCCAGGAGGGCTTCGTCGTGGACCTGCCTCCGGCCGAGCGGCGGCGCCTGCACGAGAACGGGCTCGAGGCCATGACGCGCGTACACCGGGTCGACTGGCGCGCGATCGGCTTCGAGCACCTCGACCGGCCCGAGCACGGCAGGCCGGGCAGCGAGCAGCTGCGCAACTACTTCGACCACTACCGTCAGTGGGCCCTCGACGGCAGCGAGCACCCGATCCTGGAGCGGGCCTGGGAGTGGCTCGTGGCGCGCTGGCCCGACGACGACGAGCACCTGGATCTCACCTGGGGAGACGCGCGGCCCGGCAACCTGATGTTCCGGGACCAGGAGGTGGTCGCGATCTTCGACTGGGAGATGGCCGCGATCTGCAACGCCGAGAGCGACCTGGGCTGGTGGATCTACATGCAGCGCTTCCACACCGAGGGCATGGGCTCCCCCCTGCCCGAGGGGCTGCTCGACCGGGACGAGATCGTCGCCTTCTGGGAGGCCCGCCTCGGGCGCAAGGCGCACCACGTCGAGTTCTACGAGATGCTGGGCGGCTTCCACTTCTCGCTGATCATGGTGATGATGGGACGCAACATGCTGCGCCTCATGCCCGGTCAGTTTCCCGAGGACTTCGGGCTCACGAACCCCGGCGCCCAGGTGCTCGGGCGCATGCTGGGAATGCAATGAAGGCACCGAACCGCGAGGACCAGTCCGCGCGCGAGTTCATGACTCCGCCGAGCTGGACCATCAAGCCGATCACGCGCGCGCAGAGCTGGGTCTACGAGAAGAGCGGCGGCCGGCTCTGGACGAGCGCGATGCGCATGCACCACCTGCTGCTCCGCACCGTGGGACGTAAGTCGGGCAAGCCCTTCACGGCCTGCCTCCCCTACTGGCTCGACGCGGACCACCATCGCATCGTGATCGCGTCCTTCGGCGGCGCGGACCGCCACCCGGGCTGGTTCCACAACCTGCGCGACCGGAAGGCCAACCCGCAGGTCGTGGTGCGCGACAAGCGCGACGTCTACTGGGCGAACGCCGAGATCCTCGAGGGCGAAGAGCGCGCCGCTCTCTGGAAGGAGCTCGTGCGCGATCGGCCCTTCTACGACGACTACCAGGCCAGGACGGAACGCCAGATTCCCGTGGTGCGCCTGGTGCGCGATCGCAGCTACGAGGTCTGATCGGCCGCCTTGCGTCGGGCGCGGAACACCTCCTCGAAGGTGCCGTCCTCGAGCAGCTTGGAGAACGCATCGGCGGGCACCGGCGGGCTGAAGAGGTAGCCCTGCATCATCCGGCAGCCGTGCGCCGCCAGCAGGTCGAGCTGGTCCACCGACTCGACGCCCTCCGCGATCACCTTCAGCGACAGGTTCCTGGCGATGGAGAGGATCGCGGCGGTGATGGCCGCGTCGTCCGCGTCGACGCAGATGTCGCGGACGAAGGACTGGTCGATCTTCAGCGTGTCCACCGGGATCTTCTTCAGGTACGAGAGCGAGGAGAAGCCGGTACCGAAGTCGTCGAGCGAGACCTCGACGCCGATCGCCTTCAGGTCGTGGAGCACCGCGACCGCCGACGCCTCGTTGCGCATGAACGCGGTCTCGGTGAGCTCGATGTCCAGGTTCTCGGGGCGCAGCCCGGTCTCCCACAGCGAGCGCACGACGGACTCGCGTAGCCGTCCCTGCACCAGCTGGTGCGCGGAGATGTTCACGAGCACGCGCAGCGGATCGTACTCGCTCTGCCAGTGCGCCGCGTCGCGACACGCCGTCTCGAGCACCCAGTCCCCCAGCGCGGCGATCAGGCCGGTCTCCTCGGCGATCGCGACCACGTCGCCGGGTGCGACGCCGCCGAGATCGGGATCCGCCCAGCGCAGCAGCGCCTCCGCCCCGCTGACGCGCTCCTCGACCACGTCCACGACCGGCTGGTAGTGGAGCTCGAGTCGGCCCTCGGCGAAGGCGCGGCGCAGCCGCCGCTCGATGTCGAGACGCTTCACCGCCGCCGACCCCATCGTCTGGCTGTAGAACTGGAAGTTGTTGCGGCCGGCGGCCTTCGCCTTGTACATGGCGGCGTCGGCGTTCCGGATCAGCGAGTCACGGTCGGCGCCGTCGCGCGGGAACACCGCGATGCCGATGCTGGCCGTGATCCAGTACTCGGTGCCGTCGAGCACGAAGGGACGCGAGAGCGTCTCGAGGAGCTGCCTGGCGACCTTCGCGGGCGCGTGCTCCTCGTCGGCGTCCTGGAGCATGACGACGAACTCGTCGCCGCCGAGGCGCGCGAGCAGGTCGGCCTTCCGCACGCAGCCGGCCAGGCGCTGGGCGGCCTGCCGGATCAGGTCGTCCCCGATCGAGTGGCCGAGCGTGTCGTTGATGTGCTTGAAGCCGTCGAGATCGAGGAAGAGCACGGCCAGGCGCCTACCCCGCCGCTCGGCGTGCGCCATGGCGCGGGTGAGGATCGCCTGGAAGGCGCTGCGATTCGCGAGCCGCGTCAGTCCGTCGTGGGTGGCGAGGAAGCGCGCCTGCGAGCCCGCCTTGCGCAGCTGCGCCATCAGGCGGTGTCGCTCGATCGCGTGGCGGAGGCTGCGGCCCAGCGCGGCCGGCTCGGCCTCGCCGCGAATGATGTAGTCCTGGACGCCGATGCGCAGGGCCTGCAGCGCCTCGGCCGCGTCGTCGGATTCGGCGAGCACGACGACGGGCAGGTCCCTCGCGACCACCTTCACCTGCTCGAGGGTCTCGAAGCCATCGGTGTCCGACAGGCGGAAGTCCCACATCAGGAGGTGGAAGGACTCGCAGTCGTGGGCGTCCGCCGCCTCCGCGAGCCGGCGCACGCGCGTGATCTCGAAGCGATCGCCGCGCACCTGCGCGAGCAGCGAGTCGATCTCCGCGGCGCCGTCGTCGCGATCGCACACGAGCACCACGCGCACCGTCCCATCGCCGCCGGCTCGGTTTTCGGTGAACGTCGACATCGAGGCGATCGGCCCCCCCAAGGGACGTGGGTGATTCCCTGCACTACGTATCGGTGGCCCGGAGCGGCGTGTGAGCCCGCACACGCTTTGCCAGGCGAATTTCCGAGCCGAGGCGTCAAGTCGCGCAGCCGCGGCGCCGATGCGCATGCACGAGCACGCAATACGGCTGCAACACCGCCGCGCGCGAAGGGGGTTCCGAGGATGGACGAGAACGGCAACGGCTGGGTCAAGCGGCGCGTGGACGGCGGAGAGACGCCGGAGACGCCCACCCGAACGCCCGAGCGCGTCGCTGCCACCTTCATCGACCATGGCGCGGACTTCGAAGGCACCCTGCGACTGTCCGAGAGCTTCTGCATCGACGGCGAGTTCCGCGGCAGCATCGAGAGCGCCTCGACCGTGATCGTGGGCGAGAACGCGGGCATCGAGGCCCACGTGCGCGGTCGCGACGTGATCGTCGCCGGCGCCGTGGTCGGCAACGTGACCGCCACCCGCCAGCTCACCCTGCGCGGCACCGGCCGCATCCACGGCGACATCGAGACCCCGAGCCTCGAGGTCGAACGCGGCGCGGTCCTGAACGGCAGCACCCGCATGGTGCGGCCCGAGGTGGCCGCCCGCGCCGCCGCCGACGCGCACGGCGACGAGGACGCGCGTCCGGCCCCCAGCGTCGCTTCCTGAGCACGACGCCACACTCCTGCACGCCCCTTGCGCCCGCGCTGCGGTCGGACTGCGCGCGGGAGTCGGGAAGTGCCACTTCGACGTCGGCCACGACACTACTCCCTAGTACCGGGAGCATCGTGTGGCCGTCTCCATCACCAGTGAGTTCTTCGCGCCGCCGCCGCGGCCGACCGCGCTCGCGCGCGTCTCGCCCGCGCGCCTCTTCGCCGTGGGCGGCGGGAAGGGGGGCGTCGGCAAGTCGGTGGTGACCGCGAGCCTCGGCGTCGCCATCGCCCGCCACCGCCGACGCTGCACGCTGGTCGACGCCGACCTCGGCGCGGCCAACCTGCACACCCTGCTCGGCGTGGCGCGCTCGCCCTTCGGGCTCTCGGATTTCCTCGCGAACGACGTGGCCCAGCTGGGGGACGTCGCGTGCCGCACCGACGTCCCGGGCCTCTCGCTGATCAGCGGCTCGCGCGCACTGGTCGACATGGCCAACCTGCCGCACGCGCGCAAGCGGAAGCTGGTGCGCCATCTCGAGCGCATGGACAGCGACGAGGTGTGGATCGACCTCGGCGCCGGCACCGCCTTCAACGTGCTCGACTTCTTCGTCGCCGCCGACCGCGGCCTGCTCGTCGCCCAGCCGGAGCCCACCTCTCTCGAGAACTCCTACGCCTTCCTGAAGGCGGCCTTCTTCCGCTCGCTGCGGCCGCTGATGAAGGACCCCGAGGTGCGCGACGCGATGGATGCCGCGCTCGCTGCGCCGCGCGGGGATCGCCTGCGCACGCCGCGCGAGATCGTCGAGGCCGCGGCCGCGCACGACGCGACCGCCGGGCGCCGGCTCGCCGACCAGGCCGCCGCCTTCCGTCCGGCGATCGTGCTGAACGGCGTGCAGGGCGAGGACGAGCTCGTGCTCGGACGCCAGATCGCGAGCACCTGTCGCCGCTTCCTCGGCATCGACGTCGAGCTGCTCGGAACGCTGCCCTGGGACCCGGAGGTCTCGCGCGCGATCCGTGCGCATCGGCCGCTCAGCACGCTCGATCCCGAAGGCGCCTTCGCGCGGGAGATCGACGCGATCGCCGCGCGATTGGTGGCCGGTGCGCCCCGCCCGAGCACGGCGCCGCTGCCGGACGACGCGCCTTCGCCCGCGCCCGAGGGCGCGAGCCCCGGCCAGTACCTGCGCGGCTGGCGCCAGCGGCTGGGGCTGAGCGTCGACCAGGCCGTGGCCCACACGCGCATCCGCAAGCTCGAGGCCATCGAGGACGAGCACTACGCCGCTCTCCCGCCGGAGGAGACCTACCTGCGCGGCATGGTGCTCGCCTACGCCCGCGCGCTCGGCGCGCCGCGCCCGGAGGCGCTGGCCATCAAGTACCTCGAGCGGTATCGCTTCGTGCAGCACCGGGCGGCGGCGCCGCCCGCGCGCGCGTCCGGCTAGCTGCCTTCCGCTTCGAGGAAGCGTTCCGTCCCCGGATACAGGCCGACGAGACAGCGGCGCAGGATCGCCTCGATGGCGTCCGCGAGCGCGGCGGCCTCCTCGTCCCGCTCCGCCGCCTCGCGCAGCAGCGCCTCGACCGCCGTCGCCTCGCCGCGACACGCCGCCTCGACGGCGGGCAGCCAGTACTCCGGCTCGATGCGCTCGCGATAGCGGCCACTGCCGCGCCCGAAGTGCGCGACGCCCAGGTAGCGCAGCACGGACTGCTCGAGCAGCCGCTCCAGGAACTCCTCGGACCAGGCCACCGCGGCCGTCTGCCCGTCCAGACGCTGCTCCACCGCCCAGGCCACCCCGCCGAGAGAGAGCCCGCCGACGATCGCGCCCGCGATCGCGCCGCCGCCGAGCGAGAGCCCGGCCGACGCGAGATCCGCGGCGAGCCCGCCCAGCGCGCCGCCCAGCACACCGCCGACGACGCCGGCGCGCAGGGGGTCCGGCCGCTGACCCGGGAGCGCCACGTCGGCCAGCTGGCCGCGCATCCAGGCGGCGCTCTCCCCCTCGAGCCCGTGCAGCGACACCAGACGATCGACGCTCTCGCGCGTCGCGCCGGCCAGGCGCTCGGCCAGGACGCTCGCGGCATCGCGCCGGGCGAGACCGGGCACCCACTGCTCCGGGAGCGGCTCGCGATCGGAGGCCGCGCGCCAGAGCAGTCGCGAGAGTTCCTGCGCCGAGCTGCGCAGGACGGCCAGGTTGTCGACACGCCACTGCTCGAGCAGACGGCTCATCGAGGCGCGGCCCGCATCCGGCACCAGCGCCTCCAGCCGCAGCAGCAGCAGGCCCTCCTGGACCCAGCAGCGCGTGAAGGCGTCCAGGCTGATCACGTCCCGCACCGCCGCGTGCGATGCGAGGTGCCAGCGCCGGCGCTCCTCGGCGCGATGCCGGCCGTCGGTGTCGAGCGGCGAGCCCGTGTGGTTCTGCACGACGAT
>JAAUYD010011939.1_pt1 | contig 10957 bp, 10 predicted proteins | sample 7278101 | NCBI WGS metagenome assembly JAAUYD01 (sample SAMN14350128, study PRJNA611818) | marine sediment metagenome | isolation source: surface marine sediment (0.6m) | place: French Polynesia: Moorea | collected 2018-08
AGCGGCGAGAAGTAATCGATGATCGCCGTCGCGTCCATCTCGCGCGTGCCGGTCAGTTTCTCCAGCGTGTCCTGCCACGGTTCGCTGGCGCCGGCCGCGAGCATTGCCTCGAAGGGTGCGCCGGCTTCCTCGCTACCGAAGGTCGAACAGGCGTGCAGCTCGCCCTCGTGACCAGCGATCTCGCACAGCGAGCGCTGGAACTGGAACTGCAGGATGTGCGCGAGGAAGTAACGCGTGTAGGACGTATTCGCCGGGATGTGGTACTTCGCGCCCGGATCGAACTGATCTTCGGTACGCTCGACCGGCGGCGTAATGCCCTGGTACTGCTGGCGGAGTTCCCACCAGGCCGCGTTGTAGTTCTCCGGCGTCACTTCGCCCGAAAACACCTTCCAGCGCCACTCGTCGACGAGCTTGCCAAACGGCAGGAATGCGATCTTGTCGAGCGCCATCTGCATCTGGCGATTGATGACGGCCTCGCGTGACTGCTCGGCGTTGTCGATCAGGCCGACCTCGGCCAGGTACTCGGGCGTCATCGACAGCGTGACCGTGTCGCCAATCGCCTCGTGGAAGCCGGAATGCGCGCCGTCCTGGAAGATCGGCGGTTTTTCCTTGTAAGCGCCCTGGTAGTAGCTGTGCCCGAGCTCGTGATAGATCACACGCAGCTCATCGTAGGTCTGTTTGATACACATCTTGATGCGCAGGTCGTTGCCGAGGTCGAGTCCCCACGCGCTGGCGTGGCAGACGACTTCGCGGTCGGCCGGCTTCGTGAACTGCGAGCGCTCCCAGAAGGTTTCCGGCAGTCGCGGCAGGCCCAGCGAGACGTAGAAGTTCTCGGCGTTCCTGACCATCTCCTTCGGCGAATAGTCCTTTCTCTGCAGCGTCGAATCGACGTCGAGGCTGGCGACGCCCGGGTACGGCTCCATGATGTCGTACAGGAAGCCCCAGCCCTGCGCCCACATGTTGCCAAGGACGTGTGCCGGAATCGGGCCTTCAGCAGGCACCTTGTCGGCGCCGTAGAAGTCGCTGAGCTCGGCGCGTACGTGGCAGTGCAGCTCGTCGTAGAGCGGCTTGACCTGCTGCCAGAGTCGCTCGGCCTCCGCACCGAACTCGGCCGGGCTCATGTCGTAGCCGGAGCGCCACATCTCACCGAGATCGCTGTACCCGAGCTCATCGGCACCCTCGTTCGCGAGTTCGGCAAAGCGCTGGTACTTCTCGCGCATGGGTATCGCAATCTCGCGCCAGCCGACCCAGGCGTCCTTAAGCGCATCGAAGTCGCGATTCTCGTTCATGAACGCCTCGAGCTCCGAGCCGGACATGCAGGTGCCGTCGTCCTTGCACCACTGGCCCGCGCCGTACATGCCGGTGAGTTCCGTCGAGATCGTCGCGAGCTCGCGGCGCTTGGCCGCGTCATTCGGCGCCGGCTCCGACGTGCCGAGCTTCAGGAGGTCGAGTGCGCGGCGCGTCTCGGGTGCGAGCTCCATGCCGTCGTACTGCATCGATTCCTGCACCGACTTGCTGTGCCAGGCCGCGTAACGTTCGTTGGCCAGCGAATCGAGGATCGCTGTGTCGCCGGTGATGTAGGTCTGCCTGACCCAGCCGGCCGCACCGGATTCGCGATACAGCTCTTTCAGCTCCTCGTTCATCCGTGCGACGAACTCTTCCGCCGTCTCTTCCGGTGCGGAGGGCTCGGCAGTTTCTGTCGTTGCCGACGGCTGGTCGGCACCACCGCAAGCCGCGAGGCTCATTGCCGCGAGGCCAATTAACCAATATTGCTTCATGTTGATAACGTCTCTTTTGAATAACCGGCGCCCGCCCCTCGCGGACGCGCCTTTAAAAAATCTATTTCACGCCGTGCGTCAGCTTGTTGATCAGCGGCGAGAACAGGACGAAGATCAGGCCGGCGCCGACGACGATGCTGGCGACAACCGAGAACAGCTGCTCGGGCGGCAGGTTCTCGATACGGCCGGCGACGAGGCCAGCGACCAGGTTGCCGAGCGCTGCGCCCATGAACCACGTACCCATCATCTGTCCGACCAGCCGGTGCGGCGACAGTTTCGTCACACTGGACAATCCGACCGGACTCAACGCCAGCTCACCGACGGTATGGAAGAAGTACGTCACGACGAGCCAGGTCATCGCGACTCCGACGGCCGGGTTGTCAGCCGCGCCCTCAGGCACGTACAGCGAACCCCAGGCCAGCACGAGGAAGCCGACACCCAACAACACGAGGCCCATACCGAACTTGACCGGTATGGACGGGCTCTTCGCGCCGAGGTTGACCCACAGCATGCCCATAACCGGGGCCAGCAGGATGATGAAGATCGGGTTGACCGACTGCAGCCACCCCGTCGGCACCAAAAAGCCGAGGAACTCGCGGTCTGTCAGGTCGCGGGCGTAGATGTTCATTGACGACCCTGCCTGTTCGAAGCCGGACCAGAACATGGCGGCGCCGATGAATAGCAGGAAGATGACGAATACGCGCTGGCGCTCGATATTGTCGTGGCACCCGAACGCGATGATGCTGCCGAAGTAGAGCACGGCAACGACGACAACGATCAGGCCGGTGACCTGCGCGAAGCCGATTACCGTGACATTAATGATGCCGGCGGCGGACAGGCCGTAGATGGCGGCAGCGAGAACACCGATCGCCGCAATGCCCATCCAGAGTTGTTTCTGGGCCTGGCTGATACGTGAAGGCTCGGCGGCATCGCCAGTCAACTCGCCGGCGCCTTTCAGGTGGTTAATGCCTCGCGTGTACTGGATCAGACCGAAGACCATGCCGATACCGGCCAGGCTGAAGCCCAAGTGCCAGTCGACGCGCTCGGCGAAGTAGCTACAGATGATCGGGCCCAGGAAGGCGCCGATGTTGATGCCCATGTAGTAGATCGAGAAGCCGGCATCGCGTCGCTCCGGCGAGTCGTTCGTGTACAGGTCGCCGACGATGGCGCTGACGTTGGGCTTCAGGAGGCCGGTGCCGATGACGACGAGGGCGAGTCCAAGGAAAAACGACCAGAAATCCGAGTTCGGGATAACGAGCGGTGCCGCCAGCGTAAAGTGTCCCGCGGCGATGATGACGCCGCCCAGGAACACCGCACGTCGCTGTCCCATGATCCGGTCTGCAATCCAGCCGCCGGGCAAGGCCAGCGCGTAGACGCCGAACGTGTAAAGGCCATAGATGGCGCCGCTGATCTCGGTCTCGAGACCTAAGCCGCCGCGCGCGAGGTCTGTCATGTACAGGATCAAAAAGGCGCGCATGCCGTAGTAACTGAAGCGCTCCCATAATTCGGTAAAGAACAGGGTCATCAGGCCGCTTGGGTGGCCGAAGAACTGCTTCCCGCCGGGCGCTGCCGCAGGTGCCGTCGTGTCCGTCATAGTCAGATCTCTTTTATTAGGAATTGCGCGCTTATCGTCTGCGTCGCTTGTCGTTGTGGTCAGGCGGGACCCCCATCCGCGCCTGCGAGACGGCAAAATACACTAATTCACCCGTAACTTTCTACTGGACAGGGAAAGGGCTTCGGCTTGACCGTCCGCATTATGTCGTTTGGATTCAATCAACTACCTGCGGTGTAGCCGACGGGCCTTGGTGGGCGCGACCCCCGATCGCGACACCGAACGAGTCTGGCGCTCGGCCTCCCGGCCACGGAGTCGCGGACATGGCCGGCCCCTGCGGGTGGCAGCATGCCTATTGATCTGCCGCCACGGCGTCCTCGGCGACGTCCCGCTTCGGCGCAAAGATGCGCGCCATGATGATGCCCAGTTCGTAGAGCAGGTAGACGGGCACGGCAAGCAACGTCTGGCTGATGACATCCGGCGGTGTCAGGAACATGCCGATGACGAACGCCATCAGGAACACATACGGCCGCACGGACGCGAGCTTCTTCGGTGTCACCAGCCCGGTCCAGGCCAGCAGCACGGTCGCAACGGGAATCTCGAACGCGATGCCGAAGATCAGCACCAGCGAGGTCAAAAGGCCAAGGTACTCCTTGATCTCCGGCAGCAGCGAGAAGGCCTCGTTGTTCGCCGCCAGCGCCGCGGTGAACTGGAAGATCAGCGGGCCCACCACGTAGAAGGCAAACGCGGCGCCGAGATAGAACAGCACTATGCTGGAGCCGAGCAGCGGGAAGGCGAAGCGTTTCTCTTTCTTGTAGAGGCCCGGCGCGACGAAGGCCCAGGCCTGGTAGAGCACGAACGGCATGGCCAGCAGGAACGCGATATAGAACGTTAGCTTGAACGGCGCGAGCAGCGTCTGCAGCGGCGCCGTGGCGACCATGGCGTCGCCTTCCGGCAGCGCAGCGATGATCGGGCCGGCGGCGAATGCGAAGATCTTCTGGTTAAACGGCAGCAGCGGGATAAAGATCAGGACGACGGCCAGCAGCGAACGGATCAAGCGATCCCTGAGCTCGACCAGGTGCGACAGCAGCGAACCTTCGGCGAGTTCTTCTTTATCCGTTTCGGTTTTATCCGTCTCGCTGCTCACGGGGCTTCTCGGTGTCGGCGTCGACAACGTTTTCATTGGCTGCTTTCGTAACAGCGTCAGTCACACTGGACACTTCCGGCTCCGCGTCGTGCAGCGGTGAATAGTTGTCGTCGTCTCTCGGGGTGTGCAGCATCGACGGATGAATGCCGAGGTTCTTCTCGACGTCCAGCTCCTCTTCGAGCTGGCGCTTCATGACCCGCGTCATGCGGCGCGCCTTGCCGAGCCAGGTGCCAAACTGGTTGGCCACGGTCGACAGGCGCTCGGGCCCCAGGATGATGAGCCCGATCACGAGAATGATCAGTAATTCGGTGAAGGACCAGCTGGGGGACATGCGGGTGTCCTGTCTCCCTTACGCCTTCTTCTCTTCCTGCGACTCTTCTGCAGGCGTCGTGTCGAAGTCTGCGTCCGGCTTCGAGCCGTCCTTGATCTGCTCCTGGTCAGCTTCGTTCACGGCCGTGCGGAAGCCCTTGACGGCGCTGCCCAGGTCGGAGCCCAGTGTGCGCAGGCGCTTGGTTCCGAAGATCGCCAGGACGATCGCCAGAACGATCAATAGCTGAACCGGGCCGATGTTTGAGAACATCCTGATAACTCCTGAGGCGCAAAACCTCGTTAATTTGTCGATTGCGGCGAATGATACCGCCGATCCGGAGATATTACCCGGATGTGACTTAAGACAGTGTCGACTGCTTCTCGTTCAGGGGGGTTCGAAAGAATCAATCTCTGGCGGCGCTGTCCTCGGATCGTTAACGGATATCCCAGGCGTGACTCGTTGACCTGCCGCCGGCTGCTGATCAGCTTTCGAGCCAGAATGTCACGGGCCCGTCATTCACCAGCGAAACCTGCATGTCGGCCCCAAATTCGCCGGTCTGGACGTCCGGGTGGAGATTTCGACAGGAATTGACCAGCAATTCGAAGTATTCGCGCCCTTTCTCCGGGTCTGCCGCCTTTGTGAAGCTCGCGCGGGTGCCCTTTCGCGTATCGGCGGCCAGTGTGAATTGCGGTACGAGCAGCAGGCCACCGCTGACATCGGCGAGGCTGCGATTCATTCGTCCCGCGTCGTCCGGGAAGACGCGGTAGCCCATCAGCCGCTCCGCCAGGCGAGCGGCGTCTTTCGGCGTGTCCTCGCGGCCAACGCAGCTCAATACCAGCAATCCGCGCCCGATTTCGCCGATGCACTGCCCGTCCACGCTGACGCTGGCGCTCGAAACACGCTGCAAAAGACCAATCATTCTTGCGATCTTTACCGAAATGTCACTGAAGGTGGGACTTTATCGATGCATAGGCCAATAAGAAACCTTATACGGACACAAACAAGCACATAAAGTGGGACAACCGGTCGGGGCGCGGCAGGCTATTTCGCAAGGCCTGACGACAATGTATGAGCCAGGGACGGCAAATCAACTGTCGGCGCACCGACTGGACCTAGTAAAGAAAAACAAAAAACCCACCAAATGGCACAATAATGAACTTTTTAGTGGTTTAACTACCACAAAATCTAAAGATATACACATAGTGGGATCTGAAATTCTTTTGTTAAGCCAAAGGGCTAAAAAGTGGTTTTCCGCAATTTCCGGCTTCCACCAACGAATCCATTGGCAAGAACCACCTGCCTCCATACACTACGCGTATTCTTGCGGGAGCTTCATAGATGAAACGACGTCATTTACTCGGCGGCCTAGCTGCAGCCGCGGCTGTCAGCGCGTGTGCAAAAACAGAAACAGACTGTCAGGCAGGCACCGGCACTGCCGGCGAAACCTTCGACTGGTCGCTGGTTACGTCATGGCCTCCCGGCTTCCCGGGGCTGGGTGCCGGCGTCGATAATCTGGCGAAGCGCGTCAAGGCCGCCTCTGGCGGCAGGCTGAACATCAAGGTCTATGCGGCCGGTGAGCTGGTTCCGGCATTCGAGGTGTTTGACTCCGTCAGCCGGGGCACCGTCGAGATGGGCCACAGTGCGGCCTATTACCACCGCGGCAAGCTGGACGCGGCGCAATTCTTCACAGCGATTCCTTTCGGCATGAACCTGTTCGAGCTGAACGCCTGGCTGTATTACGGCGACGGGCTCAAGCTGTGGCGCGAACTGTACGAGCCATTCAACCTGGTGCCTTTCCCGACCGGCAACACCGGTGTGCAGATGGGCGGCTGGTTCAACAGGGAAATCAATTCGGTCGATGACCTGAAGGGCCTCAAGATGCGGATTCCCGGCCTCGGCGGCGAAGTGCTGCGCCGCGCCGGCGGAACGCCGGTGAACCTGCCGGGCTCGGAGATCTTCACGTCGCTCAGTACCGGCGCGATCGATGCCACCGAGTGGGTCGGTCCTTACAATGATGTGTCGTTCAGCCTGCACAAGGCCGCGAAATACTATTACTACCCGGGATGGCAGGAGCCTGCGCCTGCACTGGAGACCCTCGTAAACAAGGACGCATGGGACGCACTGCCCCCAGACTTGCAGGCCATCGTCGAGACAACCTGCCAGGCGATCACGACCGACATGGTTGCCGAGTACACCTACGGCAATACGATGTCACTGCAGCAACTGAAGAACGACCCCGACGTCGAGATCCGGCGCTTTCCCGACGATGTGCTCAATCGCCTGAAGGAAATCTCGGATGAGGTGGTTGCAGAACTCGCCGACAGCGATCCGAAAATCCGCAAGATTTACGACTCGTTCTCAGCCTTCAAGAATATCGCCGAGGAAAACCAGCGGATCTCCGAGCAGGCCTTCCTGAACACCCGCTCGCTGTAAGGGCCAGCCCTCATCAGCAAGCGGAACATGATTGATCGCACAATCGCTGTGCTGCAGATCATCGGCGCGTCCGCAGCCACTGCGGCTGTCCTCGGCGCATTGATCACACCCGGGGTCGCCGTCGCCAGTTTTGTGATCTACCTGATCATGTTCGCGTTCTGCTTGTTCACGCTGTTTGCCGGACTTTGGCTGTGGAACGGTGAGCTTCGCGGCTACCGCCTCATTGCGTTTTCACTGGCCTTCCAGATACCCGTGCTGCAGTCGTCAATCATGAGCTACAAGTTCTCTTTCGGCCTGGGAATAAGCCTGTTCCTGGCAGGCGAGCCAGGCAAATTCCGTTGGGACATGGGCGGCTTCGGCCATATGGCGTTTTTCAGCGGCGACATACCCGCGCTGGCCGGCATCAACCTTATGGCCATCGCCGCGCTCGTCTGGATCCTGTGGCGCCAGCACCGACTCGAAGCCCAGCAGATTGCTGCAGAAGTAGCGGACGCGGGCCAGCAGGGTGTTGTAGAGAAAAAAGCAGGGCCCGCTCAAAGCGGCGCGCTGATTTACGCTTCAGACGTCACGACTCTAGCGACCTTCTATGAGCATTGCTTCGGACTGGCGGTCGTTCACAAAACAGAAGATCGTGTGATCCTTGGCAGCGAAGAACTGCAGCTTGTTATCCATCAGCGTCCAGAGGGTCAGCCCTCGGTTCCGGCTGAAGAGCCGGCGTCGTCGATCAAGCTATTCTTCAGCGTTGACAGCATCGACGGGATTCAAAGCACCATAGGGCACCATGGCGGCAGGGTACTACCGCAGCGCTGGCCGGGCCCGCTGTTCGACACCATCAACGTCCTCGATCCGGAAGGCAACAGGCAACACGTCCGCGAATTCCATGCTCCTGCCTCCGACGATGTTCAGCCGTCGACGGGGCATTGAGCGCTGCCGCCTACGCATTCGGGCCTCTTAAGCCCCGCAAATCCGTTCCGAACGCGGAATCAAATCGCCACATATGGGCACATAACAACCAGAAACAGCGAAAGCAGCGATAAGCCTGGTGGGCGTACAGGACCAACTCTTCAGTCGGCGATACGCGTTTGATAGATTGATTCTAGCGGTCGCAAACGCGCCCGGCCGCTGGTTACGGATACGCTTGAACGGCGCGGTCTGACAGAAGAGATTCGATGCAGGCAGCGCCACTCCCGGAGAATGAGGCGCAGCGTCTTCAAACGCTACGCCTTTACGAGGTACTGGACTCGGAGCCCGAGAAGGTCTTCGATGACATCACCGAGGCGTCCGCACGAATCTTCGAGACACCCATCTGCCTGGTGTCTTTCGTTGACGAGGAGCGTCAGTGGTTCAAGTCCGCCGTCGGCGTCAATGTCAAAGAGACCGAGCGCGACATCGCCTTCTGTGCGCATGCCATCCTCGGCGACGAAACCTTTGTCGTAGAAGATGCGAGGTTCGATCATCGCTTTGCCGATAATCCACTGGTCGAGCACGGCCCCGGCATTCGATTCTACGCAGGCGCGCCGCTGACCGCGGCCAACGACTCAAAATTGGGAACGCTGTGCATCATCGATACGACGCCTCGCGTCATCGAGCCGGAGCGCCTGCAGATTCTCAGCGTGCTGCGCGACGCCGTCGTCGCAAACCTCGAGTTGCGCAGGCTCGCCAGGCAGTCGAGGAAACACCCTGAGATGATCGCGGTCTGTGCCTGGTGCAATCGTGTCCGCGATGCCGAGGCGGAACGCTGGCTTCACCCCGACGAATACCTGAGAAGCCGTAGTGAAGTCACGCACAGCATCTGCGAGAAGTGCCGCGACAAGGTGATGGCAGACTAAGCAGGCACTTATCGCGCCGAGGTTCCTAGGAAAGCGTGACCGCCGTGCCGCTCATGCTGACCATCATCATGGAGCCGCCCTGTCCGATTGTCTCGTAATCGATATCGATGCCGACCACGGCATTCGCGCCCATGGCCTTAGCCTTCGCCGTCAATTCCGACTCCGCAATCTCCCTGGCCTTGGCCAGTTCTTTCTCATAGGCGGCAGAGCGCCCGCCGACAATGTCGCGGATCGAGGCAAAGATGTCTCGAAAGATGTTGGCGCCAAGAATTGCCTCGCCGGTCACTACGCCGTGGTACCTGGAAATCGTGTGCCCGTCGACGACGGATGTGGTTGTGTGAATCATTCCGTTCCTCCGGTTGAAACTGCCTCAAGAAAATCGACCACGCGCTGCATCGTCTGGTCGAAATACGGGTTGTACGTCAGCCGCTGCAGCGGCAGATAGTCCTTGTTCTTTGTGCTGTCGAGCTCGCCGCGCCAGTTGTCGTCGTTCCGCTGGCATTCGGCGACCTCATTGTTCGGGATGATCGGAAGATACTGCCCGCAATCCCGATACGCCCCGTTAAGGCCGAAGTAGCGATCGTCAGAACGGTACGGGAGACCCATGTGCGCAATATTCAGGATGCGCTGTTCCGGCAGGAAAGACGGTATCAGCAATACTCGCTCATCCCGCTCGACGTCCGAATCCCCGTAAATTTCGAGCCGGCTCAGCGGATGGTCGAATCGCTTCATAAACTCGTCGACGATCTTGTCGCTGTCAACGGCTATATCAACCACCGTAACGACAACATAGGCCGGCGTGGAGAAGCTGTCGCCCACGCTGTCATCGTAGCGTTTAACCAACTCCACGATCTGTGCGACCGCGTTGGTCGTCATCGATTGGTAGCGGATCGCCAGCGGCGCCGGATTCTTGTCCAGCCACTCCTTCAAATGCCGTAGCCACGATGACTGGTGAGCAAGAAACGGGTAGGTGACGCCAAGCGCCGGTGCGAACAACAGCGCCGCGCGAATCTCCGGTTCGGCGACCGCCGCGTGCGCGGCGAGTAAACCACCCAGCGAGTAGCCGCCAATGTAAACGTCGTCCACATCGCGCTTCAGGGAACGGATGCCATAACTCACCGCGCCCAGCCAGTCATCGGCGGTAACCGTCAACAGGTCGCCCGCCCGGGTGCCGTGTCCGGGCAGCAACAGCGCGCGGACGAGGAAACACGCCTCGTTGAGGACCTCGCCAATGTCCCGCATCGTGTAGGGCGTATCGAGAATGCCGTGTACGAGCAACACGCCCTTCTTAGGGCCCTCGCAGCGCTCCGGCGGATCGAGCTCGAAGGGCATGACGAGTTCGAGCTCCGCCTGCTTGCGTTTCGGCCGGATTAATTCGCGGTGCGCCGACAGGTACGCTGCGGTCGTGTCCAGGTACTCGGTGAAGGGCGCATCTGAGGTAAAGTCGAACGGCAGCGCTGTGTCCGTCGGCGCGTAATAGCTGTCCGCGACGGCGCTGCCGAAGCTGACCATCAGGCCGGCAGCGACCCACCGACGAACGAAGCCGGCAAGCCGACCGCGATCAGCCCCCATAGATCTTGCCGGGCAGCCAGGTAATCAGCCCGGGGAACATGGCCAGCAACAGCAACGCGAGCAACTGGATGCCAACGAACGGCATGACGCCTCTATAGATCTCGGTCGTGCGAACCGACTTCGGCGCGACGCCTCGAAGGTAGAACAGCGCGAAGCCAAAGGGCGGTGTCAGGAACGACGTCTGCAGGTTGATCGCGATCATGATGCCGAGCCACACGGGATCGAGGCCCATCGCGAGCAACACGGGACCAACGATCGGTACGACAACGAACGTAATCTCGATGAAGTCGAGCACGAAACCGAGCAGAAACATCACGAACATTACGACGACAACCG
>JAAUYD010292543.1_pt1 | contig 10957 bp, 15 predicted proteins | sample 7278101 | NCBI WGS metagenome assembly JAAUYD01 (sample SAMN14350128, study PRJNA611818) | marine sediment metagenome | isolation source: surface marine sediment (0.6m) | place: French Polynesia: Moorea | collected 2018-08
AACTCAATCATATCGTAAGCAAGCTTCCATGTGGATTGATCCCATGGAAGCTTAACCGCTTAGAATCCAGGCGGTTTTAACCCCTGGAGAAGTCAAGCCTTAATACAGTTGTCGGGTCTTCTGAAGCAGGTAACATAGGTTCTAAACTATCGTGAAGTGTACCAGCAATTGATTCTATTTCCCTCTCCATTGCTTTCCAATTAGACTGAACTAAAGAACGATAAATTCCCAACGCCGATAAACTTAAAATGATTCCCATTACTAAGGTGTACCAAACAGCTAAACGAAGACGACTATGACGGAATAATTGGGAGGTTTTCATTCATTTAAGAGAGACTTTTATATAAAATTCCTGTAAGGTGGGCATTGCCCACCCTACATTTTTTGACTATTGCAGTATCGCAATAAATACATACGTTCACCACCAGACTATAAAATAGGTTCAAGAAAGGACTAGATTGGAGTTAAAACGATACCCTTGACCTCGGATCGTTTCAATGGGACAAATACAGTTATAACTGGCAAATTTTCGTCTGATTAAACGCATTTGTGCCGCAACTACGTTACTCATGGGTTCTGCATCGAGATCCCACAGTTGATTACGAATTTTACTCCCTGAAATAATGCGATCGGGATGCTTCATTAAGTAAGCAAAAATTTGGAATTCTTTGACGGTTAAAGGAATGGTTTGAGGGGGTTGGGTTACGTTGACACAGAGGGCGTTATTTGCGTCATCTAGGCTATATTGACCGATGGTGAGGGTGTGGGGTTGAAATTGGGGCGATCGCCTTTGTAATGCCCGTAATCGTGCCAGTAACTCCTCCATTATAAAGGGTTTGACGAGGTAATCATCGGCCCCTGCATCTAAACCAGTAATGCGGTTTTCTGGTTGTCCCAAAGCAGTTAACATCAACACAGGTAAGGGGTTTTGATGGGATCTCATCCGTTGACATAATTCTAACCCTGACAGTTTGGGTAATAGCCAATCAATAATGGCTACACTATAATCTGTCCATATAATAGTATTCTGTCTCTACAGAAATCCTTATAAAATGCTATGATTAATAACGATCAGGTTGGCTTATTTCTTGATATATGTCTGCTAAAGATATCTTTCATGATGCAGTGAGAAAAGGATTAGAAAAAGAGGGTTGGAGCATTACAGATGACCCTTTAAGGATTGAAGTGGGTGATGTTGAAATGTATGTTGATTTAGGGGCAGAACTCCTGTTAGCAGCCGAAAAAGACTCAGAGAAAATAGCAGTAGAAATTAAAAGTTTTGTGGGTAAATCCAGTATTTCGGAATTTCATACTGCCGTTGGGCAATGCTTAAATTATCGTATTGCTTTAAAGGAAAAAGAACCCAAAAGACAGTTATATTTAGCGGTTCCTTTGGATATTTATTATAGTTTTTTTGAGTTACGATTTATTCAAACTGTTATTAAACAATTACAAATTAATCTGATTATTTACGATCCCATTGAGGAGGTGATTGTTGAATGGAAAAATTAGAACAATATCGTCACTATGTTAAACAAGTGATTACTGACTATTCTCAGTTAGGTTCATCCAAAGATCCCATTGAACAACAATTGATTTTTGATCCCGTTAATGATCACTATCAATTAATGTATGTGGGTTGGAAAAATAGAAAAAGATATCATGGTTGTGTTTTACATCTGGATATTAAAAATGATAAAATTTGGATACAGCATGATGGAACTGAGATTGGTATTGCCAATGAATTAGTTAATTTAGGTGTTCCTAAAGAAGATATTGTCTTGGCTTTTCATGAACCTTTAGTTAGAGAATATACAGGATTTGCGGTGGATTAATTTTAAGAACTAAGGCTGAAAATTAAAGATGCTTTGCCATATGCTTCTAAGCTTTTCTATCTCAATTGACATGACTATAAGTATCTTTTGGAAATGAATTTTATTTCATAAGTCAATAAAAAATCTTATATTTGGAGAAAATGACATCATGACATTACAAGAAATGATTAACTCTCTTGATGATTTATCTCAGGAAGATATGACTTATTTATTTGAAATACTATGCTTAAAGTTATCAGATTTAGAAATAGATAATAATGATACTTTCTGGGATATGACCCTTAGATTTCGGGAACAGATGGAAAAGGAAGGGATTGAATTTATAGATAAGGACTTGGCTAATTTAAGACCTAGAATTTTATAGCAATCTTTTAATTTTTATTCATCTAAATAATATGTTTCGTTCATATCTTCATTGGGGTTTAAATCTGGGTAAATTACCCACAATTCGTTAGATTTTCTAGTTTTTTCGTGAATAGTTTTTCTAATTTTATTAATCTGCTCACATTCTTCTGATGATAGATAAAATTCCATTTCTCTAAAAAAATCTATTAGCTTATAAAACTCTTTTCTATTGATGTAATCTTGTTCACTTAAAGATTGTAATTTTTCTATTGCTTGGGTAATTTTAGAATGTTTTATTTGAGGTTTTAAATCAGGAATTAAATTAATCATTCCATCTTCTGAAATAATAACCAGGACAGTTGAATTATTTTTGCCATGTTGTTCATAATAACGAATTGCTGAATTGTATCTTGCACCTCTAGAAGCATCTCCCTTATCGGTTGCATTCCCATCTAAAATAACACCAACAGCGTAACAAATAGCATTGCGATCAATTAAAACTGAACCATCAATAGACGTAATTTGTTGAATAATACTTGGATTTAATCTTAAAGGGGTTAAAGGAAAACATTGTTTACCTAATCTTTCTGATTCTTCTTTAGCTTTATCTGTAATGACAAGCATTGTCCCATGTTTTTGTTTAGTTGCTTCTATAGTAATGTCCCATAAATCACTTAACTGGGTGTCTTCTATTCCTGTGAATATTCTTCTTAAGTCTGAATAAAATTTATCTCGATTTATTGATTCTTTTGGTAAGCGTGGTTGTTCATATTCCACAATCATCATTGATTGATTATTATGTAACACTTCCCATTTATAATGACTGAGAAAGTTGATAATAAATAAGGATTCATCTCTAGGATTATAATTCCCTTTAATTTCACCCAGTCCATAAATAAAAGCTGCATCTGAAATAATTAAAGAATCTTCTTTTGCAAGTTGTAAGAATTTTCTAACTTTTCTAAATTCTTGTATGTATATTGGTTCTTTAAGTTGTAGTGTATATTTTATATTGGGATGATTTTTTTCTGCGATCGCCATTTTTCCTAAACCTTCTTCCCCTTCGTATTTTAAGGAAGAAATCATATTACAAGCATCATATAAACCATAAAAAGCAAAACGTTCCAAGTTTTTTCCTGCATAAGCAACAGTATAAATAAATCGTTTTCCAGCTTCCCGAATTAACTCATTGGTATCTCTTTCTATAAAATTACTCGATTGATTAGGTTCTTTTAATGCTTTTGAACATTCCGTAAGATAAACATAAATACTGCTTTCAATCAAAGACCGAAAAATTCCAGATTTATTAAATACTTTTTCCGTTTTGTTAATTAGACTATAGTGTTTTTCTAAAGTATATTGCTTTAGTTTTAAAATAACAAATACCAAAAAGCTATTCACTTTAATTGGGTATGAAATATATTGTTGAGTGTGATCATAAGCTAGATTACATCTTGACAAAATTTCTTTGATAGCTTTTATATAGGATTGGTTTCTTATATCTCGATTATAGGATTCAAATATATTTTGAGCAGCATAATCAGAAAAATCTGCCGAAACCAATAATGGTGGTTCCAGTTTTTTAAAGTCCATTGCTAATTGCTTCAAATTAGAAAAATTACCAACAGAATAACCACAATCTTCTGGTTCTAAACATATAGTATTTTTACCTTCTTGTTCATCCATCAAAACTCCTAATAAAAAGACTTCAGGTTTTAACTCAGGATCAACTTTGTTGAATAATTCTTGTGCAGTAAAATTGATTGATCTTTGAAACTCCTCTTGATAAACCCACATTAAATTATCCATAACATTATCATTCATAAAATTTATTTCCTTTACCTAAACCCTCATTAAGAAACATTGCTCAGAGGTTCAATAGATATCTGTAAACCTAAAGCTTCCACAATTTTCTGGACAGTTGAAAATTGTGGATTTCCTGATTCTGAAAGTGCCTTATAAAGACTTTCTCTACCCAACTCAGTAGAAGCAGCTACTTGACTCATTCCTTGATTAGCTCTTATAACATTTCTGAGAGCAAGATAAAATTCTTCGGGTGAGCCTTCATGTAGTGCATCATTAAGATAAATAGCTACATATTCTGGATCTTTTAAATCATAATCCAAGCTTTCGTACATATTGTTCAGTTTCATCCTTGTATTTCCTCCATAAAGCTTGAGCTTGAGCAATGTCAGTCTTTTGACTACTTTTGTCTCCACCCCCAACCAAAACTATAACCGTATTTCCAACACGGGCAAAATAAACTCGATATCCTGACCCGAAATGCAATCGTAGTTCATAAATACCTTCACCCATTGATTGAGTATCGCCAAAGTTACCCAGTTCAACTCGATCTAAACGTCGTCTAACTCGCACTTTAGTGACTTTATCCCTCAGTGAATCGTACCATTCTTTAAACGGGACTTTTCCCTCATCAGTCTCTAAGAGTTTGATTGAAATTGTCGATTCCATTGGGCAACTGTATCCTACAAGATACAGTATAGAGCAACTTTCACAAGTCGAAAAAAGATTTCACCTACTCCACGCTAAAATGGATGGAAACCTTGCGATAAGTCTCATCCATGACCATCACTCAAACCCTAACGTCTAAAAATAAAGAGCCAAACCATGAGATAATCTATCCTCAAGGGAAATTTTGGAGTGATGAACCACCTTTGGAAAGTAATTTACACCTCACTCAGATTATTTTACTGATTAAATCCTTAGAATGGTTATGGCAAGAGAGAGAGGATTATTTTGCTGCTGGAAATTTAACGATATACTATAGCCCAAAGCAGAAAAAATCAGAAGACTTTAGAGGCCCTGACTTTTTTGTGGTGTTAGGAACAACGAGAAATCAAAATCGCAGAAGTTGGGTAGTATGGGAAGAAGACGGGAAATATCCTAATGTCATTGTCGAAATTTTATCAGAGAGTACCGCAAAAACTGATAGGGAAGAAAAAAAGCAAATTTATCAAGATATATTCCGTACACCAGATTATTTTTGGTTTGACCCAGAAAGCTTAGAATTTCAGGGATTTACCTTAATTAGCGGTAAATATCAACCAATTGAACCTAATGAACAAGGGTTATTATGGAGTGAACAGTTAGGGTTATTTTTAGGGATATATGAGGAGCAATTACGATATTTCAACCCAGATGGAGAATTAGTTCCGACTCCCGAAGAAGCTGCTAATCAAGAAAGACAACAAAAAGAATTAGCTTTCCAAAAAATTGAACAATTACAGGCAAAATTAAGAGAATTAGGCGTTAATCTAGAGGAATAGAAGAAAGACTAACACGATTCAATTTCACCTCAATTTCACCTAACCTATGACAGACTATTAAAAATTTTGGATAAACCCTGCTTTTTGTGAGGAATGATGATGAAATCTCTGTCATTGATGAGTCTTTTAAGTCTTAGTTTAACCCTTGGTGCGCCCACCGTTGTCCTTTCTCATGTGGGCCATGGGGATGAGTTTCAAGCTACAGGGGGTATTGAAAGAGTGGAAGTTAACCCCGAAAATGATCAAGTTTTGGGTATTGTGGTGACTCCCATTGAACAAAGCGCAACCAATAGGGTAATGATTCCTATAACCGCATTGGTAGAAGCGGACGGAAAACAACTGGTTTTTGTTAAATATGAGAATTTTTATGAGCCGGTAGAAGTTACGACGGGGGAAACCCAAGGGGACTTAATCGCAATTACGAAAGGTTTATCTGTTGGGGAACAATTGGTAACTCAAGGAAGTTTGTCCCTTTATGCTGAGTCTCGCAAAACCAAAACGGCTGAAACTGAGGCCACCTCTGAACCAATTATTGTTTCTAAAACTGATGCTGAAGGGACTTCTAATAGTGATGATAGTGCAGGGAATATAGTAAAAGCGTCTGAGTCAGCAACGGAAGAGACATCAGGCGGTTTTCCTCTGATGACAGTAGCTGCTATTGGTGGGGGAGTTGTCGTCGTAGTCGGTGGTGCATTGGCTGTTATGGGTAGCGGTGGCAAAAAGGAAAATTCTTGATCGAATGGAAATAAATTCTAACTGAAATGATGGGTTACGACGGATTTTTAGATTCTTTGTCCCACCATAAATTATCACCGTCTAACCCATCCTACTGATGAGATTTGGTGGAGTGCAAGCATCTTGCTTGCTGGGTAGATAAGTATAAAGAAAGGAACCATGTCTACCTAATTATTTCTTTAGCTAGTGCGATCGCCATTAAAATTTTTGGCCCTGACTTGATAGAATTGCGTCAGGTTGGGGATTACCCAAAGGCTATTTTATTCAATACGGGGGTCAGTTTGAAGCGGAACAAAATGCCACCAATAATCTTTTGGTGTACAGCATTTTAGCTGCCATTATTATGACTATTTTGATGTTCTTTTCGGTTAAATCTTTCCCTGCTACAATCGCCATTATGATTAATTTACCCTTAGCTTTAGTAGGGGGTATTGTTTCGATTATTTTTAGTGGTGGGGTGATGTCTATTGCCTCTTTAATTGGTTTTATTACCTTGTTTGGGGTGGCTGTTCGTAATGGTTTATTACTGGTGGATAATTACAACCATAAATTGGCTCAAGGAATGGGTCTTAAAGATGTGATTGTTAAGGGTTCTCTTGACCGAGTTAACGCCATTTTAATGACGGCCTTAACTTCTGCTTTAGGGATGTTACCGTTAGCCGTTGCTTCGGGTGCAGGTAATGAAATTTTACAACCTCTAGCGATTGTGGTATTGGGCGGTTTATTTACCTCTACGGCCTTAACCTTGTTGGTTATTCCTGCCCTTTATGCCCAGTTTGGCAGGTGGTTGATGCCTAAACCTCCCTCGGCCAACCAGAAAAAAATTTTTCAGGGGAAAAAACAATCTTTTAGTGTCGGTTAAGTTACAATTTCATCCTCATTTATTGATGAGTCATCTAATTCAGAGGTGGGCGTTTCAAACAAGGATAAGCAGTAAAGTGAAAGACCTGATTAATCCTCCTGCCTACCTAATTACTCCATCCCTCTTAAAGAAGAACGGGGAGTTAATTTATTGGGTTTTTCTTTTTCGATTTCTGTTATTTTTCTTTGTAATTTGTTAACTTCTGCTTCTAATTGATTGATACGACTTTGTAGGATGGATAGGTTTCTTTGACCCCGTTGATCGTTTTGTCTTTGTGAAGCCATAAGTTCTGCTTTTAAGGCTTCTTGTTGCCGTTGTAAGCTATTGAGTTTTTGGGTGAAATTCTGTTCTAAGTGTTCCAGTTTTGATTCCCGTTGCCACCATGAGGGCAGACCATCTCCGAGTAAGAAAACCCCTCCTATGCCCACACAAACGCCCCCTAAACCCACTCCAATCGCGGTTAAGATACGATTACGCCATTTTAGGGTATTGGACAGTCTAGCCAGCAAATTTAGCGCGTCTTCGCAGTCAGGTTTAATGACTAAACATTGGCGAATTCTCAAGCGAATGTTGTCTTCATCTTCTCGTCGATGATACGCTTGCCATCTTCCCATATGGGCGGAGGCTAAACTCACTAACATATCTAAGTTAGACGGATTAAACGCGACTGCTTCTTGAAGTTCGGCGATGGCATCATCCCAATGTTTCAAGCGCATATAACCTTGGGCCCGAACATAGTGATCGTGGGATTGTTTTTGGGCTGCTTGTATTTCCTCTGGTTCAATCCCTAATTCAGCAGCAATGTTTTCTAATTCTTCGGTTGTTGGAATTCGTTGACTGGATTGACTCCATTCTGTCACCCGTTGAATATAGTTATCGATGACATTATTGGAGACACTGGTAGTCATTTGTGTCATTTTTCCCCATCCCTTTCCTATTTTTTGCTGTTTTTATCCATTAGATAAAAAGAGACTCATCATTGATTAAAATTGTAACAATTATTCTTGAGCCATGGTGCGAATAATGTCCCCTTGAGTCAAAATACCAATGACTTTGGTATTATTTTCATCAATGACCGGCAAACGGCGAATTTTCTTTTCGTGCATGATGTGGGCTGCTTCTTTCAAAGATTGTGTGGCTTTTATACTAATAGGTTTATCCGTCATCACTTCCCCAACGGTTTGCCCTAGGGCTTTGTGAATTTCTTTGTCGTAACGGGCAGGATTTTGCAAATAAATGACACTATCTAGAATCATAATATAAGGGGGCGGTTCGACACCGGTTTCTTGCCACATTAAATCGGTTTCGGAAATCACCCCTAAGAGTTTTCCCTTCTCATCTACAACCGGTAAACCACTAATCCTTTTTTCTGCTATGATCTTCACTGCTTCTGATAGAGGGGTTTGGGGGGTCACGGTGATGGGGTTTTGGGTCATTACTTGGGCAACCGTTTTAGCCATGTTTCACCTGGGAACTGTTGGATTACTTATTGATTACTATTTTAAGCTAAAAGGAACATCTTTTAACACCACTATTAATAATTATTGATGATTAATTATTAATGTTTTTTTAGCCATATTTCAGTTTCTTCTTTGGTTGGTTGTGCTGCGATCGCTCCTGGTTTTGTGGTGGTTAATGCCCCGACAGCATTACTATAAATAATCCCCTGTTTGGCTATTTCTGGGTTATTTAATATTTCATCTTCATAACGACAACATTGAGATAAAAATCCTGCTACAAAACTATCTCCTGCTCCTGTGGTATCTATCACTTTAACGGAAAATCCTTCTACTGTTCCTTTATTTTTTCCTAGATAATAATGACAGCCTTTTTCTCCTAATGTTATTAAAACACCTTGAATTTTAGAGAATTGCTCAGCGATTTTTTGAGGATTTTCTGTGTTAAATAACCAGTTGGCTTCTTCTTGAGAGCATTTAATAACATCAGCTTCATGTAAAACTTGTAAAATTAAGGGTTTTGCTGTTTCTATATTTTGCCAAAATACGGGTCGCCAATTCACATCTATAAAAATCTTTAACTGATATTTTTTAGCCAGTTCAATCGCTTTAAAAATAGCTTTTTTGCTGTTAGGATAAGCCAGTTCTAAGGTTCCTGTTACTAAATATTTTCCCTGACTAAATAGGGATTCTGGCAACTGTTCAGCGTCTAATTGAGTATCGGCGAATTCCTCAGTTTGAATATTACCAAAACCAGCAAATTGACGTTCTCCTCTTTGAGAACGAGTGACATAAACTTGTCGCGTTTTCGCGCTTGTATGACGTTGTATTCCTGTTAGATTAACCCCTACTTTTTCTACAAGATCCACTAATTCCTCTCCTGGTTTATCTTCTCCAATACAACCAATAAAAGCAGCAGAAACCCCTAATTTAATTAAACCACAAGCGACATTAGCTGGCGCACCCCCTGGATAGGCTGTCCATGATCTAACTTCATTTAATTCTTTGCCTAATTGATCGGCAAGACAGTCAAACAGTATTTCACCAATACAAATTATCTGAGGATAATTCATTATAAAAGTAAGACGGGTTGAGAGTTAAATTTTTAATTAAGGGAGCATAATGATCTCGCATACGTCACTTAAAATGATATGTGCTAAACCCTAAGTAATCCATTCTATTTTAGGATCATTTAACTCGGTCATGACTCTTTAGCACAGACTCATTAAGATGTTGGTATGAGTGTCATAATGTATGTTTCTCAAAATTCGCTCTTCTAAACCAGAAGTTAAAGTTGTTACCCGTCGAAAACCTAAAAAATGCCTTTTTCCTCTTCTTTGTCTGGCTAGTTTAGGGTTATGGTTGGGTTATAAGCAGTTACAAAGTTATTTCGTGCAACCCGAAGCCATTTTTGTCTTAGGGGGCCACGAGGATCGAGAACGGTTTGCGGCCCAACTGGCCCTTAAACACCCTGACTTACCCATTTGGGTGTCTTCAGGGAGTCCTCAACACTATGTTACTCAAATATTTACGAATGCAGGGGTTAGTCGTCATCGTCTTCGTCTTGATTATCAAGCAAAAGATACGGTGACTAATTTTACCAGTTTAGTTAAGGAATTTAAAGCGCAAGGGATCGATAGCGTTTATTTAATCACCTCGGATAATCACATGAATCGCGCTAGAATTATCGGAGAAATTGTCTTTGGGACTCAAGGAATTATCCTTAAACCCCTGTCGGTTCCTTCTGATGATTCCCCCGAACCTATGGAAAAAATTGTTAGAGATGGGGGCAGATCTTTTCTTTGGTTACTAACAGGAAGAACGGGAGAAAGTTTACTGCGACTTGAATAATTAATTATCCTTGTTTCCCAGTCCCATGAAATCCTTTCATTGTCAGGGATCATTTTATATTTAATTCAGGTTATTATGAAAATGTTTAGTTATACTTTATTAGGATCAATTCCTAAACTTCGTAATTTATCTTCTAATTTTTTCGCTTTTTCTTGAGGAGTTAAATATCGTTTTCCTTGTTGATCGTACCAATATAACCATTCTCTTTCCACTCCTTGATAAATTCCGATTTCTCTACCTATTCCTAATCCAATTTCTGCTAACCAAACCGGTTCCCCTGCTAATAATTCATACTCTCCATTGTTTAGTTGATACACTTCTAAACGGGGTTTTCTTTTTCGTAAAGGATTATAAATCACATAATATAATATTCCCATCCTTGCATAATCTTCTTTCTTTTGAGTATATTCTCCTCTTCTCGTTTGAGACACCACTTCTAAAATCATTGTGGGGATAACAAGTTCATCCCATAACACATAAGATAACCTCAAATCTGAATCAATAATACGGGGAACTCCAATACTTAAAAAACCATCGGGAACTATCACATCTGTAGGTTGTTCAGGGTTATAATAAATTCCCATA
>JAAUYD010225747.1_pt1 | contig 10956 bp, 10 predicted proteins | sample 7278101 | NCBI WGS metagenome assembly JAAUYD01 (sample SAMN14350128, study PRJNA611818) | marine sediment metagenome | isolation source: surface marine sediment (0.6m) | place: French Polynesia: Moorea | collected 2018-08
GCAGGTGCATGCCTCAGCGCAATTGCCCGCACCGTCACAGGTCAAGTCGCAGGAAGCTGGGTATTCGTTATATGTCAGGGATTCCCCATCCTCGATGCATTCGTTTGCAGGACAGGGGTCGACACCGCAGACCGTGCCCTCGGGTTCAAAGACCCCATTGGCATCGCAACACGCATCCGTGGGATCGCATTCATCGGTATCAGTATCGGTATCGGTATCGGTATCCGTATCCGTATCAGAATCCGAGTCAGAATCCGCATCTGAGTCAGAGTCAGCATCAGAATCCGCATCCGTATCGACATCCGTGTCTGTATCTGTATCCGTATCTGTATCCCCCGCACTGTTTGTATCGGGTTCTGGCGGCTCAGTGCCCATCTCGGGTTGGACACAGCCGACCAATAGAAAAAACAACACTAAACATTTAACTTTTACTGCACTAAACATGGAAAACTCCTAATGTACAATCCATATTGTTAGATTCCATTGATACATGTCTTAACGATTGGCTCAAGCATTTTATCAACCAGCCATCGTATCATTGAATCCGCCTTTTCTCTTAAAATATCGAATAAATAGCCCGATTATTGCGTTTTGAAAATCCCAGCCTGCAATGAGATGACAAAATGCAATACATAGACTTAATTCAGCTTCTAATTAATATTTCCAAAATTAATGGAATGAATGAAAGTCTAGACAGGCCCTAGGGTTGCGCAACCGTGAGGTTGTCGAAGTGCCACCCAAATATATCAGTCACATCATGGCCCGTTGCGGTAAAACCGATCCTTGCGGCGCTGTGATTCGTGCATGCCGCAGGCAGGGCCAGATCCTGGAGCGACTCGGTACAGCTCTGGGAGTAGTCTGTTTCCAAAAAGGTAACAATGGTCTGCCAGTCAGCGCCATCATAGCACTTCACTGCAACCGCGTTGGGCGGATCGGAAAGGTCTAGTGTGTAGTCGTGAAATGCCATATCAAACTTAAGCGTTGCCTCAGTGCAGCCGGTTAAGTCGATGGTGGGCGAATACAGGGAGTGCGTATAGTCGTTTGGCACGTAATACGTGCGATCGAAGATAAGATGCCGGTTTGTTTTCCATATCGGATCACAACCAGACATGGAAAGGGTCTCCACGTCGTAGACCCATGCGTTATCCTCCACCGGGTCGTGGGTCCAGCCCACTTCGTCGGTATCCCACGTTGCAGCGAGCGGGGGATCCGGGCAGTCTGCCGCACAATTGCAGTTGTTCTCGCTTTGGTCGCAGACGCCATTGCCGCAAAAACAATCCCCTGGACAACCGTTGAGATCTTCGCTCCCATTGCAGCAGCCATCCCCGCAGTCATCAATCGAATCGGTCAGTCGCCATTCCCAGGTACCGCCACTACCGTGGCAATAGTAGGTCGTCCCCCCGCAATCCAATGACGTACACGCTCCCAAGGAGGTATCGCTCGTGCACTCGTGGGACGTTCCATCGACGCATGTACCTTCTGCCCCATTATCCCCACATCCATCGCACCCCCTATCAACCAGAAGGGGCGCGGTTCCCTCTGCACAGGTATCTGAACACTGATCGACCTGAGCAACAGTGCCACATCCAGAGGACATATTGCAGGTGGCTTCGCAACACTCGTTCTCTGCGCCTACCTGACAGTTCGTGATGGATGCTTGGCAAGTGCAGGATTCGGCGCATGTGCCAGCCCCGTCACACGTCAAGTCACAGTTTACTGGGTAATCGTTAAAGGCCAGGGTAGCGCCACTCCCGGTGCACTCATCTGAAGGACATGGGTCAGTGCCACAGACCGCTCCCTCAGGCTCGTAAAATCCATCTTCATCGCAGCACGGATCAGATGGGTTGCACTCGGTGCCCGTACCTGTGTCAGTATCCGCACCCGTGCCAGTATCCGTGTCTGTGCCGGTATCCGTATCCGTGTCTGTGTTGGTGTCCGTGTCCGTGTCCGTATCAGAATCAGTGTCCGTATCAGTATCAGTATCTAAGTCTGAGTCTGAGTCTGAGTCTGAGTCTGAATCAGTATCAGAATCAGTGTCAGTATCAGTATCAGTATCAGTATCAGTATCAGTATCAGTATCTGTATCTGCACTGCTATCTGAATCGGGCAATGGGGGGGGATCTCCTTGGTTTGGCTCCACACACCCAACCGTTAAGACAACCAGTAAAAACAACATCGATTTAATTGATTTAATGGAATTAAACATGTCTCTACTCCTTAATGTATCAAGAGCACCTCTCTAGTATACAATAGGATAAGGCAACTAAAAATATCGAACAATGATAATTGTCTTATAATTGGATGATTGCTGGTATAGCAACCCCTTTGGAGTGAAACGCCTAGGGCTGGGCGACTTGAAGGTTGTCGATATGCCATCCAAAGATGTCGTCCACATCCTCACCAGAGGCAATAAAGGCGAGTCTCGCGGCGCTGTGATTCATGCATGCGGCTGGCAAGGCCAAATCCTGGGGAATCTCGTAGCACAGAATGTGATAGGCCGGGTCTGTCTCATCGAACGTTACAATGGTCTGCCAGGCAGAACCGTCATAACACTTCACCTCGAGGATATTAGGCGGATTGGAAAAATCATCCGAATGTTCGTGAAAGGCCATGTCGAAAGTGAGATGTGCCGTGTCGCAACCGGTTAAGTCAAATATGGGCGAATAAAGCGTATGCAAATAGTTATTGGATACGTAGGAGTGTCTAAAAAATCGAAAATGTATGTTTGTGTTCCACACATCCTCGCAGTTGGTCATAGTGAGAAATTCCGTGTCACGCTCCCAACCGTTATCTGTTGCCGGGTCGACGATCCACCCCTCGTCGTCAGTATCCCAATTTGCTTCGAGCACGGGGTCCGGACAGTCTGCTGCACAATCGCAGTTGTTCTCGCTTGGTTCGCAGATATTGTTCCCACAAAAACAGTCTTGCGGACAACCGTTGAGATCCTCACTGCCGTTGCAGCAGCCGTCCCCACAGTCGTCAATCGAGCCGGTCAGTCGCCATTCCCAAGCACCGCCACTGCCGTGGCAATAGTAGATCGTCCCCCCGCAGTCCGGTGACGTACAAGCGCCAGAGGAGTTGATATCAGAACACTCGAGGGAGATGCCGCTGGAGCATGTGCCGTCTGCCCCATTGCCGCCACATCCATTGCAAACCTTGCCGATAACAATGGGTGCGGTCCCTTCAGCACAGACATCTGTACAGAAGCCTGCGATTTCAGTGGATCCACACCCGGACGCTACATTGCAGGTGGCTTCACAGCATTCGTTTTGCGCGTCTACTTGGCAATCTGTGGTAGATGCTTGGCAAGTGCAGGATTCGTCGCATGTACCCACACCGTCGCAGGTAAGATCGCATGTGGCTGGATAATCGTTAAATGCAAGGGTGGCACCGCTGCCAGTGCACTCATCTGAAGGACATGGGTCAGTGCCGCAGACCGCACCCTCGGGTTCGTAAAATCCATTATCATCGCAGCACGGATCAGATGGGTTGCACTCAGTACCCGTGCCTGTGTCCGTGTCTGTATCCGTGTCTGAGCCTGTGTCCGTATTCGTATCCGTGTCGGTGTCTGTCCCTGTGTCTGTGCTGGTGTCTGAATCCGAGTTTGAATCTGATTCTGAGTCAGAGTCCGTATCCGTGTCCGTATCCATATCCGTATCCGTATCCGTATCCGTATCCATATCCGTGTCCGTATCTGTATCCGTGTCCGTGTCCGTGTCCGTGTCCATATCCGTATCTGTGTCCGTATCCGTATCTGTATCTGTGCTGCTATCTGAATCGGGCATAGGCGGGGTATCTCCTTGTGTTGGCTCAACACACCCAACTGCCAAAACAATCGATAAAAGCAATATTAATCTAGTCCATTCGAACATATGAATACTCCCTGTTGAACCCCTGTTTAATGCTGCTAGTTCATTAATAGTAGATTATTACGATTATACCTGACGACAATCCCCCTGTTGCGCGCACCTACCTGTTGCATGCCCTATTGCTGCATTAGATGATCGCGCTCTTTAAACTTCCTAAAAATAAAAATCAAGTTGGGAATGCTATGGATCTTCTGGTGGGAATGCCACTTTGAACGGTACCTCAAAAAAATCGAGGTGGTGATAGAAATGCTGGGCCTGTTCAACTGTAATGGGGAGAACCCGGCTCAGCCAGTAGTCCCGCTCATCCTGATAAAACACAAAAAAGCGACCCTCAGGCGTTTTGCATAAAAACGTCGTTTGCCAGCGCATCACAGCGCGAGCAATAATGGTGGCTGTTTCTGTTTTATATTCCTGCTTCTTAATGATTTGTGTGTGTTTTCGAGGTATTTTCCGCCGATTGCATTTGCCAGCAATACGGGTGGCATGCCACAACCAATTTCTCGCAAGAATTCTTCTGAAGTATGAGGTCGACAAAAGCTCCCCTTAAACTTAAGTCGAGTGACGCGATCCACCATAAACCGCCACAGCTCAAGCTGCACTGGCGTAAACACCTCTAAATAAGTCGCCATGCGAATTACATTAGAATTGTTAATTTTCACTCTTGTTATATTTTTATTATATACACATTTATTATCAAAGTCAATGTTGGCCCCTGGCTTAAGATGCAAATCTGTTGCTTTGTTGGATTTTTTTCTATTTGCCAAACGACTAATTTGCTGGAATGCTTAATAAAAACAGGGCGCTGGACAAACCGCGCGCCCTGTCTGCCAAAGCGGTCCGTAAGCCGAGTTCTGTTCCCAGCGCTGGTTGCCCACAGCCAGGCGGCGATCATTCATCTAGGACGGTCGTTACCGAACGCCTCTTGCGGCTCACCCGGGAGCCTCATTAGGCGGGCCGCCTATACCGCCCATCTGAAAATGGACAGTAGCTCCCTGTTTAGCCTTGCTCCAGGTGGGGTTTACCATGCGGCCTTCGTTACCGAAGTCCCGGTGCGCTCTTACCGCACCTTTTCACCCTTACCCCGGCGAACCAGGGCGGTATATTTTCTGTGGCACTTTCCTTGGGATCGCTCCCACCGGGGGTTACCCGGCACCCTGCCCTGTGGAGCTCGGACTTTCCTCCCGCGGGACATACCCGCCGGCGATCGCCTGGGCCACTCCGACTTATTCATATTACCAAACATCCTAAGGTCAAAACAAGCGGGGATAGCAAGCCGGGATAACCGGATACCACCGCGGAGTTACGCGATGAGGTTAAGAAGTACTTTTGAGACTGACCCTATTCGTCGCCCTGATCCTCGGTATCGGTCGGAGGCTTAAAAATGATAATCCTGAAACAGTTGGCACATTGGAAAATCTTATCGCCCCGCTGGATTTCATTATACCTTTGGGGCAGGATTTCCATATTACACCCAGTACAGGTGCCCGCCTCGGCATGGACGATCGCCCGACCGAGCCGCTTGTGAATCCGCTCGTAGAGCCGCAGCGTTTTTTGCGACACCCGGTCGACCAATTCCTGGCGATGGGTCGCAGTCTTGCCGATGGCAACTTCGAGCTCAGCCATCCGGGCTCGGGCTTCTGCTTCGCTCTCGCGGAGTTGGGCTTCGAGTTCTGCGAACTCCTTTGTGTGCGCTTCAATGGCCTGGCGATACTGATCGCTGGCCTCCATCACCTTGAGGGCTTCTTCTTCCCGTTCCTGAATGGTTTTGCGCACAGCATCAATTTCTCGCTGGGCTGCCTTCTGCTCTCTCTCGTTTCGCGCCGCCTGGAGCTTTGCTTTGCTCTTTGTCAAAATCTCGTTTTGCAGGACGATCTCTTTTTCTCTGTCCACACGCCATTGCTCGGCTTCTGTGAGGCGATCCTTTTCGCGTTGTAAAAGTTCGCCCACGTGGGTCACATCGCTTCGCATGGCTTCGAGGTTTTTTGGGATCGCGCTCAGCTCTTTTCGGTGCTCTAGGATCTCCAAATCCAGGGACTGTAATTCTTCAAGGGCCGCAAGTTCAGTTTTCAATTGTCTATCCTCACCTGAGGTCAGGACATTTCCGTGACCTTCGTGGTGGGCCCGCCCGGAATCGAACCGGGAACCGCCCGGTTATGAGCCGGGAGCTCTAACCTGATTGAGCTACAGGCCCCGCTCAGGCGGCGCGATTATAGGCGCGACCCTTTTTCGATGCAAGTGGGTTTACCTTCTGATATTGGAAATACCGCGCGATACGGTCGCAATTTAAGGAGAAAAAAAGCGAAAATGAAAATTGGCATTGTTGGTTTCGCAGGTTCGGGTAAGACGACCCTGTTCAATGCGCTCACTGGACAGACCGCCGGCTTTGGCGGACAGAAGGTAAATCTTGGCGCCATTAAAGTGCCCGACGATCGGGTCGATCGACTCTCGGAGATAGATACCCCCCAAAAGACGACCTACGCAGAGATAACCTTTGCCGATGTTCCTGGTGGTCGCGGGGATAGCAGCTTGGATCCACAGACCCTGGGCCGCATTCGCGAAATGGATGCTCTGGCCATGGTTGCCCGCGGCTTTGCGTATGGCGGGGGTGACCCAAACCCCATCGCAGAGCTCAGCGCCTTTGAATCAGAGCTGCTGCTCGCTGATATGCAGGTCATTGAAAAGCGCATCGAGCGCCTGGCCAAGGACCACTCAGACCCGCGCCAGCTCAAGCTACTCCATCGATGCTTGGACGCGGTGACCGACGAGAAGCCCCTGAGCCGCATCGCGCTTTCAAAAGAGGAAAAGAGCGCCTTGAGTGGCTTTGCCTTCTTAAGTCTCAAGCCAGTGCTCGTCGTGCTCAATGTCTCAGAAGACCAGGCTGGGGCGCCGGTACCAGAACAGCTCGGTAGCGCTGCCCGGCATCAGGGATGGGAAGTCATGGCCCTATCCGGTCCTATCGAAGCCGAGATAGCGACCTTGAGCCCCAGCGATCAAGGGGAGTTTCTGGCGGATTTGGGGGTTACTGCGCCTGCTTCCAACCGGTTCATTCGCTCGGCGTTTTCCCTGCTCGATTTGATTTCTTTTTTCACCCGCGGCTCAGACGAATGTCGGGCGTGGCCCATTCGTAAGGGCAGCACTGCCCTGGATGCGGCAGGGGCGGTGCACAGCGATATCGCTCGGGGCTTCATCCGCGCCGAAGTCACGCGGTTTGAGGACTTCAGTCGCCTGAAAAGCGAATCCGCCTGCCGTGACGCTGGCGTGCGCCGCATCGAAGGGCGAGACTACATCGTCCAAGATGGGGATATCTGTCATTTTAGGTTCAACGTTTGAATCCCATATTGAAAAAATAAACTGTGTTATACACCTGTCGGGCATTGCGCCCGGGCCAGCCGCGTCATATAAACCGGACGGGGGTTTTGCATAGGAGGTACCAGCCATGGGCGAGAAATGGCTCAAGGAACGAACGGGAGAGGTCGTCACACAGGCGCATTACGCGCAGAGGGGCGAGGTGACCTCTGAGATGGCCCACGTGGCTGAGCGCGAAGCCCTCAGCCCGGAGCAGGTGTGCGAAGAAGTAGCAGCGGGAAGACTCGTCATTCCCGCCAATATCAACCACAAAAATCTGGATCCCCAGGGCATCGGCGACCGGGCCACCTGCAAGATCAATGCGAACATCGGGGGATCTCCCATGCGCTCAGATGCTGAGGAAGAACTAAAAAAGCTACGGCTCTGCTTGGCACTCGGCGCTGACGCGGTGATGGATTTGACAGTGGGTCCGCGCGTGCGCGAGATACGGGAAACCCTGCTCAACAGCTGCCCGGCGCCATTGGGAACGGTTCCCATTTACGAGGCAGCTGAACGGGTCGAAGAAATTCACGAGCTGACCGCAGACGGACTTCTCGAGGTCATCGAAGCGCAGGCCCAGCAGGGCGTGGATTTCATGACGGTCCACTGTGGATTGCTAAGGGATCACGTGCCCCTGGCAGTGTCCCGGCTCGCCGGTATTGTCAGTCGCGGTGGATCCCTCATGGCCACCTGGATGCAGCATTGGGATCAGGAGAATCCCCTGTATGCCCACTTTGATCGGTTGCTCGATATTTGTCGTCGGTACGATGTGACGTTAAGCCTGGGGGACGGTTTGAGGCCCGGGTGCTTGGCCGATGCCAGCGATACGGCCCAGTTTGCAGAGCTAAAGGTGCTTGGAGATCTGGTAAAGCAATGTCGCGAGGCCGAGGTGCAGGTAATGGTCGAAGGCCCTGGCCATGTGCCCTTTGACCAAATCGAGATGAACATGAAAAAGGAGCGGGAATGGTGTCATGAAGCGCCGTTTTACATCCTTGGACCTGTGGTAACGGATATCGCCCCAGGATACGATCATATCACCTCGGCCATCGGGGCGACCATGGGTGCGTTTCACGGGGCGTCCATGCTGTGTTACGTGACCCCGCGCGAGCACTTGGGCCTGCCCACCCTGGAAGACGTGCGGCAAGGGGTTGTGGCATACAAAATTGCTGCCCACGCGGCTGATATCGCCAAGGGTCGACCTGGTGCCCGGGATCGGGATGACGCCCTTTCCCGCGCCCGGGCAGCGTTTGATTGGGACACCGTCTTTGACCTTTCCCTAGACCCTCAGCGGGCGCGAATGATGCACGATGAATCCCATGTGCGACCAGAGGATAAAAAGGCCGAGTACTGCTCCATGTGCGGTCCCAAATACTGTGCCATGAAACTCTCCAAGGCAGTTAAGGCATCGTCCTGAGATGTAATGGATACCCATGTTGATCGTTGCGGACACGATTGACCAGATAAAAGCGAAGTGGGATCAGGTGATCGGGTTCTGGGGTGTCCCACCGCGGGAAAAGCTGATATCAGCGGCCTCTGAGCTCGGCCTGGGGCTCGTCGACTTGGATGTGGCCTATGGCGCGCCCGCATCGAGGCACCTGCCGAGCGCTTACTGCCATATTATCCGCAACTGCGTGGACAACGCGATTGCCCTGGGACCGCGGCTTCGGCACGTCATTGCCGCGACTGGCCGGGAAAAATGCGATGCCGGTCGGTATGCGGCGTGGCTCGTACGCCAGGAGACCGGGGTGACGGTCGAGGTCACGGAAAACCACGAACAGGGAACCGAACCGCGCGCTCCCCATGTCTGCGAGGCCCGCGGATCCCTTAAGGCGCGGGTAGTGCGGATCATGCGGTCCATTGTTCACCCCTTGGATGAGGTTGAAAGCGAGGCGTCAAAGCTGGCCAGGTGTGCGCCAACCCATGGATTTTGGGGCACGCCGCCCCATCCCATCGGCATCCTCGATCTCTTTCCAGAAACCACCCACATATTCGGGTGGACCCGATGCGTGGCCGAGGGGGCTGCGGCAGATCTCACATTGGAAACTGACGTGCCAGTGGATCTCCCAATCGTATTTTTTAGCCAGGGATTTTGCCCCAAGGGATCGCTCGCCCACTACTTGGCACAGATCCATCGGGGCATGCACGTGGATATCCACGAGGGCATAAACGCGGCCATCCGCGCAAAAATCGAAGCCTTTATTCGGCTCACCTCATCTCAGGAGGGGCCGTGATTTTCGGCGACGCCGGGAGCTCTTGGTGCAAGGTGTTTGCCCTGGGGGACGATGACATTCGCGTTTTTCCGACGCGTCAGGTGGCCGGCGATGGCATGCGCTTTGATTGGGGCACTGGCCATACCGCGCGCAAGCGGTCGTCTCATTTTGAAAACGACCTCATCGCCCTGACCAAGGGCGCCCTCGTCCTTTTGGACGAGGATGATTTCACTGTGCTGGATTTGGGATCTCGCGATGCAAAGCTCGTGCGTTTCCAGGGCCGGCGACCGGTAAAGCTCGACTGGTCCGTGGGGTGTGCCGCAGCAACCGGCGCCACGCTGGAGATGATCGGGCGATTTTACGATCTTGACCTCAACACCCTGGACGTCGGGGACGACTGGACGCCCGTTACCTGTGGTACCTATGCGGTCGAACGCATCATGGACGCGGTTTCCAACGGCGATCCGGCCGGTGTGGCAGTTGCGCGGTTCATTCACGGCTTGGCCAGAAACGCATTTAATTTCACGGGAAAACCCGAAAGATTGTATCTTTCCGGTGGGTTTACGCTCAATCAACCCTTTTTAAAGGCGCTTGGGCGGTACACCTGTGTCGTGCCCATCGGCAGGGCTGTGCCGCTCATCGGCCTGTATGCATTTGCCGCGCAGCAGGATCCCGGGTTGGGAACAGTGCCAGAGGTTTTGGTAAAGAGCATTGGGAATAGGCTCGAAACCCATAAGGAGGTGGACTGATGCTGAGCCGGGTGGGTATTTCGCTCGAGGACGATCTTCTTGAAAAATTCGACGGCTTGATTGCAAAGCGGGGGTATGAAAATCGCTCTGAGGCAGTGCGGGATCTAATCCGCGAAGAGCTCGTAAAGCAACAATGGGCATCCAGTTCAGATGATGCACCCCGCGTGGCCGTGGCCATCCTGGTATACGACCACGAATCCCGGGAGCTCGGCCAAAAGCTGATCCACGCCCAGCACGAAGCGCACGACCTGGTCGTCTCCACTTTGCACGTCCACATGGATCACCACAACTGCCTCGAGGTGCTGGTCTTGAAAGGAAGGGGGAATGACGTGGTCAAAATGGGCAACCACCTCATCAGCACCAGGGGCGTCAAGCTAGGAAAGCTCGTCCTCGCCACAACCGGCCTCGGACTTTAAGGAGTAGGAGGAAGGTTACAGGCACTGATCTGATGGTTCAAAAGTACGCGATAGAAGTACATGTCTGGTCGACCTCGCATTGGTACTTAAGGCAGGGAATAATTGGGGAAATAATTGGGGACACAGTTTATTTAATGCAGTCTATTTGACGAAGTCCCGATGCGAAACACCTAGGAGCAACCTCTGCTTGTAACGAACGAACGAGCCGTTCTAACACCCGTGTCACGCGATCGATGTCTACCTACTTCTATATCTAACGGGACTGTTGTGGGATTTCTGAAGATATCAGTGGATATTATGCAGTTCGGGAAGTGAGGACCTATTGGTTTTCCCGATGCCGGCCCCCCTGGCTGTTTTTATCTTTACA
>JAAUYD010087192.1_pt1 | contig 10955 bp, 10 predicted proteins | sample 7278101 | NCBI WGS metagenome assembly JAAUYD01 (sample SAMN14350128, study PRJNA611818) | marine sediment metagenome | isolation source: surface marine sediment (0.6m) | place: French Polynesia: Moorea | collected 2018-08
AGAATCCCCCTTAACTGGAAAAACAAAAACTATGTGGGTACTATTTTCGGCGGTAGTATGTTTTCCGCAGTCGATCCAATACCTATGGTACAACTCATCAATCTATTGGACGAAAATTATGTGGTATGGGATAAAAGTGCCCAAATAAAATTCAAAAGACCGGCCAGGGAAGCCCTATTTGCTGATTTCATATTTACTCCTGATGAAGTCGAGTCCATCAAGCAGAAAATACGAGAATCAAACGAAATCGAGATTGTCAAGAAAACTACCCTGACAAGTAAGAACAAAGAGGTTGTTTATTGCGAGGTGGATAAAACGATTTACGTGGCCGATAAGAAATTCTATAAAGAGAAACGCAAATCCAAAAGCAGGGAACTTAAATAATACCTACATTTGAAAGAAACCCTTAAATCAATAAAAATGAGGAAATTACTTTTATTAGTGGCCTTTGTTTACATCAGTACATTGACCGCACAAGAAGACATGCTCGTGCAGGGCACCATTAAAGCTGTCTTGGCTCAAAATCAAGACCAGGTCATTCAATTGGCCGAAGCTTTTTCTGAAGACCAATACAAATGGAGACCCATGGAAGGGGTGAACTCGGTTGGAGAAGCGTTGACACATATCGCAGGAGGAAATTATTATTTGGCCATGAAAATGGGATTCCCACCACCTGAGGATGTTGATATGATGAAATTAGGCGAGATTACCGGTAAGGAAAACATCATTTCTGCTCTTAAAAAATCCAATGCCTTCGTTTTGGATAAAATCACCATGGTCGAAAGTGGAAAGTTCGCAGATGAGGTCGATTTCGGATTTGCGAAAATGAATATGCTAGGGGGTCTATTGGCAATGATGGAACACAACGGAGAACATAAGGGACAACTGATTGCCTATGCGCGTTCTAATGGAGTGGTACCGCCATGGAGCGAAGCTCAATAATTGAAGGTACTTTAAGAGGTTTATCATTTTGGGCACGGTGAAAAATTCAAGCGCGGATTCTAAACCATGCTCAAAATGACAATTTATCCCTTATACTTCTGAGGCAGATACACCACTTTCTTCGTATCGAAAAATTCTTCCTCAAAATAGTCTTTCAAATCAAAGATTTGTGCACTCGCGTAGGGTTCCAATTCTTCACATAAATCCCCTCCTTTTAAATAAAGAATGCCGTTTTTTCGTTCGTGAATTGATTCTTTTTTAATTTTTCCCTTGACCCAATGCACAAAAGTGGGCATAGCTGCCACGGCCCGACTGACAATAAAATCGAATTGACCGGATAGCTCCTCCACCCTTGAATGGTAAGATTGAACATTTGCCAATTTCAGTCCTTCGATGACCTCATTCACTACTTTGACTTTCTTGCCTATGGCATCGACCAATGTAAATTGTGTTTGAGGAAATAATATGGCCAATGGTATGCCTGGAAAGCCGCCCCCTGTTCCAACATCCAAATCTTCTGCACCTTCATTAAATCGTTGAATTTTCGCAATCCCCAATGAGTGCAGCACGTGTCTTAGATAAAGCTCATCAATGTCTTTTCTGGAGACAACATTGATTTTTTTGTTCCAATCCTGGTACAGTTCTTCAAGGCGAGTAAACTGTTGAATTTGTCTATCGGTAAGATTGGAAAAATACTTCTGTATCGTTTCGATTCCCATCGAATCCTGTTAATTTGTCCAAAAATAATACTTTTAACAAGCAAGTTTCCGTTATTTTTGGAACGCCTGTAAGGTATAAGAAGTTATAATTATCGCTTATGCAAAAAGAAGCCATTCGCTTTTCCAGAAAAGACTCAGCCCAATTTTTTAGAACACTCAACAAACGTGTGAATTCCTATTTTAAGGAGAAGAACTTAAAGAAAACAGGCAATTGGCAACTTCATTTGAAGACCATTGTCATGTTTTCCATTTTTCTCACGCCTTACTTTTTAATGTTGACCCTTAATTTATCAACATGGGTACAATTGTTATTGACCATACTGATGGGAGTGGGTATGGCCGGCGTGGGCATGAACGTTATGCACGACGCCAATCATGGATCTTATTCCAGCAAAAAATGGCTAAACAAAATTTTAGGCAGCACTATCTATCTTTTGGCTGGAAACGTCTATAACTGGCAAGTCCAACATAACGTATTGCACCATACCTATACCAACATCCACGAACATGATGAGGATATGGAAGCTGGACGAATATTGCGTTTCTCAAAACACGCCGAATGGAAAAAACACCATAAGTTTCAACACTGGTATTCGATTTTTCTTTATGGATTATTGACTTTTAATTGGGCCATAACCACCGACTTCAAACAAATGTATAATTACACCAAAAGGAAATTGGCGTACGGTAAATTCCCTAATCCTGTTTTAAATTGGAGTACATTGGCCATAACCAAAGCGTTGTATTTTGTGGTTTGGATAGTGGTGCCCATGCTCTTTTTCGATATCCCATGGTGGCATGTGCTTATCGGCTTTTTTGTGATGCACTATGTTGCTGGTCTTATTCTGAGCGTCGTATTCCAATTGGCGCAAATCGTCGAGGATGCTGAAACACCGTTACCTGATGAAACGGGAAATATGAAGAATACCTGGGCCATCCACCAATTATTTACCACGGTCAACTTTGGCACCAAAAACCGTATCATAAATTGGTTCACAGGTGGGTTGAACCACCAAGTGGAGCATCATATTTTTCCACACATAAGCCATATTCACTACACAAAAATTGCCAAAATTGTGAAGGAAACCGCAAAGGAGTTTAATTTACCTTACAACGAATATAAAACTACTAGAAAAGCCATAATTTCGCACTTCAAACATTTGAAGGAGTTGGGCCAGCCCCCACTCAACTATCAATACTAGCGAAAAAATGAGCAACCAACTTTCGGACAGAATTAACAGCCTGGTTCCCTCGGCAACTTTGGAAATGGCTGCAAAAGCCCGTGCACTTCGGGCAGAAGGAAAAGATGTCATAGGATTGAGTCTTGGGGAACCTGATTTTAATACTCCAGACTATATTAAAGAAGCTGCCAAACAGGCCATTGATGACAATTACAATTCTTATACCCCGGTAGATGGTTATGTAGAACTGAAGGATGCCATTATCACTAAATTTAAAAGAGATAATGGGCTAACCTATGACCGTTCACAAATTGTGGTTTCTACAGGGGCCAAGCAAGCCCTGTACAATGTGGCACAAGCTTGTTTAAACGAAGGGGATGAAGTCATACTTCCTTGTCCGTATTGGGTAAGTTATAGTGATATTGTAAAATTGACAGGTGGGGTTCCTATTGAAGTTAAAACTTCTATTGAACGTGATTTCAAGATGACCCCAGAACAATTGGAGGCAGCAATCACTCCTAAGACCAAGATGCTTTGGTACAGTTCGCCCTGTAATCCCAGCGGTTCCATTTACAGCAAATCTGAACTTAGGGCATTGGCGGATGTATTGCAAAAGCATCCACAGATTATTGTCGTCAGTGACGAAATCTATGAACATATCAATTACGGGGTCACGGCCCATGCGTCGATGGCCTCCTTTGAAGACATGTATGACCGCACTGTGACGGTAAATGGAGTGGCAAAAGCCTTCGCCATGACGGGGTGGCGAATCGGCTATATCGGTGCCCCTTCATATATCGCCAGGGCCTGCAACAAACTGCAGGGCCAGGTAACCAGTGGAGCGAATTGCATTGCCCAAAGGGCCGTAATAACTGCTTTGTTGGAATCTCCAGAAAGGGTGCAGTACATGGTTGATGAATTCAAAAACCGAAGAAAGCTGATATTAGGTCTATTGAATGAAATTGATGGGTTTGAATGTAATGAACCCGAAGGGGCATTTTACGTATTTCCGAACATCTCCTCATTTTTTGGAAAAACGTTGAACGGGGTAAAAATCAATAATGCTTCCGATTTCGCAATGTACCTCTTGGAACATGCCAACGTTGCCACTGTTACTGGCGATGCCTTCGGAAATCCAGATGGGATCCGGATTTCTTATGCTGCTTCCCAAGAGCAAATCAAGGAAGCCGTTTCAAGAATAAAAGCGGTACTCTAAACCTTTTTCCAAAAATAGGGCACAAAAAGAACCATAAGTATAAAAGTTCGAGTCTTCTTTATTGTGTTAAAAATCCTCCTTTTCAAATATTGAAATCATGAAATTCATAATGGGAATATTTGAAGTTTTAGGTTATTTGTTAAAAGTTAAAACGGAACCTGAGTAAGTTCCGGAAAGGGAAGATTCCCCGGAGAAGTTGATATCCACTTTTATTTCATAATCGTTCTGAGAAGAAAGGGAAATAATTTCCACTACGCCGGAACTGTTTTCAACAAAAGGAAGATCTATGGTTTCCAAACATCTTTGCAAATCATCATTTCTGGAGGTTTGACAAGCCTGTTGAAGGCGCAAGAAAATAACAGAATCCTGCCCCAGAGGGACACTATATTCAAAATTTCCTGTTGGAAGCCTACCTATTAAAACTTGTTCTTCATCAAATGTTCTAGCACGAAGAAGTATTACATTTTGAGTCTCTGGACTAAAGACAAAGTCATTGGTTGGTATCGAGAAAGATTCTATAGAACCGTCAGTAAGGACAACAAGAAACTCTTGAAAATTAAAATCGGTATCCTCAAAAATATAGTATGCCTTTTCGAATTCAAAAGTATTTTCCCCAAAACTAAATCTATTTCTTCGTGAATCGTCATCAGTATTACATGAAGAAATGAAGGCAAAGAACAACACATAAAAGAAAAATATCAATCTATTCATGCTGAAAAATAACTAAACCTTTTTCCAAAAATAGGGCACAAAAAGAATCAGAACGGTAAAGAGTTCCAACCGGCCCAACAACATCAGGAAGCCGCACCACCATTTTCCAAAGGCGGGCAGAGCACTAAAATTAACCACTGGATTCAAATCCCCTAGGGCGGGACCAACATTACCAAGGGAGGACGCTGCACCACCGATTGCTGATTCAAAGTCCAATCCTAAATAACCCAAGACCAGGGCACCAATAATGAACAAGAGCATATAAAGCACAAAAAAGGCAATGATATTATAGACGATATGTTCGCTAATGGTCTTTTTATTAAAACGAACCGGGATAATTGCATTGGTGTGCAGGGTTCTCTTGAATTCCAAAAGTCCGTTCTTGATAATTAGCAAATGGCGCATGACTTTTATTCCCCCTGATGTGGATCCCGCACATCCTCCCAAAAACATCAATCCAAAAAAGAATACGGTCAAAAAAGGTGTCCAACTGGTGAAATCAGCGGTAACAAAACCAGTTGTGGTAACGATGGCCAATACCTGAAAAAGTGCATGCCGAAAGGCACTTTCTCCGGCACCCAAAACCATTGGATGGTATTCCGAAACCGGGACATTGGCCTGTAAATAAACAATACATCCAGAAATTAAGGTGAAGGAAATGATAAAAATACTGTAAACCTTAAACTCTTCATCTTTCAATACCCTCTGTACCTTACCTGTAAAGGCAAAATAGCTCATCACAAAGTTCGTACCCGCAAGAAACATAAAAACAATAACTATGTATTGTATCAATGGCGTATCATTCCAATAAGCGATACTAGCATTTTTTGTAGAAAAGCCTCCAGTGGACAAGGTGGAAAGTGCGTGATTTACCGCATCAAAAATCGACATGCCGGCCAATTTCAATAAAACGGTCTCGGCGACAGTATACCCAACATAAATTAACCAAAGCCGCTTTGCGGTATCGGTAATTCTTGGATGCAATTTATCACCTCCAGGACCGGGAGCTTCCGCTGCGAACAATTGCATACCCCCTATCCCCAATAGCGGTAATATGGCTATGGCCAAAACGATGATTCCCATACCGCCAATCCAATGGGTCAAGCTACGCCAAAATAGAATCCCTTCAGGTAGTGCTTCAATATCATTTAAAATGGATGCCCCAGTAGTAGTATATCCTGAAATCGTTTCAAAAAAGGCATTGGTCAAATTTGGAATTGCCCCTGAAAAAATATAGGGCAATACTCCTGAAATCGACATGATCAACCACCCGAAAGTAACAATGACATAACCTTCTTTTCGTTTTACCTCTTTTCTATGACCCCTAGTGTAGAACATGGCCATTACACCTACCAACATGGTAACAATAGCGGCCAGAAGAATATCCAATGTGGCACCATCCTGATAAATGCCACTCACCAAACCCGCAATCAGCATAAAGGAACCATTGCAGAGCAGCAGGAGCCCCATGATATGAAGGATAATCCTAAAGTTAAAGTTCATATTACAAGAAGAGCTTTTCTATGCGTGGAATAGCTTTTGGCAAGGCACATACCACTACTTTATCACCTTCGGTAATCCTAAAATCACCAAGTGCAATCAATCCTTCCCCATCACGTATGACCCCTCCGATAATGGCTTCTCTAGGGAAATTGAGTTCCTTTATAATTTCTCCATTCACCGCAGAAGTGGACTTCACCTCAAACTCCAAAATTTCGGCATTTAAGTTATTCAGTCGTGTCAGGGCCAATACCTCACCCCGTCTGATATATCTAAAGATATTATTGGCCGCGAGAAGTTTTTTGTTGATTAAGGTGTCGATACCAATGGACTGGGACAGTTGAAAATAATCCATGTTCTCGACCAAGGCGATAGTCTTCTTAATACCGCGGGATTTTGCCACCAAACAAGACATAATATTGGTTTCCGAATTTCCTGTAACGGAAATAAATGCATCCATTGATTCAAGACTTTCCTCCTCCAAGAGCTCCACATTTCGACCATCGCCATTTATGACCAAGGCATTCGGTATTTCATCGGCGATATCAAAGGCCTTCTCTTTGTCTTTCTCAATCAACTTCACATTGAATTTATTGGAGCACAGATCCCTTGCCGTTTTATATCCTACCTTACTTCCACCCAGAATCATGACATTCTTGATATCACGGCGTTCCATGCCCGTTAATTTGTAAAGATCATCTACCCCGCCCTTATTTGTGACAAAATACACCTGATCACCCTCTTTAAAAACGGTATCCCCTCTTGGAATCAAGGTATATTGGGTACCCATGCGCTGAAGTGCAATGGGCATAAAATGCAGTTCAGGAAATATTTTCGCTGCCTCTTTCACCATTTTGCCAACAAATGGAGCTGTTTTGGGCAAAAAGACACCGACCATCGTTAAAAGTCCTTCTTCGAATTCATAGGTGTCGTTAAATGCAGATTGATTCAGCAGTAATTGAATTTCTGAAGCGGCCAATTCTTCCGGAGAGATCAACTCATCAATACCCAGTTCATCAAACTTGATTAATTTTTTGTGGTCGACAAACTCGGTATTGGAAATTCTTGCAATAGTTCTTTTGCTCCCCAATTGCTTTGCCAACAAGCAAAAAGTCAAATTGGTCGTTTCCGATGCCGTTACACCAATAACCAAATCTGAAGAATCGACCTTGGCATCGCGTAGCACTGAAACAGAGGTGGCATCACCCCTTAAAACCTTGATATCTAAATGACTGTCAGCGTAAGACAAACTTTCCTTATCCGTATCTATAAGTGTGATTTCTTGGGCTTCATAAGAAAGTAACTTGGCTAAATGGAAACCTACTTCTCCTGCACCGGCAATAATTATCTTCATTTCTTCCTAAAACTGGTTACCATATTCCTTTGGAAAGTATACTACGGTCAGACACTGCCCTGTTCCGTATCATGGTGATAAAATTAAGTAGGGCAAAAGTAAACATTTTATTTAGCGATACGAGCTTTTGCGGTTGTGTTATCTTTGCGCCCAAAATTGCATATGGCCGAAAATGTCAATCCATATAAAGAGTCCAAATTGGGCAAGAAGGCCCAGGTCACCCAAATGTTCGATACCATTTCCAAAAACTACGACGGATTGAACCGGGTAATTTCCTTGGGAATCGATGTAAAATGGAGAAAGAGAGTAGTCAATATTGTCAAAAAATCCAAGCCCGAGAATATTTTGGACATTGCAACAGGCACTGGTGATCTGGCCATCAATCTAATAAAGACTGGAGCGACTAAAATAGTCGGGTTGGATATATCGCCGGGTATGTTGGCCGTGGGAAAAGACAAGGTCAAAGAAAAAAACCTTACCAATACCATTGATATGGTCATAGGTGATAGTGAAAACCTACCATTTGATGAAAGTTCTTTCGATGCCATTACCGTAGCTTTTGGTGTTCGAAATTTTGAAAATTTAGAAAAAGGATTAAAAGAAATTCACAGGGTTTTAAAGCCTAAAGGCACCTTTGTGGTCTTGGAAACTTCGGTCCCTACCAAATTTCCATTCAAACAGGGATACCTTGTTTACAGCAAGTATATCTTACCCACGATAGGAAAACTGTTCTCAAAGGACAAAATCGCCTACAATTATCTTTCTGAATCTGCCGCCGTCTTTCCATTTGGGGAAGACTTCAACAATATTTTACGAAAAAAGGGGTTTATAGACGTAGAGAACAAACCCCAAACGTTTGGGGTTGCAAGTATTTATGTAGCCTCAAAATGATTTCATGAAAGGACCGTTTTTTATATTCCTTTTCTTAACTTTCGTCTTTCACTGCAATGCCCAAATCTTTGGCAAAGACCCCATCTTAAATTTGCAGAACGAGGATAAGGACTTCTTGAACTGGGGTTATTATCTGGGTTTCAATCGTTATGACTTTCAATTCGAATATGAAAATGACATAGGGCAAGACATCCTTGTGGAACAGAGTTATGGTTTTAACGTTGGCCTAATCGGAGAGATGCGAATCAATGAATTTTTGGATGTTCGTTTTGAACCAGGTCTTCTTTACACGCAAAGGAATCTTGGGTTTCCTGGCTTTGACAACCAACAGGATGCCATTCGTGAAGTTCGATCTACCTATATCAGATTTCCGCTCTTACTGAAAATAAGCACTAAGAGATTTAATAACGTTAAACCTTTTTTGGTCGTAGGTGCTTATACGGCAATCAACCTTGGAGCAAAGGAAGATAGTTTGGAAGATAACAGTAGCGGAGAGTTTCGAATGGTAAAAAATGTCTATGGTTACGAATTGGGCTTCGGAATTGACGTCTACACTGAATACTTCAAGTTTACCCCTTCCATTCGTGGGGTTTTTGCATTGAACGATGAACTCATTCGCGATGAAGACCCCAATAGCCCTTGGACAGGCAACATAGCTGGCATGCGAACCCGGGGAATATTTATCAATTTTACATTTGAGTAGGTAGCTTGGTAATGGTTGCCCGATGTTTATGTGCAGATAACACTGCATCTAGCATCTAGCATCTAGCATCTAGCATCTAGCAAAACTATTCCCGCCTAATTTCATTTAAGAGGATTCCCGTTGCGATGGCCACGTTAAGGCTCTCAGCGGTCGATTGGCCATATTGAGGAATGGTTATTCTATTTTTCATCCATTCAGCAAGTTCCGGCGATATCCCATTAGCTTCATTTCCCAGAACCAAAATTCCAGCCTTAGGGAGCTTTTCATCGTATACGCTTTTTCCCTCCATATATGCGCCATAAATCGGACGTTGGCTTTGCTTAAGAAAATCTTTCAATTCGGTATAAACAACATTAACCCTCGCAATGGATCCCATAGTAGCCTGCAGTACTTTGGGGTTATAGAGATCTACAGTTCTCAGCGAACAAACCAAATTTCGAATTCCATACCAATCGCAAAGCCGAACAATAGTGCCCAAGTTTCCAGGGTCACGAATATCATCCAGAACCACTGTCCAATCCTCATCTCTAATCGCCAGTGGCTCTGGTATTTTAAATACGGCCAAGATTCCGTTCGGATTTTTCAGAGCACTTATACTTTTCAAATCCTTAGGAGATATTACTTCAATAGGAAAGTCAGATTGAAAACTGTCTCGAAAATCTGGATAAACCAGTATCCTTTCCGGCTTTAAACCGGCCCTTATAAGCTCTTGAACCACTTTATTTCCCTCAACGAAAAATAGCTGATGTTCATTTCGGTATTTTTTTTGATGTAGGCTTTTTACGAGTTTTAACCACTTTTTGCCAACCATGGGAATTCGTGTAATTTTGAGCTTTATGATGAATCATCCCTTGCGCAGGTACTTCACGGCAAAAGTAGTTGTAATATTATTAGCAGTTGCCTTGACCTCTTGTAATGCTGTCAAGAAAGTTCCTGAGGATGATTTGTTGCTCATGGAAAATCTTATCTACGCCGATAGCGCCCAGGTAAAGGACAGCGATGTACGTAACCTCTTGGCCCAAAAACCGAACAGTACGATTTTGGGATATCCATTTAGGTTAAACCTTTATAATCTCGCCAAGGAAAATCCGGACTCTTTATATCAAAATTGGTTAAATCGAAAACCCAAAAGAAAGCAACGCCTTAATGCATTGCTTTCTGAAAAGCAGGTAAGGCGACTTGGTCAGTCTTTTGTGGTCAGGGGTTGGAGCAACCTGCTGAAACGAGTCGGTGAGGCCCCTTCGATCATTGATTCCTCAAGAACCCAAAAATCCATGGATAGATTGAACTACTACTACGGAAGTAAAGGGTATTTCAACAACAGTGTTTCTTATGATATTGAACCTATCAAACGAAAACAACGTGCGAAAATGAAGTATTTTGTAAAGTTGGGCAAGCCTTATATCATCGATTCGCTTTCAAACAATATTACCTCAAATGCTGTGGATTCCTTACTCCGTATAAACGAGAAAAACGCATTGGTAAAACAAGGTGAGCAGTTTGATCTAAGCAAGTTTAACCAAGAGCGTGAACGGTTGACCAATATTTTCAGAAATTCAGGTATTTATAATTTTCAAGAAAGTTCAATTAACTTCGATATTGTTCGGGATACGCTACAAATCAATGACGACCAGAATATGGAGGTTATTTTGAACATCAATGACCTTAGAAATTCTACAGATAGTAGTGCTAGAAAGACGTATCAAATAAATAGATTTAAGGACATCAACATCTATGC
>JAAUYD010011552.1_pt1 | contig 10954 bp, 8 predicted proteins | sample 7278101 | NCBI WGS metagenome assembly JAAUYD01 (sample SAMN14350128, study PRJNA611818) | marine sediment metagenome | isolation source: surface marine sediment (0.6m) | place: French Polynesia: Moorea | collected 2018-08
AAAGCTCGCCAACAAGTTAGCATTGCTTATCAGGATGCAAAACTTTTGTCTTCGGATTCATCCCACACCGCCCTCCGGGTCGGATGTGGGGCTTCTCCGATTTCAGCTAACAGTGCTTTGACTAAATCGCCAACAATCTCTTTACCAAATTCGTGCTCTGGTAGTGGTGTCATAATCTCCAACATTCCCCGCTCGTAGGCGATTCTAGCTGCGCGATGTTCTCCCAACTCTTCCAGAATTGTTTCCAACTCTTGCCAAGTTACATTTTGCAACACCACTCTTTGTCTTGGTGGAACCTGGATACGTTTTAATTCCAACAACATTTATCTATTTCTTGAATTAATGTCGAAATTTTGAGGCTAAAACCCTTATGAGTCAAGAATTTTTACAATTCAAGTGAGGAGTCACTTCCCGAATAGTTGAGAATAAAGTCAACAATTAACCTAACTAGACTCCTAATTGATTTTATTCTCAATAACTCCTGAATTTTGATGAGCAGGCAATTTATCAAATTATTGGCAGGCAAGGATTTCAGGATAAAAAATCATCGAACTCACGTTAATTTTAACTCCTAACACTGAACTCACGTTGAATTAGTACCCCGCCACATTAATTCTGAAAGAATCCATCTTTTTTCCTGTTAAACGGTTGACTGGTTAATAATTTCTCGATACTTCTCTAAAAACTTGCGAAATACACCATTCTCCAGAGAATTATACTGGTGCTCATCAATCTGTACCAAAGGTTTAATTTCTGACAATGTGGCACAACTGAAAACAGCTTCAAACTGACCTAATTCTTGGGGATAAATATCCCGTTCGATAACTTTTATCCCCAAACTGGGAGCTACTTCAATTAAGGTAGCTCTTGTAATGCCTGGAAAAATATCAGGTGTCAGGGCTGGGGTGACAACCGTTTCTCCTTGAATAAAAAACAGATTAGCTGCTGCTGCTTCGGCAATTTTACCAGAGCGATCGAGCATAATTCCTTCATCAACCCCCGATGCTTCTGCTGCAAGGCGGACAAGGTAACTATTCACATAGGTTCCGCATATTTTGGCAGTGATAGGCATGGCTCGATGAGAAACCCGCTCTACTGGCGAAATATGACATCTGAGGGGCTTGACGACCTGATTTCGAGGAGCGATCGCTGCTAATATCACCACATCTACTGTCATTTGATTCCTATCTTTAATGACTATCTTCGGCTGGGAGCGGTAAACAAGGGGACGGAGGTAATAGTCAGCGTGAGGAATTTTGTCTAACAGCTCCCAGACACCAGCTTTTAACTCTTCCGTTGAGTAGGGAACTTTCATATCTAAAGTGGTAGCATTATGCCGGAGGCGCTCAAGATGGGCATCTAAAGCATGAATATAATAGCGATCGCCGTTCCAAAAAGCCCTAATGCCATCAAAAACACCAATTCCCAAATGGAGAGAGTAACTAGCTACAGAAGGATCGGCTTGTTCACGGGGAACTATTTTGCCGTTATACCAGACCAGTTGATCTACTTCAAACACTTCCTATATATACTCCTTTATATACTCCTTAAATTGTTGTTTGCTAGCCCCCCCACGGTCAAATCCCACAACCAAGGATGAAAATAATTCCTTCACTCCTACCCTGCACCGAAGCCGCTGAGTAGCAAAGCGTCCCGTGAGGGATACGCGTCTACACTCCTTCACTCCCTCACTCCCTCACTCCTTTTGAGGGAAATTCCTTAACTCGAATTCTGAGACATAGGGATAAATTGGCTAATTATAATGGCTCCAATAATCAATACTGCACCAACTAATCCTTGAATTCCTAACTTTTCACCTAGTATGGAGTAAGCAAATAAAGAAGCCCAAACAGGTTCAAGGGGATAAATCAGAGCAGCTTCTGGGGCACTAATCCTTGCTTGTCCCCAAGTTTGCATCCAAGTTGTGATGGCTGTGGTGATTATTCCCAAATACAGCAATGACATCCAGGGGAGTGTTTCTGTCACTGTGGTAATTGTCAACCAATCTCGATTACTAACCCCAACCCATAGTAAACTAAACCCTGCCGTAGCCAGCAGTTGTCCCCCTGTTAGTGACAGAGAAGATAATTTATTTGCATAGGTTTCAAGTCGCCAGATATACATTACCCAACTTAAAGCCGTTGCGAAGCTCCAAGCATCCCCAAGATTAGGTGGAGAATTTTCATAGGATAATAAGCCAATTCCGATCGCAGCTAATAGGGCTGTTATTAAGATTTGCCATTTGATATGGCGGCCTAATAATCCTAAAAGTAGGGGCAGAATAACCACATAAAGGGTGGTAATAAAAGCATTGCGGTTAACGGTGGTATATTGTAAGGCAAGGGTTTGAGTCCCATAGCCAGCAAAAATCCACAATCCTATTTCTAAGCTGCCCTGAAACAACTGCCTGTTGAATTGCAAAAAGGGCAGAAACAATATTGCTGCTAACCCAAAGCGCGTAAAAACCAACACACTGGCGGGAATAGTTGCTACTGTCTCTTTAATAACAACGAAACTGGTACCCCATAAAAGAGTGACTAGAATCAACACCAGTATGCCAGCTATATGTAGCTTGACATTTGTCAAATGCCTTAATTTGTTCCCCATCTGTCTACTGCCACCGTTTCGTAAACCATATTAACCAAAGTCACCAAATCAAAGACGGGTAACCCTACAGCTTCTCGGATAGCTGCCGCCAAGGGAGGCAGATCCCCACACTCCAGGATGATGGCACCGACATTAGGATTTTTGGCTATCCATGTCTTAGCTGCTTCTACCACGTCTCGACCAAATTGTTCCCCATCAAAAGGAGCATCAGGATTACAGAAAATGTTAGACCATTCTCCCGTTCCTTCCAAGCCGATGGTGCACAGATCTATCTCCTTTGTGACTCCCGAATTGTAAAAATGCTGTTGGGTTAACTTTTCCTGATAAAAGGTAATCACCCCAACTTTTTGATCAGCTTTGAGCATTTGATGCACCATGGGAATCATAACTAAGCTGGAGGCAAAAACGGGAATATCCACAGCATGAGCTAGTTCCCTCTGGAAGATGGCAGTAAAACCACAAGCTGCCCCGATGGCTTTCACTCCGGCTCGTTCAAGTTCTTGCGCTGCTTCCACCACAGCCTTGAGAACTTGAGGGTCAGGGTTCGCTATCAAAGTAGAGTAATATAGCCCTTTGACCCGCTTATATAATACGGGAAACTTAAAGGTCTGGAGATGAGCAATATTTCCAAGGATACTTTCAAATTGGGGAAAAGCTTCCTCATGTCCGTCTTCGAGTCCCAAAATGCCTATGGCAGGTGTAATTTTCTGTCTTTCTTTTGTATTGCTCATCTGTACTTTTTTCGTCAATTTATTACTATTTTTAACTACCTAGGGCTTGCAGCAAAAAGTCTTTTGGTGGAGGTAGGGAATAGGGAATAGGGAATAGGCAATAGTTACAGCCTATGGGTTGCTATTTTTTTTTACCCGCAAAAAATACCAGATGCAAGGATTTGAGGTTGAAAATCCTAATTCCCTTACACTTATTTCCCAAAAAATAGCCCAAAAGCATTGATAAATCAATGTTTTATACTTATTCAGCAGACGCTACCTAGAAGACCTTTTGCCTGACGCGCACTGACACTAGATCCCTATAAGCATATCTTTTCTGTGCTTCACTCTTTCACTTCTTCACTCCCTATTTTCAAGCTAGTCTCCCATGAGAAAATCTCACAACAAAGGATGAAAATGGTTTCTTCCTAACACTTCAAGGGCGCACGCAATGCGCCCCTACAGGGTGCCTCCTAATTATTTTCAAGCTAGTGGTCTTAACGGGAAAATTCCACAACCGACTATGAAAATATATCTCAAGTGCGGCTCCTACACCTAAGCTGTCAACTATCAACTAACAACTAACAACTAACAACTAACAACCATTTTCAAAGAGCATGAGAATTACTCCTTATTTACTGCTGATATTTTAGATGTTTTCTGATACAAGCCAATATGGTGAAAGCCGAGGTTCCTGGCAAAATATTTGCCAATTTTCGTTCTTTCTAAGGCCTTTCGATCTAAGGGTAGGGGATTTAAGCAAAATAGATCAACTTCTTGAATTTTGGTCAATCCCTGTTGGGCAAATAAGCGATCAAAAGCTTCTGCCCCATAGCATTGTTGCTGGGGGTTGTAATCGACAAATCCTCCGGTATCGAGTCCGGTTCTGAGGATAGCCGTCAAAGTCTCGTGCCAATTTTTACTGGGATGCCATGATAGAAAATGGGCGGCGAGCGCTGGTAGGGTATGTAAGCTGAGGTTATTGACATTTGAAGCTACAATATAACCCCCCTCTTCAAGATAGGGACAGAGCATTTTCAGAAATTGATTATGGTCTTGAACATAAGGGAAAACACCCATTGCCACAATCAAATGGAATTTAATCTCAAAGGGAACTTGACCATTGGGGGAATGGCGAAAATAAGCATCTGGATTTTCCTGGATTGCAGATAACTTTTCAATGGTATTTTTCACCATCTTTTCGGCTACATCAAATCCATAGACCTCAAATCCTTGTTTGACAAGTTCGTAACTTAACAAACCTGCACCACAGCCAACTTCCAGCACTTTACCACTGTTGATATAATGCAACAGCAGTTTCACAACTAACTGAGTTCGTTGGCTGAAATAGGCATTTGAATTTTCTGCTTGTTTTTGCCAACTATCAGCTACATTATTCCAATAATTTGTAAGTTTGCTCATGATCAAGTTCTTCAGGACTCTCGTAAGAGACATAAAAACGAACTACATCACTGGAGAATTGCTCAAGGAATTCCCTACCTCCAATTAGATGCTCTCATCCCCCGGTGGAGTCTTCGCAACCGAGGGACTTGTTAAATTTTGCTCTATGACCAAGAACAGGGTATGGGGTATAGGGTGTCTCACAAGGGTAGGCTTTTTACAATTGGGTGTTGGTTAGATTTGGAGGATAAGGTAGGAAAGTGAACAAGGGAGGAAAACTTAACCAACGATTGTACGGTGATCAAAAATAGAAACCACCTCAAAAGCCTCAGCCTTGGCGTTGAATAATCTTCCTTTTTTAATTATGGGGTTCCCCACACCCTAATCCCTACACCCGTTTCATTTTAGATACCTATAGGCACAGCTTCTTCAACTGATTGGGGAAGAGGATTAATTAAGGGGAAATCGTCTAATTTACGCCCTGCACTGACAAATTCAGGTGCTTTTTTCCAGTTTCCTTCAAATAGAGTTGTTCCATCCCCTAATTGCTGCCAAAGACGAGTGGCAAAATCAGGCATGATTGGGGCAGTGAGTAAGGTCAGAGTTTTAATAGCAGCTAATTCTAGAGCTATAGAGGTTCGTAGTTCGTCTTTCTTGGTTTCTATGCCCCTGAGATAGTTTTCCGCCGCACCAAATCGCCGTGCTGTCCGCACCAATTCACAAAGCATCCGAGTTGCTTTCTGAGGGGAAAAACTTTCAGCTTCGTAAGCAAATTCCACTTCTTCGATAAACTTACTTAGTTCTCGGTAAAATATTCGGTGATTATCAGTCCAAGCTCCAGGTTCGGGAACAACACCATCGTATTCCTCCTGTAGTTTAGCACTGATTTCCTCTAACCATTGATTCCATTCATCTTTTAGTTCCCGTTGGACAGTTCGTTCAAACTCAGCTTGACTAAAGTTAGTTTGTTGGGTTTCTGGCCGCGTGTGGGCTAAATAAAAACGAACGGTGTCAGCTGAAAATTGATCAAAAAAGTCAGAACCCCAAATGGCGTGCCCTCGACTGGTAGAAAACTTATCTCCTTCCAAACGATAAAATTCGTTATTGACGAAAACTTTAGGCAAATTAATCGAAGAGTCGTAAGCTAATAAGAGGGCAGGGAAGAGAAGGGCATAAAAATAACCATTATCAAACCCAAAAAACTGCACCACATTGCCATCTTCAGCTTTCCAGAACCGTTCCCAACCGGATGTCTGCTCTAAAGAACGACTAAGTTGTTGAGTTCCAAACAGACACTGTCCTGCTGCTAACTCGAACCAGGGGTCAAACCGCTGGTCCTCAAAGCCTTCCATCGGTACTGAGACTCCCCAGTTGGTAACCTGGGTAATTGCTCGTTCGGGCAATCCATCGAGGAGGCTACGCTCGCAAATCGCCCGTAGTCGCGGATCCATTTTAACAGTTTTATAATATTCCCTCAATTGTTTTTCATAGGGTTTTAAGGGAAAGTAAAATTTAGCTAGAGGTCGTTCGACAGGTTTATCCCCACAGGATTTGCACTGAGGATCAATGAGGTCGTTATAATGGTTGGAACGACCACAGGTTTCGCAACTATTGGCCTGAGAGGTAGAACCACATTGAGGACATTTGCCTTCTACAAAGGATTGAAACAAATACTTGCGACAGGATTTGCAATAGAAGGATGGAGTTTCTTTCTTAACTATTTTGCCTTCTGAATAGAGCTTCTTGAAGAAACCATGGATGAAGTCTAAATATTCGGGAGAGTTATCAGGTCTCCAATAATGATCAACTTCTATCTTCGCTTTTTTCAAGGTACTGCGAATTGCGTCGCTTGATTTATCAGCCAGCTCTCTTCCCGTTAAACCTAGTCGTTCGGCTGTTGTCAGAACATAGCCTTCGTTATCATGGGCACCACAAGTGTAAAACGCATTGACTCCGCGCAGTTTTAAATAACGAGTGTAGATGTCTGCACCAATATAAGGACCCGATAAATGTCCTAAATGCAAGTCGCCATTGGGAGTGGGTGGTGGTGGAGCAACAAGAACGTTTTTCCCGGAAACAACACGGGTTTTATCTGTTGTCATCTTTGCCCGTTCAGCGGCCAGCTTCATGTCTTCCCACCACACGGTAATGAAGGATAGCTTATTCTGGGCTGAGGTATTTTCCAAGGTATGGTTTAAAAATGGCGGTAAATAGATAACGTCTCCAGCACCAACCGTTTCCGTCTCATTGCCAACTGCTATCTTTCCTTCTCCTTCTAGGATGAAAAAGGTTTCCCCTTCATGGTGGTTGTGGATGTGAGTGATTTTCCCTGGTTCAACTACACACCGCATGGAATTAAATGGGGGATTAACAACATCTTGCCAAGGATATAGCTCTTGGCAAAGGGTATCGTAACATTCTTGGAATTCATCGGGATTAACCTTACGCACAAACATTTGTTGCTCTCCTAAATAGGTGTTTTAAAAGGTATTTTGGTACTTCAACCATTAATCTATAGTTGAACACAGCTACGGATTGGACAAAAGGCAAAAGTTTACTCCAAGCAGATTTGCTGCTTTTGCCCATATCCGAACTTTAATGAATGGCTAGCTCTATAGTGCTACTGGTTGCTTCTCTTCGTTGCCAATGGCTAGGAGATTTTCTGGTAAATTCTGGAGATTATTGTCGGAGGTGATTAATTCCTGCCAAATTTCTCCGGCTCGAACTGGCAAAATTGAAAGTAAGGTATCGCTAATTCCGTGGCTTTCTTCGCACAATCCTTGTAAAAAGATGCGGGGCATAAATTCAGGGTGAGTGGCCAAGCGATAGCTACGCTCAACTTGATAATCTCCCTGTGAGGTGGGAACAAGATAGTCGGCGACATGGTTGAGGATAGGGTGTCGGTTACTGTGATCATATCCCGTAGCTAAAATCATCCCATCACATTCCATTTCGATTTCCTTGTTTTCCATCAGATGGGTAAATCGGGCTTTGACACATCCTTCTTGTTCTTGGGCTGCATCAAGGGACATGAAAGGCAGAATTTCTAGGCGATTGGTGCCAAAATATTTGTCTTCATACACTAATTCGTAGATTTGCTTGATTAACTCCAAATCTGCTACGGAATAATTCGTATCTCGATATTTGGCTAAAAATTCCTGGCGTTTTTCCTCTGAGAGTCCATAAAAGAAATTAACGTGATCTGGAAAGAACACTTCGTTAATAAAACTACTATCATCCATGGGCCGATAAGCAAAACTTCGCAAGGTTGCTTTTACCGAAGCTTGGGGGTAGTTATTAGTCAAATAATGGAATACTTCAGCACCACTTTGACCTGAACCCACAACTACAAAACGATAGGGGTGGTTAACATCGGGATATTGTTGGCGAATTTGACTCAGGAACTTGGATGAATGGAAAATGCGATCGCCTAATGTTACTTTGATTTCCGCCGGAACTTTCGGTCTTCCTCCTGTAGATATTACTACATTTCGGGTCATATAGCTTTCTAGGGAGTCATTGTGGCGATCATGAACTACTACTTCCAGCAAGGAAACCTCATTGGTTCCCTCTTGTGTGACGGGCAATATTCGTATTACTTCTTTACTATAGTGGACTGGCACATTCAGTTTAGCTGCTGCCCAACCAAAGTAGTCGTTTAATTCGCGCCGACTGGGAAAAAAGGATTGTAAGTTAACAAACTCGTTTAATCGATTTTTTTCGTGTAGGTATTTGAGAAAGGTAAACTGACTGCAAGGATTACGTAGGGTTATCAAATCTTTTAAAAAAGAAACTTGGATAGTAGCACCGGGAATGAGTAGATCTGGGTGCCATGCCATCGTTTCTTTTGATTCTAAGAATAATGCCTGGGGCTGGTGAACTAAATTCTCCCCCTCTTCTTCTACTATAGTCGCTAGAGCCAAATTTGCTGGTCCAAACCCTACTCCTATGAGATCCCAAATTTTATCTGACTTATGGTTCATTTTGTTATTACATATCTTAAAAATCTAACAGAGTTATTATAGTGGTATAAGGACAATTTTCATATATACCTACTCAAACAATGGGCATCAAGATACATCATGGATCGTAGAATATCAGATATAACACAATTATTACTTAGGTATAATTTAAATACTCTATAAGCATTTTCCGGTGTAGTTCACAGACAGTGATTCAACAAGCAATATCCCATATTTTTAACATTTCTTACCCAGTTATATGAGAAAATGTTGCATAATTTGTTACCATATTTCTGCTAATTGGTATAAGATATTTTTGGATATAATCAACTAAAATATACATATTTCTGTTCAGTAGTAAATACACATTTGGTTCCTATATCATGTTTTTGTGCCTTATTTATATTGATGTCCAGTAAAGAGCTATATTTCTACATCAGTTATTAAGCGATCGCTATCTACATCTACCTAATGGAACCAAGTACTCAAGAAAAACAATCGGGTTGGCTAGGTAAGTCCCTCACGTTCATTGAGAAGGTGGGAAACAAGTTACCAGATCCCCTCACTTTATTTTTCTTCTTATCTATAGCAGTGATTCTCGTCAGTGCCATTGCTGCTACTCTCAACATATCCATTGTTCATCCCGGAACTAACAAAACTATCTCTGCGGTATCCCTATTAACACCAAATAGTATCCGCAAAATCTTTACTTCCGCAGTTAAAAATTTTGCAGAATTTCCACCTCTAGGTACGGTATTAGTTGCCATGTTGGGGGTAGGTGTTGCCGAATCTACAGGTTTACTATCGGCTGCATTGCGGGAGTTGGTGTTGATTTCTCCGGCAAAATTAATCTGCCCCTTTGTTGTGTTTGCAGGTATAATTGCAAACTTAGCAGCGGATGCAGGATATGTAGTCCTCGTACCCCTAGGAGCAGTCATATTTCTAGCATTTAAGCGTCATCCCCTGGCCGGCTTAGCTGCGGCTTTTGCGGGTGTTTCTGGGGGATTTAGTGCCAATTTAGTCATTAACTCTCTTGATCCCTTATTATCAGGATTATCCCAAAGTGCGGCGCAATTAATTAATCCTAAATATGAAGTAAATGCTACCGCCAATTACTATTTTATGGTGGTTTCCACATTTTTAATTACCTTAATTGGTTGGTTCGTTACTGAGAAAATTATTGAGCCACGATTAGGAATTTACCAGGGAAATGAAAATTCCTCGATGGAACAACTGACTCTAAAGGAACGTAAAGGTTTACGTTGGGCTGGATACTCTTTATTGGCATTTGCGGCATTAATTCTAGTGATGGTAGTACCGCCCCAAGGAATTTTACGCGATCCAGAAAAATTCACCATTATTCCCTCACCTTTAATTGAGGGCATTGTATTAATAATTGCCCTGGCTTTCTTTATTCCAGGAATTGTTTATGGTCAGGTCACAGGCGCAATTAAAAATGATAAAGATGTAGCTAAAGCCTTAGGTGATTCTATGGCATCTATGGGATATTACATAGCTTTGGCATTTATGGCAGCACAATTTATTGCCTACTTCTCTTGGAGTAATTTAGGGGTAATTTTAGCAGTAAATGGTGCTAACTTGATTAAGGCTACGGGATTTACTGGTCTGCCATTATTGTTAACTTTTATTTTAGTGAGTGCCTTTATTAATCTATTTTTGGGTTCAGCATCGGCAAAATGGGCAATTATGGCACCTATATTTGTACCAATGTTTATGTTAATTAGTTATTCCCCAGAGTTGGTACAAACGGCATATAGAATTGGCGATTCCACAACTAATATTATTACGCCGTTAATGCCTTATTTTCCTATAGTTGTAGCCTTTGGACAAAAGTATGATAAAAATTTGGGCATTGGAACTTTAATTTCTTTGATGTTGCCTTATTCTATTGGCTTTTTCTTGGCATGGGTCATTTTATTTAGTCTCTGGTTTTTCTTGGGTTTACCTTTGGGTCCTGGGGCATTGATGAAGATTTAATTGGACAGTCCCGATGACCAAACCCCTAGTGTTTAGGAACGTAGACCCGAAAGAGCTGGGAGCAGAGTGACGTAGCATTGCTACCTCTCTACGTCTATAAAAAAACAGCCTTACAAAAATGAAGTAAGGCTGGTTATTTGCTCTTTGTTATATCCTTTTATTTTGTATTTGTGTCTAGACTGTCTTCACTTCCTCAAAATTGTTTTCCATCCCCGCAACCATCAAACTAATCATTTCTAAAATTGCCCCGCGATTGCCTCTTTGACATCGCTTAAA
>JAAUYD010079586.1_pt1 | contig 10954 bp, 12 predicted proteins | sample 7278101 | NCBI WGS metagenome assembly JAAUYD01 (sample SAMN14350128, study PRJNA611818) | marine sediment metagenome | isolation source: surface marine sediment (0.6m) | place: French Polynesia: Moorea | collected 2018-08
CTCACGCGACCCTCGCCACGGGCCCAACAAGAGCGCAACACTGTTTTCGGTGAAACCCTGCCCGCCGGCCTGATCCTGGATCACACCTCCTGACGAGGCCCTGCCCGTGGGAATGGACGCCTCTGGCCCGTGCATCCGATCGGCGCGGACGGCCTAAAGCGCGACCGCGTCTTATCACATGGGCGGCCTGGACATTCGCCCCCCCCAATGGTAGCATGATCGATAGATTCCGATTGCTTATAACATAGCCATCTTCGATCCACGCGGCACCTTCAGCGATTCTGTTTATGAAAGGAACGGCCGATGACCCGAGACAGGATAAACGGCAGACGACTGTTCGGACTTTTCCTTCTGGGTGTGCTGCTGTTTAACTTTCCAGTACTGTATCTGTTCAATCGACAAGCGTTGCTACTGGGCATTCCGCTGTTGTACTTCTATCTGTTCGCAGCGTGGTTGCTACTCATCCTGCTCATGCTGGCCATCAGTCATTCCAAACCGGGACGTTCGTTGCCGGACAAGGGCGCGTAAAGGACGTTTGCATGCTGGCAACGGAAACTGTCATCTTCGTCTCCCTGTGCTACATCGGCGCTTTGTTTGGCATTGCCTATTATGGGGACAAGCGTGCCGACACTGCTAGAAGCATCATCAGCAACCCTTACATTTACGCCCTGTCGCTGGCGGTTTATTGCACCGCGTGGACCTTTTACGGCAGTGTCGGACGGGCGGCATCGGCCGGTCCTGCGTTTCTCACCATCTACCTGGGACCGACCTTGATGGCGACCCTGGGCTGGCTGATTTTAAAAAAGATCGTACGCATTTCCAAAATTCACCGCATCACCTCGATTGCGGACTTCATCGCTTCGCGCTATGGGAAAAGCATGACCTTGGGCGGTGTGGTGACCGTTATCGCCGTATTGGGTATCGTTCCCTATATATCGCTGCAACTGAAGGCCATCTCTTCCAGTTTTCTCCTTATCCGGCAATATCCCTCACTGGAAACGCTGCCCCAATCAGCCAGCATCGGCATATTCAGCGACACCACCTTTTATGTGGCTCTTTTTTTGGCGGTGTTCGCCACCCTCTTTGGTACTCGCAACCTCGAGGCGACCGAACGCCACGAGGGGCTGGTCGCCGCTATCGCCCTCGAATCCATGGTCAAACTGGTTGCGTTTCTGGCGGTCGGTATTTTCGTCACGTTCTTCTTGTATAACGGATTCGCCGATCTAGGACGCAGAGCCATGGCATCTCCGGAACTGCGTCTGCTGATGACCTTGCCCAAAGATGCCGGTGCCTTCTCCAGCTGGTTTGTCCATATTTTTCTTTCCATGATGGCCATCGTCTTGCTGCCGCGTCAGTTTCAGGTCATGGTGGTTGAAAATGTCAACGAGAACCACTTGAACAAGGCGATCTGGTTGTTCCCCCTCTATCTGGTGGCCATCAACATTTTCGTTCTGCCGGTGGCGTTTGCCGGCATGCTCTCTTTCGGCGCCTCCGGTCTGGACGCCGATATGTTCGTCCTGACCCTTCCCATGGCCAACAAACAGGTGCTGTTGACCCTGCTGGTGTTTATCGGGGGCATGTCGGCGGCAACCGGAATGGTCATTGTGGAAACCGTGGCCCTGTCAACCATGATCTGCAACGACTTGGTGATGCCCCTGTTGCTGCACATGCGGTCGTTAAAACTGGCCCAGCGTGAAGATCTGAGCAGCATCCTCCTGTCGATTCGCCGATTGAGCATCGTCTTGGTGCTGCTGATGGGTTACGCCTATTTTCACTATGCCGGGGAATATTACACCCTGGTCTCCATCGGCCTGGTCTCTTTTGCCGGCGTGGCGCAGTTCGCTCCGGCCGTGTTGCTGGGCATTTTTTGGAAGGGCGGTACGCGGACCGGTGCACTGATGGGATTGGTGGCCGGCTTCGGCGTCTGGTTTTATACGCTGTTTCTGCCGTCATTAGCCGGAGCCGGGCTGCTTCCTCAGCAGTTTCTGGCGCATGGTCCCTTCGGCATCGCCTTCCTGAAACCCTTCGAACTGTTCGGCCTGGATGTCTTCGACCGGATCACCCACGCAGTCTTCTGGAGCATGCTGGCCAATGTCGGTTGCTACCTGGCTGGATCTTTATACAGCCGGCCATCCGCCATGGAACACACCCAGGCAGCCATGTTCGTAGACGTTTATCGTTACGTGGGGCGGGTCCATGATTCGTCTGTCTGGCGGGGCACTGCTTATCTTCCCGATCTGGTCTCCATGCTGGAGCGTTTTTTGGGAAGGGAGCGAACAGAGGCCGCGCTGAACAATTACGCCATGGCCTATGGCATCAACCGTGACCAGTCGCTTACCCGCGATCCCGGATTGGTCAATCACATCGAAAAACTGCTGGCCGGGGCCATTGGATCGGCCTCGGCGCGGGTGATGGTCGCCTCGGTGGTAAAGGAGGAGCCTCTGGGTATCGATGAGGTCATGGATATCCTCAATGAAACCCGACAGGCGATCATCTACAGCCACGAACTCGAACGGGCAACGGCGGAACTGAAGGCCGCCAACCAACGCCTGCAGGAACTCGACCGCATGAAAGACGAGTTCATATCGACGGTGTCGCATGAACTGCGAACGCCGCTGACCGCCATCCGCTCTCTGGCTGAGATTCTGCACGATTATACGGAAACCACACCGGACCGGCAGCGTGAATTTGCAGGCATCATCATCCGTGAGACCCGGCGATTGACCCGGCTCATCACCCAGGTGCTCGATTTTCAGAAACTGGAGTCAGGACGCATGCGCTGGACCATTACCCAGATAGACTTGAAAACGGTGGTGGAAGATGCTGTCAGTGCCACCGGTCAATTGGTGGCCGACAGGCAGATTGAGATGCAGGTCAGCCTGCCGCAGGAATCACGAACGATCGCCGGCGATCGTGATCAACTGATCCAGGCCATGATCAACCTGATTTCCAATGCGGTCAAATTCTGCGACCCCGAACACGGCCGTATCGAGATCGACCTGGAATACAACGAGACTGGACCGACCGTATCCGTAACCGATAACGGCATCGGTATCAGCGAGGCCGACCAAGAGCAGATATTCAATAAATTCCAACAAGTGGTCGATCCCTCCCGCGGCCGCCCGCCTGGCACCGGCCTGGGGCTATCCATTACCCGCCAGATTGTTCGGCACCACCATGGCGAGCTCAGCGTCACCAGCACACCGGGACGCGGCGCCGCCTTCTCCTTCCGCCTGCCATGGCAACCGGCAACCGCAGCACCCCCAGCCCAATCAGACGGCGTCAATTAAGGTCGTATCGCTCTTTTTTCAGGGTCAGTCGATCACGATCCCAGCTAACGGGATCATCGGCTGCCGCATGTCGCTGATCACAGGCTGGCTGTCTACAGACCGGACACTCTTCTGGTTCACAGGGATCCATGTGCACCAGCACCCCGGCATTGCCTTCGAAATGATCGATGAGCAGCTGTTCCACGGCTTTGGCCTGGGCGTGGGCATCATCCAGCAGATAGTTCCTGGGAAGCACCAGATGCAGGTCGATGTGCACGAAGTTACCCGAACGCCATGCCCGCAGCTGGTGGATATCGATCCACTCCGACTTGCGATGGTCTTCGAGCAGTCGGGTAATCTCATCCAGCAGCCGGGGTCGGAGGCATCCATCAGTGCGGAAAAACTTTGCCTTACCAGACGCATACCGGTGAGCAGGATGTTGACCCCCACCATGCAGGCAATGGCACCGTCCAGCCATAGCCAGCCGGTCCAGTGAACCAGAATCAGGCCGGCAACCACCCCTGCAGAGGTATATACGTCGGTGAGCACGTGTTTGCCATCGGCGACCAAGGTCAAGGATTGCAGCCGGTTGCCGATTCTGATCAATGCAGCACCCAACAGCAGGTTGACGACGGCGGCAGCTACCAGTATTGACAGACCGGCCTGCAGATTGGCGAGCGGGGCAGGCATCAACAGATGGGAAATGCCGGTTTTAAATATGCCGATGGCCGCAAAAATGATCAAGGCGCCTTCGAATCCGGCCGAAAAATACTCAATTTTACCATGTCCGTAGGGGTGATCGGAATCCGGTGGCCGGGCGGCCATCCAGATGCTGCCCACAGCAAACGCCGCCGCCACGACATTGATGATGGATTCCAGTGCATCCGACAGCACTGCCGACGATTGCGTGATGTGATAGGTGTAGAACTTGGCCGCCATCAACACGATGGAGATCAGCAATGACAGGCAGATGGCTGTCATACGACGGTTTAAATGATTGGCGGTATGGTTAGCTCTGTTGGGTTGATTCGCCATGACAGGGCAACTATACGCCAGGAGATCCGATACTTCAACATCGCGATCTCAGCGACCGTCCAAAGGTGGTTTTTTTTAAACATCGTGACACCCGCGCTGAAATCAGATAGGGTAACGAAGATTTTTCGTCCATATTTTATACAACTTCCAAACCCACGGAGCACATCGATGTCAGACGCGGACCAAATTGATTTCACGGTAGACCGTAACAATCTGTACCGAGAGGAATCCATCACCGATCTCAAGGTGGCCTCGATACGCCGGATGGTTCCGGTGACGGCAGACGGCAAGGACGATCCCAGCCGGTCGCCGATGTTTATCGGCCATACTCAGATTCTCACGCCCCAGGGTCCGCTGCCGCTGCAGGCCAGGTTGATGGCCAACAACCTGACCGAGGCCATGGACGCCTTCCCCGGCGCCATGGAACAAGAGATGGCCAAAATGATCGAACAAATCCGTCAGATGCAGGAAGCGGAAGAGAAAAAAAAGCAGGACGATTCACGCATTATCGTCCCGGGCCGGTAGATGAAGATCCGGGTTGAGTGTTACGCCGGATACCGGGGTGAGGAGACGCCGCGACGCCTGATCATGGGTGCCCGACGCATTGGTGTCGTCCGCATCAATGATCGATGGCTGGCCCCGGACCATCGATATTTCAAGCTCATCGGCGACGACGGAGCCCTCTACATTATCCGGCACGATCCCCAGCTGGACATATGGCAGCTGACCTGCTTCAAGGCCGATCCGGGAAAGGGTCGGCTCATTTCCGGCGGTATAGGAACCGAAAATTCTCACCGATGCTGAATTGCCGGCGGACGGTCGCCGAGCTCAACCACGTCACCGAACCATCCACAAACCCCGTTGTTGCCACGAGTTCACGGGCGACGTCGCCTCGTCTTTGAGGATGCGCTGCCGGCTCAACCTGGCCCGAACCTACAATCCATTTTTCTCCCGCATGGCGCACCTGTCTTGACATACCACTTAAGAGAACAAAGTTTTGTTTCGAATTCTTTTTTGATCAATTCGGTTTTGATCACAATAACGCTGTTAACATACCAAGGAGAATCGACTATGAGCGTAATCGTAGGAACGGCTGCACCGGCCTTCACCGCGCCGGCAGTATTGCCCAGCGGAGAAATCGAGGAAAACTTCAATCTGGCCGATCTAAAAGGCAAGTATGTGGTCCTTTTTTTCTGGCCTCTGGACTTCACCTTCGTCTGCCCCACGGAAATCATTGCCCACGACCGGCGCATGGCGGACTTCAAAGAGCGCGGCGTGGAGGTGGTGGGCATCTCCATCGATTCCCAGTTCACTCACTTTGCGTGGCGATCCACCCCGGTGAACGAGGGAGGGATCGGTCCGGTCCAGTTCCCCATCGTTGCCGACGTCAAGCACGACATCACCCGTGCTTACGGCATCGAACATCCCGAAGCTGGGGTGGCCCTGCGGGCATCTTTTTTAATTGACCGGGAAGGCGTCGTCCAGCATCAGGTGGTCAACAACCTGCCTTTGGGGCGCAATGTGGATGAGATGCTGCGCATGGTCGATGCACTGCAATACACTGAGGAGCACGGCGAGGTTTGTCCTGCCGGCTGGAACAAGGGTGACCAGGGCATGGCGCCCACCAGCGACGGCGTCGCCGATTATCTTGCATCGAATGCTGAAAAACTCTGATTTGTCAAACAACTAAACAATATCAGGCACAAGCATGCTGTGCATTCATATCGGTAGTATCATCGAAACGGGGCTTGACATCGAGGATCGCATAGATGCGCATGCATTGCCGATCCTCGGTAAGCTGGCCCGTGAAAGCGCGATCCGATTCAACCAACCAGTGAACGTACGAATTCGAGCGACATCTTCCGGAGAATCCATACTGATCGACGGAGCGGCCGTCACTGAACTTACCCTGCCCTGCAGTCGTTGTTTGAAGCCATTCGAACTGCCCCTTCAAACCGACTTCGCCACAACAGCGATGCCGGAGCGGCCCACCCAGGCGCCTGTTGGCGGCGAGGATGAGATTGAACTAAACAGCGCTGAAATGGATGTGATCGTTTATGCCGGGAACAGTATCGACCTGAGTGAAGAGGTTGCCCAGCAGATTATCATGGCGATTCCCTTCAACCCGGTATGCACATCAGCTTGCAAGGGGTTGTGCAGTCAATGCGGCGCCGACCTCAATGAAACCGATTGCAGCTGCTCCGAGGCCGACAGTGCCAACCCGTTTGCGGCCTTGAAAGCGCTCTCCTTTCCTGCAAAGCAGGATTAGACCGGTATGTCACTGCGACTGATCGCCAGGGATCTTTACCGGCTGCACCAGCAGGTGCAGCGACTGCAAAAAGAGTTGGAGGTTGCACCGCCAGCCAGGCGTAATGCCATCATGAGAAAACTCAGGCAGGTTGAGTCCGAACGTGATCAGGTCAAACGCATGCTCGATGGTCGCCTGGATCGCTAATCTCGTGTCCATCCATAAATGGCCAATTTGCCCGATATCGGCGTTGTAATCAAAATATAATCCTCGGAATATCAACCATATGCCTGCGGTAATATTTTTCTCACGCCTTGATCTCGACCAAATTTGCCTATTTCTGGATGGACACTGGGCTCGCACCGAGAGCACCGGTTCGGGCAAATGGCCATCGGAATCAGCGATCAAGGTTGACAACCTCCTGCCGAAACCGGTATATGCCAGCATTCCCGTCTATCGAAACGCTGGCATTTTGAACGCCTAAAATATGTTACATTAATAGAATGTTACGTCATATTTCGTAAACTTTTACGGCAACCGCTACGCTTTCAGGAGAATGCATGGATTTTAAGCGCCACATCGAAACCGCCTGGAACCTGACCCTCGGCAACATCGTTTCTCTGATCCTCATGACCCTCGTCATGGTGGCCATTGGCTCACTCACTCTGGGTATCCTGGCGCCGGTCACCATGGCCGGCTATACCCAAAGCCTGCTTCAACTCGTTCGCAATGGCCGGGAGCCGAAGGTGCAGGATTTGTTTTCGCACATGAACCTTTTTCTGCCTCTGCTGGGATTCGGCATCGCCGTTTTTCTGGCCACCTCCATCGGGTTCATGTTTCTGTTTCTGCCCGGCATCCTGATCATTGTGGCGGTCACCTTTTGTTGCGTCTACATGCTGCCGCTGATGACCGATAAGCACATGGCCATCGTCGATGCGATCAAGGAGAGCTATGCCATGGCCAGAAGCGGGGATCTGGTGGACCATGTGGTTGTGGTGATCATCTTCATGGCCATCAGCATGATTGGCGGCACCATATTTATCGGTGTTCTCTTCACCCAGCCGTTGGCAACCCTTTTCATGTTATCCACGTATGAGGAGAAAATCGCTGCCTCGCCGCCTCCGGCCCCGCAACAGGCATAGCCAACGCTTGATCCGATGTCAACGAAAGCGCCGGCAACCATGCCGGCGTCTTTTTTTTAATGCCTGGATTTTCGTTTTAGAAGCTTACTATAGGCTGCGCTGAGTTTGACAAAGGTGTCCTGGTTGCCGCCTTTGTCGGGATGATGCCGCTGGGCCAGTTTGCGATATTGTTTGGTCAGTGCGCGACAATCCATCTTCTTTAATTCGTCGACCGTCACGCCAAACAGTCGGGCCGATTCGTTCAGGCTGACCTGCACGCTTGCCGGTGGCCGATGAATGCGATGGCGGTTCATGAAATCGCGCAGGAAGTCCTGAAAAGGATCCCTTGTAGGAAAGTGACTATCGAAATACATGATGGCGTAACGCACCAGATGCGGCTGCAGACCGGACACCACCTGCTCTCCCTGCCATAGCTGCTCATCCTGATTGAGATCGCACAGGGCCTTCATGAAAAAGTGATCCATGCGTTCCTGGTCGAGGCCCTCCGGGTGACTGCGTGAATACGCTTCGGTGAAAAACTGCTGCAAGTCGAAAATTTGATACGCGTAGTGGGCCAGTTCGTGCGGTTTGAGATTGCGTTCGGCGGCGATGAAATCATACTCGATCTCATCACGGGATTTGTGCGCAAGGATGGCGTAAAATCCGTTCGGTGTGCACCCCAGTTCCCTGTGGTCTACCCGTCCCAGCTTCAGGAAATGAAGTCGATAGCGGTCGAACGGGTGAACACCTGTCGCCGGCGCACACCTGTCGCCTGCAGAACGGTGGCGGTCTTTTCGATCGAATCCGTCAATCACCCGACGAATATGCGGTTTTAGGAACGGCAGGAACACCGGTTCCAGATCCGCCTGGGTGACCGTAATGCCCAGCTCGGCAACCGCGTCCTCCAGGTCCGTGTCGATGTAAAACCCGTTGCCGCCCGGGTAGATGATGAAATCGGATGGATCAGGCCCCAGGTCAAACAGATCACGCCTTCGATAGCAGTCCCCATCGAAATAGGATTGGCGCAGCATGTAGCGGTATCCGTGAATTTTCTCATCCAACCGGGCGATGTACATCGGATGGGGTCCCCTTCTTTTTCAGCAGGTGAATAATGGAAAGATAACCGTTTTCCGGAAAAAGACAACGCGATGGCCAACGCCTCGTCCTGGTAGCAGCGGTTTGCCTGCAGCACGGCCTTGAAAAAAGACGGCTTGGGTACTCTCTTTTCCATTCAGGCATTCGCCGCCGACGTTGGTAACACGCATGGTACCTCGCGATGCACTCCGTTTCGATCATGGATGGATAAATTTCTGATGTTGGCGTATCGAAAGCATGATCAGATACCTCGTCGGTGGCGGTTGATCTCCTGATCCAGGATTGGTATATGCGCATCACTTCAACTCCCAGTACACTTACGGTCACCCATGCCAACCCAACCCGATCCCGGCTCGCATAATGCGCCATCAACCTCCCAGGGGTTCAACTTACCGGGTGTGATTGCTGTATCCATCGGCCACTTCGTTCACGACGTCTATTCCAGTTTCCTGGCACCGCTGCTTCCCCTGCTGATCGAAAAACTATCCATGAGCCTGACGCAGGCGGGCCTACTCTCGACGATGATGCAATTGCCCGCGCTGATCAACCCCTGGATCGGAACGCTGGCCGATCGCATCAGCGTTCGCTGGTTCATCATCCTGGCACCGGCCTTGACGGCCATTCCCATGAGCCTGATCGGCACCGCCCCCACCTACAGCGTGCTGCTGATCCTGATGGTGTTTGCCGGCATCAGCATCTCCGTGTTCCATGTTCCGGCACCCGTCGTGGTGGCGCGCATGTCCGGCACTCGCAAAGGGCTGGGGATGTCCTTTTTCATGGTCGGCGGCGAAGCGGCCCGGGCCGTAGGTCCGATAGCGGCGGTTGGCCTTGTTGCCGTAATGGGACTGGAGGGCTTTTATCCGGTAATGCTGGTGGGTATGATATGTTCGACAATCCTTTTTGCAGTCACACGGAACCTTCCGGTGACCACTGCCGCTAAGGCACCGATTCCCCTGCTCGATACCTGGCGCACCATGCGGCATATCCTCATGCCCCTTACCGGCATCCTGATCACCAGAGGATTCATGCACGGCTGCATGGCCGCCTTCCTGCCCACCTTCATCGCCATGAACACGGGCAACATCTGGCTGGCAGGCGCCGGTTTGACCATCTTTGAAACCGCCGGTGTGGCCGGCGTCATGGCCACCGGCACCCTCAGCGACCGATTCGGACGCAGGCGCACGCTGATCGTTTCACTCGTATGTGCCCCGGTGTCCCTGTTGGCCTTCGTCTGGGTGGATGGCTGGGCCGCCTATGCGATGTTGGCGCTTACCGGATTCAGCCTGCTGTCGACGACCCCGGTGATGTTGGCCCTGATACAGGAGAATGCACTTGCAAGCCCCTCGGCCGCCAACGGTCTGTTCATGATGATTTCCTTTCTGGCCCGTTCCGCAGTGGTGGTTGTCGTGGGTATCACCGGTGACCTGATCGGTCTGAGAACGACCTATGTCATCTTTGCGCTGATAGGCTTCCTTAGCCTCCCTTTTGTTTTCAAACTACCCGCCGACGATCATTCCGTAGCATCAGCCTGAATCTTGTCGATTGACAGCCGAATCAACCGTTTCTATACTTATTAGTGTAATATTTTTACAAAAAATAAGGCGCATTCGGCGCCGTGGCGTCAACCTCGGGAAAGACGAAAGGAGGCTATTGCTAATGACATAATCAAAGGAGGTCAACCATGAACCGCATCCCTTCCTTCAACTCCGGCAACCCATTGGTCCGCTTCAGTATCTGGACAATCGTCCATCATCATTGGCTGGCAGCGCAATTACGACTCTACGTCTGGCTGGCTTCGGCCACAGTACTACTGCTTTCAATCGCCAGCGTAATCCCTCTTCAAACGGCGCTGTATGCATTGCTGTTCAGCGGATTGGGCACCCTGATTGTGGTCTGGCTCCTGATCCACTGGAGGAAATCTGTATTGCTATCCATCCAGGACGAAAGGCTCAAACAAGCGGCCCACGCCGCCATGCTGGCCCTGATTCAGTCAAAAAAAGCCGGTACTTCGGCCGCGAACGGTGATACCGGCCCGCGACGGGCCTGGGTGAAAAAGAAAAGTCATCCCTAAGGGGTCGCCATTAGGGCGGACAAACGGACAGGACCGGGCAGGCCACCCCGCGAATTACCCGGTCTGTTGTCGACCCCAACAGCAGGGTCTCCACGAGTGAATGCCCCCGCACACC
>JAAUYD010103861.1_pt1 | contig 10950 bp, 8 predicted proteins | sample 7278101 | NCBI WGS metagenome assembly JAAUYD01 (sample SAMN14350128, study PRJNA611818) | marine sediment metagenome | isolation source: surface marine sediment (0.6m) | place: French Polynesia: Moorea | collected 2018-08
TAACACCGCGCCAGCGGTGTTAACAAAGTGTGGCGTCAGCCGTGTGGTAATTGGTAATTGGAAATCTCTTATTAAATAAGCTGTTACAACCAGTGCAATTGCATCATTCTTGAAACTAATCTGTCACATCAATTACTTTTTATTAAAAAAAAGAGTATATTTAATTACTTTTTTTGGAGCTTTTTTAAAATGAAATTATTGAATTCTTTGCTTGAGCAAAGTTCGTTGCGATGAAAACTAATGAATTAAACAACTCTAACCATTTTAATTCGATCGCGAGAGAAGACTCAGTAAGCCAATACAAGCAATCTTCTTCTCAGTTAGTTGTTGGTGTAGTGTTGATTTCTTTTATATTGGCTTTACTTCCTATTGTTTATGGTTTTAGTTTGACGTCTTCACCAACTCAGAAGACTGTGACAGTTCCTGGTGAAGCAACTCTGTGGTCGGATCTGGGAGAGCGCTAACCGGTAAAATTTGTACAGCACAAGCTTTCAATTCTGGTTGCAAAGAAGTAGGACAAGCATTGGAATGGGTGAGTAAGTTGGCTTCGGTATCATTAGACCATAAAGCACCCCAGTGCATGGGAACGAAAACTGTGTGAGGAGCAATTGCTTTGGTGATTTTTGCCGGAAAACGTACTTTACCTCGACGTGATCGCAATTCTACTAAATCTCCCTCGGATATCTTTAATCTTGCAGCATCGCGGGGATGGATTTCCATGAAAGCATGGGGGTGCATTTTGACTATTTTGTCGATTCTTCCGGTACGGGTTTGGGTGTGCCAATGACCGTAAAGTCGCCCAACTGTAAGCACAAAAGGATACTCATTATTTGGTGGCTCTGCTAATCCTCGGGAGTGATAAGCAGCGAAAATTGCCAATCCATCATTGGTTTTGAAACGCAAGTCTGTATATAGACGTTTCCCTATATGTATAATATTTTTGTCTTTATCTTTATGACTAAAGAGAAATGAGAAGATTCCCATTCTGGATGTAGACTCATCTTCTTGTAGTAAAGCAGTGTCTGGACAAGGCCATTGTATCGGACCAAATTCGGCCAATTTTTCATGACTGATTCCGGTCATGTCACACAGACGTCCGCGAGTCATTTGTATAAATTCGGCATGGACTGCAGCAGCATTAGCAAAATTAAATTCTCTTGTAAAACCAAGACGGCGTCCTACTTCGGCAAATATTTCCCAATCTGGACGAGCTTCCCCTGGAGGGGAACGAAATTGGGGACAGAAAGTCACAACTCGTTCTGAGTTGGTCATGGTTCCAGTTTTTTCACTCCACTGGGCTGCAGGTAGGAGAATATGAGCGTATGCGGAAGTTTCTGTGGGATAATAGGCATCTTGATAGATGGTGAAGGGAGATTTTAGTAAAGCTGCTTTGGTTCTTACTAGATCTGGCATACTAACGGCGGGATTCGTTGCTGCAATCCATAACAACTCAACTTCGCCGGTTTCCAAACCAACTATTTGACTCCAAGCATCCCGACCCGGAATAGGAGAAATTTGTCCTGGATTTAATCCCCAAAGTTGCTCGATTTCTGCGCGGTGTTGAGGATTTTTCACAGATCGATATCCAGGAAGAATATGAGCTAAACCTCCAGCTTCTCTTCCCCCCATCGCATTTGGTTGACCAGTTAAAGAAAATGGTCCAGCACCGGGTTTACCCACATTTCCCGTCATCAAATGTAAATTGATTAAAGTCCGTACCTTTGCTGTACCTTCGGAAGATTGATTGATCCCCATCGACCACAAAGACAATACCCGTTCCGAATCAGCCCAATAATGAGCAGCTTGTTCGAGATGATCGATGCGAATACCACATCGACGAGCAACTGTTTCTGGTGGATAGTGGCGAATAACTTCTGCATAAGCAGGAAAACCCTTAGTACATTCATCCATGAATAAGGTATCGATCGCACCCCACCGCATTAATAAATAAGCAATTCCATTCAGTAAATCGATATCCGTACCGGGGTTAATTGCTAAATGTAAATCCGCAGCTTCGGCTGTTTTCGTTCTTCGGGGATCGACCACTATCATTTTGACATGTTGATGCTTCTTGTGGTATTTACGCAAGCGGTTAAAAACGATTGGATGACATTCCGCTGTATTAGTACCAATTAAAAAAGCACAGTCAGTTAGTTCTAAATCGTCATAGCAACAGGGAGGTCCATCCGAACCAAAACTTTGCATATATCCGGCGACTGCTGAAGACATGCAAAGACGGGAGTTCGCATCAAAATTATTTGTTCCGAGACAACCTTTAAGCAGTTTTTGAGCTATGTAGTAATCTTCAGTTTGAAATTGACCGGAACCATACATACAGATCCCATCTGCACCATAATTTTGGCGGACAAACTTAATGCGATCGACAATTTTGGTAAAAGCTTCATCCCAACTTACCCTGCGAAACGCTTCTGATAATGAATCCCGCATCATTGGGTACTTTAGGCGACTTTTATCTAAAGATTCGGTCACAGTTGCACCCTTAACACAAACCATCCCCTGACTAGAAGGATGACTTTTATCTCCGACTGTTTTCCAAATGGGATTTCCTTGACTATCTCGATGGGTCGAGCGACCTGTTGCTGCGGGGGGAGAAACTGTTAAACCACAGCCAACACCACAGTAAGGACAAACGGTTTTGGTAGACTCGGACATAATGTCAGTTATCTTTTATTAAAAAAATTGTAGTCTTTAGTTTGTAGTCGCGCTTTAGCGCTATTAGATCAATCCCTGAGGAGCACGCACCACAATATTGAGAATTTTCTAATATCTAAGGTTTTTAATATCAAAATTTGGATCGCACACTTACAAACAAAAATTTTACAAACAAAAATCTTTGTAGAGACGACCCAGTGAGTTTTCTCCTCGGTGGATCGTCTCCAAACGCAATCTATGTGATTGAAAGCAACTTTAAATAATTGGGTTTATCCATATCGATTTAAATGATATCTTCAGGATTCATACCCACTGGAATTTCAGGTGCTCGGTCAAAGTTAGATTCATCTTCTTCACCTTCATGATGTTCAGCAAAAGAACCTTTGGGTTCCTTAAGAAAGAACCAGCAGACAAAAGCAATTATTAAAGCCGCGATACCCATCACCTGGAAAAAGACCGTATTAGACTGAGCTATAACCGCCGGAGTTTGTTCCCCACCACCACTCAACCATTCTGGTAACAAACTAAAGATTGTTAAATAAGCGACAGCGCCAACATTACCATAAGCACCAACATTACCTGCTATTTGTCCAGTCACCCGACGTTTAATCAAAGGGACAATTGCAAAGGTAGAACCTTCCCCAGCTTGCACAAAGAAGGAACAAGCCATTGTTAATAAAATAGCTAAGGGTAACCACCAACCACCATTAACACTACCCATAATCATGTAGCCGATACCCATACCAGCAGTGAGTACAGCCATAGTATTTTTGCGGCTACCCAGTCTGTCGGAAATCAAACCACCACCAGGACGAGACATGAGATTCATAAAGGCGTAGCTTGCAGCAATCATTCCCGCTAAAGCTTTGTTTAAAGAAAATGTTCCCTCATAAAATGCCGGGAGCATGGAAACTACAGCCAATTCCGAACCAAAATTCACAATATAAGTTAGTTCCAGAATTGCAACTTGAGAAAAATTGTAACGGTCTTTGGCTGGATATTGTTTCTTTCCTGAGAGTAAGTCTTTATTGACAATCCAACAATTATAAGCTTGGAATAAGTACAAACCTGCTAACCCAAGCCAGACAAGGTAAAGGGTATTATCACCGTATAAACCAACCTTTTTCAAACGCCAAGCCAAAACTCCTAAAATTCCTGATAGGGGTAGGTTCATTACCATTAAAAACCAAAAATCCCGCACGCTAGTAACTTCTAAACCTCTAGCATTCTTAGGCTTTTGATAGACTTTTCCTGGAGGATGATCCTGTACGCTGAAGAAATATAAAACCCCATACAAAGCAGCAACTATACCGCTTCCAGCAATACATAAACGCCAATTAAGTGCATTACCTGCTCCAAAAGCTAACCATGCACCGATAGTGGGTAAAGTAAAAGCCGCCGCAGCAGAACCAAAATTACCCCAACCTCCATAGATACCTTCAGCTAAACCAATCTCTTTGGGAGGGAACCATTCTGCTACCATGCGGATACCAATTACAAAACCCGCACCTACTATACTTAATGCCAAGCGACTAATTACTAGCTGTGTAAAGTTTTGGGCACTGGCAAAAGTGATACAGGGAATTGCTGCATAAATAAGTAATAAAGAGTAAGTAATTCTCGGACCGAATCTATCTAACAACATCCCGATAATGATTCGGGCTGGAACAGTCAAAGCTACGTTACAAATTGCGAGGGTTCTGATCTGACTCACCTCTAAACCAAAGTCTGCTTTTACCTGTGTAGCTAGGGGTGCAAGGTTAAACCAAACAAAGAAAGAGAGAAAGAAAGCGAACCAAGTCATGTGGAGGATTTTATACCTACCACGAAAAGATAAAAGTTCTGTGAGCATCTCTAGTTTTGTATTTCTCTAGTTAAAACAACACCAAATTCAATACCGCAAATAAATCTTTAATAAATTTTTAGAGACAAAAGGCTTTTCTGAGATATTTCTGAGATATATTCTGAGATTATTCTCAACTATTTCCCAGCACAGCGAGTCAAAGAGAAACACCCACAATAATTTAATAATTGAGAGATTAATACTTGAGAGATTAATACTTGAGAACAATGCTTGGGAAATTAATAATTGGGAAATTAATAATTGAGAAATTAATAATTGAGAAATTAATACTTGGGACAAAACCTAAGAAAACTAATTTTGTTTTGGTTTAGCACCAAAATCTTTCGTCAAGATATCCCGTAACACAGGTAGTAAATCTTCGCAGGGAATACCTTTTTGGACGCAGGTTCCCAAACGAGCATCTTTACCAACTTTACCCCCCATATATAAATCCACCCCTTCAACGGTTTTCCCATCTTTGCGGACTTTGGTTCCCATCAAACCAATATCTGCTACCTGGGGTTGACCGCAAGAATTTGGACAACCCGTCCAGTGAATTCTCACATCTTCAGGTATCTCTAATTCTCTATCTAATTCTTTGGCGATCGCTAAAGCTCGGTTTTTGGTTTCCACTAGCGCAAAGTTACAAAACTGTGCTCCAGTGCAGGACACCAATTTCCTCTCCAAAGGCTTAGGATTAATAGCAAATTTTTGTAACAGTGGTTCGCCTAAGAAAAGATCCAAGTTTTCTCCAAGAATGTTGGGGATTATAATATTCTGCTCTACAGTCAAACGAACTTCCCCACTTCCATACACCTCAGACAAACGCGCCAAGTCAAACATATCTTGAGCGTCAAGGCGTCCCACAGGAATATGTAAACCAGCATAGTTCAAACCAGGCTGTTTTTGCACGAAAACACCGATACAATCGCGCTTTTCCCAATCTATTTCGTCTTTTTCTGCTGCGGTAGCTAGGGAACCACTGAGTTCTTTTTCGACTGTTTCTCGAAACTTTTCAATCCCCAATTCATCGATTAACCACATGAGTCGTGATTTTTGACGATTTGCACGCAAACCGAGATCGCGATAAACAGTTAAAATTGCTCGACACAGATCTACAACATCATCATTAGGAGGAACCCACACATCTAAAGGTACAGCAGCCGCACAACGTTTGGCAGAGAAGAAACCACCAACCAAAACATTAAAACCTAATTGTCCTTCTTTATAAGCCGGAACAAAGGCAATATCATTAATTTCGGCATGAACGGAGTTATCTCTTCCTCCTTCTATTGCAATATTGAATTTGCGTGGCAAATTGGTAAATGCATAATTACCTTCACCATTGTTGGTAATCATGTCTTGAACTCGTTGAACTAGATCCCGAGTGTCAATCAATTCATCTCCATCTAATCCCGCTACTGGAGAGCCAGTTATATTCCGGACATTATCCATACCAGACTGCATTGATGTCATCCCTACGGATTTGAGACGACGGAAAATATCTGGTATATCTTCGAGACGGATTCCTCTTAACTGAATATTCTGTCTAGTGGTTATGTCAGCACTACCGTCGGAACCATAACGCTGAACAATATTAGCAAGTACCTTTAATTGAGAGCTTGTAAGAATGCCATTGGGGGTTCGCATCCGTAACATAAACTTACCAGGAGTCACAGGACGATAGAAAATGCCTACCCATTTGAGACGATGTTCTAAATCCCCCTTTTCCATCGCCTCCCAACCAATTTGAGCAAAATGTTCTAGTTCATCTTTAATTGCAAGCCCATCTTTCTCAGCTTTAATTTTTTCAAACTTGTTAAGAGTGGGTGCTTTTTCTGGTTTAGTAGAAGGCACTGATTGATGGCTCCTTTTTAAAAAAAATTTTTCGCTTATGTTACAATTAAAACCCTTATTAAACAAATTCGAACAGCAGAAATAATTTTTGAGTCAGCTTAAATGCTTGATGTATGTTCACCAATCAAGCTTGTTTGATACGTTTATTAACAAAAAAACACTTATTGAAACATTTTTATTTAGTTTTAATTTTTACTTCACTTCAATTATTTAACCCATTGTGATGTCTTTGTTTTGTGTATTTAGTTACCGTTTTTTATCTTTATTGAAAGTAAATGTTTCAAGTGGTAGATGTAAATAATGTAATTTTAACTTAGATGAATTTTTCCTTATTTGTTATATAAACTACTAATTGTTAGTTTAGATGGGAAGAAGCTCACATCCTATCTGTAAAGTCGGTTTCAGTTAGAAAAAAGAATAATTTCTGTATATCATTTGGTTATAAATAATGTATGATAATTCAAAAAAATTACACTTAAAAAGTTTACATGCTGCCGCAAAACAAGCAAACTGGTCGTTAGTCAATCGGTATTTGCAACAAATCGTTTTGGGTGATCGAGGTAGTACTTGGCAAACTAAATTTGAATTAAAATCGAAATTTGAAGTCAAATCAGAATTTGAATTAAAACAAAAATTTAAGCTCGAACAAGAACAAAAACTTGAATTCGAGCAGGTATTAGACTTTGCGTTGCAAGTTTTGCATTTTGGGGATTTCCAAGAACGCTGGGAAGTTGCAAAAATATTTCCTAAACTCGGTAATGGAATTGTTAATCCACTGTTACACATTCTGGAAGATGAAGAAACCGATCTGGAAATTCGTTGGTTTGCAATTCGCATTTTGGGAAAATTCGACCTACCCAAGGTAGTTATATCCTTAGCTAATGTACTCAGGGAAACTGAAGAAGAAGATTTATCTGCGATCGCTGCAACAGCTTTAGCAAATATTGGTACCTCTGCAATCACAGCGTTAAGTGAATTATTACAAGATGAAAAATCAAGATTATTAGCGGTGCGATCGCTAGCAGTTATTCGTCGTGTAGAAATTATCGATCCCTTAAAAAGTGTTGTTAAGGATTCTAACCCAGAAGTTCGCGCTATAGCCCTTGAAGCACTTAGTAGTTTTCGCGATCGGGAATTAATTCCTTTGTTTATTGAAGCACTTACAGATATATCTGCATTAGTACGTAAAGAAGCTGTGGTTGCTTTGGGTATGGGTGCCAAATTTAAAACAGATTTTGATATTATTAATCATCTTACACCCTTGATGCACGATCTCAATTCGCAAGTATGTCAGCAAACAGTCTTATCCTTGGGACGGATGGAAGATAATCGAGCAAATGAAGCATTATTCCTAGTCTTGATGTCTGCAAATACTCCCATTTGGCTGAAAAAAGAAATAGTGCGGGTTTTGAACTGGAACAGCAAAACTCAATCTTTAGCTTATTTGGAAGAAGCTCTTTATTCTAGTCAAGCTAATATTTGTGAAGAAATTATTACTGTTTTAGGACGTCAAGATTCATTAGAAACTCATTCCCAAGCAACTGAGATTTTAATTGATTTTTTCAACTCCAAACAATTCAACTCCAAACAAGACTTAGCAAAGCAATCGTCAATCAAACAAGCCATAGCAATGTCTTTAGGGGAATTGGGAAACTCAAAATCCATCGGTATTCTACAAGAACTCGCCTCAGATCAAGATTCTCGAGTAAAATTACATGCGTTCGCAGCTTTGAAAAAGATCGCAGCTTTGAAAAAGATCGCAGCTTTGAAAAGATCCCCGCTTTGAAAAAGTTTCTTACAAAGTATCTAATACTGGAATGGTAATTTTATGTATGGGATAGAAGTGATTTATGAGATTGAAAATGTTGGTAAAAAATGGTCAGATATTTAGATGATTAAAAAAAATCACTTTTAACCCTATTGTTTCTTTCATTCCCCCTCATATTTAAAGTGGGAAGACAAGAAAGTTAAATTTTATTTATGAATTTTCAAACATATTTTTCATTATTATATTAGTATTGTCAGTTTATTCACAATCTTGTTTAAGAATTACAACAACAAATATGCATATAAGGCACAAATAGAATTTTTTCATGACTAATAACTAAAGATTCATTTAATTATCCAGCTTGTAGTATTGCTTGAGAAGTAACCCAAATCTATAAGCCCAAGCTCGTTCATCATGTCCTCCGATTAAATCTTCATACTTAAATAGATCTTTACCTAAAACATAGTTGTATTGTTTTTGGAGCAAGTTCACCATACTCCTACCTAACCGGGCTGCTTGAGACTCAATCAATAAGTTATGAAAACCATGCAAACGTTGACATCCCCAATCGATCCAAATCTGGGGACGATTATGATTACTGGGATATAAAAACCGATCCAATTCAGAGATTAATGATGTCTGTTGTAGCTGAAGTACACCACCAACCCAAAATGATGGTGAAAAGGCTCCTACCTTACCAAAATATTGACCATAAACACATCCGGTATAAAAAGCTGCCAATCCGCCATGAGATGAACCAACAATTGCTGTGTGATTATTACTCTTTAATGTGTTATAAGAACTATCAATAAAGTTCTTAAGACGAACGAGATAGCTCGCATAATCAAACAGTCCCCCTCCTTCTCGCTTAAAAGGAGCTGAGAACTCTTTAACGTGTAAGTACTCATGGGATCGATTTAAAGGATGAATTGCCACAACAATAATGGGTTGAATTTCTTGTTGTTGGTATAGCTTGCTAAGGGTTTTAGGAACTTCCCAAGAATAAGGACTTAATCCGTCTGGCCAAAAAATAGTATTGCCATCGTTCATATAGACCACGGGATAAGCATGACCATCGGCACTGTAACCACGCGGCAAAAATACATGTACCTTTCGCGGCATATCACGATTACGCTCTATAGTTAAAGCATCATATGTATGAAAATAACCACTGTCGTGGCCTTCATCGTGATACCACGCAAGTTGATTGTTCAAATGGAATGGATTCATGATTGAAGATGTGGCCAGTTTATGAAAACGGTTAACTTTGGGAGTAGTGCTTTAACCAAGTTTAAAATTATGTCTTAATTAATAAGTTTAATAATTATTCACCAATAGGATTTAGAAAAAGGTTATTTTTGGCAGAGCGATAGGCTTAGCCAACTGCTTGCAGATAACCTTAATTCCCATCACGAGGTTTTTCCCAAACTGATACGTGATAGCGACTGATGTTGGTAAATGGTTCTTTTTTCCAGCCTCCCCACCTTGCTTTGAGTTTTAAGTTGGCGATTCTTGCCATAAGATCGAGTTCTGATGGCCAAACATAGCGAAAAGGTATTGAAGATAACTCTACCTTTTGGTCGCGAACTCTCAAATGATGTGATGTCAGGGATTGAGAAACAACATCATAGGTATCTACTCCCCAATGACAATCGGATAGATCAAATACGTGATTTGTTTCCCCATATGATAGCGACTGCAGAGCAGGAATCATTACCTCAATTACAAAACTTCCACCAGGTTTGAGATGTGAGGCTGCATTTTGGAAGCATCTAACTTGCTCATCCTGAGTTGTGAGATTCATGATGGTATTGAAAATAAGGTAGACGAGCGAGAATGATCTTCCACATGATGTAGTTGCGAAATCACCTTGAGTCACTAGAATGCGATCGCTACCCGTTTTTTCAGCAAGTTTGGCAATCATGGCATTAGATAGCTCAATCCCATGAACTTCGATGCCTTTCATGGCAAGTGGTAAAGCTATTCGACCTGTCCCAATACCAAATTCCAGAGCATTCCCACTACCGGCAAGTTCTGCCAGAAAATCGACAACAGGTTCCACAGCTTCGGGCTTGAAGGCATCTACATCGTCATCATATGTTGCAGCGACTTTTTCGTCGAAATATCCATCATTATGCATGTTTAAAATTGCTTAGTAAGAAGAAGAGTTTAGCAAGAAGAAGTCATGAATTATGTATAATAATTTCTAAAGGGTTATATTGGATTTCTATTTTGGACTCATATCGAATTTCAGGTATGAATGGTGCAATTATTTCCAGAATTGATGGATTCTGAAAGTGACGTTGCTTTGTTTCTGGATGAGGATAATATACAAAAGAATCATATTTCACATCTTGAAATAAAACTCGACATCGTGAAAAAGAAAAGTGTTCAGGTGGATGTTTGTCAGTCCAATTAACATCTAGAAAAGTGAATTCAGGTTTAACTAACTGAAAAGTTTTTGGATTAATTGAAACATTTAATGTCCCATTAAAGAAGTCAGTTAAGTCTAAACCTAGTTCTTTAAAAAATGGAATTTGCATTTCTATTGTTCCACCAGGATAAGGACTATCTGACGCAGAGCCAGAAGCTACTTTATGTCCTTGTTTTATGATGCCTTCTACCTTGTCCCAAAAACTATCAATCATCTAGATTATCCTGTTTGTTTTTTGTATTCATATTACTTGGCGAAAGCTAAAACGATACCACCTTAATGATAAAAATAGTATAAATACTTATAAAATGCTGGAATCAAATAGATGAAAATTTTTACAAGTGGGGAAAAACAAGGTGCTAATAAAGCATTATA
>JAAUYD010047354.1_pt1 | contig 10948 bp, 9 predicted proteins | sample 7278101 | NCBI WGS metagenome assembly JAAUYD01 (sample SAMN14350128, study PRJNA611818) | marine sediment metagenome | isolation source: surface marine sediment (0.6m) | place: French Polynesia: Moorea | collected 2018-08
GCACCGAATAGGGCGATGTTATATTCAGCGAAAACCGAACAGATGTCGCGTATATCATTATCCATGGCACTGAAAACGATGGCCAAGTTCGGGCGCAATCCGTCGCGTGTGATTCCGGCTATCCGGGATCTAATGGTTTCAACCGAAGTGGCGCAAAATACAATGGGCTTCATTCCACGCTCTCCTTGGCAACGGACCGCGATGTCAACCGAACATATGCGGCATTATGTCCGCCATGAAGGGTAGGCCTCAGAACCCATGCCCGGCCATCTCTCGTTCACATCGCCAGCATGGTTGAGGGATAAAGTTTAGAATAAACATATATCAGCCAAAGTAAACACGATCTGCACAAGGGCGCGGCGCGACAAGCCAGCGGTGACCCTCGTCGCCATCGGTACGATTAAGCAGCAATGGCTTAATAAAAAAGTTGACACCCGGTTTGTTATTTGAAACTTAATACACATCCCCATTGGTTTGAATCTATTCTAACCAAACAATTGCCTACCTAAGATTAAGGAGAGAAAGATGAGACGTTCCGTTAAATTCAGAAAAGTTGTCGCAAGTCTTGTTGTCGTAGCATTCTGTTTCTTAAGTGTGGTCGTAGCGCCCCTCCACGCAACCCTCGTGGGGACGGCCGACATCCTGGCAACCCAGGAAACCGACATGACCCGGGACAAGATCAAGACGTTTTTGGCGCGTGAGGACGTTGTAAATCAACTTCAGGCGTTCGGGGTCGGGATGGAAGAAGCCCAGGCCCGGGTGGACACATTGACCGCAGAAGAGATCCAACTCCTTTCCGAAAAGATCGACGAGATGCCGGCTGGCGGAGATGCATTGGGCTTCTTGCTGGCACTTGCGGTTATCACTTTTGTCGTTCTGATCATCCTCGATTTAGCTGGTGTCACGGACGTGTTCACATTTATTAAAAAACGCTAACGACAATGTCCAATATCCATGTATTTGTGCGGTCGGCAGGCGTCGCTCTGCTGGCCGCATTGCTTCTGGCCGGTTGCGCCACCATGGGATCCGGTCCGGCCGTCAATCTGCCGCCCTCTACGCCATCACGGGTAGTGCTGTCGGACATCCCATTTTACGCTCAGCAGAAGTACCATTGCGGTCCTGCTGCACTTGCAATGGCGCTTCAATGGAGCGGCGTGGCCGCCACACCCGAAGAGATCGCGGACAAGGTATTCACCCCTGGGCGCAAAGGCAGTTTCCAATCGGATATGATAACGGCCACCAGACGACATGGCCGCGTGGCATACCCGATAAAAGGACTGGAATGCCTGATTCAGGAGGTCGCAGCCGGCACACCGGTGGTGGTTTTACAAAACCTGGGGATCAAATGGATTCCGAGATGGCACTATGCCACCGTTATCGGCTTTGACCTGGAGCAGTCGTTCGTTATTCTGCACACGGGTGACAAGGCAGCACGGCAAGTTGGATTGAAAACCTTCATGGCGACCTGGAATCGAGCTGATCAATGGGGTTTGCTGACCCTGCCGGGTGCCACCATGCCCCGGTGCGCTCAAGAGGCGACCTATCTCAAATCCGTTCATGGACTTCATATCGCCGGATATGCCGAAGATGCAATCGATGCATACCAGCAAGCGGTTATCGCCTGGCCGACGAGCGTTCAGGCCCATATGGCATTGGGCAATGCTGTGTACGCGAAAGGCGATGTTCAAAAAGCCATCCAAGCCTATGTGCAGGCTGTCCAGAATGAACCCCGCAACGGCGATGCGTTAAATAACCTCGCCCATTTATTGGCTGAATCCGGAGATTTGGAATCGGCAATGGCAATGGCCCGAAGGGCTGTCGAGGTTGCGGGGCCGCGACTGGCGATCTATCAGAAAACCCTTGAAGAGATTCAGCAAAAGGTTCAATAGGTAAGGCATTGAGACAGCACCTTGTGTGCTCCCCATTGTATAAACATTGGAACTGTGGCCTGTTGCGCTATGCTTTTCTCTATTTGGGATCGCAATAGGTGTTGTCGTATTTCGTCCAGATTTTCTTGAGGAACTGGTCGCGTCCTGAATTTCGCCGGTAGAACTTATAGCGCAGCGGGTTCTTTTTGCAGTAGCCTTGATGGTAGGATTCGGCTGGATAGAATTTTTGGTAGGCGATTATCTCTGTTGCAATGGGTTTGTTGAAGTAGCCTGATTGGGACAGTTTCAATTTCGAGGCCTCGGCGATGCGCCGCTGCCGTTCGTCGTGGAAGAAAATGGCTGTCCGGTATTGGGATCCCCGATCCACAAACTGGCCATCCGGGTCAGTGGGATCGACCTGCCTCCAGAAGATCTCCAGCAACTGGTCGTAGGGTACTGTAGTTGGATCGAATTTAACCTGTACTGCTTCCAAGTGACCGCTGCGGCCGGAACAAACCTCTTCGTAAGTCGGATTATCTTTGTGGCCTCCGCTGTAACCCGATATGGCCTCTTCGATACCTTTGCACTTTTCGAAATCCGACTCGATACACCAGAAACACCCCCCGGCAAAGGTGGCGATTTCGAGATGAATGTCCTTATTTGCCATAGGCGCATCCTTTCCCTATGTTGTTAAGCATGATCCCGCAAATGTCAAAGGTTTCACATCACTTGAGGCTGTCCAGAGAAGGGATCGGGATGCGGTATCGTTCTCGGATGATCTGATGGATCAGGGGAACTTCCTTTGGATCGAGATACAAAATGCCGGGGTTTTGCTCTACTTCTATCTTATGGAAATCACCTTGGGGCGCTTTGATGGCCGTTGCCACATCAACCAGCTTGCGAATGGTTTGGCCGTTTATGCGTGTTACAACAAGGTCACTCAGATTTCCGTATCCGATGGTAAATGGCGTCTGGATCACTTTAGAGATAATGATTATCCTTTCACGCCGATCACCATTCAGGTAATCCTGGTTTTGCTGATAGTAGACCAGATCGATAGGGGCACGTGAGGGCCATTCTTTTCCATATTCCCGCAAATAGGAAACAGAGAGTTCTTGAAAAATCAACCCGCCCACAATCAGGTATTGGGGTTGGCGATCCACCACATAGGGAGGCACCAGATATTCATCCGGTTGGCGGTGGTTCAACTGGACGTTTAAGGTGACGACTTTTCCCTTTCGATAAATCTGAAACGGGACAATGTCACCGTCATGGTACACGGTCCGGATCAGATGGACGATGGATGTATTCCCGTAAAGCGGGTGATTGTATTGCCCGGTGTTGGATATGGCATAATCACCGATATGGGTTATCACATCCTGGTTTGACAATCCGGCCGTATCTGCCGGCCCGCCTTTGATGACTTTCTGCACGTAGATGCCGGTGATCTCTTCGGGTAAACCGATGTAACGCCGCAGTTGCGGATCAAGCATGGGGCCGTAATGAAATCCTGCCCTTGGAAATCCCCGATAATCCTTCCTCTGTGCATCCTTCAGGAAGTGGCGCATGACCTGGGTGGCGATGACGTCGATGGTTTGACCGCTGGAGTCATTTCTGAGCACGAATCCAGCCAGTCGATGTCCCCTTACCACTGGCAGGGTTAAATTGTTGGCGCCGTATTGCAACGACCCGTTCAACCGGTAAGCCAGGAAGAAATTGCCTCTTGTGTAGGCGCGCAATTCGATGGACGTGACCTTGCCGGTTGTCGGGATGATATTTCCGTCACGCTTGACCTGCCATATGGTCAATGCGTTTCCTGGAGATATCGGCGTGGCAATTTCCAGGGGCTGTCTGCCCTTAAAAAAGCCTTCGTCTTCCGGTTTGAGCAACGCCAGGTTGGCTTCATAATCGACAACCGCAACCGTGGCGCGATATTTGGTCTTCGTGTCAATGGCTTCCAGTTCGATGTACCGGTGATTGGCCACCAACGATGCGGTCACCAGCACATGTCCCCCGGGAACGATGGCGCCGATGCCGGTCTGTGTGGTCGGGCGCCGTTGCTGCCAGGGACGGTGAAATTGATACCCCTGACTGGTAACGGTTACGCGAATGATGGAGTTCACCGCGGATGATTTCAACTCTTGGCCCTCTGGTTGCATCATGGGGGAAGCACAAGCTGACAGAGTAATGGCGATGACGGCGAATATGATTGCATAAGAAGTTTGACGCATGAGTCGCAACTTTCTCCTTTTCAAATTTTCAACGGTGGTGACTATTTCTATTGGGCTTTGCTGGTTCTCAGTTCTTCCGGCACAATGCTGTCCTCAAGGTATTGCTCCTGGGTGATCCGGTAACGACTGAGGATTCGCTGCCTCGCCTCGGCCACGGCCTTTGCTTCCATTACCAGCGGTTGCGGGTCACCCACCACACGGATCACATAAAAATCATTCTGCTGCTTGAAAGCGTCGGCCACATCCTCCAACGTTTTGATTTTAACACCATTGATCTCTTCGACGATGGTATTCACAAAACGCTTCTGGTAGGTGTTGATGGGATCGGGAAGTACCTTGCTGATCACAACAACCTCGGGATGTTTCAAGTAGAGCTCTTTACCCAGAAACCGGGTGTAGTAATAGCGTATGGTCGTGGATTTGTTCTGCAGGGTGGCGTAGAAAGAGCTGGACAATGGCTGAAAAACCAAACCGCCGAAAAGCACGAACCTCGGACGGACATCGTATTGCCGCGCCTGCATCAGGTACGGCCAGGGGGTCGTAAGCGCCATGGTGACTTTCTTCACTTTGCCGCCACGCATGATCTGGAGCGAGACAGTGTCGCCCTTAAATTTACGCTCTACGATTTCATTGAGCATCAGACGATCATTGTCCATGGCCACGCGACCGTCACTGAAGATGGGGCGTTTGTCGATGGTGAGCAGCACATCCCCGACCTCTAAATGCCCGTAGGCTGCACCCGCCTGCATGACTTCTCTAACCATAACGCCATAATCACCTGGGTCCAAGCCCAACGCCCTGCGATAGGTGTTGTTGATTAACGGGAAAAACTGAATTCCGATATCCACGTAGCGATCATACCGGCCGTCGGCGACATCTTTGAGAAACCGCTCGATCACCGGCACAGGTATCATATAGCCGACATTTTGAGCGACCATGCCGCTGAAACCCTGGAAGGCAACTCCCACCACTGCGCCACCCTGGATGACGGGGCCTCCACTGTTCCCCGGATTGATGGCCGCATCGATCTGAATGGCCAAATGGCTGTCAACTCCCGAATGGGAATAGACCTGGTAGTCGATGCGTGAGACCACGCCCCGGGTCACCGAAAGGCGGTCTCCGCCAATGGGGTACCCCAGAACCGTGACAATAGAGTCCAGGTTCGGTACCCCTCCCAGCGGGAGTTCCGTGGTCCCTTTGAAGAAGACATTGTCAGGGACTTCCAGCATCGCCAGATCACAATCATGGGCGATGAATTTGACGACGGCCTCGTAACGCCGGGAATCACCCTCTTTTTCCACAGTGATAAACCGGGCGTTGCTCACCACATGAGCATTGGTGAGGATGCGTTTGTCCGAAATGATGAAACCGGTGCCCATCCCCGCATTCGAGCGCCCAGGGGCCCATGGCGCGGTATAATCTGGCGTTTGAGATACCGTGAAAATACGGACAACGCTTTTTCGGTTGGATTCGATATCTTCGCTGCCGCCAGCGGTCAAAGGATGGGTCAAAACCACCAGCATGATCACGCATATCCCGATGCGCAGACAGGATAGAAAACCGTTTATGTTCATTAATATAAGTCCTTTAAGGCGTTTGATGTGATGGTGGTTCCTGCTGAACGGAAGCGCTTTGAGCAAAACACATCACCAGGAAAAACAGCGAACTCATAGTAAGACAGATCCCTTAGGTGCGCAACAAAAAGAAGCTTGCCTTAGAGACAGGGAATGTTTAGGGTATGTGGGCTGTATTGAATCTCCTATTCGAGCCGGATGACAGCATAAGAGTGCACCGGACTTGGTTTGCAGCGGGGTGGCGATTATGATGAAGTGCGAGAAATGCAACTGCGATACACATGTGATCTATGTCACCCAATGTGACGGCAAAGTATGCCATAAATGCCGAATCAATCTGGTCAAATGCCGCTGTGACGACCAGGCCAGTGGACCCCGAACAAAGAAATAGCAGCCGTGTCCCCTACAAGCATCAAAGAGCGCTTTTTTCATCCACCCATTTTTCAATGATTTCCCGGTCTTCCTGGGTAATAGCAGTAATTTTCAGATCATAGGTGTTTGGCAGCGCCGCGTCCATGCGACCCAATATCTTCCCATATATTGGCTCGAAGCAGTGCGCTTCGGTACAGAAATTGACCTGGATTTTCAGGTCTGTCATGGGCTCCAAAACAGATTCGAATTCAACCTGCCATTGGTTGTCGTCGACATGCAGGGTGTGTCCCTGGATGCCCGGTTCGCGAATGGCTTTTCCGTCAACGACCCAGCCGGTCATCGGAAGGTGAAGTTCGACCTGCTGTGATTCCGCTTTTTGTTCCATCATCGAAATATCATAAGGGCCGCGAATCGCTTTTACGGGAAAGCAGACCAATGGTTGCTTGTACCCCTTCACCATCACGGTCTGGGGGGGATCGACATCGACCACTTCGCTCACCTGTCGAAACGTGGGCTCTCCGATCAGTACCTGACCCCCCACCGTCAGGCTTTCAATCCGCGAGGCGGTGTTGACCGGCATTCCTACGATACCGTATTTCGCACGGATTTTAGAGCCGATATTGCCCACGATGACAGAACCCGTATTGATACCGATCCCCATTTCCAAGGGCCGGATGCCTTCGGCCGCCAGCTCCTTGTTGAGTTGATGCAGCGTATTCTGCATTTCCAATGCGCATGCCACGGCCCGTGCCGGATCATCCTCATGGCGCTCCGGAACCCCGAAAATGGTGAGGATTCCGTCTCCGAGGAATTCGTCTATCATCCCATCATATGAGGTGATGATTTTTGCCATGGATCCAAAAAAGCGATTCAGCAACCGCAGTGTCGCTTCCGGATCGCTTTTCTCTGCCCTGGATGTGAACCCGCGCAGATCGGCCATCAGAATGGTCACGGTCTCCCGTCGCCCGCCAATTTTAGACCCGTCCGGAGAAGAGAGTATTTCGTCGACCACCTTTTGTGAGAGATAACGTCCAAATGTTTCCCGAATGAATTTGACCAATCCCAATCGCTCGTTGGAAACTTTCAGGATCTCTGCCAGCATGCGCTGGCGTGTGTCCACGATTTCCGTAATTTCCTTGGGTGTATCTACGGGCAGGTCTACGGTGTTGACGGTGGGCGATTCGGTGTTGAGGTTCATGTTCGCGGCCGAGATGGTCTCCAAGGGCAGGATGATCTTTCGATTGAGGAACAGTCCGAGGGAAAAGGTGACAAAGGCGATGATAATTCCGACCAGTACGAGGATACGTACAGAATACCAGAAGAGATCTGCCGCACCGGCATCTTCCGTGGCGGCTTTATAGCCAAGGGACCATACCAGCAAGATCATCTCTATGAGTAAAATGCGCCAAAAAACGCCTTTGAGCAGCATCTTTCGAACATTGGTCTGTTGCCTCGAGGGAGCTGATGATTCAATCGACGGGGATGAAGACAGAGGTTTCACGTGGCACCTCCTTCCATCATTGGAGCGGATCCGATCATTCCGGGTACGCCGGTATAGCTGTTGGGAAGTGATATGTTCACTGACAGCGTCACGATTGATCTTCTTTCTTAAACGATGAAGCGAAAAAACAGGCCGATGCATGGTCGGCTTCAACCTGAATCATTTCCGGCCGGGTGGTGTCACAACGATTTTCTTCTGCACGATTGCAACGGCTGAAGAAAGGGCACCCGTCCAGGTGCTCGCCCAGCCTTTCCGGGCTCAGAAGGGTATTGAATCTCTTTTCCTGCCACAGATGACCGAATCTGGGGAGCGCATCCAGCAACGCCTGCGTGTACGGATGGCAGGGGCTTGAAATGATGCGCCTGGCCGGTCCGGTCTCTACAATGTGTCCGCGGTATATCACGGCAATGCGATCGCACAGATAGTGGGCCGCCGCCAGGCTGTGGGTGATGAACACCAGCGTCATTTTCTTACGTTGTTGAATCTCGGCCAGTATTTGAAAGATTTGAACCGAGATCGAGGCATCCAGCATAGACGTGGGTTCATCGGCAATCACCAGGTCCGGGTCCAGGACCATGGCGCGTGCAATGGCCACCCGTTGTCGTTGGCCGCCACTGAGCTGGTGCGGGTAGCGGAACAAGAAATCCGTTGCCGGTGTCAGTCCTACCATGTCGAGGGTCAGGAGTACTTTGGGCCGAACGTTCAAACCTGCACTGATGCGGTGAATGGTCAACGGTTCCGCAACCGTGTCCATTACCGACAGGTAGGGATTCAGGGATTGGTAAGGGTCTTGAAAGATCATTTGCGCCCGCTGCCTGAATTGTTTCAGCGTGCGGCCCTTCATGGTGTCGATTGGAGTGCCATCTATCCTGATGACCCCTTCCTCGGGTTCCTCCAGCCGCAATATGAGCCGGCCCAGTGTGGTTTTGCCGCTGCCGCTCTCTCCAACGATCCCAAAAATCTCACCCTTTTGAATGCTGAGATCAACCTGGTTGAGCGCAATAACACGCTCTGATGACGAACCGAGCAGACCGCCGCCTGATTGGTAGATTTTCGATACATTATCCAGTTCAATCGACATAACCGGTTCCATGGGTGCTGTCATTTCAGCCTATCCTTGGCAACATTTAATCTTGTGGGTATCGGACAACTCACGCCATTGCGGCTCTTCTATGCTGCATGTCGTACCGGCACAACTGCATCGGTCGCAAAATCGGCAACCATTTTCCACGGATAAGAGGTCAGGGCCTTTACCCGGAATCGGTCTCGGCTGATGGGAACTGGACAGGGTAATATGGGCCGCCATCAAAGATTGGGTATAAGGATGGGCGGGGGAGTTGAAAACTTCTTCCCATGTGCCCACCTCAACCAACTGGCCCGCATACATCACGCCGATGAAATGACAGACATCCGCCACCACAGAAATATCGTGAGATATAAATAAGATACCGATTCCCAACCTCTTCTGCAGGGTTTTAATGGTCTCCAATATTTGATCCTGTACGATCACATCCAGTGCCGTCGTCGGTTCGTCGGCAATGATCACCTCAGGGTTGCACGCCAGGGCCATGGCGATGACCGCACGCTGGCGCATGCCACCACTGTATTGGTGTGGATAGTCATTGCGACGTCTGGCAGACATTCCCACCAGAGAAAAAAGATAGTCCACCCGATCATCAACGACAGAATTCGGGACATCGGGTTCGTGAATCTTTATGGCCTCGGCAATCTGATGGCCAACCTGCTGGATGGGATTCAGGGCATTCATGGCAGCCTGGAAAATCATGGCAATATTGTTCCAGCGAACTTTCTGAAGCACATCAGGAGGAGAAGAGATCAGATCCGTCTGGTTGTATTCGATGGTACCGCTTGAAATTTCAGCATTCGGCGGCAGCAGCCCCATGATGGCCGTTCCAATAGTTGATTTGCCACTGCCGGATTCCCCGACCAATCCCATGGACTGGCCTTTGTCCAGGGTGAAGCAAACCTGGTCGACGGCTCTGAGAGGGCCTCTCGCCGTTCCATAGGTTACACTCAGGTTGTCTACTTTGAGCAATGCCATATTTTGCTATCCACCATTTCTTCTAAGCCGCGGATCAAGGATCTCATCCATGGCGCGGCCGATCATGTAAAACGAGAGCGTTAACAGTGAAATACAGATCCCGGGCGGCAGCAGCCAGTTGGGGGATTGGAACATATGACCGGTTTTCCATACCCATTGCAGCATCATGCCCCACGATACCGTACCGGGATCGCCAAAACCCAAAAAGGCCAATGCCGCTTCGATGATGATGGCCGACGTGACCCGAAATGTCATATAAAGCAAGGCCAACGGCAGTACATTGGGAAGGATGTGGCGCAGCAGAATCCGCATGTGGGAGGCCCCGGCAATACGCGCCGCATCGATGAAGGGTCGGTTCTTGAGGCTCATGGTTTGAGACCGTATGACCCGGGACACGCCGGGCCACCGAAAGAGCGCAATCATCAACACGATGGTCCAGATGCTCAAATGGCCGAACAGGGCCGCCATGATCAACACAACGAGCAGCGTCGGCATCACCATGACCATATCGGCCGTGCGCATCAGAATCGTATCGGTCCAGCGCCCAAAGTAGCCGGCGGTCATTCCGACCACGGTCCCCAGGAAAATGCTCATCAGGGCTGAGGAGATCCCTACCATGAATGCGATGCGCGCTCCTGCTAAAAGCTGACTGAAGAGATCGCGTCCAATGAAATCAGTCCCCAACCAATGACGCCAACTGGGGCCGGTGGCGTGGGTGATTTCAGGGTCAACGCCGGTCATGGGGTGGTACATGGGATCGATGGTGTGCGGAATAAAACTGGCCAGTGCCATAAGCCCGAATACCGACAGCAGACTGATGCCAATGCGTCCTACGGGGTTGCTGCTAAAAAGCGCCCAACCGTCGGCAAATGCTTCTCTCCAATACGGTTTTGCAGCAGGTGGCGGCGGGGATTGCTTCGGGTCACATGCATCGTCTGTGGCTGCGATCGTTCTATCCATTTGTGGTCACCTTTAGCGGGCATCGTTTGCGTTCATCTCTGATTTGGTTCGTTTTTTGGGGTTTTTCGATGCTGTCTTCCAGCAATAGAACACGACCTTTAATCATATCGAATCCTCGGATCGAGGTATGCGTAAAGTACATCGACCACCAAGTTGGCGATGAGCACCACGATTGCGATCAGAAGAAAACACGCCAGGGCGAGCGGGTAATCGTTGTTGCTGACGGCGAAGACGAGCTCACGCCCAATGCCGGGCCAGGAAAAGACGGTTTCGGTCAAAGCCCCACCGTTGATGGAAAAGGCCAATGAGAGCCCCACTCCGGTTACCACGGGCAGGGCTGCATTGGGCGCGGCGTGTCGGTCCCTGACCCATCTCTCGGA
>JAAUYD010169883.1_pt1 | contig 10947 bp, 8 predicted proteins | sample 7278101 | NCBI WGS metagenome assembly JAAUYD01 (sample SAMN14350128, study PRJNA611818) | marine sediment metagenome | isolation source: surface marine sediment (0.6m) | place: French Polynesia: Moorea | collected 2018-08
GAATGACATTGGTTCAGGTATATAATCGCCGGAAGTCACATCACACCGGAGGGGGCCGCATTTTGGGTAAACCGGTAGAATAATGCAATGATGGAAATATTAAGATGCAAACAACACTATATATAATTCTTGCTTTTGCGATGGGCCTAACGATGTCGATTTACTTGCCAATGAATAGTTCGGTTGCCAAACATATAGGTTCTTCTATTACCGCGAATGTCACCTTTTTTGCTGTGGCGTTTTTCACTTCGATATTCATTCTTCTTGTATCCGGCCGATTTTATACCATCAATTATTTGAATAGCGTACCTGCATACCTGTATTTAGCTGGTTTTGTCAGCGCTTTTGTGGTTTTAGGTACAACTTTTCTCATCCCACATATCGGAGCGCGGAAATTTTTCATTTTGCTGATAGCGGGTCAAATACTAATGGCGATTATCGTAAGCCATTTTGGACTATTGGAATCTCCTAAAGATCCGGTCAATATGAAAAAAATGATCGGGGCGATACTTGTACTAACAGGCGCAATTTTTTCTACTTATTAAGCGATACAACAAATCCTTCCGGGGCGCAGGTCGCTGTGGCCCCTACAGGCCGGAAGCCGCAATCCTAAATCCAGAATCTAAAATCGCCCTCTACCGCGCCCGCCATCCTTGGGTCCGGCGCTTGAAGCGTCTGCTGATGAGCTCGGCCAGACTGCGAACGATCACATTGGCGAAAACAATCAGCATACACATGGCTGCTGCCGGGGCGGTATCACCGGCATCATCCATATTGATGACCGCCACGGAGGCCAGCGGATTATCACTGGAGTAAAGGAATATCACTGCCGAAACCGTCGCCATGGAACTGACGAAGTAAAATACGGCGATCTCCAGAATCGCGGGAAAACACACCGGCACGGTCACCCGCATGAAGGTCCGGTAAAACGGGACGGCCATGGATTCGGCCACAGATTCAAACTCCTTATCAAGCTGCCGAATGGCCGTTGTGGCTGTCAGAAAGCTAACGGTATAAAAATGGATGATATTGCAAATGATAAGAATGGCCATCGTCCCATAAAGGAAATTGAATGGATTGAAAAACTCGATTCCGGTAAACGGTATGTTTAGGTGGGTCTTGTTGAAAAAAAAGATGTAGGCAATTCCAATTACCAGTCCTGGCAGGGCCAGCGGGATGATGGATAGGAAATAGGCAATCCGCCGGAGGAAGATCGCGCCCTTGGTTTTGTCGATAAGGTAAGCACTGGTAAAAGTGACAATAGCACCAAAAACAGCCGTCAGTCCTGCCATTCTAATACTATTCCAGAACGCGTCATAGCCACCGCCGCCAACGTCATCGAACAGATAGTGTTTAAAGGTCCAGATCTGAGGATACCTTTCAGGATTGGTAAAGGCATAGGGCCAGATTTTGACCAGCGACGCCACCCCCGCCATGAAGACCATCAACAGGATAAAGGCGGCAATCAGCGAACATATACTACCATAGACCGTGTCACGTAACGGGTTGGCTTTAGGAACAAAGGGTACACTGCGGGCGGTAACTACCGCTGTGGCGCGACGTTGAACAATGCGATCGGCAACAAATGCCAGAACAGTCGGTATCAGCAAAATGATACTTACCGTGGCACCCATTCCGAAATTCTGCTGTCCGATGACCTGCTTGTAGATGTCGACTGCCAGAATATTGAACTGGCCACCAACCACTTTCGGCGCGCCGAAATCGGTAAAGGAGAGGGTGAAGGCTACGAAAATTGCGCTCAGAAGGCCGAATTTGATGCTGGGAATGGTCACCGTGAAGAAGGTTCGGACCTTGCCGGCCCCCAGACTTTCCGAGGCTTCGTAGAGACGGGCATCCGTGTTGGAAAGGGCCACCAGCAAAATCATAAACGCCGGTGGAAAGGTGAAAACAACTTCTGCGATGACAATTCCCGTTAACCCGTAAAGTTGGATATCCCATGCTAGCCAGGGAAGGCGGTCGAAAAATCCGGTTGTAATGACCCCCTTGTTGCCAAAAATATAAACAAGCGACAGCCCGTAAAGCATCGTCGGCGCAAAAAGTGGAATCATTGCGACGATGCGAAAAAAGGCCTTGCCGAACATTTGAGTCCGGTGGATGCCATAGGCGTATAAAAATGCGAGGCTAACTGAGATGACGGTCGTATAAAGGCCCACGCGCAAACTGTTCCAGACCGATTGTGCCAGGCCCGAGGCTTCCATGTATTGTGTCAGAAACTCGATGGACCGGAAAGCCTGAAAGGCCAACACCAATAAGATGGCAAGGGTGAGCATTCCATTCTGGTTGAACGGCACCGTGGGCCGGATCAACGTCCAAACGAAAAATCCAATGAGCGTAATGGACAGTAAAATATTACCCAGCGCAACGAAGGTCCTGCCTTGCGAAATTCCTCTGAGGCCAAAGTAATCAAAAAAGTTGGCCAGACCGATGAACCGTTCAACGAGTAAAAAATTTTCCTCCGGGGGAAGCAATTTGTCGTTCACCCGCCAGCGTTGTTCCGATGTGCGCACGATTTCGACGGGTTTTACGGAAAGCACTTCTTTGCTCATGGGATCCGGACGCGCCAGGTCACACACAACTCTTTCAATGCGCTCATCTCCGAGCTCGACATAAACACCGGTGACTTCAGCTTTGCGTCTACGGATTTCAACGGGCTTATTGTTGATGTAGAGAACCTCTTTCTTGCCATCTTCCAGCATTAAAAGAACCGCATGGCCGGCAATATCGATCTGCCCTCGAAAGTCATCTTCCTTCTTTTCTTCTTCTGTTGGCTCCTCGATCTTAACAACCAGTTCAATATGAGTGGCCCGATCCACCACATCCAGCAGGGGCAAAACAACGCCCACCAGAAGCCAGAAGCTGGCCAACCCAATCAACAGACGTCGCATCCAATCTTCGGGACTTGATTTCTTGGTCACGCGTTGTCCGCCGGCCTTGGGGTTGATCGCGATTCCCAAGGGGTTGTCGAAATTTATCACGATTTTCCTCTTTGACGCTTGAAAAGGAGCAGCCTCTCCGGGGGCAAATGAATCGGCAGTTCCATCTGGGTACGAATCTGCACGGACTCCATGGTTTCCACCTGAACGTCCATGTTGAGGCGCTGGTCGGTCGCCCCGCCTGCCGGGTGGAGGACCCTGAGTCGTATCGTGTAGAGAGACCCTCTGAACTCAATACGCTCGACTTTGGTTTTTAAAATATTAACGTCTATCGACTCATCGCGGATAACCCGAATATCCTCCGGTCGAATGGCGACGATCACGGGCCTTCCCTGGTAATTGGCTGCCCGACCGGCCTTCGACTGCAAAATATACTGGCCGAAAAAAATGGAGTCTGGATCACGTCCCATGCAGTCCGATATGAAGTTCATCTCGCCGATAAACCCGGCTACAAAAGGGTTTTGGGGCGACACGTACAGCTCATGCGGAGAGGCGTACTGCATCAGCTTGCCTTCGTCAATGACCACGACGCGGTCTGCCATAGTGAGTGCTTCCTCCTGGTCATGGGTCACCATAACCGTCGTAACGCCGAGGGTTTCCTGGATGCGGCGGATCTCTGCCCGCAGGTATACTCGTACGCGTGCATCCAGAGCCGAAAGGGGCTCATCGAGTAATAGGAGGGACGGACTTGGCGCCAGCGCCCGTGCCAGGGCAACCCGCTGTTGTTGACCGCCTGAAAGCTGGGCCGGATATTTGTGGGATTGTTCCTCGATGCCGACTAGCTCCAGCATTTCCATGGCCCGTTTCTCCCGCTCGGATTTGGAAAACTGGCGCCGATTAATGCCATACTGAACGTTGCCGATGATATTGATGTTGGGAAACAGGGCATAGGATTGGAAAACGATTCCCAATTTTCTGTTGGCGACGGGTTCGCGAGACACATCACGGTCTGCAATCCACACGGATCCGGAATTCTGTTCTTCCAACCCCGCAATGACCCGTAAAAGCGTTGTTTTGCCGCACCCGCTCGGACCCAATACCGACACGAACTCGCCCTGTTTAATGCCCACGCTGATATCGCTCAAGGCCGTAAACTGGCCAAACATTTTGGTAATGTTCCGAACCTCTAAAAAAAACGGGTTGGTGTTATTTTGGCTGTGTCCGTCCATTTCAATCTCTACCGGGAATGCCCTTCTGTAATTCTGTCTCGAAAATCAGCGACCACCAGTAGAGCAGGACGTATGGGGAAGACCCTTGGAAAGGGCTCGGTTACGCTCTGCAGGTGATCGCTGATTTGATAATAGACGCTGGTTTAACTACACCGGCACAACCCGAACCTCTGGTTGTGCCGGTGAATGGGTTGGATAACGACGAGCGATTTTTACTTTGGTGCACTCTTACTGTCGTAACGTTTGATCCATTCTTTCAGAATTCGCTTGCGGTTTTTGGCAGCCCACTCCAGGTCATTATCGATGAGGACAGACATAGGATCTTCCGGCCAGCCCTCGGGGGCATCCACTTTAACGTCGGTGGCCACAATGGGATATATCTTGGCATACATGGCCATGGCTTCATCGCTAATGGCCCAGTCAAGGAAAATCTTGGCCTCTTTTTTGATGCGGGGTTTCTTAATCAATGCATTTGATTCCACATCGTAGCCGGAACCCTCTTTTGGAAATTCGACCACGACCGGTTCACCGCTGGCGCGTTGTTTGAAGCCGCGATAGGCGAATGAAATGCCGATCGGAAACTCGCCCTTGCCGGCCATTTTAGCCGGTTTGGAACCCGAATGCGTATACTGAGCGATGTTTTCGTGCAGTTGATCCAGGTAATCCCAGCCCTTTTCTTCTCCCATGGTTTGAAGGACGGCGGATACAGTCAGGAAGCCGGTTCCTGAGGACGCCGGGTTCGGCATGACCAGAGAACCACTGTATACCGGATTGAGAAGATCCGCATAGGATTTAGGCATGGGGAGATTCTTTTTTTCCATTTCAATTGTGTTACCTACGATTCCGGTAACCCAGGCTTTAATCCCGACCCAGTGCATGGGATCGTTTTTAGGATCCTTCATCCCTTTTTTAACCTTTTCGGCGCCTTTGGGATTATACCCTGTGAGCATGCCCAGATCATCGGCGATCAGAAGGCTGGTGGCGGCCGTACCCCACACCACATCTGCCTGGGGATTGTCCTTTTCCGCCAGAAGTTTGGCGGTCACGATACCGGTTGAATCCCGATAGATCGTAACATTAATGTCGGGATGGGCCTTTTTAAAGGCCGGCAGGTAAACCGCCACCTCGTCGTCTTCCAAGGCTGTGTAGACCAACAGATCACCGGCATACACCCCGCTGAATCCAAAAAACACCATAAGCGCTGTCAGTCCCACTAAAACACTTAGGAAACGACCCCGACTGTTTGAATGCAAAATGTTCATCATAATGATACCTCCTTTTCTTAGTTGAAAAATTTATGCCATGATTGAAAGGTTAAATTGTAACATCATGATCGTCGATACAATGAAACCAATTCAAAAAATATCTATTAGCAAATTAATTAATGAATGCCAAGAATAAAAGGCTACTATGGATGTGCAAAAGGACAAGAATCGATGAAGGAATATTCGCGGCGGGTGTTATTGTTGCGAAATTTAGATTAGATTTAAACTATTTAGGAGTTGAATGGTTAAAACTGTCCAGATGAAATTCAGTGTTCTGCAATGTCTGAATTTCGTGGGATAGATGTTGATCATCAGGTTCGTTTTAGATGGTGTTCGGCTCATTTTCCGCACAAACTGAAAATGGTTGCACTACACCGAATTTCACTTTACATTTTTATATTCTATTTTATGTTCCTTTTAGGTTCCTATTCCGTGCTTTCACATGCTGATACCCACAGCCCCATGCTCGCCGGGGCATCGTCCCGTAACATTGGACGACAGCCGGTCCGGAGTCAAAAATAAAGTCTCTCTGTCATCTGACTTCTGAGCGCTGTCCTCTGCCCTGCGCCTTTAGCCCTTGGCCCGGTACCCTTTTTTCACTCATACGGTGTCAAGCTTTCAACGCCGTTTTCGGTAACCAAAACCGTCTGCTCAAACTGGGCGGAAAGCCGTCCGTCTTTGGTGACCGCCGTCCAGTTGTCGTCCAGGATTTTCAGTTCTTTTTTACCGAGATTGATCATCGGTTCAATGGTAAACACCATCCCGGGGATCAGGTCGATACCCGTGCCTCTGTGCCCGAAATGGGGCACCTGGGGGGCTTCATGGAAGCCAAATCCCACACCATGCCCCACAAACTCACGGACAACCGAACATCCCTGGGCTTCGGCATAGGTTTGGATGTGCCAGCCGATATCACCGATGGTATTTCCGGGTTTCACTGCTGACATGCCTCTTCTGAGACATTCCCGGGCGACGCCCACAATCTTGCGCGCATCCGGGTCGGGGGCTCCGGCAAAGAAGGTTTTATTCGCATCGGCATAATATCCATCTAAGACAGAGGTAACATCAACATTGACAATATCGCCATCGTTTATGACCAGGTCTCCGGGTATCCCGTGACAAATAACCTCATTGACGGATACACAAATGCTTTTGGGAAAACCGCGATATTTTAACGGGGCGGGAGTGGCACCGTTTTTTATGGTAAATTCATGGGCCAGTGTGTTGAGGTCGTCGGTGGTTATCCCGGGCTTGATCTCGGACGCCAACAGATCGAGGGTATCCAGCACCAAACGTCCGGCCTTACGGATACCCTCGATATCCGCTGATTTTTTAAGTCGGATATTATACTTGCGGGCATAGGTCTCCTCAATGTCCACAATCCCGGGTGCTGATTTTCCAAGACAGCATTTTTTATGTTTTAAACCGCTGCCGCAAGGGCAGGGATCGTTTCGACCTACTTTGCCCGTTTTCATTTTCATCTTTTATCTCGTAAAATGATCGGTTCCAGGTTCAGGGTTCACGGTTCAAAGGTTTGAAACTGATTATAATATTGATCAAAATTGACAGTCCCGTAAAAAGTCCATCTGCTGTCATGCCGGACTTGATCCGGCATCCAGACCCCCTTGAATTTACTGGATTCCGGCTTTCGCCGGAATGACATTAAATCGGTAGTGTTCACTTTTTGCGAGTTTATCAAGATTTGATACACGCGATTTCACCCATTGGGTGAAAAGGCGGCAATAATGCATAAATGCTGCCCCTTTTTGATAGGAGCGCGCTGGGTGTTTTTCAACCCGGAACGTTGAACCCTCAACCGCTCAACCTTGGAAATAAACAAAAACCAATTATTTCGTGTGGTTCGTGCATTTCCTGATTAAAAAATAAAATTGTACACTACCAAATGAACAGTGTCACTAAATAATATACTTTTATCTGTATTTCAACCACCAAAAATCAGCAACCACTGCAAAACTGGAAATATGAAGAAGATCCTCGGAAACGACTGGACCTCGGTAAGCTGGTTATCCCTGATTTTTCAATAAAAGGTTTTGACCGGGTGCAGTGAAAATGTTACGGAACAGCGCATGGAAAGAAGACAGCTGAAATCCAAATACCAGTTCCATCGACTTGAATTTGCCGGCGCTTTAGGTGACCTAGGAACCCTGCTTCCGCTGGCAATTGGACTCATATTGATTAATGGATTGAACCCCACAGGCCTTTTTTTGTCCATCGGACTTTTTTACATCTTTTCCGGAATGTATTTCGGTGTAACCGTTCCAGTTCAACCGATGAAAGTCATCAGCGCCTATGCAATCACCACTGGCATGAGTGCCTCCCAAATAACCGCCTCAGGATTTCTGATGGGGCTGGTGCTTTTCATTATCGGAGCGACTGGTGTAATGGATTTGATCGGCAGATACATTCCGAAATCGGTCGTCAGGGGGGTGCAGTTGTCTACTGGAACCTTGCTGATGGTGGGTGGCGTCAAATTAATGCTGGGAACATCGAAGTTTCAAATTCTCAATCAGACCGCAGAACCTTACCTGATCATACAAAATATCGGATGGATACCCATCGGTATCGTTATCGGAATCGCGGCCGGCCTGTTGACCCTTCTTTTGCTTGAAAATAAAATATTACCAGCCGCCATAATTATTGTTTCCGGTGGCCTGATCTTCGGATTGGCCTTTGGCACCCATGAAGGCCTTGAGTACCTGAAAATCGGCATCAACCTGCCGGGGTATCTGCCTCATGGCTGGCCGACGACTGCCGATTTTACGTTCGCGCTGTTGGCGTTAGTGCTGCCGCAGATTCCGATGACCTTGGGAAATGCCGTCATGGCGTATGCAGATTTATCCGAGGAGTATTTTGGCGAGCAATCAAAAAAGATTACCTACAAGGCAACCTGTATCAGTATGGCCTTGGCCAACTTTTTCAGTTCCACTATCGGCGGCATGCCGCTGTGCCATGGGGCCGGCGGCTTGGCTGCCCACTATCGTTTCGGTGCGCGAACGGCAGGTTCCAACTTAATGATTGGTGTGATATTCGTTGCCTTGGCTGTTCTTCTCGGCCGCCACAGTTTGGCAATTATTTATTTAATTCCGTTGTCTGTTTTAGGGGTACTTCTTCTGTTCGCAGGCAGTCAACTGGCATTAACGGTCTTGGACATAAACCATCGCAAAGAGTTCTTTGTCTGCCTGATCATTTTGGGAATTACCCTGGCCACCAATTTGGCTGCTGGTTTTATCACCGGCATCGCAGTTGCCTACCTGCTGAAACCGAAACAGCTAAGTGTTTAATTTTACCTATCCAATGACCTGGATCGCATCGGGAGGAATGTAAACACCCATATTGCCGCCAACCAATGGTCGAACCTTTTCATAATCATCACGGGACATTAACAGGGTCAGCCGATGGCCGATATCGATCACCATTCGTATTTTTCCATTTTCGCTCATTATCTGAACCACTTTGCCCTGCATGCGGTTTAATCCTCCCTGAATTTCAGCCATACCAATGGGAACGATCATTTCAGGGTCGATGAATACTCGCACGCTCTCATTGCGGACATTAGATGGCGGTTGTTTCAGGGCCAAGGAAATAGTCTCCCGAATCCGGCAGCGGTATTGCCGTTGACCGTTGCGAAGCAACCTCCCGCTAACAACATTCTCATAGGCCGTTGGGATGAGCCGGCCATTGTCTAAAACCAGGGTATGATGGGCTAAATCGGCCGCCCGAGAACGATCATGGGTCGTGAATATGACCGTGATTTTCTTTTCTTCATTGATACGTCTGAGAATATTCATAATCGTCGTTTGATTCTCAGCATCTACACTTGCGGTCGGCTCGTCACACAAAAAAACTTTGGGAGATAGTGCCAATCCCCGGGCTAAAGCCACCCGCTGGGTCTCGCCTCCCGATAATCGGTGGGCCTGGGCACGAATAAACGACCGCATGTCTACCAAGTCCAGCGTCTCCTCGATGATACGTTCCCGTTCTTTTTTAGCAATCCTTCTAATTTTCAATCCAAATTCAAGATTTTTGAAAACCGTGGTTGAAAATAAAATGGGATGTTGATCCACCATTACCACCTCTTTGCGCAGCTCCTGCAATTGGGCTTCGATGAATCGGATCGGCTTGCCGTGGTAATGAATCTGTCCTCTGGTTGGCGCGTCAAGAAACGCTAATATATTCAGTAGCGTCGTTTTTCCGGCACCATTCGGCCCCAACAGCGCATAGATGCTCCCATCTGCGATTTCGAGGTTCCCAATGTCCAAAACCGTTCGGGTACCGAAGCGTTTAGTTAATCGTGCTATGGTATAAACCGTCACGTGCGGGCTCTCCCCTGAAAAAAATGAAACAGCAGGTTCATACCAAAACTTAATCCCAGCAGGATGATGCCCAGGGCAACCGCCAGGATGAATGCGCCTTTATCGTATTCCAGGGCCATCGCCGTTGTCATGGTGCGGGTAAATCCTTTAATATTGCCGCCCAGCATCATGCTGATGCCGACCTCGGAAATTACCCTGCCATAAGCGGCGATAACCGCGGCAACAATTCCGAAACGGGCCTCCCGGAATAATATCCAGGCGGTTTGAAGGCGGTTGGCCCCCAGGGTCATGGCTGCTTTACGATAACGCTCATCGATGCGGCTGATGGCAGCAATGGTAAATGCTGCCACCACCGGAACAATTAAAATAATCTGGCCAATAATAATTGCCTTTTGGGTATAGAGAAGATCAAACGGCCCGAAGATCCCCCTGCGCGAAACAAAAGCATAAACAAACAGCCCGATCACCACTGTCGGAAGTGCCAGCAATGTATTCAGCACCGTGATAACCATGTGTTTTCCTGAAAATTCACCGAAGGCGATCGCAAAACCCACGGGCACACCGATCAGAGCGGCAAAAAAAGTCGAGGTGCAACTGACTTTCAAAGAAACGCCGACAATGGCGATCATCTCAGCATCCATTGAAATCACCAAAAGGATGGCGGAAATAAAGCTGTCTATTAGAAGATCCATGAAATAAATCCTTACAACTGTCTTAATATAAATGCCTCTATAGTATGCTTATTACCCGATCATACATTAGCTAAACGGTTCTAGGTTCAGGGTTCCAGGTTCAAAGGTTAAAACCGATATAGTATACTCACCAAATTGATGAAGAGCTGGATCACGTGGAATGCCCCTTATGTCAAACGGCTTTTTCTACACGATGAAAATAGAACGCGCTTGATATCAGTTGTGTTGTCAGTTTTTCAACCCAGAACGTTGAACTCAGAACCCTGAACCCGGTCCGGATATAACCCTAGATAAACTACAAAGGCTGAGACATTGTAAATTACTTAATATTCTACATACGAACTAGGGTCGTGCATCCGGATAGAACAACTGTTTACCCAGCAGTCTGTAATCAGCGATCACCGCCTGTCCCCGTTCTGAAACCAGCCATTGGGCAAACGCTTCAGCCAATTTATTTTTCACATGGGGGTGCTTTTGCGGACTGATAGGAATGACGCCATAGGGGTTGCCAAGCAGTAGATCATCTTCGCAGA
>JAAUYD010020744.1_pt1 | contig 10944 bp, 8 predicted proteins | sample 7278101 | NCBI WGS metagenome assembly JAAUYD01 (sample SAMN14350128, study PRJNA611818) | marine sediment metagenome | isolation source: surface marine sediment (0.6m) | place: French Polynesia: Moorea | collected 2018-08
CCATCAGGACGGTCTTGGCGACGTTGATCGAGTGGATCAGGTGCTCTTCCGGCGGCATCATGGTGATCGCTTCGAGCGTGGGCTGATCGTTCCACGTGAGGTGCAGGTGCGCATCGCACATGCCGGGCATCAGGGTGCGGCCGCCGCCGTCGATCGTGCGTGCAGCTGCCGGCGCGCTGTCGCCGACCTTGGTGATGCGATTGCCTTCCACCAGCACGTTGCCGCGGAACGGATCGGCACCTGAGCCGTCGATGATGTTCACGTCCGTGAACAAAGTGCTTTCGCTTGCCATCAGTGTCTCCCCCCCAGGAGTCTTGGCGCCCCTCGGGCGCTGGTTCTGCGCCGGCGGTGAGTTGGCTCTCCCCGCCGGCCTGCTGCTGGCTCAGCCGTAGAACGCCTTGATCGAGCTGAGCACTTCCGTTGGCTTCTCGTTCAGCGTCCAGTGGCCGCAGCCGTTGAGTATCTGCACCGTCGCATTGGACAGCTGACCGCCCAACGCTTCCACGTTGGCGGGCGGTGCCACCTTGTCCTCATCGCCGGTGATCAGCAGACAGGGGCAGGTGATGGTGGTCGGATCAGCCTGCTGAGCGCGCGACAGCGCTTCGCAGCTCAAGGCGTAGCCTTCCGCGTCCTGGCGGATGACCATCTCCCGCACGAATCCCTGAATATCGGGCAGGTCGCTCTTGGTGGCGGCGGCAAGGGCGATGTCGGCGATCGTATCGGCAATCGGCGTCATGCCTTCCTTGCGCGCCAGGCCTGCCCGATCCATGAGAGCGCCGCGGGCGGGCTCCGGCGGCTGCGCCAGGGGTCCGAGCAACACCAGATCCTGCACCCGCTGCGGGGCCATGGAAGTGAGGTGCTGGCAGACGATGGTGCCCATCGAGTGGCCCATGACCCGGGCCTTGTCGATACCGAGCGCATCGAGCACGGCCAGCATGTCGCGGGCGAGGCTCTCGATGGACAGGTCGGGGTCGTTCTGCGAGCGCGCCGCGCTCGGCAGGTCCGGTACGATGAGGCGGTACTCGCCGCTGAGCCCGTTCACCACCGCGCGCCAGAAATTGGACGAGCCGCCCAGGCCGTGAACGCACAGCACGGGCGTGCCCTCTCCGAAGTCGTCGACGGCGATGGAACGGCCGTTGATCTGCAGCAGATGACCCACGATAAATCCTCCGATTAGGTGTTTCGAGCAATGAGACGGGAAGCGTTGATGATCGACCGCGTTGATCAGACGATGCGGTTCTCCAGCGTGCCGATCTGACTGATCGACACCTTCACCACGTCTCCCTTCCCGAGGAAACGCGGAGGATCGAAACCGATGCCGACGCCGGCTGGGGTGCCAGTGGCGATGATGTCGCCGGGCTCCAGCGTCATGCTGGCCGAGACCGTAGCGATGATCGACGGGATGTCGAAGATGAGGTGACTGGTGTTGGCGTGCTGGCGTCGTTCATCGTTGACCCAGCAGCTCACCTCGAGATCCTCGGGCGTTACCTGATCGGCGGAGACGATCCACGGCCCGATCGGACAGAAACCGTCAATGGACTTGCCCAGCAACCACTGGCGATGCCGGGCCTGCAAGTCGCGGGCGGTCACATCGTTGATGACCGTGTAGCCCCACACGTGCTCGTAGGCCGCTGCCTGATCGATGGCCCGCCCTCGCTTGCCGATGACCACGCCGAGTTCGGCCTCGTAGTCCACCTCCGAGGTGATCTCCCAGGGCACGGGCACGTCGTCGTGGGCACCGGTCAGGCTGCAGGGTGCCTTGCTGAAGATGATCACGTCCGTGGGCACGCTCTGGCCGCCCGGTGCCGATGACGAGTCGTAGCCGCTACGGGTGAACTCCTCCGCGTGTGCGCGGTAGTTCTTGCCAACGCACAGCACGTTCTTGCTGGGCCGAAGGATCGGCGGCAGAAAGGTGACCTCGCTGAAGGCGACCTGACGGCCACCGTCCGCCGGGACGTCGAGGGTGCCGGCGATCAGCTCGACCGCTCGATCGCGGCCGTCCTGTCCCGTGTCCTCGACCAGCAAGCGCAGCGTTTCGGATTCGGGATCCGCCGCTGCCAGCCACGTAGAACCGTCGCACTCCACCCTGGCCAATCGCACTTGGTCGCCTCCTCAGCTCGCGGCGGTTGCAGCGTCTTGCCCTTGCTGCGGCGCATGACGCACAATATCCAGATCAATAATGCCATCGAGCCTAGAATGATCTGGAATTGATTGCAACCAGGAGCGATGCCGCCATCACGGCGATCTGGTAGCGTTCAACTGGAGCAGACAAGAGACTGGAGAGGAGGAGCCCGAAGGGTGGTTGCTGAGCTCAACGTACGCGAATCATCGAAGCGGAAGATGGATGAGATCGTCGCCTACATCGGCGAGCGCATCGGTCGTGGAGAGTGGTCTGCCGGCAGTCGGATCCCCACCGAGAAGGAGCTGATCAAGCAGTTCTCCGCGGCCCGCAATACTGTTCGTAAAGCGTTGGCCACGCTGGAAGCGGCCGGCACGATCGAGCGCCACGTCGGGCGCGGCACCTTCGTTCGGCGGACCGGTACGGGGGCGCAGACAGCGATGCCCGGAGGCGTCGACCTGGCCGACGCAAGCCCGGACGAGGTCAATGAGATTCGCGTAGTGCTCGAACCTTCCATGGCCGAGCTGGTGGTTGCGCGGGCCACGCGAGCAGAGATCGAGCGCGCACGGGAATGCTACGAAAACACCCTAAAATCTGCCACTATGGAAGAGTACGAGCACTGGGACGCGGAGCTGCATGCCGTGATCATCAGCGCTGCTCGCAACACCTTGCTGGTGCGCATCTATGAGGTCATCAACGAAATTCGCCGCCGGCCCGAGTGGCACGAAATAAAACGCCGCTCACTGACCGACGAGCGGCGCAAGGTCTACGACAGCCATCACAAGCAGATCGTCGATGCGCTCACCCAGCGTGACGCCGTAGCGCTCCGCCGAGCCTTGCGCGAACACCTCATCGCGGTCAGCAACAACATGCTTCACCCCCCCACCTGACCCTCCTGCGGGCGCTCCTCGAGTGGGCGCCGGCAATGCTTTGGCCCGGCCGCGTGCGACCCGGGTTCGGTGCCTTCCCGATCTGCCTGCGACAGCTTCTTGCCCCTTAGGGGTGCTGGCACCAAGTACTGCCGGGATCCCCTCAACCCATTGCCGCGACGCAGCGCAAACGATTGTTGACTTTACGCGCATTCCGTCATTAGGCTGCACCAATTCCAGATCAAATCAGGGATTGATCTGGAATTGTTTTGTTTTGCAGAGCGCGTGCTGATCAACGGCCCAAGCTCGTCAACGCCCGGGGGGGTGCGAAACGGATGGCTAGACGGACCTTAAGACACCGCGTCCGGAGCGCGGTATGGATGGCGCCGGCAATGGCGGGGACGACACTCCTGGCCCCGGTGGCTCAAGCACAACTCGAAGAGGTGACGGTAACGGCTGAGCGACGGGAGGAGTCCGTACAGGACGTCCCGGTGGCCGTCACTGCGTTCTCTGCGGAAGCAGTCGAGCGGCTGCAGATCGACGATTTCGAGGACTTGTCGCTGCAGATTCCCAACTTCAGCCTCAACACCTTCTCGAAAACCCGGATCAACCCCGCCTTGCGCGGCGGGTCGTCTTCGCTGGTGTCGGCCGGTGCGGAGCAGGCAGTGGGCCTGTTCATCGACGATGTCTACTACGGCGGGCCCGCCGATTTCGCCATCGAGCTGTTCGACGTCGAACGCATCGAAGTGCTGCGTGGTCCGCAGGGCACGCTGTTCGGCCGCAACACGACCGGCGGCCTGATCAACGTAGTCACCAAAGACCCGGGTGAAGAACTCGAAGGACGCTTGCAGGCCCAGGTCGGCAATTTCGACCTGAATCAGCTGGGCGCCTATGTGTCCTTCCCGATCGCAGAGGACCTCGCAGGATCGATCGCCTTCCAGTCCCGCCAGCGCAACGGCACCTCCTTCAACTCGGTCACCGGCAACGATGTGGATAACATCAATCGCTCGTCGATCCGAGCGAAATTGCAGTGGACCCCGAGCGACACCCTCGAAGTCAAGTTCGGCTTCACGCACAGCCGTGCGGATGAGACCGGCATCGCGCGCGATGCTGTCTCCGCCGAGTCCTTCGTCGATCTCGACGTGCTGGCCGATCAGAACTTCATGATCGACGACGATCCACGCACCGTGCAGCAGTTCAGCGACGGCCGCTACGTGAGCGAGCAATGGGTGGGAAGTCTTCACGTCACCAAAGACTTCGAGAATGTGACCCTGCAGTCGATCACGGCCTACCGTTCATTCGATGCAGATCAGGAGCCCATCTCCCTGGCGGGCGTGCCCACGCCCGTATTCGCCATCGCGGACGGCCGTGACAACGAGGTACTCACCCAGGAGTTCCGCCTGCTGTCGAACACGGACAGCGCCTTCAACTGGCAGGCAGGTGTATTCCTACTGCGTGCTGACGAGACGCGGTTCCTGAACGTGATCACGCGTTGGGACGAATCCACCGCCGGTGGTGCCTTCTCCGCCATCTTCGGCTGCCCGGATCAGACCTTCGAGGACTTCGAGCAGTTCATCGTAACGCCCATCTGCATCACCAATCAGCCGGAGCTGTTCGACGAGAACCCCTTCTCCATCCGCGAGAACGTGGTCACCACCAGCTACTCCGCCTACGCCGAGGGCAGCTATCAGTTCTCGCCCGTGGTGAATTTCACCGCAGGCGTCCGCTACACGCGCGACGAGAAAGAACTCGACGGCGAGACCATGGGCGAGTTCGACTGGTTCTGGAACCCCACACCCGGGCGCGTGGTACGCGACGCCGACGACGCCTGGGGCCAGGCAACCTGGCGCACGGTGCTGGACTTCACCCCCACCGACGATCTGCTGTTCTACGGCTCGGCGGCCACCGGGTTCCGCAGCGGCGCCTTCGACATGGCACAGAGTGATCCGACACTGGTGGATCTTGCCGTGGCGCCGGAGGACGTACTGAGCTTCGAGATCGGCGCCAAGACCCGGTTCTTCAACAACCGCGTACAGCTGAACGTCGCGCTGTTCGACACCACCTATGAGAATCTGCAGTTCTTCGTCAACGCGGTCGGCTCCGGTGGCGTCGCCACCACCACCAACGCCGGTGAAGCCAGCGTGCAAGGCATTGAGGCAGATCTTACCTGGGCCATGACCAACGACCTGACGGCAACCATAGGTTTCAGCCACCAGGACGGCACCTCCTCGGACATCCCGCCGGAAGCGGAAATCCCCGAAGGCACGCCGCCGCAGGGAACGGTCCCCCTGGCCTATACGATCGCCCTCGATTACCGCAAGGACCTGGCGCGCGGCACCTTCTACGCCCACGCTGACCTGCTGCACCGGGACGAGTACTCGCTGGAGTTCATCGACAACAGCATCCCGCAGTTCCGCGCCGACGTGGACGGCCGCCTGAACGCCAATATCGGCTACCAGTCCGAGCAAGGCTGGGGTGTTGAGCTCTGGGCTACCAACCTCACCAACGAGAACATCGTCATCTACGGGCAGGACTTCTGGTTCAGCCTCTATGGCCCGTCGCTGGGCGACAATCCGGATTTGTTCAACGCATCCTTCGGGCCGCGCTACGCCGAGCCGCGCATGTGGGGTGTGTCGGCGTCCTACAGCTTCGGCGCAGCACGCTAGGCGGTCTTGCGCAAGGGCGAGGTGGGAGGCGTCCCCCTCGCCCTGGGCCAGAAGCCGATCGCCGCTTCCCCCGCGGATCACAAGCGCGGCAGATCCTCTTCCCGCAAGCGGTACTCCACCGGCTGTCCGCTCACCGGACAGGCAAATGACAGCAGGTATGCCGTGAGCTGAAGATCGACGGCAGACGCCTCGCCCTCACCGTAGCGCCGATCTCCCACGATCGGATGACCAAGACTGCTCAGATGACGGCGTATCTGATGCTTGCGCCCGGTCTCGATGCGAACGTCAACCAGCGAACGTTGGCGGTCCGCACTCACCTCGAGCAGCACGACCTCGCTGACCGCTTCCTTATCGTCAACGGGTTCGGTAATGCGCAGGGGCGACGTGTGAGAGGAGAAATCACCGCGCACGATGGCCCGGTAACGCTTCTCCACGGTGCGCTTACGGAAACGTTCGGCCAGGGCGGCGGCCATGTGTTTGCTGTGGGCCACCAGCATGATGCCGTTGGCCGCACGGTCCAGGCGGTGCACGGTAAAGGCCGGTCGTTCGGGTTCGAGATGCGTTTCCGCCCAACGCGCGAGGGTGCAATGATCGCCCCACTTCGAGCCCTGGGAGCGCAGTCCGTAGGGCTTGCGCCAGACCGAGTAACCGCCCACATCGGCGATCAGCGTCGGCGGCGGCGGCACTTCGGCCAGGATGGCGGCGTCGTAGTAGAGGTGTAGCTCATCGCCCTCGCGCAGCGCGCGCTTTGCCCGGCGCAGCCGTTGGCTGTGCTGGGCCCGGGTCATCCACACGGCGCCACAGCTCATGGCCCGCTTGATGCGTTGCTTGGGCAAGCCGCTGGCATCGTGCAGCAGATCGACAGGACTCCGGTCGGGCCCATCGGCCACCAGGTGGAGCTCCAAGTGTTCGTCCTCGCCAGCCATACGCGCTAGCCCGGATTATTCATGAGTCTTCGTCGCGAGGGCGACGAGACGCAGGAAAACACGGGGTGGCGCGCAACGGAAGGCGCGCAGGCGTACTCACCAGTACGTTGAGCACCTGAAGTGAGCACGCTCCGTGTTTTCTTGGTGTTCGGCGACCGCAGTAGAAGACTCATGAATAATCCGGGCTAGGGGCCCCGCAGAATTACCTTGCAACGCTCATCGGCCCGGGCTGGGCGCAGCCTGTAAGGCACCGTGTGTCGCATCTGTCTTGTGCTACCGTACCACTCAATGGCAGCCGACGATGGCGGTGGCCTGCGAACATCCAGGACGGAGATGCGCCCCCATGAACCAACCTCGCCAATCCACGCTCAGGACAGCCGTGTGCAAGGCCCTGGGCATCACGGCGGGCCTTGCGGCCTGCTGGATGCTCGCACCTGCCACCAGCTACGCGCAGACACTGCCTCCGCGCGTCGAACTCCCCACGCTGCTACCCCGAAACGGTGGCGATGGCAGCGAGGGCATCGTGATCACCAGTCGCACCGAGGGCGGGCTGCTGCAATGCCTCGGCGACATCAATGGTGACGGCGCCGACGACCTGGCCATCAACAGTTTTCTCGTCATCGAGCAGCCGCTGACGACCGTCGTATTCGGTCAGGCGGGTGGCTTCGGACGTGCCCGGGCCAGCACCGATGAACTGGTCGGCCTGGGTGGTGACGGGGGCTTGCGCATCGTCGGTGCTGATGGACTCGATCGTATGAGCGTCCGTTCGGCCGGCGACGTCGACGGCGACGATATCGGCGATGTGTTCATCTACGCCGAGCGATCCGATGCCCGCCTCTATGTCGTGTTCGGTGCAGCGGACCTGCCCGCGGTGATCCCGGTCAGCGAAGACGGGATAGGCGGCGTAGAGGCCTTGACCATCCGTGACGACGGCATCTACGGACAGATCTCCTTCGGCTACGGCTTGTCTGCGGTCGGCGACGTCAACGGCGACGGATTCGACGACGTCGCGACCAGCGTCGCCAACTTCGCCGGACGTTATGGCAGCTTTGTGGTGTTCGGCGGCAATGACCTGGGCGGCACCGAGGTCGACCTGGGCGACCTGGCGCCACCCCCGGTCGGTGCCGGGGACGGTAGCGCGGGATTCGCTCTGGAAACAGGACGTATCTCCCTGTTCGCCCCGGGCGGTGACATCAACGGCGACGGCATCGGTGATTTCGTCGGCACGGCGGAGAACAACACGGGCTTCGGCTTCCTGGTCTTCGGCAGGGCCGACGGATTCGGCGGCGGCTTCGACGTGCGCTCGCTCAGCCAGGCCGGGGGCGGCGACGGGACCTACGGCTCAGAGATCATCGCCCCGGGGACGGAGGATGTGTTCTACAGCACCGCGGTCGGCGACATCAACGGCGACGGGCTGGCGGATGCCCTCTTCAGCGGCATCGAATCACCAGACGCTTACCTTCTGTTCGGCCAACGCAACGGCTATGCACCCAGCTTTCGATTGGACAGCCTGCTGCCAAGCAACGGCGGCGACGGCAGCGAGGGGTTCGTGCTTCGGCTCCGACCGGACACGACCCCGAGCACCATCAGCGCGGGCGACGTAAACCTGGATGGACGATCCGACGTCCTCGTGCGCGAGCAGCGCGGCGACTTTACGACGCGCTTTGCCTATCTCCTGTACGGCAGCGACGCCGTGCGCCCTGGTCTTTCCGTCCTCGAGTTATTCCCGGAAACCGGGGGCGACGGCACCGCCGGCGTAGTCTTCGATGCGGGCGGCGGCGGCGAGGTGCCGGGCCCGTTCAGCAACGAGTTCAGGTCTGTCCTGCTCTGCGATCTCGACGGCGACGGCGTGAAGGACTTCGTCGGCGCCGACGACACGGCAGACGAGCTGGGCCTCCCGTCGCAACAGGCGATCTACGTCTACTATCTGGGTCCGGAGTAGCCCGCGGTTCAGATACCGATACGCTGCAGCAGATGGACGATTTCGCGCAGCACTGGCTCCAGGTGGGGGTGCTTGATGGCGAAGGCTGCGTCCATGGCCTGAAGGCGCTCCGTCAGGTCGGCGGGGCGGCCGCTCCGGGTCTGCGTATCGAGCATCTGCTGGATATCCGTATCGACGGTTTCGAGTAACCGCTTCAGTTCGGGATCCACGTCTCCTTCCTGATGCAGATCCTGGTGCAGTTGCGCCAATTTCTGCTTTAGATCTTCCTGGCTCACTCCGCTCACTCCCCACTGCCTGTCTGATGCGCTGGTGCTGAGAGTTTAGCCCATGCCCGGTCAGCACAAGCGGCGACTGCCACCCATCAGCTCAGCGGCGCGACGTGACTGCGTGCCTCGACGCTCCCACGGCAACCCGGCCACCTGGTTTCCCGTGCGGTGCCAGTCGGTTGCGCTTGCGCCAACAAGATCCCAGCGCTGACAATCGAAGACCATGAGCACGGCCCAGATCCAGATCCTCTGCGTCCTGGCCGGCACCATCACGCTGTTCATGTGGGGGCGTTACCGCCACGATCTGGTAGCCCTGACTGCTTTGCTCGCGTGTGTGGCGCTGGGTCTGGTGGACACCGGCCAGGCGTTTGTCGGGTTCGGGCACCCGGCCGTGATCACCGTCGCCTGCGTACTGGTGCTGAGCCGAGGTTTGCAGGATACGGGCGCCGTGGATCGCCTGGCCCGCCAGGTACTGCCGAAGGATCTCGGCCCTTTCTCGGGCATCGCGGCGCTGGCCGGGCTGGGCGCCGTGCTGTCGGCGTTCATGAACAACGTCGGCGCCATGGCCTTGCTGTTGCCGATGGGCCTGAAGCTGGCGGAGCGCCTGAAGCTACCGCCGAGCCGGATCCTGATGCCCCTTTCCTTCGGCACCATCCTCGGCGGCATGACCACGCTGATCGGTACGCCGCCCAATCTGATCGTCGCAGGCTTTCGTGCGGAGCACACGGGCAGCGCCTTCGCCATGTTCGACTTCACGGCGGTGGGCGGTGCGGTGGCGCTGATCGGTCTCGCCTTCCTGGTGCTGCTCGGCTGGCGCCTGGTGCCGGCGCGCCGCGCGGCCGCGGAGGACTTCGAGACCGATGCCTACCTGGTGGAGGCGAGGGTAGAGGAGCAAGGCAGGAGCGTCGGCAAGACCGTCAATCAGGCGGACAAGCAGCTGGACGCGGTGGGTGCGCAGATCGTCGGTCTGATCCGAGACGGCACCAGGCTTCATGCGCCGCTGCCACGCCGGCGTATACGCGCTGACGACATCCTGGTGATCGAGGCCGCACCGGACGACCTGGCGACGGTGTTGACCAGCCTGGATCTGAGCATGGGTGAGCAGGAAGCCCGCGACGACACCAAGCGCACAACGGGAACGGATGAGCAGGAGGACCAGGAGCCTAACGAGCCGCTTGTGCTGCAGGAGTTCGTGGTACTGCCCGAGTCTGCGCTGAAGGGGCGTTCCGCTGGTGGCGTCGGGCTCACCTCGCGCTACGGCATCAATCTGCTGGCCGTCAGCCGGCAGGGTCACCGCTCCATCAAGCGCCTGCGCACGATGCGCTTCAAGCACGGCGACCTGCTGCTGCTGCAGGGCAGTCAGGAAGCACTCAGTGGCTTTGCCGCCGAGCACCGACTGGTGCCCCTGGCCTATCGAGACATCCGCCTGCCCCAGCCCGGCAAGGCGGTCGTGGCGACGCTGATCATGGCGGCTGCTATCGCCGTCGCCGCACTCGGCCTGCTCTCCGCGGCCACCGCCTTCGCCGCCGGAGTGTTGGCCATGGCAGTAATCGATATCGTTCCGGCGCGCAGCCTCTACCGGGCCGTGGACTGGCCCGTGGTCGTGCTGTTGGGTGCCTTGATCCCGGTGGCGGGTGCCATGGCCAGCACGGGCACGGCGGACCTGATCGCCGGTGTATTGCTGGGCGCCGTGGCCGGCGGATCGGCGGTCATCGCCCTGGCGCTGATCCTCGTCGTGACGATGACCTTGTCGGACTTCATGAACAACGCGGCCACCGCCGCGGTCATGTGCCCGGTAGCGATCTCCACCGCGGAGCAATTGGGCGTGGCGTCCGATCCACTGTTGATGGCCGTAGCGATCGGCGCTTCCTGTGCCTTCCTGACACCGATCGGCCATCAGAACAACACGCTGATCCTGGGTCCCGCCGGCCTGAAGTTCACGGACTACTGGCGCCTGGGATTACCGGTCGAGATCATTGTGGTGGCCGTGAGCATTCCGATGCTGCTACTGATCTGGCCACTCAGCTGACTCGACGCGGCGATCAGGCCGCGCGAGCAACCGCCGCCGGGCGGATCACTCCTGCGCCACCCAGCTGTTGATGGAGGCGGAGGAGACACCTGCGCTCACGGTGCCATCATCATCCCAGGGAAGGGAC
>JAAUYD010047360.1_pt1 | contig 10944 bp, 9 predicted proteins | sample 7278101 | NCBI WGS metagenome assembly JAAUYD01 (sample SAMN14350128, study PRJNA611818) | marine sediment metagenome | isolation source: surface marine sediment (0.6m) | place: French Polynesia: Moorea | collected 2018-08
AATGGGGTTTTAAATGAAACAGTAAACCCCTGGAAGGCAAGCTTGCCAGGGGTTTTGAGGATTATGCCAGGAACGAGACTTGAACTCGTGACACGAGGATTTTCAGTCCTCTGCTTCAAACCAGCCATCATCCTCTACATCTTCATGGGTCTTGATGGATTGTTTTCCCAAGTTAATGCTAGACAATCCTATTCCAAGGCAGAGGCTTAGTAAATCACAATTAAAAAAGATTGGTAAACTTTCATCTAGAAAATCTAAAAGTTGTTTCATAAATAGCAAGGCTTAGTCATGCACCGAATAACATACGAGTAGCGTAATACACCTACCATGAGTAAGCCACAAATCACTATCAGAATTCCTCCATCGCTTTTCAGCAAACTCAACCGCTACGTTGAACACATCGGTACTTCTAAGACTGAAGTGGTGCTTGGTGCTCTAGCTCAATACCTGGACTGTGCTGAGGATGTGCCGTTAATTCGTAGGTTAATTGAACTGGAAGAGAGGGTAACAGCTCTAGAGGCTGAAGTGAGAAGTAAGTAAAAATTAAAGCGGCTGTGGGATGTGACAAATGCAAAAAATTACGCAGACTCTAATCAAATGGTTACCTACTGGTGCTGGTGCTGGTGTAACGGTTCATTTCCTCTTGAGCCATCAATGGATACAAGCCGTAATCTCTACTTTTATCACAGCTTGTTCATCCGTTTGGGTAAAATTCAGCGGCAAATTCATGGAGACGCTAGAGCAGGAGGCTGAAAAAAAAGGCGAATCCTCTGCTAAGTACCTAATTCAAACGGTTAACAGTTTACCTGTGAAGCTAGGATTTAGAGACAAGTATTATCAAAGCTTGATTTATACTTACCGTGACTTTCTCACTCGGGGGTTAAAAACCAAAGGACCATTCACCCTAGATTTGGAAAAGGTGTTTGTGCCACTTAGGGTATCACCGGAGAGTCCGGAAAAAACTTCCTCTGAGATAATTCGGTCGAGTGAAAGCTCTTCTGGTTATAGCATTTGGGATTTTTTAGTGGCCACCCCCACTCACCCCAATTTTCAAAGTATGGTAATCATTGGTGCGCCTGGGTCAGGTAAAACAACACTATTGGAGCATTTAACCCTGACATATGCCAAAAATATCCAGCACCGACAGCGTCGCCATACTTCAAAATTGATTCCCATATTACTTTATCTGCGGGATGTGCGGGAGGCGATCGCTAAGGAGCAACCTAGTTTAGCAGCGCTGATTGAGCAACAAAAATCCATCCGCAAGCTTAACCCCCCCTCCAATTGGTTTGAGAATAAGTTGCGTCACCAGGAATGTTTGGTGATGTTGGATGGACTAGATGAAGTTGCAGACAACAATCAGCGTATCAGTATTAGCCGTTGGGTCAGCCAGCAAATCCGAGATTATCCCAAGGCACGTTTTCTCTTAACTTCACGACCCTTTGGCTACAAAAGTGCGCCCGTGGAGAATGTGAAGACAGTTCTGGAGGTGCAGCCATTTAACCTTGAGCAGATGCAGCAGTTTATCCATAACTGGTATCTACAAAAGGAAATCATGAGCCGTTTGGGGAAGGACGACCCAGGAGTCCGGGAAGCTGCTACAAACCAAGCTGAAGACCTAATTCAACGCATCAAGAAGAGTCCTCCACTAGCAGCAATGGCACTTAATCCACTGCTGTTGACAATGATTGCCACAGTTCACTCCTATCGCGGTGCTTTGCCAGGGCGAAGGGTAGAACTGTATGCCGAGATTTGTGATGTCCTTCTAGGAAGAAGACAAGAGGCAAAGGGTATTCAGGAAACACTGACAGCCGACCAGAAAAAAGCAGTACTGCAAGTACTAGCACTAGGGTTAATGGAAAATAACACCCGTGAATTTACACTCCAATTAGGAAGCACTCTCATTCAAGAAGAGTTGGCTAAAGTTGCAGGTAGTAATACAGAACCACAAGTTTTTTTGAAGAATATGGAGCTTATTTGTGGTCTGCTAGTGGAAAGAGAAAAAGGACAGTATGAATTTGCTCACAAAAGCTTTCAGGAGTACTTAGCAGCTGTACAGATAAAAGAATCAAGTCAAGAAAATCTCTTGATATCAAACATTAACAATCCTTGGTGGGATGAAACTATTCGCCTTTATGCTGCTACTAGCGATGCTACTAACTTGATTCGTGCTGCTTTGGATAATCCAACCATTGTTTCTCTAAAACTCGCCCTAGATTGCCAGGAAGAAGGCTTGAGGGTTCAACCAGAAGTCCGGAAACAGCTTAGGGATAAACTTGAAGCGGGGTTAGAATCAGATAACCCAGAAATTTTCAAATTAGCAGTAGAAGTTAAATTAGCACGGCGATTAAGTAACTTACTGCGGATTGATGAGAATTTAGAAATTGATACTAGCTACATAACCTGTGCAGAATATCAATTATATGTAAGTCAGCAGTTAAATTCAAATGAATATCGCTTCCAGCTAGGGGATGCTAAAAAACCAATTACTGGAATCAGTTATGGGAATGCTCTTGGGTTTTGCTCTTGGCTCAGTTCTTGGGATTTTTCAAGAAATAAAAATACTGCTGGTACCCATAACACAAACTTGTATTATTTTAGACTGAATAATTCAAGTGAAGCAGAAAAATATCCTGCCAAAAACAATAGTGAATTGAAGTTTTGGACTCAAGAAGATGGTAGTAGGAGTGCAGAAGAAAAGGGGATTAGAATTTGCCGGGTTCAAGTTACTAAGCAGTACAACACACTGGCAAATTATTTAGTGAAGGGAGAGTGGAAAAAAGCTGACCAAGAAACAACAAAAGTTATGCTTCAGGTTGCTGGAGTAAAAAACAGGGATATTTTAAAAAAAGAAGATATCAAAAAAATTCCTTGTAGAAAACTACGTGTAATAGACGAACTCTGGGTAATCTATAGTTATGGACGCTTTGGTTTTTCAGTCCAGAAACACATTTATCAAGAACTAAAAAATAAAGAAAATTTCAGTAAGTGCATAGGTTGGATAATCAATGATGATTGGTTAGGTTACGATGACCTAACTTTTGGGCTAGAAGCTCCTGTAGGTCATCTCCCATTTAGGTTTTATGATTCTGACAAATTTGCAAAGCGGCACTGGGAAGTTTTGGAGATGTACTTGGCTATCTTCGACATACTTATGGAGTGCAATATATAAAAAATAATGAATGCATATTTAGTTGTTTAAACCTCATAAAAGCTTAATTTTTATATAAAAAAAGCGGATTTACCTATGAAAAGTCAAATCATTTCCAGAACTAGTCGTTCATTTTTCCTCAAAAAGGTAAATTCAGAAGTTGATAGTAGACTGAACACTTCTCTCTATAAGCAGATTTTTATTGTCCTTGATAAAAACAAAAATCCTGGACAGATAGAAAAATTTGGAGAGATGATATATAAGGTGGATGATGAGTTTAAATCTCGCCTGAAACATAAGGAGATTACGACAGTTTTTGATCAAACAGATGTAAATGGCAGACTTTTAATTTTAGGCGAACCAGGTTCTGGTAAAACTACTATACTCCTCAAATTAGCCAAGGAGTTAGTTGAACGCGCCCAATACGATGAGAATCATCCTATTCCAGTACTATTTTCGTTATCTTCTTGGAAGAAATACAGTCAAAGTATACAAGATTGGTTAGTAGAGCAGCTTAGAGAGAAATACGGGGTACGCAAAGATATTGGTAAAAAGTTGACAGACAATCAAAAAATTATACCCCTACTAGATGGTTTAGATGAGATAGCAGCAGAACGCCAAGAACTGTGTATTAGAAAAATCAATGATTTCCTACATTCTGAAACTTGGAGTAATCCTTTGGTGGTTTGTAGTCGCACAGAACAGTATCAATATCATGAAATCTTATTACAACTCAATAACTCTATAGAATTATGCCCTTTTACTCCTCAACAAGTTTATCAATATTTAAATAACACAGGCAATCGTAAATTATGGGACACCATTAGCCATGATTTTCACTTAAGCCAATTAGCAACCATACCATTACTGTTAAATATTATTGCCCTTTCTATCGAGGAGATTTCTGTGGAAACCTGGCAACAGTATCCTGAAAATGAGCGTCTGAGTTATCTGCTAGAGGCTTACATTCGCAGAATGCTAAGAGAATCTTATCAGTATAACGGTAAAAGACCAAAACACCAGCAGACTAGAAATTGGTTAGGTTGGTTGGCACATCAATTAGTCGAGGAAAACCAGACAGAGTTTTTCATTGAAAAAATACAGCCATCTTATTTAAAAACTAAATTTCAAAGATTTATTTACAAGACGGTTATATTAGCAATTGTATTAATGCTGTTTTTTTGGCTTTTTCCGATTGCGATTATTTGGCTGCCATTTTGGGTTTTTATATGGTTTTTTTCTAATACGCATCAAAATATTATAATAATTGAATCTCTGAAATTTAATGCAAAACATTATTCATACTTCCTGACTACTCTGCTCATTTCTATACTGGGTTTTGGATTCTTTATGCTATTTTTTTTGCTGAGTTCTGCTTATTTTTTTAAGGTGGTTTTAGGACTAAATTATGAAATAAATTATATACTGATTTCTCTACTTATTTTTTGCTTAACTGTGCTAATTATTGGGCTAATTATTGGGCTGATTGTCCCGATAGGCGTGGTTGAAATTGAAAATAAAAATTTTCCTAACCAAGGTATTTATTATGGAATTGTTAACACTTTATTAATACCATTTTTAATTTGTGTTCCCATAGCATTGTTAATCTTTTCATCTTTTCTAATTTTTTTTACAACCATAGATATTTATTCAGCATTAGTTACTAGTTTAGTGTTAGGATTATTTCCTGGATTATTGATTGGAATAACCACAAGTGGAATACCAGTTATTCAACACTTTATTTTGCGCACTATTCTCTGGTTTAGCGGCTACATTCCTTGGAACTACGCCAAGTTTCTCAACTACTGCACAAATCGCCTACTTCTGCAACGAGTAGGTGGTGGCTATCGCTTCATTCACAAAATGCTACAAGACCACTTTGCGCAGATGGAGTTTGAGAGAAGAAACCTTCAAAGAAACAATTAACCACCTACTGCTTAACATTTCATCCAGGGCTAGTTGCTGACACTCCCATATGCCCCTTCCAACAAACCCCAACACCTTTTCTTCCAAGACTATCCAATAAGGACGCTTTACCTCACCCAAATTCTTTAAAACCGCACGCACTGGTTCTTGGTGAAATTAATGGCTAATTTACCTATAAAAGGCAAAAATATTTATTTAAAATCTATTAACTATCGCCTCCTCAAACAGGTAACTTCAGAAGTTGATAGTAGGCTGAACACTTCTCTCTACAACCAAGTTTTTATTGTCCTTGATAAAAACAAAAATCCCGGACAGGTAGAACAATTTGGAGAGATGATACATAAAGTGGGCTCTGAATTAAAATCTCGCCTAAAACATAAGGAAATTACAACAGTTTTTGACCAACCAGATGTAAATGGCAGACTTTTAATTTTAGGTGAACCAGGTTCTGGTAAAACTACTATACTCCTCAAATTGGCTGAGGAGCTAGTTAAGCGTGCCGAAGATGACAATAATCATCCTATTCCAGTACTATTTTCTTTATCTTCCTGGAAGAAAGACAATCAAAATATAAAAGATTGGTTAGTTGAACAACTTAAAGATAAATACGGGGTACGCAAAGATATTGGGAAAAAATTGGTAGACAATCAAGAAATTATACCCCTATTAGATGGTTTAGATGAGATAGCAGCAGAACGCCAAGAACTATGTGTTAGAAAAATTAACAGTTTTCTTCACATCAGTAATTGGAATAATCCTCTTGTAGTTTGTAGCCGCATAGAAGAGTATCAACACTATACTACTTTACTGCAACTAAATAACTCCCTAGAATTGTGTACTTTGACTTCTCAACAAGTTTATCAATATCTACAAAACACAGATAATTTACAATTGTGGGACAGTATTCATAATAATGAGGATTTAAATGAATTAGCTCAAACACCACTTTTATTAAATATTATTGTCCTTTCTGCTCAAGAAATATCTATAGAAACATGGCAGAAGTTTGAAACTTCTAAGGAACGCTATTTTTATCTATTTGAAGCCTATATTCATAAAATGCTCAAACGTCCCTATAAGGGCAAACAACCTCAGATCAAAAATACTCAACGCTGGTTAAATTGGTTAGCACTGCGGTTAGCCGAGGAAAATACAGTGGAGTTTTTTATTGAAAAGATACAACCATACTTTTTGTCAAGTAAAGTTAAAAGAGTTGTTTACCATATGGTTGTATGGGGAATTATATCAGCGTTGATTAATGGGCTGTTTTTTAAGCTGCTTCCTGGGCTAGTTTCTGTGCTTGTGCTAGTTTTTGGACTGGTTTTTGGGCTGGTTTCGGGGTTAATTAATGGTTTGATTGGCGAGTTAATAGAAAACAAAATTGAAAAAACAATCATTTTAATTGCTCCTTTACTAAGTTCTAGTGCAGTAGTTATGAAATGGATGATTTTGGGTTTGGTTTTGGGTTTGGTTTCTGGTTTGGTTTCTGATTTCGTTTCTGGGCTGATTAATGAGCCATCTTATTTTTTAAAAATAGATGGAGAGCTGATTTATAGGCTGCTTATTTGGGTGCTTTTTTGGCCGTTTTATGGGCTGATTAATGGGCTGATTTTTGGGTTGATTGTAGATAACATTAAAAAAATCGCGTCTCTGAAATTTAATCTAAAAAAAAATTTTCTGGGCTGATTTTTGGTTTGGTTTCTGGATTAATTTCATGGCTGTTTTTTATGAATACTGATTATGGTAGTCCGATTTTATCGCTGATTAATGGGCTGATTAGTGGGCTAATTTTTGGGCTGATTGGTGAGTTGATAGAAAATAAAATTGAAAAAATAATCATTTTAATTTCTTGTTCGCTAAATTCTAGTAAAGTAGTTATGAAATGGCTAATGTTTGGGCTGATTTATGGACTATTTTTTTTGCCGTTTTTTGGACTGATTCATGGACTGATTCATGGGCTGATTGGAGATAATATTAAAACAATTGAAACTCTGAATCTTAATCTAAAAAAAATTTTTTTTGGGCTGATTTTTGGGCTGATTTTTGGGCTGATTTTTGGGCTGATTCTTGGGTTTATGATACTGATTGATAATGATGGTTCGTCAATCTTTTATCAGTATTCTTTACTGAATATTGGACTGTTTTTTGGGCTGATTTTTGGGCTGTTTTTGGGGCTGGTTTTTGGATTAATTTTTGGGATAGATGGGGCTAAATTTGAAAATAAAAGAATCCCCAATCAAGGTATTTATAAGTCAATTATCAATACCTTATTTTTATCTTTATTGGGTTGTATTTTCGCAGCATTATTGTTTTTTGTATATCTAAAAATTTTCAAAGATACAAAGATGAATGAAGTATTAGTTACTAGTTTAGTATCAGGATTATTTTTTGGACCATTAATTGGAATACCCAGAAGTGGAACGCCAGCTATTAAACACTTTGTTTTGCGCGTTATTCTCTGGCTTAGCGGCTATATTCCTTGGAATTACGCCAAGTTTCTCGACTACTGCACAAATCGCCTACTTCTGCAACGAGTAGGTGGTGGCTATCGCTTCATCCACAAAATGCTGCAAGACCACTTTGCACAGATGGAGTTTGAGAGAAGAAACCTTCAAAGAAATAATTAACCACCCAGGGCTAATTGCTGACACTCCTATACTCCCCCTCTGAAAAGCCCCAACAACTTCTCCCCCAACACTGTCAAATAAGGACGCTTCACCTCATCTAAACTCTTTAAAACCGCACGCACTGGTTCTTGGTGAAATAAATGACTAATTTACCTATAAAATCTATTAACTATTGGCTCCTCAAACAGGTAAATTCAGAAGTTGATAGTAGGCTGAATACTTCTCTCTACAAACAGGTTTTTATTGTCCTTGATAAAAAGAAAAATCCCGGACAGATAGAAAAATTTGGAGAGATGATATATAAGGTGGGTTCTGAGTTTAAATCTCGCCTGCAACATAAGGATATTACTACAGTTTTTGACCAAACAGACGTAAATGGCAGACTTTTAATTTTAGGTGAACCAGGTTCTGGTAAAACTACTATACTCCTCAAATTAGCCTCCGAGTTAGTTAAACGTGCCCAAGATGACCAGAATCATCCTATTCCAGTAATATTTTCTTTATCTTCCTGGAAGAAAGATAATCAAAGTATAAAAGATTGGCTAGTTGATCAGCTTAAAGATAAATACGGAGTCCGTAAAGATATTGGTAAAAAGTTGATAGACAATCAAGAAATTATACCCCTATTAGATGGTTTAGACGAGATAGCAGCAGAACGCCAAGAACTGTGTGTTAGAAAAATTAATGATTTTATACATTCTGGAACTTGGAGTAATCCTTTGGTTGTTTGTAGTCGCACAGAAGAATATCAACATTATACTACTTTACTGCAACTAAATAACTCACTGGAATTATGTCCTTTTACTTCTCAACAAGTTTATCAATATTTAAATAGCACAGGTAACCGTAAATTATGGGACACTATTAGCTATGATTCTCACTTAAGTCAATTAGCAACAATACCATTACTGTTAAATATTATTGTCCTTTCTATCGAGGAGATTTCTGTGGAAACCTGGCAGCAGTATCCTGATAATAAGCGTCTGAGTTATCTGCTAGAGGCTTATATCAGTAAAATGTTACGGGAATCGTATAAGTATAACGGTAAAAGACCAAGACACCAGCAAACTAGAAATTGGTTAGGTTGGTTGGCGCATCAATTAGTCGAGGAAAACGAGACAGAGTTTTTTATTGAAAAAATGCAACCAAAATTTTTAGAAAATCATTTTCAAGAAGAACTTTTTAGATTAACCATTGGATTAATTATTGGAATTCTGGTATTTCTCATAGTCCAAAAATATTATTTTTTAACTGGAGATATATTTGCGATATTTTCTAGCACTATTGCTGCTGGTATAGTTGGATTCTTTATCAGTCGTAATACATTAATTCATACAGTTGAAACTACCTTTTGGTCTTGGAAGCAAGTATTAGCTAATGCAATAGCTGCACCATTTTTTGGATTGAGTGCTGGTTTAACTCCTGGAGCAGAAATAAGCACCAAAAGAATTCCAAATCAGGGGATTTGGGATTCTTTAGCCAATGCCCGAAAGTGGTTATTGATTTTTGTACTGATTGATATGCTATTTTTCAGATCATTTGTTTTGTTTTATGTTGGGCTATTAATGGGTTTACGGCTTGGTGGCATAGCTTGTATTCAACATCTTGTTCTACGCCTTATCCTATGCTTCAATGGAGATATTCCTTGGAACTATACTCATTTTTTAGACTACACTGTAGGACGATTATTGTTACAGAGAGTAGGTGGAGGATATAGATTTATCCACATACTGCTGCAAGAGCATTTTGCCCAGACGCAGTTTGACCAAAAACGTTTCAATTAGAGTCTAAAGTGCAGATAAGTAAGTCGGCATAAAAAATTAAAGGTGTGTCATTGCGAGTGGAACGAAGTGAAATGAAGCAATCGTAAGTATTTTGATAACTTTATATTCTGTTATATAGCTAGGTTTATTTGTGCCAACTTACTTAATAGGTTCTTAGATAGTAGCTTGACAAAAAAAGCCTGCTTATCATCAGTGCTAATCCGACGATATTGGGAGCAAAAAATTAACAAGCAGCAACCCAAACCCTATCCCAATTCCTATGGTTATTAAGACATCTGCTAGATTAAGTATTGGTAAATTATTTAGCCGAAAATCCAAAAAATCAACTACATAACCTAATGAAAATCGATCTATGGTATTACCTAAAGCTCCAGCTAGCCAACAGCCCAATGCCAATTGGAATCCTTTACACCTCAATTTATAAAACCAGGCAAATGGCATGACAAACAGCATGACAAAGAGAATCACCCCCAATGAAATCCATTTCAACCACTCCACCTGAGCTGTAAATAAACTAAAAGCTGCACCAGTGTTGGTGACATAGGTCAGGTGAAATATCCCTGGTAAAAGTGGTATTGTCTGCCCAAGGGCAAAGGTTTGTGCTACCCAGTATTTAGTCAACTGATCCAAAATCAAACCAATTATAACAACTATCCAGAAGAGACGATTTTTTTTCATTCAAATATTGCAAATACTCTACTCGCAATAAACTCTAGCCATTATTTCGGAATAAAGGCAAGTAGCACTGGCTACTACAACACTTACCTGGTAGATATTTCAGGTTTAAAGTAAGAAAAAATTAGGATTGCGTTTCTTAAAAATGCTCTACTGGTGGCGATCGCCTACAGCAACTCCTGCGGAGCAGAGCTTACGCCCAAGATGGGACTGTTTGTCATTGTGAAGAGATGAGGAGTTTAACACCTCGGTTTCACTCAAAATCGGCTGTAATACTTGCTGTGCAATGGGTAGAGGGTTATAGGCTTTAATATGGAACGTGATAGCGCGAACCTCTTTCTCAGCGCAAGCGATCACCTGCTTTTTTGTTTCAGTGTAATTATCGAGTGGAGTAATGATAACAACCAGTAATAGGTAGAGTCGAGGAATAAAATTACCTCGCTCTATCTGGTAAACTACCATATGTAATACTTATAGCTCTATAATCCTTATACAGCAGTCATTTTAGCCATTTTACCATGAATAAGAGGAGCGGTAAGCGAAGCTATGCCGCAGGCTTATCGCACCCTGAAGTAGAGGACTGAAAATCCTCGTGTCACGAGTTCAAGTCTCGTGGCTGTATAGCATTCACAGCAAAGCTTTCAGCCTTTCACCTCCTTGGTGAAAAAAACTGAAATTTTGCCCAGGTGACTAAAATGTGACCGAAATGTGACCGAAATGCGACTTCTGATGAGCAAAAGATTAGAAAAACTAATCGTGGTTGTTGGGGCGAGGTTGCCAA
>JAAUYD010200991.1_pt1 | contig 10944 bp, 6 predicted proteins | sample 7278101 | NCBI WGS metagenome assembly JAAUYD01 (sample SAMN14350128, study PRJNA611818) | marine sediment metagenome | isolation source: surface marine sediment (0.6m) | place: French Polynesia: Moorea | collected 2018-08
CCCTGACGAATCCACCAATAAGCATAGGTACTAAAACGATATCCTTTAGTAGGATCGAATTTTTCAACCGCTCTTTCTAATCCTAGAGTTCCTTCTTGGATTAAATCTAATAATTCTAAACCTCTATTTTGATATTTTTTAGCTACCGAAACGACTAAGCGCAGGTTAGCCTTAATCATGTGTTCTTTAGCTGCAATACCCGATCTTTCGATTTTTTCTAATTCTTTAACCTCTAAATTAGTAACCGTTGCCCACTCTTTTTTGCCTGCTGCTAAAATTTCTTTTAATTCAAATACTTCTATGTTGGCAGTATTAGCCCATCTTTTTAAAGAAGGACGATGGCTTAATTGCGAGATCAGGCGATCGCTAATTTCTAAAATTTCAACAAAACGCTTAATTAGAGGATTGTCTTTTTCAGCCGCTTCGTTGCGGGCTTGAATTAAACTAACATGACGTTGAATTTGTTGAGCTTTAAGAACTTCTTCGTCTTTTCTCAACAGAGGGACTCGACCAATTTCTTGGAGATATAATCGTACTAGATCGGTAGTGTTGCGATTTCTTCTTTTAGAAGAACTTGCCGAGTCGATAGTTTCCGACTCTACTTCTACCCAATCTTGCTCTGTTTTGACATTAGAATCTAAATCTTGAGTCTCTTCAATATCCAAATTGTTTTGTTTCGATATTGAATCATTATTTTCACTGTCTGTATATAAAGAAGTAGTTAGCATAGTTTTTAAATTTACTACTCCGGTAAAAATACGGTTTGAATCTTTTCTTATTTTTAGGTTGCCCAAGTTGGACAATAAAAAGAACATCGGTTAAACTTTTTCTTGAGACCGAGCAAATTTAAATTAGTTATGGTGAGGATCTCAACAATTTGCTTTACTTTTAGAAACTTTTAATAATTAGACTGCAAAGACTCAATCGTGAAGCCTAAACGGATCGTTGGTTTGACAGGAGGTATCGGGACGGGGAAGACTACCGTATCTCAATATTTAGCCGATCGCTATCAATTGCCAATTTTAGATGCCGATCTCTACGCTCGAGATGCTGTAGCCGAAGGTTCGCCTATTTTAGAAGCAATTAAAAACAGATACGGCGATCGCATCCTTTTAGAAGATCGCAATCTCGATCGCGCAACTTTAGGAGCAATTATTTTTAGCGATCGCACAGAAAAACTGTGGTTAGAAAGTAAGATCCATCCTTATGTGGGCGATCGCATTAGTTTAGAACTGCAAAAAATCGAATCGGAGACGGTTGTTTTAGTCGTTCCTTTACTATTTGAAGCTAAAATGACAAACTTAGTTACAGAAATTTGGGTCGTTTATTGCTCCTTAAACCAGCAAATCGAGCGAATTATGAAGAGGAATTCCTTAACTAAAGAGGGTGCGATCGCCAGGATTGAGAACCAGTTACCTTTAGAAGATAAAGTAGCTGCTGCCGATTTTAGCTTAGATAATTCTACTACGATCGAAGCTCTTTACGAGCAGGTCGATCGCATAATCGATCGAGAAGATATTTAATTACTTTTTCGGCCGATTTTCATTAATTCTCGCACTTGTTCGGCATGATAAGAACTGCGAGTCAGAGGAGAAGAAACTACTTGCAGAAAACCGATCGACTCGCCGTATTTTCGCCAAGCATCAAACTGCGCTGGAGTGACAAATTCTTTAACTTGCAAATGCTTGCTAGAAGGCTGTAAATACTGTCCGATGGTAATAATATCGCAATCTACCCCTCGCAAATCTTGCATTACTTGTCTGACTTCTGCATCGGTCTCTCCCAAACCGACCATGATTCCTGATTTGGTGTATATTTGGGGAGATAATTGACGAGTAGTTTCTAACAAATCGAGCGATCGGCGATAATTGCCTTGAGGGCGAACTCTGCGATACAAACTCGGAACTGTTTCAATATTGTGATTGATTACTTCGGGCTTTGCTGCAATAATTAACTGTAATGCTTGCCAATTACCGCATAAATCTGGAATTAATACTTCGATAGTTGTTTGCGGCGAAATCTTTCTTACTTCTTCGATACATTTGACAAACTGAGAAGCACCCCCATCAATTAAATCGTCTCGATTGACAGAAGTAATCACAACATGATTCAATTTGAGACGATGTACTGCTTCGGCTAGATGTAGAGGCTCTTGGGGATCTAAAGCTACCGGTTTTTTCTCAAAATCAATATCGCAATAAGGACAAGCACGGGTACAAGCTGGCCCCATAATTAAAAATGTTGCCGTACCCGCATTAAAGCATTCGCCGATATTCGGACAAGATGCCTCTTCACAAACAGTATTTAACTGTAAATCTCTTAAAATTTCTTTAACATTGCCGACACGCTGCCATTGAGGTGCTTTGACTCGCAACCATTCGGGTTTAGTTCTCACGCTCGCATCTCGCTCCCTGTTTTAGTCCATTTTGATACTATCAAGACATGATAATATATATGAGTTATAAATTATCGGGATGTAGCGCAGCTTGGTAGCGCACTTCGTTCGGGACGAAGGGGTCGCTGGTTCGAATCCAGTCATCCCGATTTTATGTGTTGTACAGTGCCAAATTATTTGTCATCGGTGACAGATTAATGTCGTTATGCCAAATTAACAGTCGTGTTTATTGAAGACATTCAACTTGGCAATTTTGTTTTGTCAACCAATCACAAATATCTTTAAATACTAACTCGCGATCGGGGTCATTTTGAATATCGTGAGCGACTCCTGGATATTCTTTAAATTGAAAATATTGAAGATTTGCTTTCTTAATGAATTTTCGAGTTGCACCAGGATAAGTAATTACATCGCCACCACCATGAAGGACTAGTAAAGGTATTTTTAAACTATTTTTTTGTTTCAAGATTTTCTTTTGCACTCGGAAACATTCTGCAGTTAAACGAGCTGTTGCTACGTGATGTATTAAAGGATCTTGTTTGTATTTTTCAACTAATGTTTTATCTCGAGTATATTGAGCTGGATCGATACCTGTTCTGAGAAAGAAACGAGGACAGATGCGATCGACAATTTTTGCCAATTTTAGTTTAAACGCTGAAACTCCTACTTTTCCCAATGCAGGTGCTAAAGCGATCGCTCCTGAAATATTTTCGGGTCGATCCAAAATGTAGTCTACAACGATTAATCCTCCCAGACTGTGGCCGACTAAAAAAATCGGAACATTATTGTTGGTAGTGCGAATTAATTCTAAGAAAATCTGCAAATCTTCTCGAAATTCATCCCAGGAGTTAATATATCCTCTTTGACCGGAAGAACGACCGTGACCGCGCAAATCTAAACCATATACAGCATAATCAAGAGTGACTAATTTTTGCACTAAATTACTAAAGATATCGCTGTGACTGCCCAATCCATGAATCAGGACTAAAAGTGCCCGCGATTTTTCGCTCGGATGCCAACTTTGATAATATAAGCGAACTTTGCCGGCCCCTAAAAATGAACTTTCTTGATGTTGTATGGTTTGATTTTTTAACATATATATTCTCCTTGGTTACAGGTCAGAAGTCAGTCGGTCTAGGGAGGAGGTATTTCTAGAAGTAGGCGTTTACTTAATTTCAAGTTGTTTATCGCCAATTAAAAAGATTTTTAATTGGTGACATTCAATTCCTTTTATTCTCGAAATATTGGTGACAATTGTTTTGGAAAATGGGGTTATATCCAGATTCCAAAAGTTAAATTAATTCCGATAAGATACTTGGTTTGCGATCTGTTTTGAACCTAAAAGAATCGACTTGAATTGCATCATTGCGGGCTAATTCTGCTGCGCGAATTGAATTAGCTTCTTCAAGGGAAATAGCCCCTATTTCTAAAGCTTTGGCAACGAGTCGCTCGGGTCTTTCTTTTGGCAGTTTACCAGCACGAATGGCGGCTTTTATTTGTTTAAGAATTGGTTCGGCTTTAAAGGATAAGAGAAAAGCTTCTTCTAAACGTCCTAAAGCTTCTTGAGAATTTGTCGGAATATATATTCCTTCAGTAAGTCGATCTCTTTGCGAGCCAGGTATTTGAAGGCTGCGGGCAATTTGAGAGCCGAGTTGGTCTGAAGGTAAAGTTGCGATCGGATTTAATCGCCACCACCAAGTTAGGGGATATTGCAAGATTGCTCCTAAAATTGGTATCTGTATATTGCTTAAAATACCTAAAATAGCCTGTTGAATCTCTGCAAAAGCAGATTGCATTGCCCAATCTACAAAGGGAAGATCTTCTGGTTTGCGTCCTTCTGCTTCAAATCTTCGTAAAGTTGCTGCCCCGATATACATCCAGGATAAAATATCGGCAAATCTTCCGGTTAATTTTTCTTTTCGCTTCAAATTGCCGCCAAAAGATAATAAAGTTAGATCGGCAAGAAAGGCAAAAGTAGCAGATGCCCAGGCTAATTTGCGGTAGTATTGAGCGGTAGATCCTTGAACCGGAGAACGAGCTAAATAGCCTCGAGAAATACTTAACAAAGCAGAACGGAAACCGTTGTTTATCGTCCAACCCAGATGATGCCAGAAAGCGCGATCGAAGGCAGCAACATCGGAGTTATTTAAGGCCTCAATTTCTTGGTAAATATAGGGATGAGAGCGAATTGCACCCTGACCGAAAACGATCATCGTGCGAGTGAGAATATTCGCCCCCTCAACGGTAATAGAAATCGGGGTTGAAGTGTAAATATTGGCTAATAAATTTCTCGGCCCCCGGCAAATTCCAGCACCTCCCAAAATATCCATGCCATCGTTGATAATTTTGCGAGCAAGTTCGGTAGAATTTAACTTGGCGATCGCAGAAATAACTGCGGGCTTTTCGCCTCGATCCACCGCAGCACAAGTATAAAGACGAAGCGCGTCCATCGCGTAAGTAAGTCCGCCAATTCTGGCTAAAGGTTCTTCAATCCCTTCAAAGCGACCGATCGGCAGTCCGAACTGTTTTCTTACTGTAGAATAAGCACCAGTAACTCGCGCCACTAATTTGGCACCCCCAGCACAAGTTGCCGGGAAACTAATACCTCTGCCAGATGCTAGAGTTTGCATTAGCATTTTCCAGCCTTGACCTGCTTGTTCGACACCGCCAATAATTTGCTCGATCGCAACGACAACATCGTGTCCGACCGTCGGAGAATTGTAAAAAGGTACGCCCATCGGATCGTGTCTGCGATCGATGGTTACGCCGAGAGTATCGGTAGGAATTAAAGCGCAAGTTATGCCGACATCTTCCCCTTTTCCTAAGAGATTTTCGGGATCTCTGAGTCTAAATGCCAGTCCCAAAAGAGTGGCGATCGCGCCGAGGGTGATGTAGCGTTTTTTCCAGTTCAAGCGCAAGTAAAGTTTGCCATCTTTGCCTTGAAATACCAATCCGTTAGCAGTAATACTGGCAGCGTCCGAACCCGCATTCGGTTCGGTGAGGGCAAAACAAGGAATTTCTTCTCCTATTGCCAGTCGAGGTAAATAATAGTCTTTTTGTGCTTGCGTTCCGTAGTTGAGCAGCAGTTTAGCCGGGCCGAGGGAGTTGGTCACCCCAACCGTTGCGACGTGAGTAAAAGAGCGCGAAGCTAATTTATTCATTACGGCACTATAAGCTAAATTAGAGAATCCCAACCCGCCGTATTTTTTGGGAATCATCATGCCAAAGAAGCGTTCTTGTTTGAGATAATCCCATACTTGGGGAGGCAAGTCGTGGCGAGAATAAATTTCCCAGTCGCTAGCCATCTCACAAACTCGTTCTACCGGCCCGTCGAGAAAAGATTGAATTTCCGGGGTAATTTGGGGATAGGCTTCTCGGTTAATGCGATCGAGATCTGGTTTTCCAGAAAAGAACTCTCCATCTAGCCAAACAGTTCCAGCCTCGATCGCCGCTCTTTCAGTATCGGAGATATTTGGTAAAAGTTTGAGGGCTTTAATCGTTTTAACTAAATTGGCTGTTATTAATATGCTTCGTAATTGGGGAAGATTAAAAATTAATGCCACAGTAGCAAACAAAACCCAGCCCCAAATGGGCGCGCTAACAGCCCAAAGAATTCCAGCCAAATAAAGCGACCACAACCAAAGCGGAACGCCAAGATAACCAAAAATTACTAAAAGCAGTACGAAACTGGAAATAATAACTGTCGGTTGTAAAAGAAAATTTATCATAATTTCAACTCCACGATCGAGTAGTGGTTAGTGGGTAGTGGGTAATTTTGTTAATCTCTCCCTACTACCTACTACCTACCTCCTAAAAAGCAAGATTTTCAAACACTCCAGCAGCACCCATTCCGCCGCCAATACACATCGTGACCATTCCGTAGCGAATACCGCGCCGTTTCATTTCGTGAAGTAAAGTAGCGGTTAATTTTGCCCCAGTACAACCTAAAGGATGTCCGAGAGCGATCGCGCCACCGTTAATATTTAAAATGCTCTCGTCAAGTCCGAGTTTTCTAATCACGGCAAGGGATTGGGCGGCAAAGGCTTCATTTAATTCGATTAAGCCGATATCATTTAAAGTCAGTCCTACTTGTTTGAGGACTTTCGGCACTGCTTCTACCGGGCCGATGCCCATAATTTCCGACGGTACGCCAGCAACAGCGTAGCCCAATAGCCTTGCGATCGGTTGCAATCCTAGTTCTTCAACCATTTTTTTACTCATCACAACGGTAGCTGCTGCGCCATCGGATTGTTGGCAGGAGTTGCCAGCAGTTATCGTACCGTTAAGCTTGAAAACAGGTTTTAATTTAGCCAGTGCTTCTAAACTGGTATCCGATCGCGGCCCTTCATCGATTTGAAATACTTTCTCGATAGTTTGAATTTTGCCATCAAGATAAACAGTTTCTCGAACTGTAAAGGGGATAATTTCTGCTTTGAAACGACCAGCTTGAATTGCTGCTAAAGCTCTTTGGTGCGATCGATATGCAAATTCGTCTTGATCTTCTCTAAATATCTTGTAATCTTTGGCTACGTTTTCGGCGGTTAGACCCATAGTGAGGTAAGATTCTGGAGCTTTTGCCATCAAGGTCGGATTGGGGACTAAATAATGGCCGCCCGGAGGAATTAAACTCATCGATTCTACACCCCCAGCGACAATTACCTCCGCTTGTCCTGTGGCGATCGCACCGGATGCCATAGCAATGGTTTGCAGTCCCGAAGCACAGAAACGATTGACGGTGCAGCCAGCTACAGAATCGGGCAAACCAGCACGTTGAGCGATAATCCGCCCCAGATTGAAACCTTGTTCTCCTTCGGGGAATGAACAGCCGAAAATAACGTCCTCAATTTGTTTCGGTTCGAGTCCTTTAACTCGTTCGATCGCCCCCTTGACGACAACTGCGGCGAGATCTTCGGGGCGAGAGTTTTTTAAAGTACCTCGCGGGGCTTTACCGATAGCAGTCCGCACGCTGCTGACAATATATGCGTCTTTCATGGTTCTTTCTTTTAATACTTTTTTTATTTGAATTTTGTAGAGAGGAGCAGAGGGAGAAAATGAATTCAGAGGTACTAACTTTGTACTTGCTACTTGCTCCTTGCTACTAACCACTACCCACTACCCACTAACCTGCTCTAATTCCGTAAAGGTTTCTTAGTCTGGAGCATATGAGCGATCCGTTCTTGAGTTTTCTGTTGCCCCAGTAAAGGTAAAAAGGTTTTTGCTTCTAGTTCGAGCAAGTATTTTTCGCTGACTAAAGTTGGTGCTGACAAATCTCCACCAGTCATTACATAAGCCAAGCGATCGGCCAAATAGCGATCGTATTCGCTGGCATATCCGGCTTCAAACATAATATAGGCGGCATGATTTAACGTGGCTCGAGCGGGGCTACCCAATACCATAATGGCGTTGCGCTCTGGAGGCGGTAAATAGCCAGCGCGATCGAGGTGAATGACTTCTTGTTTGGCGACGTACAAGCGGCGATCGCCGTTGATGACAATTTTAGTTTCGGGGGCAAGAAATCCTAATTCTACGCCTTCATAAGCACTGCTGGAAACTTTAGCCATGGCGATGGTTTCAAATGCCGATTGTAAGAAGGGTAAAATGCGATCGGGGGATTCTGTAGCCGCGCGCTCGGCAGCCCTGGCGACCATTCTGGTAATTCCTCCAGCTCCCGGAATCAGCCCTACAGCCATTTCTACTAAACCGATATAGGTTTCTGCTTCTGCGACGACGTGAGGACAAGCCATCACGAACTCGCAACCCCCAGCTAGGGCGCGTTTATGGACTGCGGCGACAATTGGTTTGGGAAAATAGTGAATCCGATCGAGCAAGCCTTGAAACTGAGTTATCAAATTAGCGATCGCTTCTGTATCGCCCGAGCGAGCTAAATTCCCCATTTCTAACAAATTCGCTCCAGCAGAGAAGTTATTGCCTTCGTTGCCGATAACCATACCGCGAAAATCGCTAGCTTCGAGGAGATCTAAAACTTCCCTCAGCCCTTCGAGGACTTTGAAACTGAGAGTATTGCCTTTAGAGCGAAACTCGAACAATACTACTTCATCGCCTAAATCTAACAATGCTGTTTCGGAATTTTGCCATAAGATGCGTTGCGGATTCGATTTTACAGCAGTTAAGCTAATTTCATCTTCTGGGGTTGCGATCGCGATATATTTGCTAGTAGTCGGTTGATAAACTCGATCTTCGTAGTAGAAGCTCATCGAACCTTCATAGGACATTTTTTCGACCCATCCAGGTATTTGGATTTTAGAGGCTTTGAGATCTGCTAAAACGGTTTCAAAGCCCAAGATATCCCAGATTTGAAACGGGCCGACTTGCCAACCAAAACCCCAACGGATCGCGCGATCGATTTCGATCGGACTGTCGGTAATTTCGGGAATGCAACGAACGCTGTAACCTAACATTTCTAGGGTAGATTGACGGAAGAAAGCTCCAGCCCTGCCAGTGTCTCGATATAATGCCCGCAGGCGATCTTCTAAACGTTCCAGTTTGGCTATTGCTTTAATATCTCCTAAATCGAGCGGTTTAGCTGGTTCGTATGCCAATGTCTCTCGATTTAAAGAGAGAATTTGTCCTTTTTCTTTCTTATAAAAACCTCGACCTGTTTTAGCCCCTAACGCACCTTGCTCTAATAATTGATGCAGGATCTGAGGAACTTTGAATATATCTCGGCTTTCATCTTGTGTAAGAGCAGCATAAAGATTTTCTAAGACGTAAACTAAAGTATCCAATCCTACTAAGTCAGCAGTGCGAAAAGTCGCCGATTTAGGTCTTCCGGCGATCGTTCCGGTTAAGAGATCGATTTCTTCAATACTGTATCCTTCTTCCAACCAGCCCCGCAAACCGAGCATGGTAATGAATACCCCAATACGATTGGCAATAAAATTGGGAGTATCTTTTGCTATTACTATTCCTTTACCCAAATGTATTCTTCCGAACCATTTAAGTCGCTCTATTACTTCTTTATCAGTATCTGGGGTGGGAATAATTTCGAGTAATTTGAGATAGCGGGGCGGATTGAAGAAATGAGTTCCTAAAAAGCGACTGCGAAAAGATTGGGAACAACCTGCGACCATTTCACGAATCGATAAACCGCTAGTATTAGTAGAAACGATCGTTTCTTTACCAATTTCTGTTTGCAAATGTGCCATCAATTGCTGTTTGATCGCCATATTTTCGACTACAGCTTCGATCGCCCAATCTACTTCACCAACGCGGTAAAAATCGTCGTCAAAGTTACCTAAAATAATCCGCCGTGCTGTTTTTTCTGTAAATAATATTGGCGGAGTTTGTTTAATCGCTTTTTTAAAAGCAGCTTCGACGATCGCGTTTTTATTGTTACCTTCAGCAGCAGCTAAATCGAGTAAATAAACCTTCAATCCTGCATTGGCAAGGTGCGCTGCAATTTGCGTTCCCATAACTCCAGCACCGAGAACTACAGCACTTCTCAATGGCTTAAACATAATTTTTATATCCTTATTTTCAAGCGAATAATTAACTTTAAATTGACTCTTTTACTTCCTTTTTTTTAATCTCTCCCCTTAACTTCTTCCTCTTGCCTCTTGCCTATTGCCTCTTTTCTCTTCCCTTTTCCCTATTGCCTGTCTTGGTGAGCGTTCCCTTGCGCGTGAGCCTCGCGCGGGGTCTCACCGCTCTTGCCTTCTTGCCTCTTTTCAATTGTGAGTTAAAGATTGAGCGAAAGCCGGACAAGAAGCATCTGGAATTGTCGGACAAGAAGTATCTAAAGAATCTCTTGTTTTGTTCTTTTGCTTTCTTTTCAAGAAGCGATCGCTGCCATACATAGCTTCAATTTCTGGGGCAAAAACCTCGATAACCCTAGCTCGATTAACTTTCCCGTTGGGGGTTAGCATGGCATTTGCAGTTGTGAGGGTGGCATTAATTAGCTGAAATTTTTTGACAGTTGACCAGTGAGGTAAATGACAGTTTGCTTCGTCTACTAGTGCTTGATAAAGAGCAATAATACAGGGATGCTTTAACAATCGATCTGCCGGTAAATCGATCTCCATCGCTCGGGCCCGATCGCTTAAAGCTGGCAAATCAGCAAAAATTAACATCCCACAGAATTTTTCTCCAGCACCGACTGCGATCGCCTCTTGGACTAGAGGGGATTGTTTTAATTGATTTTCTAAGGGTTGTGAGGTGACGTATTTTCCCGTTGCCAATTTAAATAAGCTTTTTTTCAAGCCGGTAATCTCTAATAATCCTTCTTCTGTAAATCTGCCTAAATCTCCGGTATGAAACCAGCCATCTCGATCGAAGGCCGCTCGAGTTGCTTCGGGATTTTTATAATAACCTTGAGTGACAATCGGGCCTCTGACGAGTATTTCACCGTCGGAAGCGATCGCAATTTCGACTCCAGGAATGGGAATTCCTACCGTTCCAGCACGATTGTATTGGCCTCGGTTATAGCAAACTACTGCACTTGTTTCTGTCAAACCGTAACCTTGAAAAACTGGAATTCCTGCGGCTGAAAAAATATTTGCTAGATCTGCTTTTAAAGCTGCACCTCCAGA
>JAAUYD010217888.1_pt1 | contig 10944 bp, 12 predicted proteins | sample 7278101 | NCBI WGS metagenome assembly JAAUYD01 (sample SAMN14350128, study PRJNA611818) | marine sediment metagenome | isolation source: surface marine sediment (0.6m) | place: French Polynesia: Moorea | collected 2018-08
GTTCTCGGGCGATCACTTCGCTACTTTCCCGCGCGCACTGATCGAGCCGTGCATTCTGGCTGGTTCACGCACTGGTGACGTTGTCTTGGACCCGTTCATGGGGTCTGGCACGACAGCACAAGTCGCTGAGCATCTAGGTCGACGCTGGATCGGCTGTGAATTGAACCCCGATTACGCTGGCCTGCAAGCGGATAGGCTGAAGCAACGAGCCTTAGAACTCTGACGAGCGAGGACACAACGCAAATAGGTACACGTCAATCAGGACCCTTCGTGGTCACTCCCTACACACTGATGCGATGCTAATTCCTGTCACTGTCCCGGTATCCAAGAGCGTGTTCAAGGTCGCGCACCCGGTTGCGAAGGTTCTCGACGGTCATCGACAAGCGAATGTTATCGCTGTTGGCCTTCGTGAATTTGTCCATGTGTGCGGCGCACTCGTCTCGGCACTCTTTGATCTCTCGATCGAACCGTTCCTGCATGTCAGCCATTCGCTGATTTGCCGTGTTGCGTTCCTCGCGGTAGTCGTCGAGTAACTGGCGTGCCTCGTTGCGAATCGACTCGAGTTCGGTTTTCTTTTCAGACGCCCGCCACTTCAGGAAGCCAACCACCAGGCCCCATAGCGTTGTCAGTCCGCCGCCGATCCAAGCCAGCAACGTCATAATCTCTTTCGTAGGGTTCGGCAATTCCATGTATGAAAAATCCTTTGACTCCAAAGTGCCTATGCGGAATCGCAACTTTTCGCGCGATGCAGTATTCCGTCACTCCGCCTGGTGTCGGCTCAATATCTTCGATTGGTTCGCCCGGGGTGTGCATGGCTCGGAAGTCCAGCGCTCGATACTGCCTCGCTATCGGCATGGGCCAGAACTCGAAGTCGCGATGCCCGGGATAGTTCTCAGTTCCCGGGTAGTCGATGGGGTACTGCGGCGACACGCGGACCATGATCGGCCAGTCTGTATCTGACCACGCCCATTTCACCCACTCAGCACGGCCGGATATGTCCATAATCGCGGCTGATAAGCGGTCTATAGTCGGCACTCGCAGAGACACGCAATCTCACTCCCCCTCGCCTGTGTCTTCGCGTACAAGCGATCTGATAGCCGATAACCGACTGTTGGCAATATCGAGTCGGGCGCGGTCTTCGGCCCAAAGAAGAATAACGTCTCTAAACGTCACATCACCGACCGGCTGAACACCCTTCTCGACCGGTGCGGACAGATGTGGGGGAACTTCGACGTACTGGGTGACGGTCTCGGTAACGACCTCAGTACGGGTGACGACCTTAGTCGGCGTACACGCTGTCAAGAACGTCAGCAGGCACAATAGAATCCATACACGCATCGTCTACTTCCTCAACAATCGTTCGGACAGTCTCTGTCCTAGAGTTAGCCAGTTCGGCTGCTTCGTTGGCGATGGCCGTGGCTTGGCGCTCTCTTTCGACCAGCTCACGGAGTCGTTCGATTTCTCGCTGATCGGCGGCTTCTCGCTCTGCGGCAACCATTCGCTCCGATTCGATCGCTTCAACCAGCTTCTCCGAATTGCATGACTCGCGCTCGCGGATAACATCATCTCGAGCTTCAAGCCAAAGGACCCCGAGCATGATCGCCAGCGGCCAACCGGCCCACGGAAGGAATCGAAGTAGCTGGATCATTTGCCGTTCGCGTGGCTGACGTTCGCCCAGTTATACGCACCGATGCCAGCCGCCAGTACTAAAGCAACGTGCGTGTCCATGTTTGCGATCGCAGCTAGAACAGCTGCCAATGCCATGTCGGTCATGGTCACGATGAACTTTCGGGAACCGTACTTATCCATTACGGCTTACCGTCATCGGTCTCAGGCCATACGATTTCCGACAGGTCCTTACCCGGAAAGCCGAGTTTTTCGGCCATGAGCTTCGACTGCGTGACTGACAGCCATTTCTGGAACCAGTAGGTAAGCACGGATGACGACCAGTCGTTCTCCGGCTTGCGGGCGCGGCGATAGCAGATGTACGCATCAGCCAAGCCCCACAGCGTGAACGGTGTCAGCAGGTAGAGTAAGAGATCAACCATGTCACCACCCGAACGCGATGTGCCCGAAGAACCAAGCAGAGAACCCGTAGAAAGACGCCCGACGCAAGCGCATACCGTTTGACTGCTGCTCGCCTGATCGCTTCGAAAACCCGAAGACGAAGCGGATGACCTCCGTCAGCGTATCGCCTTTTTTCTTATTCAGCAGCGCTTTGATCTCAATACCAAGGAACTGCAGTATCCAAATCACCCACAAAGGGCCGTGCTGCCATACCTGCTCAAGCATCCCAAACTCCCGATTGCATCATTCGGACCAGCTTGCGAGCACGCCGGCCCACCTGCCGAAACCATCTCGAGTCCCTCATTTCTTTCGCCGCTTCGTGATAATCGAGCTTCGCCAGCGCTTCGTTCGTCTTGATGAAGCCGAGGAACCTAGAAAAGCCGAGATTGAAAACCATATCCGCTACAACCATGCGCCGCGGCTCGTTGAGCTCATCCCAGTAAGGCAATCTTTGGCACTCATCCAGCACTTCGGCGATGTCGTTTTGTAAGAGGAAAGTCACCTCAGACTCGCGCAGCCCTCTGTCGTCGAGGTTACGCCCGACACCGACAGTCAGCTTGCCGACTGAATCCTCGTATGGGAACAGCCGCCGACCTTCGGCCCATTCAAGGTGTTCTTTAAAACGATCCGCAAACATCAGCTGAGTGCATCCACGCGAAGGGTTGAAGACTCAACGAACGACAACGGTAAAGACCGGTCTACAAGCGCCTCATATCCCCCGATACGAAACGTTACGGGTCCGGCGACCATTTCCCCTACCAACTCGGAAAAGACCTCAGACTGCGCTGGGTAATCGAACAGCGTCGCTCTCGGGTACTGACTCGATAAACTGACCACCGGAACCACCGCCCCGTTGCCCTTGACCAGTTCAACAACGGCTGAAGCGACCCCGCCCAGCGGACCACCGCCAGCGACAAAGTTTGGGTCAGTGGAAGACAGTTCGAACGTTACGCGGTCAATCTCACTGCCCAGCGCCGAAAAATCCATTGTTACCTGGTCTGGCGTGTCACTTAGCCACTCAGACAACAGAGGAACGACCGCCTGCTGCGTAATGATGAACTGGCTCGGCGTAAACCCGTGGGCTCCACTGCTCGAGATCGTGATCGTGTCCGACGCCGAGTGAATGTAGTCGCCGGCCGCGCCGGGGAAGTGGACGTGAGACCCGTTATCCGACAACGACAGCGACTGTGCGCCCGAGTGGACGTGCACAACCACCGGCACAATGTGCTCATGCGCCCCGGTGCAGAATAAGCTGATCGCGTCGCGACCGCTGTGCGTGTATGACACCGAAGCAGGTGGTGGCAGATACTCGTGCAGTCCGGCAGCGTATATGTCGTAGTCTGCGCCGAGACCGTGCTCCCAAATAACGTCCTGTTGATGCGTGCCGTTATCCGACAGCGCCAGAGTGTCAACGCCGAAATGGTTGTACGAGACAATCAGCGACTGGTCGAGCTGACCATAGACGAGGTTCCCGCCGCTATCGAGTTGTCCGTAGACGATCGTCATTAGAGGTAATTCGGCGTTACCCGAACAACACCACTCGCCCAGTTGACGGCATCCTCTTCATACAGCATTAGCCACACGAAGTCGCCGGGAACCAGGCCGGTGTTATCAATCTCGAACTCAATCAGTCCCGCGCCATTCGTCGACAGACCCGTCAACTCCTGATCCGGTGCACCGGTCGGCGCACGCTCGCGCCAGATACTCGCCTGTATACCTGTGCGGTTTGCAACGATCGATCCGGATTCGTCTTCCAACGTATCGGAGACCTGAACTAATGGCTCGAACTGAACCAAGAATCCGCTGGCATTTGAGTTACCGCTGCCATTCTCAACGAACAGGTACATCTGCGTACCGAATGCGAGCGAACCGCGTACTGCGTCAATCGTGACGCTAGTATCGGCCCATGCCGTCACTGTCTGCGCAACAGCATCAACATCGTTGATGTCGTCAGCCGGGCTGATTACGACCCGCCCAGTGCCCTGCACCGCTTCAAAGTCGGCACCGGTGATTGTTACTGCGTCGCCGACCTTGTACAACTCGTCACCGGCATCGGTGATGGATACAGTAGACGCGCCGGAAGCCGGCTTAATCATGATCGTAGCGGTAACAAGGTTTTCGGTAGCGCTCAGTGTCGCATCACCCGGCGTCTCCGATGCCGTTGTTACCTCTCGCCGACAAGACGCAAGCGCAGCACGGGCGTTCGCTGCAGCTCCAGACAGCGTTTGTACGCCGTCCGTGTAAGACGCGGGATACGCGGTAATTGTCTCGTCATCGTCACCCGAGGCAATGAACCCGAGCACCAAGTTGTCGTCTGCGCCCCATGTTGCCGTGGCTTGAGCGAATGAAGCCGTAGCTGTTGCCGTTTCGGGCACGTTGTTGGTGGCGACAACGACATCGACAAGAACGTCGCCCTCGCTCCAACCGCTAACCTGGTAACACTGAAATGCTGCACCGTTGAATGGCGCGTTGTTTGCAAATGTCAACGTACCGGCGTCTTCTGTTCCGTCCGCCTTCCTCAAATAGACCGACATGTGAATGTTGCCGTTCGCGTTGAGATCGGCAACAACACGTTCCCATCCAGCAAACGTTTGGTTCTGCGCTTTTTCGGATGCCACCGCAGCGACAAGCAAGTTGTTAGCCTCAATCGACGTATTCAAGTCGCCTACAATCGGCCCGGTCGACGTTGACTTGGCGGTTTGCCTGGGCGCTTCGCTGGCAGCGCCTACGATTTGTGCGTGCGCCATTAGATCGTCCTCCCGACCTGCTCGTCTCCAATCCCCATGGGGCGACCCGCATAGCCTGCCGTCAGCAAGTTTGTGTTTCTGTAGTCTCCGGTAGTGATGTCGCCGGTTTCATTGACGAATGTAGGCGTAGTTTCGCTTGAGTTGTTTTCCATATCTGGAGTATTCGCTAGTGTGTTGACGGTTGACTGGTCGAGCGCTTGCATTGCTGACAAGCTTGCGATGTTCGTCACATTCGCGGTGTTCTGGTCAAAGATACCGTATCGCTCATTCAGATCGACATAGTTGTTGTAGTCAATGTACTCAACTAGCGTGTTTTCAGTGTCGTCGTTTTGAACCACAAACACCCTGCGAGCGCCCTTGATGCTGTTGCTGTAGAATCGCGCTCCTACTATCTGAGTAATACCACCAAAGACAGTTGAGCTTGTATCTCCGATAAACGTATTGCCATACGCGAACAGGCCCGTTGGTTGCCCAGTGTGACCCGCATCACCCATACCAATCAAAAGATTCGCGCTGATAGGCTGCATCAAGTTACGGAATACTGAGCCATTTGTGTGCGGCCCATCCGTCTGCCCCGGTGTGTCGTAGTCAACACCTGCACCATCGAAGCTCCAAAACTTGTTGTTGTTGACGCGATGGCTCTCGCCGCCCCGGTTTGAGGCGTCCTTCTGATAGACCGCCCTTTCAACGTTGTAGATGTCGTTGTACTCAATCCAGCAATCCTGCGGCGCGTAGCCATGAATGCCAGAGTGACCACCGAAAGGCACAGAGTTGAAACCGTTGCTAGAGACCCTGGTATCGTAAATGTCGTGGATTCTAGACTGTGAAACAATAGCTCCGCTGCACTGGTCCAGTCGTATGCCGCCTATATTCTCCGTGCCCGCAATGTCGTGCGGATGGACATCATAGAAAACAAGGCCGAACTTCTCGCCACCGTCCTGCTCCAAAGAGGCAAAGCCGCCGGTTTGCGATCTCGTGCATTCAATGCCTCGAATGTGAATGTAGCTTGCGTTGTTCAAAAAGGTCATTGCACACAGTCGATTTTTCCCTTGACCGTCGTTACTACCGGCTTCTAGCTGGTCAATGACTGGCTGGGCGTCGCCCGGATAACCGACGACCTGGATCGGCGCTGTGCGTGTGCCGCTGTTGTTGACAATGATTCCGGCTGTGTCTTTGCCGCTGAGTCGTCGGTTATCGAAGTAGGTTCCGGCTCGAACGTAGATCAAATCTCCGGGGATTGCCCCACTGATTGCACCCGCGATGTCGCCAACGACAATGTTACCTGGAGCGTTGTTGTTGGCGTTGGCGATGTTGCCCTGATTGCCTGTCGAGGTATCAACGATAGTCCCGTTCGGATTCACGCCGCCGTCATCGATCTTGATGTACGCGTTTGGCGTCTTCAGTCGAAGTCCCGCGCTGCCGTTGGTTAACTCTAATCCGATAAGGTGAATTCCGGGCTCTGGCAAGGCAAGCACCGCAACGTCCACCGATTTGACTCCGTTCTCTCCGTTATCCCAAGTCAGAACTTCAGACACTGCGGTGTAGTCTGCACCCGCAACCATCGCGCACGCACCTGTAATGCTGTACGTGGCTACTGTGACCTGACAGGCACCTTGCGCACCTTCGCAGCGTTCAACGTAGATCGTTGCAATTCCCGGAGAAGACAGATTGACGTGCGAATCTCGAAATTGAACAGCGCCCGGAATTCCGAAATCCTCGGGCACTATTTCAGTCCACAATTCATTACCGCCACTCACGACTTGGGTCGTTGATCGGAAAGTCCCACCAACGCCACCGATCGACAACGTGGTTGTCACAGTCTGACCAGCATCGGCGGCAGTTGTGTGCCTAACCTGAACCGTTTGCGCCGGCGTGATCGTGCCAGGCAACGTGGTGTACGCGCCTCCGTCAATCCGGTACTCACCGTTTTCGACAGAGACCGAAACCGGAACTGTATAGCCGAAGGGTGTCAGTACATTCGATTCCACCACAGCGCTTGCGGCGGCGTCGGTTACATCCTGAAAACTGAACGCATCCGGAACACTGTCCGGACCTTGTACGGGTGTGACTCCAAATCCCATCGTCTTCAGACTCCAGACAGGCGGTTCGATCGTGTAGTCGCCATTGATCCTGTTCGCCATCGCATGACGAACGGCAGCTTCCTGAGCGTACTCGATACTTGTATGCGAACTGATCTCAGTACCGTCCGGATCAAGTACCCGAAAACGGCCGCGACGACTGAAGTCAAAATCAAAATCCACAGTGTCGCCTCCGTCATTCGGATCGCTGTTTCGCTCAACGTTCGCGAGGTCGCCATAGAGCACGGATTACTCAGCGCCAAGGCTCGGGTTGCAGCGATAAATTGCACCTTCGGCCATCGGCTTCAGCGTGCCACTCGACTCGACTTCGGGGTTCGTGTTCACCGCACGCAGTACGTTAGATGCGTTGCGAATGTAGTACCCGGATACTGAGGCACTGGCACCGCCCGTGCCGGCCAGGAACTCAATTTGCGGATGCGTTGCGTCGTTGCCCGAGCTACCTCCGGTAGGCACGCTAAAGTCGATCGAGTCCATGCGCCACTCGGCGCCAACCGCGGCACCGTTCGGTGCGCCACTGGAAGACGGGACAACGTTCGTAACCTGCGTGATGTCGGCAAACGTCAGGGCTTCGCCGAGTCCGGCAAGTGCCGCCGGCGTGTTTGACATCAGGCCGATGAAAAAATCTTCGCCGTTTTTCCACAACGCATTGAGCGCTGCTTCCTCGGCTTCGTTGGGGATGTAACTTGCCATATCAGCTACCTCTGAAGTGTGTTGGAATTTCTATCGAATTCAAAACTTCGTGCAAATTTTCACTATCGCTTGATCTCCAGCGTGTCGATCCGCTTCTGCTCAGTGCGTGTTACCGTGCCGCCGCCATCTGGTATCAATGTAAACACAGCCTCGTATTCGACGTCTCCGACTCCTGCGTTGTCGTACAATTCAACGTCAGCGTCGACACGAATAAAGAACGGAGGAACCTCCGGCCCTGTGTCGCCACGGAAACTAGAGAACGAGAACTTGTAGTTATTGATTGCATCTATACCAAAGCCAATTTCGCGGCTATCGTCGGCCACGCCTTGGGGAAACCCGTCAGCCTGATCGTTTGCGAATGCAACCTGCGCCACGGTTGTCCACACACCGGAGTTTAGTCGGCGACGTATGCGCCCCGTGAACCACCGATTTGAGTTGAAGGCGGCCGTTCCGGATAGCTCGCAGAAGAACTGAGCCCGAACTTGGATCTTTGCTCCATCCGATGCGTGAACGTTCGAAACTAGTGCCGTCGATACTTGGTTGGTCGCTTCCGTCTGGATCGAAACAGAGTTAGCCTGGAGCCCCCCCCCGCCGATCTGTCCGTTGTTCAGGTCATTGACCGGCGCAACCTCGACCCACGCAACGCCTGAATACCGGTACGGCTTGTTGTTGTCGTTCGTGTCGTACCACAGGTCGCCGGTGTCGACCGTCACAGAGCCCGGATTAGGCGCATCATTCTGATAAAACGCCCGAATCTTCTCGTCGGCTAAAGCCAGTGCATTCGAAGCGTCCGTGATTGCTGCGGTCAGGCCGTTATCCTGAATCGACACCCACGAGCTGCCGTCCCAGCGATATTGCTGGTTATCGTCAGAGTCAATCCAGATATCGCCGACGCCATTGGCCGTTGGCGCAGAGCTGGCATAGAAGATATCGACAAAGCCATCCGCACGGGCTTCCAGTGTGGCAATGTCCGCAACCGCTGTTGCAAGGTCGGACTGGACCTGAAGAACCAGACCGTCGCGGATACTGACCCATGCCGAGCCGTTGTAGCGATACTGGTGATTGTCGTCGTTCAGATCAACCCACAAGTCGCCGGTGTCGACGGAGACCAAACCCGGATCGGGTGCGTCGTTCTGGTAATAGACGCGAATCTTCTCATCAGCCAGTGACAGCGCATTGGCCGAATCCGACACCGCCGCTGCGATGCCGTTGTCTCGAATGGACTCCCACGCGCTGCCGTTCCAGCGATACACCTGGTTGTCACCCGAGTCGATCCACAGATCATCCAGCGCAGCCCCGCCCGGACCTGTCGCGGCGTACGTGATGTCGACGTAACCGTCTGCGATGCCCTGCAAAGTTGCGATATCAGAAACCGCGTTGGCAAGGTCAGCCGCTACTGCCGCAATGTTGGCGTCACGAATACTGATCCAGTTCGCGCCGTTGTAGCGGTACAGGTGGTTGTTGTCGTCGGTGTCCGTCCACAAGTCGCCTAGACTTGACTCGCCGCTTGTTGGTGCCTGCGGCTGGTAGAAGCTCACGATCTTGCCGTCCGCAGTCGCTTGCGCGTTCGCCGCGTTGGTCAGTGCAGACACGATCGAGGCGTCCTGATACCCAACCCAGTTTGTGCCATCGTAGCGATGCAAACGGTTATCTGACGTGCGCAACCACAAGTCGCCCAGTGCAGCACTGCCCGGCTCCGTTGCGCCGACAAACGTCTCGATCTTGCCATCTGCCGTGGCCTGCGCCGTTGCGATGTCCGACACCGCCGTGGCAAGTTGCGTCGCCAGCGTGTCCAGCTCCAGCGAGCGAACGTCTACCCAGGCAAGACCGTCGTAATAGTACTGGCGGTTGTCGTCGTTGGTATCGAACCACAGCGAGTTAGTTGCGATCGTTCCGGTCGGTGCGTCGTCCTGAAAGTACACAACCGGCACTTGCGCCTGCACTGCGCTAAGGTTGGACGTGAGCGTGTCCAGTTCGTTTTGCAGACCAGCAACGGCGGATATCGGATGGTCGGGGTCCGTGAGCCCCGTCAGCGAGCCGTGATCGGTCACACCACCACCGCCGCCGGTTCCAGCAGGACCGCGTAGGCTGGTGACGAACACCCAGCCGCCGACTTGCTTCTGGTACGCATCGCCGTTCTGTGAGTCCAGATACAGCTGCTCGACAATACCGATGTTGTTATTCGGCGTTCCTGAACCCACAAGCCAGGGCAAAGGATCGCCCTGCGGACCGGAGGTGCCCGGAGGACCGGGGATTGCTGGACCCGCCGGACCCTGAGCACCCGGAGGTAACGTCGCGTAGCGCTGCTCCATGTGCGTTTTCGTAACAGCGTCCTGATCGTCTACCGGGTCTGCCACGTTCGCAATGCGAAGCCCTTTCGCATCTGCCAACGTCGAATCAAACAGGTCGCGCAAGATGGAACGGTCCAGTTCGCTCTGCTGTTCCTGATCGCGCCTTACGAGCTTGTCGAGCGTCGCCTCTATCAGCTCTGAGGGGAACGACTCGCGGTAGGCAAGGTCAAGCAACTGATCGCGGTCAGACGAGCGTACCAGTGCATACCGGCCAGCCTGTACAGGCTCCACAAGCGTGATTGACCCGTTGTTTTCCGTTGCTGGCGCGACGAACTGATAGTCAACCGTGCGAGTCAGTAAATTCCCGTCACGAAGCACGAGCAGATCGTCATTCGTTGCGACCGAGAAGTCGAAGGGAATGATCGTCTCCGTGGTGACATCGACAACGAGTACGGGATCAAGGGCATTGAGTGTCATTGCGTTACCTCCTCTTCGACGGCATCGAATAACCACGAGAGGTAGAAAAGATTCTGGTACGGGAGCAAGCGTCGAGCGGCGTGAATATCGGCTTCGCTCATGTCGCCTTGTGCAACGCCATAGGCTGTACGAACTACAGTTTCCGCAGCGCCAACGGACGGGCCGAGGGCATTGGAAACGAGCGACCGAGACTGAAAGCGACTTGCAACCTGATCGCCAAGCAGGAAACGACCAGTGCCACGCTCGGCCATATTCTTCACATCGTAAAGAATGCCGAAATAACCGGTCCGATCGAGAATGTTATTGATGACCGTGCCGGGGTTATCGGATATCTCGCGGCCAGCAATCGTTTCTTTAGCCCAGTACGTCAGCGCACCGAACCCAAACATCGCCAACGCGCCTGACAACGTGTGTCCGTCACGACCCTGCAACGCCGTGAGAAAGACCCGATTCACCGCACCGAAGCCAAACGACTTGAACTGCAGCACGGTCTTGCCGACCTCAGACGACATCCACAGCGGCTTATCAGCCATTCCAGGCGTGACAATTGCAGTATCCACGTCCTTGATAACA